>ENA-OPXC01000234-OPXC01000234.1-human-gut-metagenome-genome-assembly--contig:-NODE-234-length-52826-cov-7.378636_pt1 | contig 52826 bp, 41 predicted proteins | sample MGYA00241512_ERZ502016 | MGnify/ENA primary metagenome ERZ502016 (study PRJEB25962, sample SAMEA2043043) | human gut metagenome | biome: human gut; feature: human-associated habitat; material: faeces...
GATTCGAACCCTAGACCCACTGATTAAGAGTCAGTTGCTCTACCAACTGAGCTAAGGAGACATACTCGTTCGTACAAGAAAAATTCTAACACAAACATTAAATTAATGCAAGTACTTATCTTGCGTTTTTTTGGTATTTAATATATAATTTTCTTACGAAAGAAGTGATTTTTATGTTAGATGTATTATTAGATGGGTTAATAGATACTATAAAAGTATTTCCTTTTTTACTTATTTCTTTTATTATAATAGAAATTTTAGAACACAAAATTAATTCTAATCAAAAATTAGAGAAAGCCGGTCATTTAGGTCCTTTATTTGGTAGTTTACTAGGTACTATTCCACAATGTGGTATTGCTAGTATTGCAACTAATCTTTATGTAACAGGTATCATTACTATGGGTACTTTAATTAGTGTTTTTCTAAGTACTAGTGATGAAATGATACCCATTTTATTAAGTGAAAATGTTAGTATAAAATTAATTTTAATTATTATAGGAATAAAATTTATCGTTGGTTTAATAAGTGGTTTTATAATAGATTGGCTTAGACCTAAAAAGATAAAAACTCATTATGAAGTCTGTGAAGAAGAACATTGTCATTGCGAAGAACATCTTTTAATATCCGCCTTTAAACACACTTTAAATATTACTTTATTTATCTTAATTATTAATATAGTTTTAAATTTTATCTTTGAATTTAGTTTAAATAGCATTTTAAATAATATCTTTTTACAAAACAGTTTCTTAAGTCCTCTTGTTACTAGTCTTATTGGATTAATACCTAATTGTGCTTCTAGTATTGTTATTACTAAATTATATTTAGCATCATCTATATCATTTGGTTCTATGATAAGTGGCCTTTTAACTAATTCTGGTATTGCTTTAGTAATTTTATTTAAAACTAATAAAGATAAGAAAGAAAACTTTATTATTATTGGTTTAACTTATCTTATTAGTATAGTAATAGGTATTATTCTTAATTTACTTCATATTGCTTTTTAATGTTTAATCGGGCCTTTCTTAGGCTTTTTTTCTTGCCATCAAATAAAAAGATGTTATAATTTAAATTAAGAAGACAAAAGAGCATAAAAAAAGGACTGCTAAACAGTCGCAAACATTTAGGGCTAAGCCTTTATTTTAACTCTCTATGTCATCTTAAATGGTATTAAGACAATTACATAATACCAAATGTAGGAGGGTAAGTCAATGGAAAATTATAATATCGGATTAGATATTGGAACAACATCAGTAGGTTGGGCAGTTGTAAATGATGCAACCAATAAAGTAATGAGAAAAGGTGGCAAAGCTTTATGGGGAGTAAGACTTTTTGATCCAGCCGTTACTGCCGAAGATAGAAGAGCCAAAAGAGGAACAAGACGTCGATATGACCGAAGAAGAGAAAGAATAAAACTTTTACAAGATGAATTTAAAGACGAAATTAATAAAGTTGATAGCAATTTCTTTCTAAAGTTAGAAGAAAGCAAATATACTTCTAAAGACATAAAAAATAAAACTGTATTAATTAGTATGGAAGAAACAAATGCTACTAAGAAGTACTATGAGAAGTATCCAACAATTTATCATTTGCGTCAAAAATTAATGAATTCTAATGAAAAAATGGATATTAGATTAGTTTATCTAGCAATTCATCATATTATTAAATATCGCGGCAACTTTTTATATGAAGGTAATTCATTTAGTGTTAATGATTTAAATATAGATAATAAACTTAAGGAGATATTTTTAGCTTTAAGTGAAGCAGTAGAAGAATTAGATATTTCTGAAGAATGTCTAAATAATATTAACTATAAGCAAATAACAAGTATTTTTAGTGAACAATCAAAAAATGATTTAAAAGTTAAACTAACAAACGAATTAACAAGTTATTCTTTAAATAAAAATTTTATAAGTGAATTTTGTAAACTAATTATTGGCAATAAATTTAGTGTGAAAAAGTTATTTAATTTAGAAACTGATAATGATGTATCTTTAAGTTTTGATGGTACTGATTTTGAAGACAAGGCTGGTGATTTAGAAGCCTTACTTAATGATTATTTAGAAGTTTTAGAACAATTAAAAGAATTATATGACATGGTTTTTTTGAAAAAAATCTTTGGGGGTAGCAAAGAAACAACGATATCAGGTTTAATGGTTGAAAGATATAATCAACATAAAAAAGACTTAAAATTATTAAAAGATACATTTAGTTCTGATAGAAAAATATATAATAAAATATTTAGAAGTAAAAAAGATATTAAAGATGACAAAGATATGTGCTTATATGATTTATATATTCATAATAAACTAGAAACTACGGATTTTCTTAAAGAAATAAAAAAATATGTCAATACAGATAATTTAATTATTAATGATGAAGACTTTTTAAAGCGTTTAGAAAATAACGAAGTATTACCAAGAATAACTAGTAAAGAAAATGGTAAATATCCATATCAATTAAATAAAGATGAGTTAGTTAGTATCATTGAACATCAAGGAAAGCATTATCCATTTTTATTAAATAAAACATCTGATGGTATATATAAATTAGTGCGATTATTAGAATTTAGAATTCCTTACTTTGTTGGTCCATTAGTATCTAAAGATATGTCTGAAAATGCTTGGATGCTTAGAAATGAAGGAATGCAAGGTGTTCATATTACTCCTTATAATTTTAAAGAAGTAGTTAATTTAGATAAAACTGCGGAAATATTTATTAAAAGAATGATATCTCATTGTACTTACCTTTTAGATGAAGAAGCCTTACCTAATAATTCTATTCTTTATTCCGAATTTAAAGTATTAAATGAGTTAAAACAAATAAAGGTTAATGGGGAACATTTAACCAAAGATGAGCAGCATAAAATAATTGAAGAACTATTTATGAAGACTAGTGGGACAATCACTGAAAATAAATTTAGAGAATTTTTACTTAATACTTTAGATTACAATTTCTATGATAATGAATTGAAAATAACAGGCTATTCGGCTGATGGTAAGTTTGCTAATAATATGCAAAGTTATATAGATTTCTTTGGTGAAAATGGTATTTTTGAAGGAACAAGTTATAATACTAACGATGCCGAAAAAATTATTGAATGGATAACTATTTTTGATGATAAGGATATCTTAAAAAGAAAAGTAGAAAATGAATATCCTGAATTAAAGAGTAATCAAGTTAAAAATATTTTAAATAAAAAATATAGCGGTTGGGGTCGTTTATCAAGGAAACTTTTGTTAGACCTTAGAGTTTTAGATAAAGAAACAGATATTCCAAAATCAATAATGGATTTAATGTATGAGACTGATGAAAATTTCATGCAAATTATTAACAATGATAAATACAATTTTCAAAAATTAATTGCTAAAGAAAATAAGATAGAGAATACTAGCAATGATTTATCATATGATGTTGTAGAAAATCTTGCTACATCGCCTGCTACCAAAAGAGGCATTTACCAAGCTTTGAAAGTTGTTAAAGAAATAACTACTTATATGGGTTATGAACCTAAAAATATAATGGTAGAAATGGCCCGTGGTGATGAGAAAAAAATAAGAAAAGATGACCGTAAAAAGTATTTACAAAAATTGTATGACAATATTAAAGATGAAGTAGATAGTAATTATAAGAACTTAAAGAAAGAACTTGCTAAAGAAGAAAAAATCGATACTGATAAATTATATTTATATTATTTACAAGAAGGTAAATGTTTATATTGTGGAAAACCAATTAACGTCGACGATTTAAATACTAAAAATAGTTTATATGAAATCGACCATATCTTACCAAGAACTTTGATTAAAGATAATTCTTGGGATAATAGGGTATTAGTATGCCGTAGTTGTAATCAGAAAAAGGCCGCCTCTTTAGTTTTACCAAAAGAATTTAGAAACGATTATACGAAAAGTATTTGGATAAGATTAAAAAATAATAAGTTAATGAGTAACAAGAAGTTTTATAACTTAACAAGAAAAAGTTATAGTGAAGAGGATATTAAAGGCTTCATTAATAGACAGTTAGTTGAAACAAGACAAATCACTAAACATGTTGCTAATATTTTAAATTGTTTTTATCCTAAAACAAAGATAGTTTATTTAAAAGCTAATATTTCCCATAGTTATCGTGATAAATATGATTTATTTAAATTTAGAGATATTAATGACTATCATCATGCACATGATGCTTACCTTGCTGCAACACTTGGAAGTTATCAAGAAAAATATTTACACTATGATTTAGATTATAATAAAATAAATGAATTTAATGAAAAATTAATAAAAAATGAAGATTACAAGAGACTACATTATGGTATTGTAGTTAATAGTCTAGATGAAGAATTTCAAAGTGCCTTTGCCAAAATTGCTCCAAGATTAATAAATGAGGAAACTGGTGAATTATTATTTAATGCTAAAGAATTTAATGATTTAGTTGAAGATACCTTATATAGAAATGATATTTTGATTAGTAGAAAAACGGAAATAAGAACGGGTAAACTTTATAAAGAGACAATTTATAAAAGAGGTAAAGGAAATATCAAAATAAAGGAAAATATGCCAACAGAAACATATGGTGGTTATTCTAATATGGAAACATCTTATTTAACTTTAGTAAAATATGGTAACAAGACTAAATTAATTGGAATACCTATGAGTATTACAAATAATAAAGATGTTAAAGTAAAACTTGATTTTATCAAAGAACATTTAGATTTAAAGTCTTTGGACGATATTGTAATTTTAAAAGACAATATTCCTTATGATGTAAGTATTAATTATAAGAATCAAGATGTTTATGTAAAGGGATATAGCACAGCTAATAAAAACTGTGAATTATCTAACGCTCATCAATTAAAAATAAAAAAAGACATGATGAAAAAATGTAAATATGTATTAAATAAAGTTTATAAAAATAAATATGATGATATAACTAATATGGACATTGAAAATGCAATTACTTTTATAAATTACTTGTTTGAAATAAAAAAAGAATTTCCTTTATTTTCTAAAGAAATAACAAAGATTCAAGATAATATAAATTTAACAGAATGTTCATTTGAACAATTAGCTAATATAATTAAACAATTATTAATAATTTATCATTGCAATAGTAAAAATGGCAACTTAAAGGAATTTGGTTTAAGCGACAGAATCGGTCGTCTTTCTGGTGCTAATGTAACTGGTGGAGATTTTATATTTGCCTCAGTAACTGGTCTAAAAGAGAAAACAGCAAATTATGATGGTGAATAAATGAGCTTTCGAACAGTTGTAATAACTAGACAATCTAAAATAAGTTATAAAAATAGATTTCTAGTAGTTAAACAAGATAATGATGAAAAATACATTCATCTATCAGAAATAGATACAATCGTAGTTGATTCTATCTCCGTATCTATTTCTGCTTATCTTTTAAAAGAAATTGCTGATGCCAAAATAAATATGATATTTTGTGATGAAAAACATAACCCTTTTGGCGAACTATCACCGTATTACTCTAGACATAATTCTAGTAAAAAAATAAAAGAACAGATTAAGTGGACTAACAAATGTAAAGATGACTTATGGATGAAAATAGTTAAAAATAAAATTCTTAATCAATGTTTAATGTTAAACAAAATAAAAAATGATAAATATGATTTATTAACAAGTTATATTGATGAAGTCGTAAGTGGCGATAAAACTAATAGAGAAGGACACGCAGCCAAAGTCTATTTTAATGCTTTATTTGGTAAGGACTTTGTTAGAAATAATAATGATAATATTAATGCTGCCCTAAATTATGGTTATGCTATACTTTTATCTACTATTAATAAAGAAGTTATTGCTGGTGGTTATCTTACCCAACTGGGAATTCATCATAAGAATGAGTTTAATGAATTTAATTTAAGCTGTGATTTAATGGAACCGTTTCGAGTAATTGTTGATAATTTTGTTTATTTTAATCAAGAAAGAGAACTAAATACCAATTATAAATTGGATATAGTTAATATTTTAAATAACTCCTATAAATATCAAAATAAAAGCTATACTTTAAAAGATATTATCGGCTTATTTGTTAAAAATACTTTAAATAATATCAATAATACCGATGAATATAAGGATTTTATATATTATGAGGGATAGAATAGTGCGAACAATAGTATTTTTTGATTTACCTAATATTTATGCCAAAGATAAAAGAAATTATTTAAGATTTCGAAAATATCTGTTAGGAGAAGGATTTATCATGATGCAAGAATCAGTTTATTCTAAATTAGTATTAAATAATAATCAATCCGAATTATTACTTAGTAGATTAAGAAAAAATGCTCCTAAAAAAGGGCTTATCCAAGTTTTAACTATAACTGAACAGCAGTATTCTAAGATAGAATATATAATTGGTGAAAGTAATAGTAAAATTATAAATAATGAAGATAGGTTAATAGTATTATGAATTTAAGTGTTGATTATTTAGATAACAAAATAGTATTTGCAAATGAGTATATAAATGCAGTTGAAATCGAAAATAAAAGATATTTTTATCGTTTTGTTAATGATTTATATTCTGTATATATAAACGGTTATAGTGATAATTTAAAATTTATTCAAGATAATAAAGAAATAAACATGAATGGTAAAATTAAAGTATTTATTAATTATTTCGATTTTCAGTTTGATTCTAAAAAATATACTAATGAAATATCTAAGTTTGTAAGTAATTATATAAACGAAGAAGATACTAAAGATTTAATCAATTTATATGGTAAAATGACTAGAATTTATAAGAAAGCTTTAAATGATATAGATTTACCTTTATATGTTGAAAATGATATAACTATAGATAATATTAATAAATTAGTGAAATTGGGAATAAGTTCTAAAGAAGAATTATTAGATAACTTAATGTTACTAATTGATTTAGAACATACTTTGAAAACTAATAATTTCTTAGTATTTGTAAACTTAAAACAGTATTTAACTAAGGATGAAGTAGTAGAATTATATAAATATGCTATTTATAATGAAATTACGATTATGTTAATAGATTCTATATGTCATGGTGTAACTTTAAAAAACGAAAAAAAGTATATAATAGATGAAAATTTAGATGAGTTTATGTTATAATGGGCTTAGTTGATATAGAAAAAAGGTACCATTTATGTAACATTGTTCTATGGATGTTAAGATATAGTTCTAAAATTTGAGGTTTTAGTTCTATGTCATCTTAAATGGTATTAAAACTCAATATTCATATAGTGCAATATAATATTAGTTTTAGTTCTATGTCATCTTAAATGGTATTAAAACTTTAATAAATCTACATATGATAGAACATTGGTTTTAGTTCTATGTCATCTTAAATGGTATTAAAACAAATTGTTTATCACCAAATGCAAAATACATGTTTTAGTTCTATGTCATCTTAAATGGTATTAAAACCGATAAAGTAGAAATTATTGCAACCGGTAAGTTTTAGTTCTATGTCATCTTAAATGGTATTAAAACGAGCATAGTGATAAAAATGATAGATAAAGAGTTTTAGTTCTATGTCATCTTAAATGGTATTAAAACGGTAGTGGTGCAACCGCTTATGGAATTGGTGTTTTAGTTCTATGTCATCTTAAATGGTATTAAAACACCATTATTAGGACACGATACAACAGAAGAGTTTTAGTTCTATGTCATCTTAAATGGTATTAAAACTATTTTTTTTTGGCAACGCAGCCGCCGTTGTTTTAGTTCTATGTCATCTTAAATGGTATTAAAACCGAGAATGATTTTATTGAGTGGTCACCTGTGTTTTAGTTCTATGTCATCTTAAATGGTATTAAAACATTCATTTTTTTTGCTTTATTCTGCCTATAGTTTTAGTTCTATGTCATCTTAAATGGTATTAAAACTGAAGAAGATTATTCCAGTGATAAAATGTAGTTTTAGTTCTATGTCATCTTAAATGGTATTAAAACTGAAGATTACGCAATTTTGAATACTGAAGAGTTTTAGTTCTATGTCATCTTAAATGGTATTAAAACATATTAATTATACCATATAAATCACATAGTGTTTTAGTTCTATGTCATCTTAAATGGTATTAAAACGATGAAACTTATAATGCCTCTGTAATGGCTGTTTTAGTTCTATGTCATCTTAAATGGTATTAAAACAATTATGAATGATTTTAACCGCGCCGCCTCGTTTTAGTTCTATGTCATCTTAAATGGTATTAAAACAAGTGTTGGATTATCTGATGGAAATGAGGAGTTTTAGTTCTATGTCATCTTAAATGGTATTAAAACAAGCAAAGTTACTAAGGTAACGGCTATGGTGTTTTAGTTCTATGTCATCTTAAATGGTATTAAAACTTAATTACAAAAATACAGTGTTCAAAGATAGTTTTAGTTCTATGTCATCTTAAATGGTATTAAAACATTTAACTGCTGAAATAAATGAGTATTCAAGTTTTAGCTCTATGTCATGTCAAATAATATTAATAAAGAAAATAAACTACAATGAAAAACACTTTAGAAAAAGAACTAGTAAATAGAAAAATGATTATTTAAAAGCTCAAGAGAAACTTTTAAAACAATATACCCTTAATAACATCTTAAAAAATAATCATCCTATTAATAAATTACAAAAAAATTTTGGCAAAAGAAGATTAAAATCTATCAAAAGTATAATAAACTGTAATAATTACTGGCTAATAACGGCTAGTAAAATTACAGTTTTTTTACAGTTTTGAAATTTATAAAAGTGTTAAACTATAAAACAGGTGATTTTATATGACAAATAAAGAAATGATATATCTTTTAAAAAACAAAATATATGCGGTATTTACAAATATATACTTGCTTAATGAAAACAAAGATCCAAAACTAGATTATTTAAAAGTAAGAAATCTTCTTTTAAAACTTCTTGATAAAGATACTTATGATTATTCTATTAATGATTTTACTTATTATTATGATTTTAATAATCCAATTATTTTAGAAGAAAATAATAATAATCAAGAGATAAGTGATGATGATATAATTAGGAGAAGTATTTTCCTAATTAAGAGTGCGATAAACGAACTTATTATTCATACAACTTATTATCCAAGTGATATTAAAAAAATATACTTAGAATTTTTAAATACTAAAGAAAACCAAATGATAGAAAAATTGCAAGAACTAAAAAGACCAGAAACAAAAATATTAGCAAAAGTTATTTAAAATTAGTGCATATCTCTTCATTTTTTGATATAATCACTTAAGCAAAGAAAGAAGTGATTTTATGTTACCAAATATGATTGATGCCAAAAAAAGAACTAAAGATGAAGCCAAAGTAATCTATCTAGAAAATGATGAAAAAAGTAATTTATATGCTGGTAAAAAATATTTTTTAAGAACTTATGGATGTCAGATGAATGTTCATGACAGCGAAGAAATCAAGGCAATTTTAGAAAATTTAGGTTATACAGAAACTGATGAATTAGAAGACAGTGATATAGTCGTTTTAAATACCTGTGCAATAAGAGAAAATGCTCATGATAAAGTCTTTGGCTACCTTGGCAGATGTAAACATTTAAAAGCTACTACGAAAAAAGATTTGATTGTCTGCATTGGTGGATGTATGGCTCAAGAAGAAGTCGTTGTAAATGAACTTAAGACTAAACATCCTTATGTTGATATTATCTTTGGTACACATAATATTCATGAACTAGCAACCATGATTAAAAATGTAAAAAATGTTAAGCAAGATATAAAGGTATATTCTATACAAGGTAACGTATATGAAAATATTGATTATAAACGTGATTCTAAGATTACCGCTTGGGTAAATATTATGTATGGCTGTGATAAATTCTGTACTTATTGTATTGTCCCTTACACAAGAGGCAAGCAAAGAAGTAGACGTGCTTGTGAAATTGTAAGAGAAGTTGAAAAACTTGTTAAGGATGGTTATCAAGAAGTAACTCTCTTAGGTCAAAATGTTAATGCTTATGGCAAAGATTTGCAAAATGAAGTATCCTTTGCTGGTCTTTTAGAAATGGTTGCCAAAACAGGCATTCCAAGACTTCGTTTTGTAACATCACATCCTTGGGATTTCACTGATGAAATGATTACCACAATTGCTAAATATCCTAATATTATGCCTTATATTCACTTACCATTACAATCAGGTTCTTCTAGAATTTTAAAATTAATGGGTAGAAGATATACTAAAGAAGAGTATTTAACACTATTTGATAAAATGAAAAAAGAAATACCTAATGTTGCTATTTCAACGGATATCATCGTTGGCTTTCCTAATGAAACAGAAGAAGACTTCCAAGAAACTTTAGAAGTAGTTAACCATTGCAAATACGATGGAGCCTACACATTTATCTTCTCGCCAAGAGTTGGAACCCCAGCTGCTAAAATGGAAGATAAGACTCCTTTAAAAGAAAAAGAGGAAAGATTACAACGTTTAAATACTATTATTAATAAATATTCTTTGGAAAATAATCAAAAATTATTAGATAAGGTAGTTCCTGTTTTAATTCAAGGTATAAGTGAAAAAGGAACAGATAAAGTATATGGCTATACTGATACTATGAAACTAGTTAATGTTACTGGTCCTAAGAGTCTCATTGGTAAAATTGTTAATGTTCATATAACTGATGCTAAAAGCTTTAGCCTAGATGGCATAGTAGAAAACTAGAAACTATCTTAAATATCAGAATTGTGACTTGAAGGCACATGAAAAAAGTTGTACTTTTCAAGTTATTATAAATATGTTATAATTTTTAGTATGAGTTTTAATTGACAGGGGTGGTATGGCTAAGCAAGTTGCATGGAACCAAAATGTTGTTGAGGCTTTTATACATGAAGGCAATCTCAATCGCCGTCAAGAATATATCATTCGTACAAGAATACTTGGTTATTCCATAGCACGACAAGCCAGTGATTTACATTTGAGTATTGACCAGGTAAATAAAGAAATACGTCAAATGAAACGTATTTATGATAAAGCTCAAGCTAAATCATCCATACTACCTAAACGTCTCCATAGACGTGATGATATCTTGTAAACCAATTCAAAGTCTATGTATTAAAAGGGTAAGCATCCACATTTAAGATGCTTACCTTTTTAAAAACTTGCAATTAATGATTGAACCGATACATCCTAAAATAGTTAGCATTCCTAAAATATGAAAAGTATAATGATAAAGAAGCAGAATATGTTGATAGTTATTAATAAAGAAAAAATATACAAAACATAAATGTAAAATACTAAATATATATAGCCATTTACCGTTAAAGACCTTATTAATTAAAAGTCCAGCTATCAAACTAGTAATTAATAAATCATTAAACCAAATAATAGATAAAAAAGTTTCTAAATGTTCAAACTGATTAAACAAATTAACTTTTTTTAGTAAAATATATTCAGGATAACGAAATAACAAGGCAAAGTTACCACCAAATATTCCGATTATACACAAAATCATTAAAAAAATAGTAAAACTACCTATCAGATATCCTATGATTATTGCTTTCTTATTAACTTCATCACTCTTTAAAAAAGAAAGCTCCAAAATTATAGGGCTAACACTATAAAAAGCACTGCTTATAATACATTTTAAAGCATCAGACTTATCTAATATTTCCATTGGTAAATAATTATTAAAATCAATATTTTTTTGAATACTTAAAATAGCTATAATACCAGTAATAATACTTATAAAGATTAAAATATCACTTAATCTTAAAGTCGCAGCCAAACCTTTTTTAACTCCATATAAAATTAAAATAAATAGGGGAACAATAATTAATATAGGTGGAGTATTTATTAAATAAAAATTACTTCCTAAAACAGCAACAGCAACTAAACAATTATTAACTAAAAAGAAAGCCATACTTAGAATAATAATTCTTCCTAATAAACTTTTAAAAAAATTATTCCAATCTCCCTTTAACATCAACAATAATAAAATGAAACCCAAAATAAAACCAATTAGAAAATTAATAATTGTAAAATTATTACCATAAGCTAAAATATAAGAAATACCAACTCCAAAATATAAAACTCGACTTAAAAATATACTTAAAATGCCTTGTCTTTTGCTATTCATTTGTAACTCCCCTAACTGTAAGTCCTGGTTTATTAATACCTATATTAACTCTAACTTTTATTTTTGTTTTGCTAAAATAATTTTCATCATCATTTCGGGTCATTAAATAATATTTATAATTGATACCCAAAATATCCGTCTTTTTTTCTTGCAAAAATGTAATAAACTTATAAAGATTTTCTTCTAAACTAGTATTAAAAGTACTTTCTAACTTTTTAAAATCATCATTATTTCGTAAATTATACTCACTATCTAGTGCTAGAACTTTAGCTTTCAAACTAAAATTAATATCAATGTTATCTTTTAAATTAATCTTCATCTTATTACTATAAAAATTTATACTATTCTTATCATTACTATAAGAAAAATTTTTTTCTTGCAATAAATACTTATACATTTCCAAGTTATTATCATCTAAATAACAGATAAAATTATTTTTATGATAAAGACCATAAGTCTTAAAAATGATTTTTTTGTCCAGTTCTATTTTTGGTAATGCTATATCAATTTTGTTAAGAATTTTACTAACCTGAAAATCAAAATAATTACTCATTTTAGTATAATTAATATTTTTTAAAATATCATAAACATAATTAGCATTGATAACTTTATCTTCACTAGTAAATTCTAGTATTTCTAGAGGATTATCAGCTAATGTTAGATAAAAATTAGTTGATATCATATTGCTTCTTAAAAGATAATCACTTATTTGCATAATATCAATATTAGTATCTATAAGCATAACCTTAATATGTTCAAAATAAGGCTTTTTATTTAACTTGCTATTAGCACTTTCAATAGCATCACTTAAATTTTTGCCAATCCCTGAAACAACAAAACTTTTTTTACTATCTGTATTATCTTTATCTAAGTTAGTATTAATAACTTCGTAACTTACCTTATATTCATTATCACTAAAGGTAAGCCCAATACCACTTATAATATCTAAACTATTAAGTTCATTATAGTCGTAGCACCCACCAAATATCAAAATAATACTAAATAACAAAACTACTTTTGATAATCTTTTAATTTTAATCACCTTCTTTACGAATATTTTTCTTTGTTAATATTTTAGAACGAAATTTATCATCTTTTTTTGTACTTCGAAATACTGTTTTGTTAAAATAAACTTTATCAAAAGGAGCTAAAGGATAAGTATAAGGTCTATCTAAACTAGTTAATCCACATAAATGAATTAAAGTAAAAAAGACACCCATATAAAATCCAAAAAGACCTAGAAGTGAGACGAGAAAAAGTGTTAAAAATCTTACATGGCGAAAAGAATTAATCAGTTCTACATCAGTAAAAACCATGCTAGTTATATAAGTTACAGCAACTACAATAATCATAATCGGACTAACTATACCAGCTGAAACTGCCGCATCGCCCATAACTAAAGCTCCCATAATAGAAATAGATGACCCATAATTATTAGGAAACCTTATATCACTTTCTCTTAAAATAGCACACAGTGTCAAAATAACTAAACACTCTACAATCGAAGTAATGGGTACACTACTGCGTTGCATAGCAAAATTAATTAACAAATCTAAAGGAATCGAACCTTGATTATAACTAATCAAAGCAATATAAAATCCTGGTAAAAACAAAGTAATAAAAAAACATAAAAAACGTAAAGATTTTACAAAATTAATATTAATATTCTTACTATAAGTATCAACACTTGGATTAATAAAATCGACTAAAAAGGAGGGAAGACTAATAGCTAAAGGAGAAGCATCAACTAAAATAATAATTTTTCCTTCCAATAGGTCAGCAGCTGCTTTATCTGGTCTTTCAGTTAGCTGACTAGTTGGAAAAGCACTTCTATTTTCCTTGCCAATTAATTGTTTAATATTACCAGCATCTAAAATCCCATCAATATTTATCTGATTAAGTCGAGATTTTACTTTATTAACTAAAGAAACTTCGGTAATCGAACTTATATATAAAATACTTACCTTTGTTTTCGAGTAAAGACCAATATTCATATCAATGTTAATTAAATCTGGTGATTTGATCCTTCTTTTAATTAAACCTAAATTAGTTTGAATTGACTCATTAAATGAATCTTTCGGCCCATGTAAATCTGACTCCGTTGTTGGTTCTGTAACACTTCTTACTAAATCTCCCTTTGTTTCTACTGCATAATAATTATTACCTAAAACAATAGTAAAACCATTAAGTAAAAGATTAACTATTTCTAACTTATCATTAACTTCCTTAGTATTCGGTCCAACTAAAACATTATTTAAATCATGATTTTTCTTTTTAGATAAACTAAGTACTTTTAAAACATATTCATTAATTTTATCACTAGAACATAAACTTTCTAAAAAGATAACATCAATATCATTAATAGTTTTAATTATTAAATCACTACTATCTTTAAATTCCTTTTTTATATCATTTAATAATTCTTCCTTGTTTTTTTTATTCTTTATAAAATTAGCTAAATTAGTCATTATAATTCACCAGTTTTAGTATGTTAAAAATATAAAAAATTATGTGATAAATACCATTAAATAAAAAAGTTTTATAAATTCACTAAATTTATTAATGCTATCAAGAAAATATGTTAAAATTAAAAAGAACCAAAATTTAATTAAAGGATTGATTTAAATGAAAGCCAAAATATTAAGATTAGATGATTATGGACGTGGTATTTGTTATATAAATGATAAAATAACCTTTGTTCCCAATACTTGTATTACTGATGAAGTTGAAATTGAAATAATAAAAGAAACTAAAAAATATAATATTGCCATGGCAAAAAAAATAATATCTTCCAATCGTCAAGAATCATTTTGTCCTTATAGTAATACTTGTGGTGGTTGTAGTCTAAGTCTTATGAAATATGAAGATACCCTTACATTTAAAAAACAAAAGTTAGAACATATCTTTAAAAAGTTTTGTAATTTAGATATTAATATCCCCGTAATTGCCTCACCAAATACTTTAGAATATCGTAATAAAATAACTTTACATGTTAAAGAGGGAAGAGTTGGTCTTTACAAAGAAGAAACTAATGAAATAGTAAGTATTGATGAATGCAAACTTGTATCATTTAAAGTTAATGAATTTATTAAACTAATTCCTGATTTTAAAATAAAGAATGGTACAGTAGTTATCAGAAATAATTATAATATGGAAATTTTAGCCAATTTTATTACTGAAGATAAGTTAGAACTTCCTAATTTAACTAATTTTAAAATAGTAGGTATCTTACAAAATGGTCATATATTGCGTGGCGAAGATTTCTTTATAGAACGTCTTAATAATATGTATTTTAAAGTATCATATGATGCTTTCTTTCAAATTAACTTGGGTATAACAGAACATCTCTTTAGTCTTCTTTTAGAACTTGCTCCTAAAGATAAATGCGTCCTTGATTTGTTTTGCGGAACTGGTACACTAGGACTTACACTAGCACCTTTTTCTAAGAAAGTATATGGTATTGAAATAAATAAAAATGCTACCATTAATGCTACATATAATGCTAAGATAAATGGGTTAAATAACTGCTTTTACTTATGTGGCGATGCCAATGAATTAATTTCTAAAATAAACGACAAAATTGATTTAGTAATAATTGACCCACCTCGTAGTGGTATGTCTAAAAATGGTATTGAACTTTTAAAAAAAGTAAATGCACGTGATATAATTTATATAGCATGTGATCCTATAACTTTAGCAAGAGATATTAACTATTTAAAAAGTGATTATAATATTAAATCAGTTATTGGTCTTGATATGTTTAGTTTTACTTATCACGTTGAGTGTGTATGTGTTTTAAGCCTTAAATAAAGCCTTATATTTCAACAAAAATCAACTGTTTAGTGCCTATTAAAAAAATGATAAAATTTTATGGAGGCTGTTTAAGGAGAATAAGTTTACTTATACTATATTAGGTGGTAGTGGTGTATATTGATTATAAAGATGTTACAGAAAGGAAAATTATTTATCTATTTAAAGATAATGATGGTAATGAGTAATGAATTATGAATTAGTAAAATCTTCTAATAAAGATATAGATAGATTGATTGAATATAAAAAAAAGACTGTTTTCGAGTATGCTAAAGATTTAGCAAGAGAAGATATTGACAGGATAAATAATTATATAATAAAGGAAATCCCTAATTTAATTAATGATTATTATAATATAGTAGTTAATAACAAAATTGTAGGGTGTTTATTATTAACAAGAAAAGATAATGTTAATTTGTTAGATGAAATTTATATTGAAAAAGATTATCGCAATAAGAAAATTGGTACAAACATAATAAAAGATATTTTAAAAAATAACGATACTGTCTACTTATGGGTGTACAAAGATAATAAAAAAGCTATATCTTTATATAAAAGAATGGGATTTAACATTTGCAAAAGTACTGATACCAGATATTATATGGGTTTTAAGAAAAAGTGTGATTAAGAAAAAAATATAGATGATCAAGCTTTATCTTTAAAAATTAGTAAATATATGTTATTTAATAGTGCAAAATGCTATCCAAGTAAGGTAGTTGTTGCTTTATGACAAACTTATTTTGCTATCCCAACAGGAAATAACAGAACTAGAATATGACTTATTATCAGATGATGAAAAAAAGAAGTAAAACTAGATTTATTATGCTATAATTAACTTACTTGAAAAAGAATAAAAAGATTATACTTTTTAAAAGTAGTGAGGAAAATATGGAAGAAGTAAAAAATAAAGAATCTAAGACTCCCAATCGTAGCATTTGGAAAAATTTTAAATCAACTTATAAATATGCTAAAACTGGTCGAAAATACTTATGGTTATTCTTAATAATTAATATTATAATGACTATTGGTTCTGTTATTGCTCCAATTCTTGTGGCTCAAAGATTACTAGCTTTAACTAGTAATAATTATAGTAGACTCTTAGTAATTATTATTTGTATCTTTATTATAGAAATAGGTAATACCTTTTGTCGTTTAGCTTATAATTATTTTTACAATAAATTTTATTATGATGTTAGAAGAAATTTACAATTAGAATTAGTAAGAGAAACTCTAAAAATTACCCAAAAAGATTTAAGTGATAATTCTAGTGGTGTTTTTATTGAAAGAATTAATGGTGATACCGACAATTTAACTGATATTTTTACATCTATGATTGATTATTTCAGTTGTATTATTGGTAGTATTGGGGTTCTTATAACTGTATTCTTTATTAATTGGATTCTAGGTTTAATCTATGTTACTTTAATGGTTATCGTATTTTTATATAATAAGTATGCTAGTGGTATTAATTATAAAAATCGTAAAGAATGGCGTAAGAGTAGAGAAAGAACAGGTGGCTTTATTTCTGAAATCGTAAGAGGTTCCAAAGATGTTAAAATTTTAGATGCTGAGGAATCATTCTTAGCTAAAGCAGACGAATATATGTCAGAAACTAATAAAGTTTCTTATAAATATCAAAGACAAAGAGCAATATTACGAGCACTTGGTAGTTCTATTAAAGATACTGGCGAACTAGTTATTAATTCCTTTATTTTTATGCTTCTAAGTTTAGGTATCTTAAGTGTTGCTAGTGCCATTATTATTTATAATTATAATGATAGAATCTTATGGACAGCCGATTGGATAGAACAAATATTTGAAATTATTAAACAATTTAATTTAGCAGCTAATCGTATATTTGGTATCTTAGAAGAAGATGAATTTGCAAAAGAAAAATTTGGTACTAAGAAACTAAAGAAATTTGAAGGTAATATTGAATTTAAAGATGTTTCTTTTGCTTATGAAGAAAATCTACCAGTCTTAAAAAATATGAACTTTAAGATAAATGCCAATGAAACAATTGGGTTTGTCGGACCATCTGGTTCTGGTAAAACGACCATCTTTAACTTAATTAGTGCCATAGAACGTGTAAATAGTGGTACGATAACTTTCGATGGCATAGATATCAACACTTTAGAAAAATCTAGTATCCGAGGTAATTTATCAGTAATTAGTCAAAATGCTTATATCTTTAATATGAGTATTATGGATAATTTAAAAGTTATAAAGAAAAATGCAACAATTAAAGAAATCAAAGAAGCTTGTCATTTAGCTTGTTTGGATGATTTTATTGAAAAACTACCTAATAAATATGATACTATCGTTGGTGAGGGTGGAGTAACCTTATCTGGTGGTCAAAAACAACGTCTTGCAATTGCTAGAGCTCTTCTTTTAAAAACGGAGATATTATTATTTGATGAAGCAACCAGTGCCTTAGATAATGAAACCCAAACTAAAATTCAACAAGCTATTAGTAACTTAAAAGGCGAATATACTATTCTAATCATTGTACATCGTCTTTCAACCGTAATAGATGCTGATAAAATATTCGTTATTAATAATGGAGTAGTTGAAGCTAGTGGCAGTCATAAGACTCTTTTAAAAACTAGCAAAACTTATAAAAAATTATATGAAAAAGAAGCTAGTGAAAATAAAGAAACTAAACAACAAAATTAGAAAGTAAATCAAAAAAGTGAAGATATATGAAAATAATATTTCTTGATTTAGACGGTGTTTTAAATAACTGGTATCATCCCGATTTAATTGCCCCTGAAAACCTTAATATCTTAAAAGAAATTCTTATCTTAAGTAAAGCTAAAATAGTATTAACAAGTGCTAATAAGTATCAATTTCAACGTCAAGGTATTAAAACTTTACAAGGTAGTTATTTAGAAAAATATATCAAAATTTTAGAAAGTAATAATATAAATATTTATGATTTAACACCTTATGTAGAAGAAAATCGAAGTATGGAAATTAAAAAATATTTAAAATCTAATCCCAATATAACTGATTTTGTTATAATTGATGATGATTTAGTAGACGATTGTTTATTAAAATACCAAGTATTTCTAGATTGGGATAGAGGTTTACAAAAGATGCATATAAAACCTGTTTTATCTATCTTAAATGGTAATTTAGGGTTTTATCCTAAAAACTATAATATAAAAGAAACACCAGAACAAAAATTAATAAGAATAAATAGGCATTATAATCAAAATAATCATTAATAAGATAAGGAAAATACATGTATGAAATATAAAACTAATATTAATTTTACTTCTTTTTTTAAAGATGACGAAACTTTTACTAATCATCTAAAACAGTTAGAAACCGAAAACTTTGATATCGAAGAATTTAAGAAAAAATCTTTAAAAGACCAACTTGATTGGTACTTTGCTAAGTACTTAGAATGGGAAAAATTTTATAGTTATAATGAAGTAAACTCTGATTTAGACTTAGAAAATCAAAATTATAATCAAAATAAAGATATAATTAATAAAATAAAGACAAAATTGGATGAACTAAAAAAAGCAATTAATAGAGAAATCTTAAATATCGATATTCCCTTAGATGAATATTTAGAAAAAAATCCAGATTTAAAAGAATATTATATGACTTTCTATAATGTTTTAAGGAAGAAGAAGCACTCGGAAGATAGTATCTTATTTGCTAAAATGTTACCTTATATTAGTAGAATAAATAGTTTATACAGTACCATAATGAATGTTGAGTTTCCTAGCAAAGAAATAATTTTTCGTGGCGAACCTGTAAAACTAACTACAAGTAATTATAATCGTTTAATGTTAAACGCAAGTAGCGAAGAAAAGGCCGCTTTAGCATCTACTTATTTTGCAAGTCTAGCAAAAGTAAATAAAACGGTATCTAATTTACTTAATATGCGCTATCAAATATTTCAAGACCTAGCCGAAGATGCTGGCTATAATTCTATTTTAGAACATACTTTAGGTGATGATGATTTAAATTTAGCAATTACTGATAATCTTTTAAAAACTACTAATTTACATTTAGATGCTTTAAAAAAATATTACAGTTTAAAAAAACAAACTTTAGGTCTTGAAAAAATGCACTTTTATGATAGTCGTGATAGTAAAACGGAAGTTAAAATGTCTTTTGATGATGCTATAGATAATGTCATTAATGCTCTAACTCCTCTAGGACCAACTTATATCGAACATCTAAAAGCTTTATTAAATACTGGTATAATGGACGTATACCCAAGAGAAAATAAATATTTAGGTGGTTACCATTTTCGCAACTATACCCAATCTTTAATTGTTATGAATAGTCATGATTATCAAAAAGATAGCTACACCATGGCTCACGAACTAGGTCATGCCGTTAATGCTAGCTTCATTAAAGAAAATCAAAAATTCAGTAACTTTCATTTTTCTAACTTTCTATCCGAAGTTGCTTCTTTAACTAACGAAATTTTAATGGCTAATTATTATTTAGACAAAGCAAGTACTGATACTGAAAAAGAAATCATTTTAGAACAAAAAATTAAAAAGTTTATAGCTAATGTTTATAATTCAATGATGTGGTTTGAATTTGAAGATAATATTTGTAGGGCTATTAAAACCAGAAGACCATTAACAACTGATGCCATGCTTAGTATTTATCAAGAGCTTTATATAAAATATAATCCAGAAGTAGTAGTAGATGACTATTTAAAATATGGTTATATTACCAGATTACATTATTTCTTAGGATCTTATCGTTACTATAATTTTCAATATGCAACTGGTATAATAATGGCTACTAAAATAGCTAATGATATTAAAAACAATATTCCTGGTAGTAAAGAAAAGTATTTAGAATTCTTAAAAACAGGAGGCTCTCTAAAGACTTTAGATGCCTTAAAAGTTGCTGGCCTTGATTTAACTGATGATAAAATAATTGCTGACGGCTTTAAATACTTCCAAGAAGATGTTGCTTCTTACGAAAAATTAGTTTTACAAAGAAAAAATAATTAGAAAAATTTAAAATAACTATCATAATAAGATAATTTATGATAGTATATAAAAAAGAAACGGAGTATATATGGAATACATAGTAGTAAAAGATGCTGATAAAATAGTAAATCGTAGTCCTTATGTTGTTACTAATCCAACTACTTATATAGGTAAATGGAGTAGTCTATTTAACAATAACAATCCTATCAAAATCGAAATAGGTATGGGACGAGGCGACTTCATTATTGAAATGGCTAAAAAATATCCTAATGTTAACTTTATTGGTATTGAAATTAATTCATCCCAAATGGTAAGTGCCATAAGAATACTAGATAAAGCTAAACTAAATAATTTAAAACTTATTAATATGGATGCTGGAGATTTAGATAAAGTATTTAAGAAAGAAATAGATACAATTTATTTAACTTTCCCAGAACCATGGCCAAAAGCTCATGATGAGAAAAGACGTCTTACCCATGTTAACTATTTAAAATTATATGATAGAGTATTTAAAAAAACTAAACATATTATTTTAAAAACCGATAACAAAGGATATTTTGCTTATTCTCTAATGAGTCTATCTCAATATTGGTATACATTTAATCGTGTAAGTCTCGATTTACATCACGAAGAAAAACCAATTCCTAATGTTTTAACAAACTATGAAAAACAATACCAAAAAGAAGGAAGACCAATTTATTATTTAGATGCCACTTTTGAAAATTAGGACTTGCTTTTTAGATAAAAATAATATAAGATATTTAGGAAAGTTTATTCCTGGCTTAAACCACTCATCTTTCGGATTTTTGCTAAGATTAAACGGATTATTAGAAAAGGAGAGATAAATATGGCAGTTTCAAAAGAAACAAAAGCAAAATTAGTTAAAGAATTCGGTAAGGAAAAAGGTTGCGGTGCAACTGAAGCTCAAATTGCTATTCTTACATATGAAATTAATGATTTAACTGAACATCTAAAGACTCATATTCATGACTATCATTCAAAAAGAGGATTACTTATGAAGGTAGGTAAAAGAAGAAGTTTATTAGATTATTTAAAGAAAAACGATGTAGTTAGCTACAGAGAAACAATTAAAAAATTAAATATCAGAAAGTAGGCACTTATCTTTATAGTGCTTTTTTTCTTGAAGAAGAGATTATTAAAGTTAAAAATGTTTAAATTATAACCTATTAATAGTAATTTATGGTACTATAAAATAGGATTCTTTATAAAAGATTATAAAGGTACAAAAAAATTAAGGAGTAAATTATGAGTAAAAGAGTATTTGAGTATGATTTTTTAGGTAAAAAATTAATAGTTGAAACTGGTGAATATGCTAAACAAGCTAATGCCTCTGTATTAGTTCGTTATGGTGATACCGTTATTTTAACGGCTGTAGTTATGGGTAATACCCCAATAACTCAAGATTTCTTTCCATTAACTGTTTTATATCAAGAAAGATTATACTCTGTAGGTAAAATCCCTGGTGGATTTATTAAAAGAGAAGGAAGACCAAGTGATGCAGCTACTTTAACAGCCCGTCTAATTGACCGACCAATAAGACCAATGTTTGATGAAAACTTTAGAAATGAAGTTCAAGTTATTAATACCATTTTATCAGTTGACCCTGATAACTCTCCAGAAATGACTGCCATGTTTGCATCAAGCTTAGCTCTATCTATTTCTAATATTCCGTTTGACGGACCAATCGCTGGTGTTGTTGTCGGTAAAATTGGTAAGGATTATATTATTAATCCTGATACTAAGCAAGCCACTGAAACTACGTTAAGTGTAACTGTTGCTGGTAGTAAAGATGCTATCTGTATGGTTGAAGCTGGCGCTAAAGAAGCTAGCGAAAAAGAGATGTTAGAAGCTTTAATGTTTGGTCATGAACAAATTAAAAAACTTTGCAAATTCCAAAGTGATATCGTAAGTGAAGTAGGACAAGAAAAAGTTACTGTTGATTTAGCTTCTATTGATAAAGAATTAGAAAGTCAAGTAAGAGAGTATGCAACAGATAATATGTTCAAGTGCTTCGATGTTAAAGGAAAACTTGCTCAATATGAAGCCATTAGCAATGTTAAAGAAAGTACTATCGGTCATTTTGCTGAAATTTATGCTGGCAATATAAACATCGAAAATATTATTAAAGATGTTAAAAAATTAATAGATAAAATTGAAGGAGAATGCGTAAGAGACTTAATCACAAAGAAACATGTCCGTCCCGATGGACGTGCTATGGATGAAATCCGTCCTTTAAAAGCGGAAGTTGATATCTTACCAAGAACTCACGGTTCCGCAGTATTTACAAGAGGTGAAACGCAAGCCCTAGCAACTACAACTTTAGGAGCCTTAAATGAACATCAAATTTTAGATGGTCTAGGCTTAGAAGATACTAAACGATTCATGTTACATTATAACTTCCCAGCTTATTGTGTTGGTGAAGTAGGTCGTTATGGTTCACCAGGACGTCGTGAAATCGGTCATGGTGCCTTAGGCGAAAGAGCTTTACTTCAAGTTATGCCAAGCGAAGAAGAATTTCCATATACTGTTCGTGTTGTCTCAGAAATTATGGAATCAAATGGTTCTTCATCTCAAGCCACTATCTGTGCTGGTTGTATGTCCCTAATGGCTGCTGGTGTCCCAATTAAAGCTCCCGTTGCAGGAATTGCTATGGGTTTAATAACTTCTAATGACGGTAAAAAATACACAATTTTAACCGATATTCAAGGCTTAGAAGACCACATGGGTGATATGGATTTCAAAGTTGCTGGTACAAAAAAAGGTATTACTGCTTTACAAATGGATATCAAAATTAAAGGTGTAACTGAAGCTATCTTGAAAAAAGCCCTTGCTCAAGCTAAAAAAGCTCGTTTAGAAGTTCTAGATGTTATGCAAGAAGCTATTGACTCTCCAAGAAAAGAGTTATCACCATACGCACCAAAAATTGAATGTTTTACTATTAATCCTGAAAAAATTAAGGACGTAATCGGTAAAGGTGGCGAAATGATTACTAAGATTATCTTAGAATGCAGTAATGTTACCTCAGTTAATGATAAAAATGCTGTTAAAGTAGATTTAGAAGATGATGGTCGTGTTATTATTTATCATCAAGACAAAGATATTATAAATAAAACAAAAGAACGTATCTTAGCAGTTGTTCGTGAAGTTGAAAAAGATGCTATCTATACTGGTAAAGTTACCAAAGTAGAAAGTTTTGGAGTTTTCGTTGAACTATGGCCAGGTGTTGAAGGCTTATGTCATGTTTCTCAATTAGATAATAAACGCGTTGAACATCCAAAAGACCTATTTAAAGTAGGAGATGAAATAACGGTTAAATCTTTAGGCTATGATAATAAAGGTCGTCTAAACTTATCAAGAAAAGAAACTTTACATAAAGAAAATGATAAAAAATTAAAGGATAAAGAGAAAAAAATTAAATAAATAAACTTTTTAAATTAGTCACAACTGACTAATTTTTTTCTATATAACATCTTCTTATGATATAATTTTATTATAGAATAGAGAGTTTATTTATTATGAACAAAAAAATTAAAAATATTATTATAATTATAATTTGTATCTTACTAATTATTTTTGATATCTTTGCTTTATCTTTAAAACCAAGTAAAACTGCTGATAATCAAAATACTACTAAAGAAAATAACAGCATCCATGAAGTACCAATTAGTACACAAAAAAATCCTATTACCGATACTTTTTATATAAATGGCTATATGTCTTTTAACGGTGATACTACTTATTTAACTAAAAATGCGTCCGAAAAAAAACTAAATATTGAAGCTAGTAAATATAATTTACCTAATATTTTTACAAACTATAAAAATGATGTTTATTTTCAAATTACTTATAGTGGCGATGATGATACCATCTATAAAATATTAGTTTTTAATAAAGAAACTAATACTGAAATAACTGATTTTAGCGAAGAAAATCTAAAAAAATTATTAGATATAGGTTACGATAAACCAATTAATAATGCTACTTGGAGTCAAGATATTAACTTATCTAACTTAAAAGAAAATGAAATTTACCTATATAAAGCCACTAGTCCTAGCAATAATGCTCCCCAAATTAACAACGATTTAAAAGATAACTGCCTAATTTATACTAGAAGTACTAAGAATAACGAAACAAGCAAGTGGAGTAAAGAAATAAGTAACAGTATATCTTTTAAAAGTAATAATATAAGTTTTAGTTATAATAGTTTTAATACTGGTGATACTTATGAAGTTATTTATAAAAAAATAAATAATAAAGAGTTACTTAATTTAATTGAACAGGGTGATATTATCTATTTAAGTGATTATCATGATAATGATACTATCAGGAGTAATTTTGCTAAATTTATTTATAATGATACCAATAATAATATAACTATCGAAATCCCTAATGATAGTCCTAAAACTATTCCAGCAGGGGCAATATATGGTTATGACTGGATGATAAGTAATGCCAAAGTTAAGATAAATTAAAAATTTATATAAAATAAAAACTTAAATAATAAGAATCTAAATAAGTTCTATTATTTAAGTTTTTTTTAACGCATAAATTGTTTCATCAAGAAAGTTAAACTAGCAACTATCGAAATAGCAACTAAAGCCGCAACAAAAGCATAATTTACCCAAAATGGCATTTTTTTACCAGCATCTTTTTTTGGAATTTCCACCTTAATAACACTACTATTTTCCAAATCCGTATTATTAGCCTTATCATTACTAGTATCATTAACTACAAATGGTCTTATTTCATCATAAGAAACTTCATTATCTTTTTTAATCAAATTATTTAAATTAACATTAGAAAGGGGAGCTTCATTATGATTAACATCTTCTAAATTAAGTCTTAAATCAACCAACGTATTGTTAATAAGATCAAAATATTTAGCATCTTCCATTAAACAGCCATCATCACTATCTAAAGATGAGGTTTTATTATCAATGTCTTTTGCCTTGCTATCTTTTCCATCATTAAAAACAAAAATATCTTCCAAAGCTACCATATCATTTTCATTAAACTTCTTATTATCAATAGCATCCTTTATTTCTTTAACACCATTATTATTAGTTACTTCTGGGGCACTACTTTCATTAAATATTTCATCATATAAAGTTTTTCTTTTATCTGTATCGTTCATAACTACTCCTTATATTCTTATATAAAAAATTATATCATAAATATATTAAAAATAACACTAATAATTTAATTTAAAAAACATAATAAAAGAATGAACTATTTTTTTAGTTCATTCTTTATAAATATCTTCTTAAGAAAGATGGCGTAGATTTAATTTACTTTTTGTTCCATAACCAGTCTCATCATAATATTCATCACCATTAACAGCACTTTCTAAAGCTTTATAGCAATTATAATTAGGAACAGATAACATCTTTAGCTTTGGAAATTTCTCTAAGAGATTTTTTATTGTTGTTCTATTAACCCCACCAACAAAATAATCATTAAAGCTTATTAACCAGTCTTCATCATTATCCTTTTCATTATATTGTAAATAAATATCATTTAGGCTAATATCATAACGTTTACTTAAATACCTAAAGAATATGTCTTCAATTTGTTTAACACCTTGATATAATTCTCTATATAAATAATAATCAGTTGTTGTAAAATCATCGCTATAATCTCTAAGAGTAGCACTTGTTACAATCTTATTTAAATAGAAATTATAAAGTATTAAATTTTCTTTTAAACTTAAATCGTTATTAGTTTCATTATATAAAATTAAGTTTTTAATACTTAACTTTAAGATATCAACATATTCCATATTTCCTAAAGTATCAATAAATTTAAAATATTCTTCATCAGTAAATTCATCTGAAAAATTATATAACTGACTAATTTTTTGAAAATAATCATTACGACCATAAAAGGCATCAAAACTATACATAATTTTATTTAATAAAATTTTTTCTTCATCGGTACTAGCATTTAACATTGTATATATTTTATTTTTATCATTATTATAGATAGCATCATAAAATTCACTTATATCAGTATTACTATCAAAGGCATTAATACAAGCAATTAAATTTTCAAATTCACAGTAATTTCCATATAATTTAGCTTGCAAATAGGCTATATCATTACTATCATCATGATACCTATAAGCTGGGTTTTTATCTTTTAATTTCCCATAGTAAAGATCATTTTCAGCATTGGCTTCTAAAAATGTTGAAATAAAATCGCCGTTTCTAACATCAAATTTAATACTTTTACCATTTTCTATTTCGTCTTGACAAGCCCATTCTTTGGCATGATTCATTTCATGCATTACAACTAATTTAGCAGCATCATTTAAAAACGTTTTATAATTATAATCTTTATATTCATCATAAACACTTTTAATTGCATCAATTGATATTTCTACAAGATTATCAGTATTAGTATATAAACCAGTAGTAGTCGACAAATCATTTTTAAATAAAGAATTATTAAAAACAATTTTTAATGTTGAAAATTGATGAAGTTGGTGTTGATCGTTATTTTCAATAGCAGTTTGTATTTCAGATATTATTCCGTCTCGAATCCCTTGCATTATCTCTAAGTTGTAATATCTTTCATCATCAGAACTTGCATAATTATCAACATAATAAAGATCAAAAACAGAGTGCACTTCAGGATGATCTAAGGCATACTGATTAGAGTTTTCTTCAATTTTTGCAAACAATGTTTCAAAGTCCCATTTAGTCTTATCAGTACACTTGATAGCATCATCAGTATTAAGATAATTTTCTATTTCCTCATTACTAAATTCGATTTTATCCTCAATTCCTTTAACCTTACTAAGTTCATCTAAAAAAAATTGTAAAGTTTTTGTTATATCCTCTTCATCATCTTCATCTTCTAATACTTCACTTGTATTATCAAAAGAAGAGGCAACTACACTAGAACTTATCTCATTACCACCATTTTTAACTTGCATACAAGCTGTATTTTGAATACAAATTGTTAAAGCTAGCAAAATTGAAGCTATTTTCTTATTTTTCATAACCAAACCCTCTAAAGCATTCCTGCTTTTCTTGGCGCATATTCTAACATTAAAGAGTACATTTGTCAATTAAAATTTACAATTTTTAAACTATATGAACGTACCTAAAAAAGAAACCTAATTGCTAGGTTCCTCATTATTATTATTATTATTTACTGTTTCCTCTGGGTTACTTACCTGATCCCAGATAGCATTAAATAAATTATTCTTAATATCTAAAAGCTCATCCTCAGTAATGTCATCAATTAAAACTGCATCCGTATAATCAAACTCATTACCTTTAATATCTCCAAAGACTAAATCCATTTTAATTTCTGCACTAACATCATTATTATTAGTATCTTTAAAACTAAACAAGAAACTACCCTTATTATTATCAAATTTAGTAAGAACTACACTACCTTGATAATTATTTAGAATATTGCTAACTTGGAAATCTAAGTTAATTAAATCATTTTTATTTTTATTACTCTTTATATCAATTAACTTAATATCATCAACATAAATTAAGAACTTATCATTACTAAGATTAATACTTAATTTTTTCTTACCATAAATATTTAGAGTAGTATTACCATCTGTTAAATACTCTAAAATTTCTTTATCATCATTATAAATATCTAACCCTACAAATGTTTGTAAAATACCTTTAGTATAAATCTTTATTTTATAATTACCTTTAAAACTAACATTTGTATTAAATAAATCATTAACTGTAACTTCATCAAGTCCAATGTCTTTAGCTATAGATTTTAACAACTCACTATCATTTGCAATCGCATTTAAAATTTTTTGAATACTGTTATTAAAGTCATATTCTGAAAAATCTAGGGTTAAAACATTAAGCTTTTCTCCATTTAATTCTTCTTTACCTTTATTACTACTAGTATAGGTAATATTATTAGTTAAATAATTTTTAATAACTTCAATATTATTATTTAAATTACTATAATTAATACTTAAAGGATTAACTTTAATAGGATTATTAATCTGAATAGGAAAGTAGTATAGTGGGGTTGCAATATAAAGATTCTTATCTAAGTAACTATAAGTATTATTAATTGTTTTATCATCCTTTGAAAGCTTTATATTACCATAAAAATTATTATTCTTATTATAAAGACTAAAATCATAAGTAAAATCTTTTAAGGAAGCATACAAACTACTAGTAGTATCTAGAGTAGCCGTACCCGTAATACCCTTATTTAATTCTTCTTTAATAGTATTAAGTCCACTTAAAGAACTAGTAAGATTATTATTAATATTAGTAAGAGCACTATTTATAATAGCACTATCTTTAGTAAATAAAATAAAGTAAAGACCTAAGAAACATAAAATAAGTAAAATGATAATAATAAATGGTTCAAAAGAATTATACTTTCTTTCTTTAATTAACATTTCATCTATTTCGTTATTTAACTTTTCTTGATTATTTGCCTCTGTTTTAATAGCTTCTGTTATATCATCAGTATCCCATATAGCCTTAGCAAACTCTTTATTATTATTAATATCTTTTAATTCATTTTTATAATTTTTATTTTTTACTAAAGAATTATCATTAATAACTATTTTTTCATTAGGAATCTTTTTACTAGTTTCTTTTATAACATCTTTTATACTCTTAGGACTTTTAATTTTTTTATCATTAGTATTTAAAATAGTTACTTTTTCCATTTTAGAAACATCAGTTTTAGAAACAGTATTATCATTTTTATTTTCTAAACTTTCTTCTATTATATTTTTATTTTCTTTTTCTATAGTTTTATCAATACTAATATTATTAACATTATCTTTTACTTCTTCTGTAATAGCTTTATTAATATTATTATCTTTATTTTCTTTTATTTCTTTATTTATTTTAGAACTTATCTCTTTTTTAGTATTATCTTTACTTTCTATTTTCTTCTTATTATTTTTCTTTACTGTATTTGTAGTTTTAGCACTACTAATTTTCTTGTTTTTAGTAGTAGTATTTTTTTTCTTAGCTGCTGTATTAGTAGAAGAACTTTTTTTACTAGTAGATTTTGTTTTTTTACTTTGATTTTTAGTTTCCGTTTTTGTCTTTTTTTTACTATTTTTTACCAATTTGTCATCTTTTAATTTTGGCAATTCTTGCTTATTTTTTTTATCATTATCATTCATAAATTAAATTACTTAAATACTATTTTTATAGAAAGATATAGTATTTAATACTCCTTTTGTCTATATTTCTTTCTCTAGTTTTAATTGTAACATAAATCTAAATCTTTTAGGAGAAAAGTATAAAATAAGTTTTAAGTTTTTATTATTTTAAATTTTGCTTTTCATTAAAAATTGTTTATAGTAAAATAAAAATGTAGAAAGAAGGTAATATCATGAGCATATTAGATGGTAGACAAGTGAAAATTCAAATTTTAAAAGAATTAAAGGAAAAATTGCTAAAACTAAATGAATCAATTGGGCTAGTTGTAATACAAATAGGGGATGATGCGGCAAGCTCTGTATATGTTCGTCAAAAAAATAAAATGGCTACAGATTTAAATTATAAATTTCAACATATAAAATTACCTAGCAATATCAAAGAAGATGAGTTATTAAAAATTATAGAAAATCTAAATAACGATGATGTCGTAGATGGCATTTTAGTGCAAATGCCAATTCCAAAACATCTGGATGCTAACAAGGTTCAAAATAGTATTTTATCTTGTAAAGATGTTGATGGCTTAACAGATATTAATGCTGGTATGCTTGTACATAATAAAGATGGATTGATACCATGTACCCCAATGGGAATCATTGACTTATTAGATCATTATAATATTCCTATCGAAGGTAAAAACGTTGTTATTATTGGTCGTAGTAACTTAGTTGGCAAACCATTAGCTAATTTAATGACTAATAAGAACGCAACTGTAACATTATGTCATTCTAAAACCAATAATTTACCATTCTATACAAATAATGCCGATATATTAGTAGCATCAGTTGGGATACCAAATTTCATTACGGAAGATATGGTAAAACCAGGAGCTATTGTTATAGATGTTGGCATTAACAGATTACCTGATGGTTCTTTATGTGGAGACGTTGATTTTACAAACGTTAAAGAAAAAGCTAGTTATATTACACCAGTTCCTGGAGGCATCGGACAAATGACTGTTGCCGAGTTAGCAGTAAACACTTATAAAGCTCATATTTTAAAAAAAGACTTAACTAAATGAGAAGATAAAAATAATTTGAATGATTAAAAGTCATTCTTTTTCTTTTAGTCTAACCATATTAAAGTAATAAACTTTATTTTCTTTCATAAATTTTAATAGAGGTAATTGTTATGAAAAAAATATGTTTTTTATTAGTTTTATTTCTTTGTCCCTTTTGTGTTTTCGCAATTGATTTAGCTAGCAATGCTAAAAGTGCTATTATTATTGAACCAACTACCGGTAAAATAATCTTTGAAAAGAATAGTAATGAACGTCTAGAACCTGCTTCAATGACCAAAATAATGACTCTTTTACTCACTTTTGAAGCTATTGATAATGGTCGCGTTTCCCTAGATGATATGGTAAATATTTCTAAAAGAGCAGAGGATATGGGTGGGTCGCAAATGTTTTTAGAAGCCGGTAGTAATATTCGCTTAGAAGAAATAATTAAAGGTGTAAGTATTGCCTCCGCCAACGACGGAGCTATCGCCCTTGCAGAATTTATTGGCGGAAGTGTTGAAAATTTTGTTGATATGATGAATAAAAAAGCCGAAGACTTAGGACTTTCTAATACTCATTTTGCCAATCCTCATGGCTTACATGCTGATAATCATTATAGCTCTGCTTATGATATGGCTATTATGGCTTCTAATCTAATAAGTCATGAAAAAGTTTTAAATTATACATCTATTTATGAAGATTATTTTAATAAACCAGATGGCTCTAGAACTTGGCTTGTTAATACCAACAAACTAGTACGTTTTTTAGAAGGAGTAGATGGACTAAAAACGGGTTATACTAGTGAAGCTGGCTACTGTTTAACTGCCACTGCTAAAAAAGGTAATGTTCGTTATATAACAGTTGTTATGGGTGAACCATCTAGTGATATTAGAAGTAGTGAAACAGCTAATATGTTAAATTATGCTTTTAACTCTTTTAAACTTAATACTATTTTAGATAAATCTCAAGAACTAGGAACCATTTATATTGATAAAAGTAAACAAAAGACCGCTAAAATTGTAGTTAAAAATCCCGTAACTGAGTTAATAAGTAAAGAAAAAGATATTCCTAACTATACTTATAATTTAAAAGTAGAAAAAATTACTGTTCCTATTAAAGCTGGTACTAAAGTTGGAACAGTAGAAATCTTAGATAATGAAGGTCTAATAGTAAGAGAAGAAGATGTAACTATATCTTATGATATTGAAAAATGTAATCTTTGGGAAACTTTTTTAGAAAACTTAATGACTATTATCAAAGGTAAAAAAATAAATAAAATATAATATGACAATAATAGAACTATTTTTAATAGCTGTTGGTCTTGCCTGTGATGCTTTTGTTGTATCCATTACTTTAGGACTTAAATATCAGTATCTTAATCTTTTTAACAAGTTGAAAATTGCCTTTACTTTTAGTATTTTACAAGTCTTGATGCCATTATTTGGCTTTATGGTAGCCTTTAACTTTGATTCCCAAGTAACTTTCTTTACTAAATTTATTGCTTTTTTAATTCTTGATTTAATTGGACTTAATATGCTTATTACGAAAGAAGAAGAATTAAATTATAATATTAACATCAAGAATCTTTTAGTTCTAGGAATTGCTACCTCATTAGATGCCTTTGCTGTTGGTCTTTCCTTTGCTTTTCTAAATGTTAATATGACAATTTCTTTAAGTTTAATCGGTCTAGTTACCTTTTTAATGTGTTTTATAGGTCCTTATTTAGGTAATTATTTTGGTAGTAAAATAGCTAATAAACCCCAAGTAATAGGGGGACTTATCTTAATTGTAATAGGCTTTAAAATACTAATATTCTAATCAAAACCACCTTTTGATGGTTTTTAATTTTTAGAAATAGGACATTTTTTAAATAAATCAGTTCTTAAGGGAGCTGATTTTTAATCTTATAAACAAGATTGCTATTGACAAAATGTAAATCTTGCCTTAGAGTAATACTCACTTATGAGGGGAGTCTAACTATGAATCCATATCAAATACTAGGCATTTCTACAAATGCTACTGAAAATGAAATAAAAAAAGCTTATTATAAATTAGTAAATGCTTATCATCCTGATATTCATCCAGAAAACAAAGCTTATTACGAAGAAAAAATGAAACAAATAAATGCTGCTTATGAAATAGTAATAAAAAATTTAAAAAAACATTCTAACACAAGAGATAATAGTAGGACAAATAATCAAACAGATACTAAAAATACTTCGAATACTAATACCAACTATAATTATCAGTATGGTTATCAAAATAGTTACCAGTCTACATATTATAATCCTGATTTAAACCCAGATGGTACTTATCATTTAAATTATTGGTTTGCCAGCCAGCTTTTTGGCATTTATATGCAATTTGACAAAATTATGGCTGTTTATTCTAACTTAAAAATTGCTAATGAATCATTAAAGGATAAAAATTATTTAAATAGATTATGTGAAGCCTTAAATGAATATATTAAAAGAGTAGAACCATATCTTAATTATCGTAATAATTATAATCATCTAAATATTTCGGATTATCAAAAACTTAATGAATATATTATTAAAATGCAAACAATTAATATTAATTACTTATCCTATCTAAAAAGAACAATTATAACAGTATCAAAAGAAGAGTTATTTCCTGTTATAAGATATACTAACCTTTATCAAGAATTTGAAAATAATGTTATGACATCTTATAATATTGAAAATATTCTTTTATATTTATCTATGTATTCTATTAAATTTGCTAGTAGTAGTGAAATTTTATATGCGGTTAATCCTAATTGTAGAAATTATGATAATACAGATTATTTTATTAATGTAGAAGCTAGAAATTTTTGTTTTTTTAATTCTTTTAATTATGATGCTAATAATACTTTAGGAATAACAACCAAAACTCATGCATTTGATGATTATGTTAGTAAAGAAGAAGAGATATTTAAAAGAAAAAAGACAAAATAAATCAGTCTGTTTAGACTGACTTTTTTAGATAAAAAAAGTAAGTTTTAAAACTTACTTATGCCGGAAAACCAGGATTAGCTACGAATTCTACAGGTTCATAAACAGTTCCCGTAAACCATACTTCGCCAGTATCCTTATCACGAATAACAAACATATAAGGATTAGCAAAAGTTAAATCAATTTTTTCAACAGGAACATCAAACTTATAATTAAATCCACAACTACCGCTACCTGCACCACCAATACTAGTTGCCGCAGCAGCTTTAATACCTTCGTTAGAAAATTCAATATTAGCTTTATGTTTAGCATTACTAATATAAGCACTATCACTTGTTAAATTAGAAAGATTAGCTTTATCTTTATCAAATACATCTTTAATTCCTAAAGTATTTAAATCATTAACTAATTTTAATTCATAATCAAATTTAAACATAGGAATATAACCAGATATTTCTGTAATAACTCCATCTTTAAAACTATTAAGTTCAATAGACTTTAAATTACTAATTAAATTATTTATTTTATCAGCATTAATATTTTTAATATAAGTACTAAGATTATCTTGAGTAGGCATAATACCAATATATTGTAGAGTAGTACCATTATAAGTTTTTAAATCTTTAGCAAATACTTTAGTTTCACTATCAACATAGAACTCAAAATCAGTTGAACTACTAATTTTTTTATAATTTTCTTTTAATTCTTTAATGTATTGATCTAAATTTAATTTATCAGCTTCATCTAAGTTATCAGGAGAACCACACATGGTCATTTCTTCTTCTTGATTCTTTAACCATTTATTATATTCATCATTTACTTTTTTACGAATATTATCTTCACCTAATTCATTAATAATATCATACTTATTAGCAACTGCCCCAATTTCAACTGCTTTAGCTTTTTTATTATATCCAGTAAAATTAATACCTGTATAATCAGCAAGAGTTAAAGAATCAATTACTTTATTAAATTTTTCATGAGCATAATCTACATAATAAGAATAATCTTCATCTTGAATCTTTTTAACCCATTCCATATCAATACCTAGAGCATTAGCTAAGATAAAATCATTATCTGTAACATCATCATATAAATTATTAATTAATTTATAAGTTCTATCACTAACCCATTTATTAATAGTATTAGCATTTTTAAAATCATCATAAATAACTTCAGCATTATATTTATTTTTTAAAGTATCTATATAAGAAGATTTAATATTATTCTTATAACTATTATTTATAAATAAAGCATTAGCAAAAGACATATTTTTATTACTAATATATTGTTTATTAGTATAGGTTCCTAAAATATCATCTATTTGATATTTAGTTTCCTTATCAGTACCACTACTTAACATTTCAAGTGCATACTTAATAGATAGGGGACTATAAACCATATTTTTTTTATCATTTTCTAGTTGTAAAAAGTAAAGATCAAAATTAGATAGGGTATTATCTTTTAATTGATAAGCACTATACTTATTTTCTCTTTTTACTTCTGTTTGGTTTTGATTATTATTATCATCATTACTATTATTTTTATTACTTCTTATTTTAAAGAAGATAACTAGTCCAAGTACTATTATTAGTAAAATAACAGCCGTTATAATTTTATTATTCTTATTCTTATTTTTAATAATATCTTCGTTGTTATTTAGATTGCCAGTATCATTATTTATTACTGTTTTTTTATTATTTTCCATATAAAACAAACCTCTTTCTATCTTAATAGTATCATTTACTTTATCTTAAGTAAATATATATTTTTTTAATTCATAATTTTTTAATATTTGGTTAAAATATTATATAAAAAAGAAAGCTTTCATAGAATATCAAACTCTATGAAAGCTTATCTTCAGTATCTATTTTTAACTTATATACTAAATATATCATATAATTTAAGTATTTAAAAGCTTAAATTAAATTCTATTATGGTCAAATTTCTAGTCACCTATTTTTAATACAATCCAAGTATTTATGGGACTTTGTTCATATTTTAAAAACAATTTTTTAAAGTATATTGTAGTCGAAATTTATGGTCAAATTTTTTAGAAATGTAGGTGAATGCTGGCTTTAAAAGCCATTTTTCATAGAGTTTGATACTCTATGAAAACTTAAATACGTATTAGTAGTTATAGTGAGTCTACTAATTTAGTAATTATTTTTAAAAATTTGGTAATAATAAAAGTAGTTAGGATTTGGGATTATGCAAAGAAAAAGTAAATTAAGTTTAATTATTTTGGGATTATTTATTATATTAGCAAGCATAGGTTTATCATATGCTTATTGGAAATCAAGTTCAATTGGAGATAAAAGTAATAATGTAACATCCGGCTGTTTTAATTTAGAAATGACTGATCAAAAAGATGAAATTAACTTAGGAAGTACTTATCCTATAACGGATGAAGAAGGGTTAAAATTAAAACCATTTAGTTTTACTTTAAAAAATACTTGTACCATCTTTGCTCATTATTACGTTAATATGGAAATGTTAGAAGGAACAACCCTAAATAGTAGATTTGTAGCCGTAAGAGTTAATAATGAGGCAATTAATACTTTAGATACTTATAAAGTAGCAAGTACTACTATTAATGCTTCAACGGAATCAAGAACCATTGCTGAAGGTTATTTAAGTGCTGGTGATTCAGTAGATTACACTATATCATTCTGGATGGATGAAGATGCTACTATTAATGATGATGTAATGAATAAGGTTTTTAAATCTAAAGTAGTAGTGGTTTCTGAACCGGGTAATTATAGTACGGTAACGGCTGGTTATACTAAGTTAGGTGATGCAATCTTAGCAAATGAATATCAAACTACACCGGCTATTGCTAAGACTAAGATTGCTGCTAAACAAGAAGTTGATGTTACTAATACTGCACCAGTTATTAATTGGATTGAAAAAACAGGTAGTGCAATAGCCATAACTGTTGTTAAACCAGACCAAAGTGTTATTGAAACCTATAATAAAGATACGGGTACTGGTGATAAAACAACTCAAGCTAGTGATTTAACTTTAAATGATACAAAATTACGTTTATTTAAAACGAAAACATTTAATAGCGATACTGCTAGATATTCTTTAAGTGATCCAATATACGTTGATCCAACTACTTTAGATTATTCTGGTGATACTAAATATTATTTCCAATCAGAAAGTATTTATTATGATCAAGCTAATCAAAAGTTAGCAACATCTTCTTCTGATGAAGATACAACTATATACCAAGTAACAGGTGCTACAAAGACTACTGGACCAATAGAATGGAATGGAGTTTCCTATGATAGCATTACTTATAAGTTAAGTGCTACTACTTTAACTGAAACAGAATTAGAAACTGATAAATCGGCTAAGGGTTTATATCAGGGAACTGATGATTATGGAACCACATATTATTATCGTGGTAATGTAAAGAATAATATAGTTTATTTTGCTGGCTTTTATTGGCAAATTGTAAGAATTAATGGTGATGGTACTATTAGATTAATGTATAATGGGACCGAAAAGAATGCATCTGGTGTAAAACAATCAATAAATAATGAAACTTATCAATTTAATAGTTTATATAATGATCCAACTTATGTCGGATATATGTATGGCAATCCAGATGGAACAACATTTGCTGAAGTGCATACAAATACTAATGATTCATCTATAAAAACAACTTTAGATAGTTGGTATAAAACTAATATTGTTGATAAAGGCTATAGTGATAAAGTTACAACTTCTGTAGGATTCTGTGGTGACCGTACTTTGCATAGTGGTGATGGTATAAATAATAATGTCCATAGTTATTTTGGAGCATATGGAAGACATGCTAATAAAACAGCCCAATTTACTTGCCCAGAACCATCTAGAGACTTATATACAACTACAGATTCTAGTATAGGAAATAAGGCTTTAACTTATCCGGTTGGCTTAATTACTTATGATGAATTAGTATTTGCTGGTATGGATAGTAGACATATAAATAAATTATCGTGGGCTTATTCTACGCATGATTACTGGACAATGTCCCCTTCGTACTCTGATGCAGCAAGCAGCCATGCTAGTGATTGGACTTTGAATAATGCTGGCTATCTTCGTCCCTGGACTTGGGTTACCGACAATTATGGTGCCCGCCCAGTTATTAATCTGAAATCTGATACCCTGATAACTGGAGGCATTGGTACTGCAAACGATCCGTTTGTAGTAGAAACTAATTAAGTAACTGGGGCCTTAAAAAAATATAAATATTTTAGTATGGTTTATTTATAATTCTCTTATCAAAAATGGCCCCAGTTACTTTTATGAATATAAAGGAGTAATCTCATGAAAAATAAAAATATATTATTTATAAGTGTGTCTTTAGTACTAATAGTATTGTTAGGAATAGGAGTATCTTATTCTATGTGGAATGTAACTACTAGTCAAGATACAGAAAATACAATCTATACTAAGTGTTTTGATGTTTCTATAACAAGTCAAAAGAATAGTATAGCCTTAGAAAATGCCTACCCAATAACGGATGAACAAGGCAAAAAGTTAACGGCATTTAGTTTTACTATAACTAATACTTGTGATATTTTTGCTAGTTATACCGTTAATTTAGAAAGTTTAAAAGGAACTACATTAAATAGTAATTTTCTAAAAGTTATGTTAAATAATGAAGAACTAAAGTTACTAAGTTCTTATGAAACTACAGATATAGTAAATACAGGGAGTATAGAAAGTCATATTATGGCTAAAGGTTCTTTAGGCAGTGGTGACTCAGAAGATTATACTTTAAGATTATGGATAGATTATGATACTACTTTAGAAGATTTAGATAATGAAATTAAAACATTTCAATCCAAAATAGTTGTAAAGGCTCAACCTAGTACATGGAATCCCGTTAAAGAAGGGTATACAACTTTACATGATGCAATCCTAGCTAATGAATATCAAACTACACCTGATATTGCTAAAGCCAAAATAGCTTCTAAGCAAGCCGTAGATGTAACCAATACAGCTCCAATTATTAAGTGGGTAGAGAAGACAGGCTCAACGACTACAGTAAATTCTACTAAACCAGCTAGTACAGCCATTAAAAGTGATGATCAAACTAGTGACTTAACGGAAGATGATACTAAAATAGCCTTATTTACGACAAAAATATTTAATAGTGAAACCGCCAGATATTCATTGTCAAATCCCGTTTATGTTGACCCTACAACTATAGATTTTAGTGGTGATATTAAATATTATTTTTTGGAAGAGTCTGTTGGGTATAATCAATCAAATAAAAAATTGTATGTTAACCGTAGTCGTGGTGACATAACAATATATCAAGTAACTGGTGCCACTAAAACAACCGGAACAACAACGTGGAATAATGTTACTTATGATAGTATAACCTACCAATTATCAGCCGTTACTTTAACTGAAACAGAATTGGAAACTGATAAATCTGATAAAGGTTTATATCAGGGTACTGATGATTATGGTACAACCTACTATTATCGTGGTAATGTTAAAAATAATAATGTTTATTTTGCTGGTTACTACTGGCAAATAGTCAGAATCAATGGTGATGGTTCGATAAGATTAATTTATAATGGCTCAACAAAAAATGCCACCGGTGTAAAGCAATCAATCAATAATAGAACCTATCAATTTAACAGTAATTATAATGACCCCGCTTATGTTGGTTACATGTATGGTGACCCCGATGCGGATACATTTGATGAAGTACATGCTAATACAAATTCATCATCTATAAAGAACAATATTGATACATGGTATAAAACAAATATAGTCGATAAAGGCTATGGTAATTATATATCAAATGCTGTTGGCTTTTGCGGTGATAGAACCCTATATTCTGAAAATGGTATAAATATAACTCAAAATAGTTATTTTGGAACTTATGGCAGATATGTTCAAAACACAGCTCAGTTTACATGCCCAAATATAGAAAGAGATTTATATACAACAACTGATTCTAGTATAGGCAATAAAGCCTTAACTTATCCAGTTGGTTTAATAACTTATGATGAACTTATCTTTGCTGGTATGGATGGAAACCATATTAATAAATTATCTTGGATATATTCTGTACAAAATTACTGGACAATGTCACCATCAAATTTCAGTGCAACAAATAAGCTTTCCATTGAGTGGGGAGTAAGTAATAATGGATATATTAATCATTGGTGGAATGTTGGCGATGGAGTTGGTGTAAGAACGGTTATCAACCTAAAACCAGATGTTAAAATTACTGGTGGGACCGGAACTGCTAATGATCCATTTATAGTTGATACAAATAATTAAGTAACTGGACCCAAAATATCATTATCTTATCAAAATACGGTCCCAGTTACTTTAATAAATATAAAAAGGAATAAATATAAATGACAAAGAAAAATATAATATTTTTAGTATATCTTTAGTATTAATAATATTACTAGGAATAGGAGTATCTTAATCGATTTGAAATGCTAGTGTATCACAAGATACTAATAATACTGCTTATACGGAGTGTTTTGATTTATCTATAACCAATAAAGAAAATAATATTAATTTAGAAGTATTAAATAACAGTACCTTATCTAGTAAATTTATAGATGTAATGTTTGAAGGTAATATAAATTTACTTAGTAGTTATGATTCTACTGATAAAGTAAATGTTAGTAGTATTAAAAGTAGAAAACTTACTACAGGTATCTTAAAATCTCAGAAAAGTAAATATTATTCTTTAAGACTGTGGGAAGATTATAATACTACTTTAGAAGATTTAAATAATGAGATTAAATCTTTTAAATCGAAAATAGTAGTAGGTAAACCAATAAATTATACTGGTGATACTGTATTTGATTTTGATTATACTGGTTCTGAGCAAACCTTTATCGCTCCAGTTTCTGGAACATATAAAGTGGAATTATTGGGAGCGCAGGGCGGTGGTTCTTCATTTATATCAGGTCATGAAGGGTGCGACGCTATTAAGGAAGAAAGTACTGAAAATAACATAATTCATACTGGACAAAGTATTCATTATTCAGGTTTATACTTTACAAATACTTTAATGATAGATGGTGAAGGATATAGATGGACCGATAAAAAAGAAGAACAAATAGGTATGCCATCACATTCTGATAACTCTATAATTATGGGTAATTCTGAAAATGGTTACGCTAGAATAACCTTAGTAAGTATAGATGAATAAGATAATATAATATAATGATACATATTATAATAACCAATAACAAATAATCGTATAAAAACATACGATTTTTTTCATACTATAAATGTGATTGATATGAAAAAGATATTAAAATATATACCTATTCTTTTACTATTACTTATTAATCCTTTCTTAGATTTAATAAAAAGTAATGATATAGATAAAGTAAAATATAACTTACTAGAACTAGAAAACAATTCTTTAAAAGAAGAAATAGAAACTTTAAGTAATATTAAATATAATAATTATGAATATATAATAAGTAAAATATTAATTAAAAATCTCTATAATAGTAATATTTACTATTTAAAAAGTAACTCTTTAATAGAACCCAAACATCCTGTTATAAATGATATAGGACTTATTGGTATTACTAATACTGATAATACTTTAGTACCTATTTCTAATTTAACTATATCTATTGTAGTAGATAATACTCCAGGTTTGTATAAAGATAATAAAATAATTATAAATAAAGAACTAAATATAGATAAAAATACTAATATTTATACTAGTGGTTTAACAAACTTACCTAGTAATTTATTAATAGGTACTATAGATACCTGTAGTATTAAAGACAATAATACTATCTGTAATATAACCCTAAATCCTATAGATACTAATTATTGCTTAATCCTTACGGAGTATACTATATGATTTATTTAATATTAGATATCTTATTTTATTCTTTAACCCCTTTAAATACTTCATTTTATTTATACTATTTAACCTATAATAAGGACTATTTAAATATACTAAGTCTTATTATAATTATATATTTAACTCATAATTTATTATATATACCTATTTTTATTATTATTTATATTTTTAAAAAATATCATTATTTTAATATATGTAATAAATTCTTACAGATTATAATAACTTATTTAATATTTTATAATATCCATATTAATATTAATAATTTTTTATGTATGGGTATAATTTATATTTATTTAAAATCAAGTATATTAATTGCTACCAGAAAAAATTCATTAAATCACCAATATCAATAGGGCATTTAAAATATAAAATTATTTGTTTCATTGAACAAAAGTGCCCAAAATGGCAAAAAAGTTCAATGGAAATGCCAATTTGTTGCTAAAATAGTTGAAATAAGTGATAATAATAGATTTATTTTTCTAACTAATGTTTTAAAATCAAAATTAGAATTAGAAAATAATTAATAAATGATAGTTAAGATATAGTTTTTATCCATAAGATTATATCTTTTTTTCATATTTTAAAAAAAATATGTTATTATATGTCCCAAGGTGATTTAAATGTCAGATTTTACATTTTTAAATAAAGAACAAGTATTTGGAAAACATCAATTATCCGTTCTAAAAAAGTATGGAGTAAAAGCAATTCAAACGGATTTTTCTATTCTTCTTGGTAGTCATGATGCTGATCTTAAACATTATGGTTATTACTGGTTAAAGGATTTAACCGATGATAGGGTAGCCGTAGTTAATTATAGTGGTTCATTAAGACATCCGGTTGATAATGTAAAAAGTATCGCTGCCCGTATAGTATTACCAATAAACGACGATATAGAAAATTATATTAAAGAAAAAGGAAAACTATTATTTTGTGGGCATAGCGATCCTTCTAATGGGCCCATGGTTTATCCCTTGATTGTAGAAGAAGTAGAATATGGTTTTTATCCTCAGATGGCCGTATCAGAAGAACTACAAGAAAAATTAGAAGAGAAATATAAGGCCTCTAATTTAGAGGTTAGCCACAACAGTTATACAGTAGACAAAAATGATTGTTTAATGAAAGACAAGGCCTTTTCGCCTTTAGCAATTCCTGAATATATATATGATAACAAATATTATGTGAGAGTTATGAATCGTTCTTGTGCTTTTGCCAACTTAAATGATGGTAGAAAAGTAAAAAATGGTGATTTTGTTTGGCTGGAAGTAAGTCCAGTTAAGTGGTTAGTTGATAAAGCGTCTAATCTTTTAATAAGTGAATATTTATTGTTTTCTAATATCAGCTACTCATATGCTAAAAACGACAAAGATAATTTTGAAAAAACTGGCATTAAATGGTATTTAGATAATATTTGGTCTAAAGAACTAACGCAAATATTTCAAATTAATCAGGTTAAACCGATTATAGATAAAAAGTTTAAAAAGTTACAAAAGGAACCTAACCCTTATAATTTTGATTTTTCTAAAGTAAGTGAAGAAGATATTATTAAAGGGGCTATCCAAAGTAATGTTGCGGTCTTCTTACACGGCAGAAGTAGTGATGGTAAATCAAGCAGAGTAAAACAGTTAGATCCTGATTGCATAATTATTTACTTAAGAAATGCTACTCCCGATAGTCTAAATGGCAAAAGTGTCTATGATGCCAGTACGGGAAAAATGCTTGATGTGCCGCCAACTTGGTATAAAAAATTACAAGAAAAATGTGAAAAAGAACCAGATAAAATTCATCTTGTTTTCTTTGATGAATTAACTAATGCTCTACCTAGTATTCAAGGTATGGCTTTCAATATTATTTTAGATGGTGAAGTAAATGGTATCTGGAAACTACCTAAAAACTGCAGGATAGTAGCGGCCGGCAATGACTTAGATGATTCTTTGGCTGCTAATGAAATGGCCGAACCATTATTCAACCGCTTTGCTCATGTTTATATTAATACAACTACTAATGACTGGTTAAAGTGGGCCGCAATGGAAAGCAAAGATTATCAAACTCTATCTTATACTTCCAAAGAAAATCCTATGAAAATTCATCCGGCCATTTATGCCTTTATTTCTTATGAACGTTTCCAGGGACATAATGTTTTAAGAACACCTTTTGACGGTAAAAAGCCAAATGCTGACCCTAGAAAATGGCAGATGGCTTCTAAAGTTTTATATCAAACTGGTAAGCCTGAAATGTTAAGAGCCTTGATTGGAGATAATTTAACTAAGAAATTTATTGGATTATGCAAAGCAAAGGCTGTATGTTATCACGATATTATAACTAATACTTGGGATTTTGAGGCTGTTTCTGCTACTAAACTAAACACTACCGAAAGATACGCCACTACCGTAAGTTTGGCTTTGCAAACCAAAGAAGAAGATTTAGAAGTCGTTAGAAACTTTATTGAGTGTTTTGGTCAAGAATTCTTATCAATGTTTGATGCCATATGGAGTTACAACAGTAAAGAAAGATTAGAAAACCTTAATAATCTAAAATTAGTAAAAGCCCAAAGGACTGAATAATACTATATTATTTCTAAATTTAGGAATAATTAACACCATAAAAAAAGGAAAATAAATTTATGAAACAAGAAAAGTTAATGTTGTTAAAAGATTATTTACAATTAGGACAAATTCCAATATTAATAGAAGATACCTACCAAAGTATTTTTAAAGATAGTATCTTTCTTGCTAATGATTGTCAAATAGAAGACTTAAATGGTCATTATGAAGGAATAGATTTCTGTCCACCGGACTGGTATACCAAGCTTTTAAACCAGTCTAAAAAAACAAGGCCAGTTCTTATAATTAGAAACATTAATAAAATAGATATTAATGATCAAGCCAAATTTATTGAAATATTAAAATATAAGCAAATAGCAACCTTTGAGTTACCAAAAAACACTTTAATTATCTTAACTGTAACTGATTTAAATAATAATAAATTAAATAAAGAAGTAGCCTCTTTAGTAGCAATGATATAGGAGTAGTTATGAATATTGATATTGATAAAATAAAAAGAAAAATGTTAATAAAATATCCTTTCTTTGGTAGTGTTATTGCCAACTTAAAGTATGTAAAAGATGAAGAAGTAAAAACCGCTGCGACTGATGGTGATAATATTTATTATAGTGAAGAATTTCTTTCTAAATTAAAACCAGATGAACAAGTATTTGTTTTAGCCCATGAAACTTGTCATATAGTTTTTAAACATGTTGATAGACGTACTAGTAAAGAACCAGTAATGTGGAATATTGCTTGTGATGCGGTTATAAATGCCTTCTTAGAAAGTGACGGGCTACCTGTACTAAAAGATGCCGTGAAAATAGAAGGCGCTATTAATTATGATGCTGAAGAATTATATGAAAAATTAAGACGAAGAAAAGAAGAAAATGAAAAGTCTAAGAGCCCTAATGGAAACTCTAACAGTCAACAAGAAAATGGAAATCAGGGAAAATCGAATGGTTCTGGAAATCAAAACCAACAAAATAAATTTCCTCCTTCTGAAAACAAAAGTACTTCTGATAAATCTAGTAATAATATTGAAAATGCTAATTTTGATATAAATGGTATCATCCCTCCTGCTAATCATGAACTATGGAAAAAGGATTTAAAAAAGACTAATAATAATGAAAATCAAGATAATCTAAGTGATAATAATAAAAAAGAATCTAATCAAAATAATTACAATCCCAATTCTAAACTTGAAGACGCTAAGAAAAAATCCGATACCGAAAGTGATAAGGAAAAGAAAGTAAAAGAGTTAACAAAGAAATTTGCTAATATTGGTGAAAAGAAGGCCTTTGCTCAAAATAAAATTGAAAGAACTAAAGTACTAGAAGAATTAAAAAAATCACTAGCCCAAGAAGCTAGTAATCATGGTAATATAACTAATATGGAAAAAAGAAAAGTAGATAATATCGGTATTTCTAAACCATTAATTGACTGGCGCCGTCTTTTAAGAGAAACCATTACTTATGATAACGATTGGTCTTATCAAAATGCTACCGTTGAAGATGGCTGTGTTGTTCCTCATTTAGAAGATATACCTAAACCAGTTACAGAAATAGTATTAGATACTAGTGGCTCTATTGATGAGACCTTATTACGTAATTTTTTAAGAGAATGTAAAAATATTTTTCAAACTTCAAAAGTCAAAGTAGGTTGTTTTGATACTAAATTCTATGGCTTTCAAGAAATAAGAAATATTAATGATATTGATACTTTTCCTTTAGTGGGCTGTGGGGGTACTGATTTTGATGTTGCTGTTAATGCTTTTTCTAAAAGAGTAGAAAATAAAATTATATTTACTGATGGCTACGCTGATATGCCAAGTAAGAGAGTTAATGCTATCTGGGTTGTGTTTGGCAATGCTAAAATTAACCCCCCCGGCGGCAAAGTTATTTATATAGACAGTGCGGCCTTAGAACGACTATCTGGCTTTTCTTCTGGTTATGGGCTTAGAAGAAAATTTTAAAAAGAAAAGAGTTGAAAAAAATGAATGATTTTACTTTTATAACTGGCGAAGATGTTTTTGGCAATGATGATCAAGTATTGGAAATCTTTAAAGTAGCGGGTACTGAATCGCCATTAACTGATTATTCTATTATTATAGGGGCTTATTATGATCCTGAATCTAAATTAAATTACGGCTCTTATTGGACTAAATCAACAGCTAGTAGTGATAAAAATGTTATCATTGTTGATGAAGAAGGTTATTCAGCAACTTATAGTATTAGTCTGCGGGATATTGGGGCTAGAGTTGTTTATAATTTGCCTGAAAATATTGAAAAAGAATTAACTAAAAATCTGGATACAACCACGGAACATATTTTTCAAGTAAAATACGGTTATTATCCACAATCGGCCTTAAATGGGCTAGAACAAGAGAAATTAGATAATATGCTAAAGCAGGGTAAATTGCAATTAACCAATAATTATTACACTGCAGATTCTAGAAAAGAATTCGAATATGAAGAAATTTTTGCTCCTATTACTTTTAAAGAATATAAATTAGAAGATAAAAGATTAATAAAAGTAGTTGTCAATACAGGCTTGTATAATGGGTTTAAGTCCAAGTATAAAAATGGCGATAGTATTTGGGTTAATGTAGAACCAGTTTATTGGTTACTAGATACTAAAAAGCATCAAATGATAAGTGAAAAAATTTTATTTGCTGGTGTTCAATTTGCGGATAATTCTAATTTTACTAAGTTTGAAGAAACTAGAATTTATCAATTTTTAAACACTTGTTTTGCTAGAGAATTAACCCAAGGTTTAAGTGAAGAATTACTTCCAATAAAAGATTCTATTAAAGATACTAAATTTTCAAGTTCATACAATTTTGATTTTTCTAAAGTAAGTGAAGAAGACATTATTAAAGGGGCTATCCAAAGTAATGTTTCTGTCTTCTTACATGGCAGGAGTAGCGATGGCAAATCAAGTAGAGTAAAACAACTCGATCCAGATTGTGTAATTCTATATTTAAGAAATGCTACTCCGGACAGCCTAAATGGCAAAAGTGTCTATAATGCCAGTACTGGTGAAATGCTTGATGTTCCCCCAACTTGGTATAAAAAATTACAAGAAAAGTGTGAAAAACAACCTAATAAACTTCACATTGTTTTCTTTGATGAATTAACTAATGCTCTACCTAGTATTCAAGGTATGGCTTTTAATATCATTTTGGATGGCGAAGTAAATGGTATCTGGAAACTTCCGGAAAATGCAAGAATTGTTGCAGCGGGTAATGACTTGGATGATTCTTTGTCTGCTAACGAAATGGCTGAACCTTTATTCAATCGCTTTGCTCATGTATATATTGATACAACTGTCGATGATTGGCTAGATTGGGCAATGACTCCGGATAAAAATTATGAAGCCTTAGATTATCAAAGACAAGAAAATTCTTTTAAAATCCATCCAGCTATTTATGCTTATATTGCTTATAATGAGGCGATTAGTAAATACGTTTTAAGAACTCGTTATGATGGTAAAAAGCCTAATGCTGATCCCAGAAAATGGGAGATGGCTTCTAAAGTGTTATATAAAACTGGTAAACCAGAAATGTTACGAGCTTTAATTGGCGAAGATTTAACTCGGGATTTTATTGCTTTCTGCACCCAAAAAGTGCTAAGTATCGAAGATGTTTTAAATGAAAACTACTCTGAAGAAGACTTAAAAATGGACACTTCTAAAAAATATATTACTATTGTTAATTTATCCTTAGTAGATGAAGAAAATGTTGAAGTAATAAGAGATTTTGTAGCAAAATTAGGTAAGGAATTATTAGCCACTTTTTATTTATTGTGGACTCATGGTGATGAGACCAGATTAGAAAAAATAGCTGAATTAAAATTAGAAAAAAATTTAAAAAAGTAGCAATTTAAGCATTTGAATAAGGGCTGGCAGCTACTTTTTTGTTTCTAAAAATGTATATAGCCGGTCATTCTAGGACATACTAATTATTTGCCAAAAAAATTCATAGAAGTTAAAACTCTATGAAAGCCAAAATACGTACCTTATTCTTAATTTATAGTATAAATATACCACATAAACACACTAATTTCCATAAAAAATTGTCAGTTAAAAATCATTATTGTAGTCAAAATTATGGTCAAAAAACTCTTTATCAAGCCTAGGTGAATACTGCCTTTGTAAGGCTATTAATGTTTGAAAATAAATATCCAGAGCATTTTTTTTATATTAGACCTGAGGAAAATGTTGCTACATACGGTGCTGTAGATGTTAATGGTTTCGTTAGATCTGCTTTATTCCTCAAATCAAACATCCTAATCACTTCCGGCGATGGCTCTTCAAACACCCCATACCAACTAGGCCTCTAACTATTCTAAAAACCAACCACCATCATATAATTAACTGGTGATACCATGAATACAGAAATAGAAAACTACTTAAATCATAAAAAGATTAGTAAATTTAACCCTAAAGTTCAAAAGTATTTATCCAATCTTTTAAGTAAGTTTCTCTTAAGTGTTATATTTCTTATGGTAAGTATTATTCTTATTAAAAGTAATTCAAATATAAAAACCTTTTATCAAGAAGATATTTTAACTAAACAAATTAATTTTACTAAATTTAATGATTTTTATACTAAATACTTTGGTAATATATTACCTGATTATACTGTTCCTAGTGTCCCTACCAAGATGGCCTCCAATACAGAGTTTGACTATAATAACGGTACCCCTTATCTTAATGGCACCAAATTAGAAACAACAGAGAACTATCCCGTTCCCATTATTACCAGTGGCATCATCGTATTTTTAGGTGAAAAAGACTCCTTAGGACCCACTTGTATCGTTCAAGGCATCGATGGCATTGATATCTGGTACTCTCATATTGATACTTCATCATTAAATCTTTATGACTATGTAACCGAAGGTAAAATCTTAGCACCCACCGAAAGCAATTACTTTTATCTAACCATTGATAGTAATGGAAACTATTTAACTTATGATACCTATAAGTCTTGATATAACAACAGTTATTTTATACTTTTTAATGTGTCTTACTGGAGACTTTAAAAGAGTTATTTTAACATTTATTATCATTATTATTCATGAAACTGGTCATCTTATATTTTTAAAAACCTTTAAAGTCCTAGTAACTAAACTTACTATCTATCCCTTTGGTGGTCTTATTAAAACTGATAAACTAATTAATTTTTCCCCCTTAAAAGAACTACTTATATCTATAGGAGGTATCATAAATCAACTAATCCTTTATATCTTCTTTTTTAATCTATATAAGTATAATCTAATTAATACTTATACCTATAACTTATTTTTATCTATAAATACTAGTCTTATATTATTTAATATAATACCTATTTATCCCTTAGATGGTTATATTATTTTAAATAGTATCTTTAATATAACTATCCCTTACTTAAAAAGTAATATTATAAGTCTTATTATCTCTATTATTACTTTAATTATCTTTATCTTATATAGTTATAATTATAAAATAAATAGTATCTTTGTTATATCTTTCTTATTATATAAGTTATATAACTATTTAAAAGATTATAAGTATATACATAATAAATTTATCTTAGAAAGAAGTATGTATGATATACCCTATAATAAGATTATCTATTTAAATACTTATAGTCCTTATTATTTAAAGTTAAATAAATATTATTATTTTAATTATAAAAGTGAAAAAGATATAATTAATAGTATTTATAATTATTAGTATTACTTCCCACCACCCACCCTTAAGACATTTCTTATATAACTATTCAAGATAACTTGATAGTTTTTTTAAATTCTTAAATATGATATTATTTAATTAGAATAAATTGGAAGGATAAATACTATGGATGAATTATTTAATATAACTAATTGTTATCAAGATACTAATTATTATTACTTTTTTAGGGCTTTAAATAAAAGAGATATGACTGGTATCAGAAATGGTTCTACTTTAGATGAGGATGGTCATATCAGTAAAATAGTTACTGACAGTACCTTTTATAATCATAAAGATAGATATAATGAAGAATCAGAACTTACTTTAGAAGAAATGGTTAATCATGTTAAAACTCATTATGATAAAGATACTAATTGTATTTCTTTAAGTAGTGATGCTAATGTGTGTTTAACTTATGGTAGAAGTGACTATGAAGATAAGTATGTTATTATTAAAGTTCCAAAGAAGGAACTAGGATATACTACTTTTAATGCTGGTAAGTATATATATGAAGAGATCTTAAAAAGAGTAAATGCTTACATTACAGAACATCAAAGTGCTTTAACAGACTTACAAAGGTATTATATTGAGTCTTTAAAAAATATTTCTACTAAAGAACAACTAGATAATTTAAAGAAAACTTTACCGGAAGAATATGTTGATAAAACTAATGATGAGTTTCAAAATGGCCTCGATTTTATTAAAAGTAAGCCTTATGAGGGTTATAGTGATATCGAGAACCTAGCCAAAGATAAATTAGTCATGCTTTTAGATGTTCTAGATTTTGAAGTTGTCAAAGGTAAAACTAATCGTTTTGTGGTTCAAACGATGGGTTCAGCTTTTTCTTCGCGAGAACTTGAATATTATAAAGAAGTGCCAAAAGAAAAGATTGTGGAAATGCCAACTTCTTTAGTTGAGATAATGGCTCTTATCCAACAAGTACCTGAAACTGAAGAAATTAAGGAAATAAAGAATTATTTACTAAATCATTTAGAAGAAGTAAGACAAAGTACAAAAGAAGTAGATTATAGTCATTTTAATCCAGAAAATTTAAACTTAAGTTTAGATAACTTATATAATCTAACGGCAGGTAAAATCTCTTATAAAGAAGCCAAAGAGTTATATTTAAATTCCATGTATTTAGTAAAAGCAAAGTTAAGAAGTTTTTATTCTGTTAATTTATTAAACCAAATACTAGGTAATAATCCTAAGTATCATAAGACATTACAAAATGTTTTAGATAATTCTTTAGGTATTGAACCCACTATTATGGCTAGAAGTGGTAATCATGCCCTAAAAGTAAGTGATACCGTGGCTTTATATTTACCTAAAAATTATCAAAGTCTTTACGATTATATTAATAATTTACAAGTCCAAGATATGTATAATTTATTTACTAATCCAACAAATGCCTTTAATACCTTGTTTACTAAATATATAAGTGATAAAGAATTAAAGCCTCAAGATAAAGAAGAATGGTATGCCAATGGTTTAATTGATGCCATCGATTTAGAGTCTTTAAATCTTAAAATTAACTTTAATGAGATGCAAAGAAGAAAGATAGTTAATGCTTTAGTAAGTCATAGTTTTATGGATTATTATGAAAAAGTTAAAGCCCTAAGTGATGATGGTTCGATTGCTACTTCAATGTTTGCTTCCTTAATAGTAAATCGCAAAGAGTTTACAAATGATTCTGATATCATCTTAGACCAATTAAAAGATTATATTGGCTATAATAATTTAAAAGAATATAATTTACCGTTAAGAAAATTGCAAAGAACGGCTTACCAAAAAACGGAAGAAGTATTTGCTAAAAAGAACTTTGCTACCGCCGTTATGCCTACTGGTTCGGGTAAAAGTTTCTTAGCTTTATCGGAGATGCTAGACCGTAAAGATGCTAAAATGCTTTATATTGCTCCCAATGATATAATTTTAAATCAAATCGAAGATTATATTTATGAGTTCTTTGGCTATACGGATTATCATACCTTATTTCCTAATTTAACTTTAACTACTTATCAAGATTTAAAAGATAAGAAAACTAATAATCTAAAATCTAAATATAATGATAAATACACTTTTATTATCTTAGATGAACTTCATCGAAGCGGAGCCCCTGAATGGTCAAAGTTTGTTAATGAATTAATGAAAAATCAAGATCAAGAAAATATTAAAGTCCTTGGCTTAACTGCCACCCCTGAACGCGACCGTGATGATAAAGATATGTCAATTTACTGGGCAAGATATTTTGGTTATACTGATGAAGAAATAGAATTAAATAAACATTTAGCTATTAACGAAACTTTAGAATCAGCCATCAAAGCCGGACTTTTACCTAATCCTAAATTTATAAATTGTTTATATTCTTATAAAGTTGATGGTACTTTAGATGAAATGTATGAACAAATTAATATGCTAGATGACGGCGAGAAAAAAGCCAAAGCCTTTTCTAAATATGAACAAATGTGCCGAATGGTTGAGCAAAGTAGTGGCATTGAAAAAATACTGGGTGATAATTTAAGTAAAGATGGTAAATATGTTGTTTTCTTACCCGTTGGTCGCAAAAAGGATGGTACTTATTATAATAGCGAAGATGGTAGTAAAATAAGTAGGCAACAGGCTGTTTCGATAATGGAAGATTATACTATTTTAATTAGACAATATTTATATTCTAATGAGTATA
>ENA-OPXC01000244-OPXC01000244.1-human-gut-metagenome-genome-assembly--contig:-NODE-244-length-51607-cov-4.237663_pt1 | contig 51607 bp, 39 predicted proteins | sample MGYA00241512_ERZ502016 | MGnify/ENA primary metagenome ERZ502016 (study PRJEB25962, sample SAMEA2043043) | human gut metagenome | biome: human gut; feature: human-associated habitat; material: faeces...
TATGCCGATTCTATGTTTAATTTTAATTTATCGGTAAAAATTTACCGAAGTATTGAGTTAATATAAATTTAATTTTCTATCTTTGCAGCAGAAATATTATCTCATCTTAGGAGATAAGTTGCGTTTAGGAATATCCAATTGTACTTATTAACAAAGTATTATATTGGAGAGATGTGAATGGGAAATAGTAAAACTTTTGAGTGTTAACTCTATAACTGCTTGCTTTTTAGTTACTTATGATGGCCGGCAGGATTAGAGAATATGCCTTTTGTCGAACTATGGACAGCTTGCATAATAAAATAATCACCCAGACATGCAGGGAACGATGCAATCTGTAAAAGAAACAACAGAATTGCGTCAATGGTTCGTGATGCGTGATTTGAAAAGGGGAAATGCTAAACAGCCTGCCTATAAATTGCTCGGTGAATTAAAAATCAGATTTTTTACTCCGATGGTGTGGAAATTGAGAATTCGTCAGGGCAAACGTGTTCGTCAGCAGGTTCCTTTTATGCCCGATTTGTTATTCGTTTATGATTCCCGTAAAGTACTTGATCCTCTTGTAGAACAAATCGCTACGTTGCAGTACCGTTTTATAAAAGGTGGCAACCGCCAGCCTATGACTGTAAGAAATGCAGATATGGAGCGTTTCATTAGAGCTGTTGACGCGATGAATAATCCTTGTTTTTATACTCCTGAAGAAATAAATCCGGATATGCTAGGAAAAAAGGTACGTATCGTGGGAGGCCTTTTGGATGGTTATGAAGGATGCTTGCAAAAGATGCAAGGCTCACGCATAAAACGTTTGTTTGTGGAACTTCCCAACCTTTTGACGGCGACAGTGGAAGTTCAGCCTGAATTTATCCAAGTGTTAAGATGAAAAATTTTGCTCAATGAGAGAGCAAAGTTGAGTGTGAAATTGCTCTTTTATTGAGCAAAAACGTTATCTTTGTAGAAAAAGAGAACACTATGGACAGATTACAAGATAGATTCAGTAAGCTACTTCAGGAAGTAAGTACCGATTTTCATCGCTACATGTATCATCAGATTAATTGGAATAATCGCATGATAGGATTGACCGGTCCGAGAGGAGTAGGAAAGACCATGCTTATTCTTCAGTACTTAAAGGAGAATTTGCCGCGCGAAAATTCCCTGTATGTAACAGCCGAAGACTTTTATTTCGTTGAACATCGTTTGTTGGATTTGGCGGACCTTTTTGTAAAACAGGGAGGAAAGCATCTGTTTATTGATGAAATACACCGCTACAAAGATTGGTCGAAAGAACTGAAACTGATGTACGATTATCATCCGGAATTGCAGATAGTATTTACCGGTTCTTCAGTACTCGATATTCATAAAGGAGTAGCAGATTTAAGTCGTCGTGCTTCCATGTATCACATGCAAGGACTTTCTTTCCGTGAATACCTGAATATGTTTCATGGTTATGACTTTCCTGCTTACTCATTGGATGACATATTGCAACTGAAAGTAACGATACCGGCAGGCTTTCGTCCGTTTCAGTATTTCTCTGACTATTTAAAACAAGGATATTATCCGTTTCCTAAAAACGATTATGAAAACCTGTTATTGCAGATAGTCAATGTATCCATAGAATCAGATATACCTCAATATGCAGGGATGAACGTATCCACAGCCCGTAAGTTGAAGCAACTTTTAGCAGTTATCGCAAAGAGTGTACCGTTTAAGCCCAATATCAGTAGCTTGGCCTCTGTATTGAATGTGAGCCGGAACAGTGTAGCGGATTATTGTCTTTATATCGAAGAAGCAGGTATGATAGCACAACTTCGTGATGATACTGGTGGCATTCGTGGGTTGGGCAAAGTCAATAAAATTTATCTAGACAATACAAATTTGATTTATGCGCTTGGCAGAGAAGGGGTAGAAATCGGTAATGTACGCGAAACATTCTTTTTCAATCAATTGCGAGTAAATCAGGATGTCATTACTTCCTCGGTGTCCGACTTCAAGATAGACGGATATACTTTTGAAGTAGGCGGGCGAAAGAAGGGACAGAAGCAGATAGAAGGCATAGATAATGCTTTTGTCGTAAAAGATGATATAGAATATGGGCATGGTAATGTCATCCCTCTTTGGACTTTTGGGTTCAATTATTGATTCTTATTAGCTGATGGATTCTCAACAAGAAAATACAAAACGTATTGCCAAAAACACGCTGATGCTGTATGTGCGGATGCTGTTTGGTATGCTGGTATCATTGTATACTTCTCGTATAGTGTTGCAGGCTTTGGGCGTGGAAGATTACGGTATATACAATGTGGTAGGAGGTTTTGTGTCAATGTTTTCTATGGTTTCTTCTTCTTTGTCATCAGCTGTAAGCCGTTTTTTGACTTTCGAGTTAGGGCGGAGTGATATGGAGCAGTTGAAGAAAGTGTTTTCTACTTCCCTTTGCATCCATTTGGTGTTGGCCGCTATTATATTATTGCTTGCCGAAAGTATAGGTGTTTGGTTTTTGAATACTCACATGACTATACCGGCAGAGCGTATTTATGCCGCTAACTGGGTATTTCAGGCTTCTTTGGTTGCTTTTATGTTCGGTCTGTTTAGTGTGCCTTACCATGCTTCCATCGTAGCTCATGAGCGGATGACTGCTTTTGCCTACATCGGTATATTGGATATTATTCTGCGTTTATGCATTGTATTGTTTATTGCATATGCACCTTTCCGATTTGATCGTCTTATTGTATATTCCTTATTGTTAGTAGCAGTAGGTATTTCTATGCAGGCTATCTATTGGAACTATTGCCGCCGTCATTTCGAGGAATGTTGTTTTAGATTGAATTTTTATAAAGATTGTTGGAAGGCCATGAGTTCATTCGCAGGATGGAATTTTATTGGTTGTACGGCAGGACTTTTGAAGGATCAAGGAGTGAATGTGTTGTTGAATTTGTTTATTGGGCCTATAGTGAACGCAGCGCGAGGAATTGCCAATACCGTAAATAATGTATTATTTTCTTTTGCCGGTAATTTTATGACTGCTTTGAAGCCGCAAATTACCAAATCGTATGCAGCCGGAAATTATGATTATATGTTTTCATTAGTAGAACGTGGTTCTCGTTACTCTTATTATATTTTGTTACTATTTACATTGCCTATGTTGTTTGAAACTGAGTTTATTCTTACTTTGTGGTTGAAAGACTATCCGGAACATACCGTTAATTTTGTTCGATTAGCATTGTTAATTACTATGTGTGATATACTTTCAAATACATTGATAAATCTACAATTAGCAACCGGAAAGATTCGTAACTATCAGCTGGCGGTAGGTGGTACGTTAATGATGAATTTTCCTCTTTCCTATATTTGCTTAAAAATGAATTTTCCTCCGGAATCAGTGTTGTTCGTAGCATTAGTAGTAGCGGTATGTTGTCTGTTATTACGCTTGTTGTTTCTTCGTAAGATGGTAGGGCTTTCTATGCGTCGCTATTTATATAATGTATGTGGCAATGTTGTAGTAGTTACAGTAGTAGCTTTACTTGTTCCCGCTGTTGTCTATATGCAAATGCCAAACAATGTGGCGCGTTTCTTTACTATATGTTTGCTTTCTGTGATATGTACAATGGTTTCCATTTATTTAATTGGATGTACTGCACATGAACGGAGTTTTATTCGGGAAAAGGCGATATCTGTCCACACAAAACTGTACAAAAAAATTGATATAAACTAAATTTCAACATCTACTTATTATGTGTAAAGTATCAGTAATAGTACCTATATATAATGTAGAAAAATATATAGAAAAGTGTGTTCGTTCTCTTTTTGAGCAAACATTTGATGATATAGAATATATTTTTGTAGATGACGCAACTCCGGATAATAGTATTGAAATTTTATCAGAATTGTTATCTGTTTACCCTAATAGAGCTATAAATTGTAAAATAATACATCATAAGGAGAATAAAGGTCTTACTGGAGCCAGAAATACAGGGATATCGGTAGCCAGTGGAATGTATATAATTCATTTTGACGGTGACGATTGGGCTGAAAAGACAATGATAGAGGATATGTATAGTATGGCAGAAAGTCAAGGTGCTGATATAGTTCTTTGTGATTTTCGTATGATATATACAGATAAGATTGTTAATTATTATACTGTAGATTGGTCTGATGATAAAGTTAGTTCACTTCAAAATTACATTTGTTATCCTTGGAATGTAATATGGAATATGCTTGTAAAACATGATATTTATATGCAACATAAATTAAAATCATTGGAAGCAAATGCTGCTTATTGTGAAGATTTTAATTTGGCTGTAAAATTATTGCTCCATGCTAATAAGATTATTCATTTGAGCAAAATATTATATAATTATAATAGATTAAATATATCATCTATTATGCATAATTTGAATGAAAAAACAATGAATGATGAACAAGTTATGTATTTGGATGTAATTGATTATTTTAAAAAAGAAGGAGTGTATCAATATTATAAGAAACAGCTGTGTTGGAGGATCTTAAAAAGTAAGCAGGAATGGGTATTAAGCACCTCTACATATAATAAGTTTCTTGATTTGTATCCTGAAAGCCATAATTATATTTTGTCGTGTCCATTTTTGAATATAAAATTGAAAATTATGATGTGGTGTTTAGTTCATCATGTAGGTGTTATTTCTAAGTTTATGTTGTTATTGAGATATTTAAAAAATAGAAATCTATAATTTAAATTTATGAATGCGACGCAAAAGAAAAAACAATTAATGGATACAATTACAAAAGTATTGACTCCTCTCATTGATAACGATTATGTATATTTAGATTTACCATATTATAATAATTTGGGAGATGTTTTAATATGGGAAGGAACTAAGTGTTTTTTGCAAACTTTACCATATAAATGTTTGTATGCAAGTGATATATATTTTTATATACCACGAAAATTACATAAAGATGTGATAATTTTGTTTCAGGGTGGAGGAAATTTAGGGGATTTGTATAGAGAGCATTCTTGTTTTAGGAGAAAAATAATAGAGTCTTATCCTGAAAATAAAGTGATTATTCTTCCTCAAAGTATATACTACGACGATAGTAGTTTGATGAAAGAGGATATTGCATTTTATGCAAAACATTTAAATGTCATAATATGTGCAAGGGACAAATATTCATATCAATTTTTGAAAGATCGCTTTCAAAATGAAATTAAGCTTGTTCCAGATATGGCATTTTTTATTGATTTAAAAAAATATAAAATACCTCAATCTGAAGATAGAGTGTTATATTTAAGAAGGAAAGATAAAGAATTAAGTAATAAAAATTGTTCTGAGATTTCTCCGGTTGCTGAATTACATGATTGGCCAACTATTGAATGCAAAGAGAAAAAATATGAATATATAGATAAGCTTTTTTATCCTATAAAATTTTTGTGTTGGTTATTTGGTATGAAATATAGGAAATTAGCAGAAGATTATAAAAGGGATAAGTTTTATAGGCCTTCTTATGTTCAGACAGGTATTAATTTTATCAGTAAATATTCTATAGTGTATACAACCCGACTTCATGCGTTGATTTTATCTGTGCTTTTAAATAAAAAAATATTTTTGATTGATAATTCAACGGGTAAGCTTTGTAACTTTTATGATACATGGTTGTCAGATTTTGATAATATCATTGTGAAAAATAGACAAAATTTGATAACCCCTTCAAGATGATGTATTACTAAACTCACAAAATACACTTGCTTATGCTGTGTTAAAATATTTAATGAATGGTGTGATGGAGAAATGAGATATATTAATGTCTAATGTATGTGATTAAATATTTCTTTACGGAAACTTTATGTCTTTTATTTCTATTATTATTCCGGTATATAATGTGGAAGCATATTTAGAAGAATGTGTGGAAAGTGTATTGGCACAAACTTTTAAAGATGTGGAGATATTGTTAATCGATGATGGAAGTACAGATACGTCAGGATATTTGTGTGAGGATATAGCTTTAACAGATAGTCGGATAAAAGTATTTCATAAGCTCAATGGAGGTTTATCTTCTGCCCGTAACTATGGTATGGATAGAGCTTCGGGTAAATATATCATATTCCTTGATTCGGATGATTATTGGGAGAAGAGTGATGCTCTATTTTTATTGGTTGAAAAAGTGGAGAAGGAAAATTTAGATGTAGTACGTGGAGAGTATGTAGATGTAGATGGGGTAGGAAATAGATTGAAGACTCCTGATTTATCGGCAGAAAAACTGAAAGATAAAGTATTTGGTTCGTATGAAATGGTGAAAGATGTGATTAATGGTAGATTTTTTTCTTGGTTGTTCCTATTTAGAAGATCAGCTATTGAAAACCTACGTTTTGATGAAAGCCGGAAGTTTCAAGAAGATATAGATTTTGCAATTAGAGTATTTAGCAAGAATCAGAGATGTGGTTATCTTCCTGTTCAGTTTTATGCCTATAGACAACGTGAAAATTCCATCATGTCTACTCCACGTATCAGTAATCTTGAAAATTCGTTTTCTCTTTGTGATGTATTCCATGAATATGCATATAAGGTAGAAGACAAAAGACTGACTCCTTATTATTTGTATAGAGGGATTATGATGTATTATTGGACGCTGGAAACAGTTGCAAGTGATTTGTATATTTCTCAATATAAAGTAATTGAAAAAGAGTTATCTTTAAAACAATTGAGATGTAAAGTCCATAAATGGATAGAGAAAGTTCCAGAGGCTCATTTTCCGATTCATTTATATGTTTCACCTCATATCGGAGTACTTTTGTTCAGATTGCGTTGGTGGGGAGGACGGGTTTTACGCACACTAAAAATGAAGTGAAATGAATTATACAGCTGTTATCCGTACATTAGGGAAAGCCGGAGAGAAATACCAGACTTTATTGGAGTCTTTGGATAGGCAGACTATTCAACCGTCGAAGATTTTAGTATATATAGCCGAAGGTTATGCTATTCCTAAAGAGACAATCGGAAAAGAACAATATATCTATGTAAGGAAAGGAATGGTAGCCCAGCGGGCTTTACCATATCAGGAAGTAGATACAGAATATATCTTATTCTTGGACGATGATGTGTATTTGCCGGAGACTGCTGTGGCACAATTGTATCAGTATTTGATAGACAATAAGGCAGATGTAATTTCCCCGGATGTATTTCCGAATGCGGAACGTTCTATATGGGGGAAATGGATGATGAGGCTTTCTGGGAGGATGATAGACAGAAAGGATGATGGAAAGTGGGGGTATAAAGTAATGCGTAATTCCGGTTATTCGTATAATGGAAATCCTAAGCACGGAGTATATTTATCACAGACCAATGCCGGACCTTGTTTCTTCTGCAAAAAGGAGGATTTCCTGAAGATTCATTTTGAGGAGGAACTTTGGATGGATCAGATGAAATATGCTTTGGGAGATGATCAGGTGATGTTTTATAAAATGTATTGTATGGGATTGAAGCAGTTGACCTGGTTTCATAGTGGAATAAAGCATTTGGATGCAGGAACAGCGATGGTGAGTGAAGAAAAAGAAAAAATGCTGATTTATTCTGATTTTCGCTTTAAGACTATTTTTTGGCATCGTTTTATCTATTTATCGGATGAGGAATGGTTAAGCCGTTCGTGGAGTATGTTGTGTATAGGTTATACTTTAGGATTTGCCTTATTCGTTTCCTTGGTAAAGGGGCGGCTTGATATATTCAAGTTGAAGCTGAAAGCGATGAAAGATGCAGTAAGTTTTATAAAAAGTGAGGAATATCATATTTTATCGTTGATTAAAAAGAATGTAAGATGAAAACAGTTCCTATAGCTTTTGCTTTTGACAATAATTTAGTCTTTCCTGCCTGTGTCTGTCTGTCCTCTTTACTGATGAATGCAAAAGATGATACTTTTTATGATATTTTTATTTTGCATTCTTCGAAGGTCGATTTGAATAAAGAACAATTGGCTGAGTTACTGAAACAATTCAGTCGTTGTCGGATTCAGTATCGTGTGGTAGATGATACATTCGATCAGTCGTTTGAAATAAGGGGAATCACAGCAGCTACTTATTACCGTTTACTGATACCAGAGTTGATATCAGAGTACGACAAGGTGATTTATGCGGATGTGGATATTATATTCCGAATGGATTTATCGGAATTGTACGAAACGGAGATAGGAAATAATTATATTGCTGCTACTCGTGAGTTGGGTATGAACTTGACGGAAGACGGACAGAAGTATATACATTCGATGCCGGAGTTGAATGTGGGCAGTTATATTCAGGCTGGCTTTATCGTAATGAATAATAAGGCTATCCTAAAAGATAATGTGCATGTACAGTTCAAAGAATGGAGTAATAAGAAACTGAAATTTCAAGATCAAGATATACTGAATGTGGTTTGTAGAGGCAGAATCTATTATTTATCATTGGAATATAATATGACAGATTATTCCTATATGTTTGCGATGAGAAAACGTTCTGTCATCAAGGAACTGTTTTCCGATGCAGAGATAGAGTATGCTTTGAAGCAGGGCAATATTCATTATAATGGACATAAGCCATGGAAGAAGTACAGTGTCAATTTCGACATTTGGTGGGAGTATTACCGGAAGTCTCCTTTCTTTGATCAGAAATTCTATTTTGAGTTCTTCTATACACGTTTGAATGAACTGGATCAGCTTTCGCTTTGGAAGCGGATAAAGATTCTGATTCGTTATTTTGTGTATGGAAAAAGAGAGATTTAAAGGTCGTTAATACAATGGAGATAATAGTTAATATGGCCTGTGGCCTTGCCAACCGGATGTTTCAGTACAGTTACTATCTGTTTCTGAAGAAGCAGGGATATGAGGTAGCTGTTGATTTTTATCGTTCGGCTAAGCTGGCACACGAAAAGGTGGAATGGAATGCGGTCTTTCCTCACGCTGAAATCAGGCAGGCTTCCCGTTTGAAAGTCTTTCTGTGGGGAGGAGGAGCCGATATTTGCTCTAAGGTACGTCGCAAGTATTTCCCCTCGTCTACGAAGGTAAGGACGACTACAGGGGCTTTTGATGCTTCCTTACCAGATAATACGGCTAAAAATCAATATATCATCGGAGTTTTTTTGAATGCAGCTGTAGTAGAGGCTGTAGGAGATGAAGTAAAAGCCTGTTTCTCTTTTCTGCCTTTTGCGGATGAAAAGAATCTTCGCATCGAAAAGGAAATAGAAGCATGCGAATCGGTGGCTATCCATGTGCGGAAAGGAAAAGATTACCAGAGCCGCATCTGGTATCAGCATACTTGTCCGATGGAATATTACCGGAAAGCCATTGCTCGGATGAAAGAGAAGGTGCGGCATCCTAAATTCTATGTCTTCACTGATAATGCGGAGTGGGTAAAGGAGAATTTTCAAGGAATAGAATATACGTTAGTAGAGGGTAATCCTGCCGATGGATATGGCAGTCATTTTGATATGCAACTGATGAGCTTGTGCAAGCATAATATTATCTCGAACAGTACGTATAGCTGGTGGAGTGCCTTTCTGAACTGCAATCCGGAGAAGGTGGTGATTGCTCCGGAAGTGTGGTTTAATCCGGATTCCTGCAATGAATTTAAGTCGGACAAAGCTCTGTGTAAGGGGTGGATTGCATTATAAAGAAAGATGAGCTATAAGGTTTCGGTCATTATCCCTATTTATGGGGTGGAGAAGTTTATCGGACGGTGTGCGAAAACACTGATGCAACAGACATTGAAGGAGGTGGAGTATATCTTTGTCAATGATGCGACTCCTGACTGTAGTATGAAAGTGCTTCAGGAGGTGCTCGCTCGTTATCCGGAGAGACAGAATAGTGTGGTAGTTGCAGTACATGAAACGAATAAAGGACTGCCGGCTGCCCGGAATACCGGATTACAGATGGCGCAGGGGGAGTATATTTTTCATTGCGACAGTGATGACTTTGTAGAACCTGATATGCTGGAAACCTTGTACACGGAAGCTGTTATGCATCGGGCTGATATTGTATGGTGCGACTGGTTTTTGTCTTTCGAAAAGAACGAACGTTATATGAAACAGCCTTCTTTTGATACTGCGCTGGAAGCGTTGAAAACCATGTTGAGCGGAGGAATGAAGTATAATGTATGGAATAAATTGGTAAGGCGTAGTCTTTATGCTGATTATCAGGTATCCTTTCCTGCCGGATATGGGATGGGAGAGGACATGACGATGCTGCTGCTGTTTGCCCATGCCGGACGAGTGGCTTATGTGCCCAAGGCTTTTTATCATTATGTCAAACTGAATACAGGGGCGATGAGTAATGTGTATTCTGACAGGCATAAGGAGGAACTGAAATACAATGTAAATAGAACGGCAGAGTGCTTGACTAAAATATATGGAAACACATTGGAAAAAGAGATTGCATTTCTGAAGTTGGAAGCTAAGTTTCCTTTTCTTCTGATGGGAGATACACGATTGTATCGTCTGTGGAAAGAATGGTATCCCGAAGCCAACCGGTATATTTTACAGAATCGTGGAATTTCGGCACGTAGCCGATGGTTGCAGTGGTGTGCCTGGAAGAATCTGTTTGGGTTGGTGTGGATATACAATCAGTTGTTTCATTGGGCATATAAGATATTGTATAGATAAAGAAGATAAAATATATGTATAAATATTTTATTCATATTATATCGGTTATTCTTACCTCTTTTTATTTTTTTCCGTTTGAGACGGTGGCTCTGCCGGGAGTGAATACAAAGATGGTGTTGGCTGGCGTGAGTCTGCTGATTTTAGGAAAGCGGTTGGCACAACGGAGGGATGCCGATATTAATAAGGATTTTTTCATGTTGTCGCTGTGGGCGATGGGGGTATCATTGGTCAGTCTGGTAACAATGACGGTCAATAATACGCGGGATGGTTCATTCTTGACTTATTTTATCTCGATGTGGGTATGGATGGGAGGTGCCTATACCGTGATACGATGGCTGCATGTGGCGTATGGATATGTCAATGTACGACTGGTATGTAATCTGTTGATAGCCGTCTGCGTAGTGCAATGTCTGATAGCGTGGATAAAGGATGTATATTCACCTTTACAGACATGGATAGATAGTTTTGTAGGAGGAGAGGCCTTTATGGGAAATACCAAAGATACCCGTTTGTCTGGTATCGGAGCTGCCTTGGATGTGGCAGGATTGCGTTTTTCGGCAGTAGCGGTCATGATTGGATTTATTTTGTCGAAAACAGAAGAATTGTCGCATAAACAGGTGGTAGGCTATCTTGTTTCTTTCTTGATTCTTGCGGTGATTGGGAATATGATTTCCCGTACTACTACAATGGGGATAGGACTTGCAATGGCTTACTGGGTGTATTCTACCGGACTTCTTACGCTAAAACTGAAGAGGGAAAACAAGAAACTGTGGCTTTGGTTAGGAGGAATTATGTGTGTAGTAATACCGGTATTTGTTTCTCTGTATTATACAAATGATACGTTTTATAAGAACATCCGTTTTGGTTTCGAAGGCTTTTTCAGTTTATGGGAAACAGGTAAATGGCAAACCAGTTCGAATGATATTTTGTTGGAGCACATGATTGTATTTCCGGACAATTGGAGGACTTGGCTGATTGGAGATGGATATGCAGCAAATCCATTAGATCCTGCATTTTTTGATCCTTATTATACTGGTCCTGTATATCATGGATATTATATGGGTACGGATATCGGATATTTACGTTATATTTTTTATTTTGGCTTGACCGGTACTGTGCTGTTTATGGCGTTTATGTGGAAAGCAGCATGGATTTGCGTCAGTCGATTTAAAGATTACAAGGTGTTGTTTCTACTGATTTTGTTGGTAAACTACCTCGGATGGTTTAAAGTATCGACTGATGTTTTTATGGTATTTGCCATCTTTCTTATGTTAAGTAAGGAAGACGACAAGCAGACTGATTCTATTCTTGAAAATGAGCAGAACTGTTAGACAAATAGTCCGTTTTATAAAAAGAGCAAGAAATCGTTTCAGTTCTTATTACAATCTGTTACGGATCAAGATGTATGGAGTGGAATGTGGACGGCATTGTGTAGTGCACGGTAAACTATATGTACATCTTTTTCCTTCGGCTAAAGTAAAGATAGGTGATAATCTTTATTTTTCTTCTGGATGGGGAATAAACGCATTATGTGCGAATAAAAGAGGAATGATTTATGCTACGCATGATGCTTGTATAAGCATTGGAGATAATGTAGGTATGAGCAGTACTGTATTATGGTCACATAAAAAAATAACAATAGGTAATCATGTGAAGATTGGGGGAAATTGTATTCTAATAGATACAGATGCTCATAATATGGATTTTCTTTTACGTCGTAGCCCATCTACAGATTGGGGAGTATCTGCACCTGTTACAATAGAGGATGATGTTTTTATTGGCATGAATTGTGTGATATTAAAAGGAGTTACGATTGGTGCACGCAGTATTATTGCTGCAGGTTCTGTCGTAACTAAAAGTATACCTGCTGATTGTGTGGCAGGAGGAAATCCTGCTAAGGTTATAAAGCGGCTTTCCAAATAACCTCTGATAAAAATCTATGAAAATCATCTATTGCACCCACTCCACATGTAATCCCGGAGGGATGGAACGAGTGCTCCTGAACAAGGTTACTTACCTTTCACAACTTCCTGGATGGAAGGTGGCTGTGGTAACTACCGACCAGCACCAGCGCCCTCCTTTTTATCCGTTTCCGGAGAAGGTACGCATGACAGATTTGGGAATCAATTACTCGGAGGATAATGGAAAAGGAGCATGGAAAAAGATAACCGGCTATCTCCGTAAAAGAAAGGAACATAAACGGAAACTGACAGCATTGCTCCTGAAAGAGAAACCGGACATTGTGGTGTCGCTTTATCCTTCAGAATCTTCGTTTATCCCCGATATAAAGGATGGAAGCAAGAAAGTGCTGGAGCTGCATTATTGCAAGTTTTTTCGCTTGCAGTATGGACGGAAAGGATTGCTGGGATGGATTGATAAACTGCGTACACGGCAGGACGAACAGATAGTACGTCGCTTTGACAAATTTGTGGTGCTGACCAATGAAGACAGGGGGTATTGGGGGAATTTACCAAACATCGAGGTGATTCCCAATGCAGCCATGCATGTGAGTGATGCCTATTCGGATGTAATGAACAAGCGGGTGATTGCGGTGGGACGCTTGGATTATCAGAAAGGGTTTGATCGCCTGGTTCAGGCCTGGCAGCTGGTACGGCATACCGGCAAGTTTACCGACTGGAAACTGGATATTTTTGGTCAGGGAGAATGGAGGGAGATGCTGCAGCAGATGATTGATAAGGCGGAACTACAGGATTCGGTCCGGCTTAACCGGCCTACCAAACAGATAGGGGAAGAGTACGTAAAGAGTGACATGTTGGTGATGAGTTCTAATTATGAAGGTTTTCCGATGGTGATGATTGAAGCCATGGCTTGCGGACTTCCAGTAGTGTCGTTTGACTATAAATGTGGTCCAAAAGATATCATTCAGCCCGGGATAAACGGTTTGTTGGTTCCGAATGGAGATATTCAGGCGTTGGCTGATGCGATGATGAAAGTGATGGAGGATGAAGCTTATCGGAAAATGTTGTCGCTGAATGCCCGAAAAGTGGTGGACACTTATTCAGAACAGGCGGTCATGTCACAATGGATTCGCTTGTTTACTTCAATAACTGCAAAATGAAAACATTGCTTCAGATAAATCCTGTGTTGCGTGTCTCTACTTCTACGGGGCGCATCATGCAGGAAATTGGAGAACTGGCTATGCAGAACGGCTGGCAGAGTTACATTGCTTACAGCCGTGGACGTGATGGCATAAAGCCTTGCCGTTCAAAGCTGGTGCCGGTAGGCAACAAATGGAGTGTGGCATGGCATGGGCTGGAAACGCGCTTGTTTGACCGTCATGGACTGGCTTCTTCATTCGCTACCCGGCAATTTATCCGACAGATTGAACGGATTCAGCCGGATGTGATTCATATACACAATATTCATGGCTATTTTCTGAATTACCGCATTCTGTTTGAGTATTTGTCAAAATGCAATATTCCGGTAGTGTGGACCGTACACGACTGCTGGCTTTATACGGGACATTGTTATTATTATTCTTATGTGAACTGTAACCGTTGGCAGGATGGGTGCGGAGAGTGTCCTCAGCGTAAGGAATTCCCGGCAAGCTTGTGGATAGACCGTAGCCGGCAGAACTATTTGGATAAAAAACAGGCTTTTACTTCCATGCCGCAAGACAAACTAGTGATTGTACCGGTATCCAACTGGATAAAGTCGGAGATGCAGAAGTCTTTTTTCTGCGGATATAATTTCCAGGTGATTCATAATGGTATCAATACGGAGGTGTTTCGTGTGTATGATGCACAGGAAGTAAGGGAGAAATATGGGCTGGGCGATAAGCATGTGTTGCTGGGGGTAGCCAGTATCTGGAGCCGGGAAAAAGGGCTGGATGATTTCATTCAGATGGCTGCTCTTCTGAAGAAAGAAGAACTGATTGTGCTGGTAGGTATTAAACCGGAGGAAAGAAAGAGACTGCCTGAAAATATTATTGGTATAGCCCGGACGGAAAATATACAGCAGTTGGCCGGACTGTACTCCATAGCCGACGCGTTTATTAACCCTACTTGGCAGGATAATTATCCTACGGTCAATATGGAGGCGATAGCTTGCGGTACTCCGGTAGTTACTTACCGGACAGGAGGAAGTGTAGAAGCTGTGACGGATGAGACTGGCTTCATTGTGGAGCAGGGTAATTATAAGGAGTTTCTGGAAGCAGCACGAATGATACGGCAGCGGGGGAAGTCTTATTATCAAAGCCGGTGTCGGGAATATGCATTGATGCATTTTAAAAAAGAAGATCGTTATTCTGATTATATTCGTTTGTACGACGAACTGACGAAACGTGGTTAATCGTGTAAATTATTTGCTATGAATCTTTCTGAAGGCTTCGAGAGTGAGGCTGCTAAATATTGGGATGTGCTGATTGAAGGTGCATATCTATTATTCTAAATTAACTCGAAAACATACTCGGATACCCTGAAATGGTGAAAGTGGATGCTGGCCTATAAATGTGTAGGTAGTAGCATTTTCTGGGAATAAATTGAAGTCTATGAATGTGGAAAATCTGAAAGTATTGCAACTAGGAAAATTCTATCCCATACGTGGAGGAGTTGAGAAAGTTGCATTTGATTTAATGAAAGGACTGTCCGAAAGGGGAATCGGATGTCACATGCTGTGTGCAGCAGAGGAAGGGGAGGAACGGATTATCTTGCTGAATGAGCATGCACAGCTGATTTGCACCCATACTTGGGTAAAAGCTTGTGCAACGATGATTTCGCCTTCCATGATTTTCACTTTGCGTAAAATTTGTGGAAAGTATGATATAATTCATGTACATCATCCTGACCCTATGGCTTGTTTGGCCTTGTTCCTTTCTGGATATAAAGGAAAAGTAGTGCTTCATTGGCACAGTGACATTCAAAAGCAAAAGATGTTGCTGAAGCTGTATTATCCTTTGCAGCAATGGCTGTTGAAGCGTGCTGATGTGATTGTGGGAACTTCTCCCGTCTATTTGGCAGAATCGCCTTTTTTACAACACGTGCAGCATAAGACGGTCTGTCTGCCTATCGGAGTAGAACCGATGCAACCTGTACCGGAAGCGGTGAAGGCCCTCAGAAGTGAGTATCCGGGCAAGAAAATCGTGTTTTCACTTGGTCGTCTGGTAGCCTATAAAGGGTACCGTTTTTTAGTGGAGGCTGCCAAATATTTGAAAGATGATTTTGTGGTGCTGATTGGGGGATCCGGGGCTTTGAAGGAAGAGCTGCAGAAGGAAATTGTTTCCTTGAATTTGCAGGAAAAGGTGAAACTATTAGGGAGAGTCAGTGACGAGGAACTGCCTGCCTACTACGGAGCCTGCGATGTATTTTGCATGAGCAGTGTACAGAAAACAGAAGCGTTTGGTATTGTGCAGATAGAAGCAATGTCGTGCGGAAAGCCTGTGGTAGCTACCAGAATACCTCAGTCAGGAGTGTCCTGGGTGAATGAAGAAGGTGTATCGGGGATGAATGCGGAACCGGGGAATGCGCAAGATTTAGCCCGGGCAATTGAAGCGGTAACGGAAAATGAGGAGGTATATCGGAAATTTTCGGAAGGTGCGACTAAACGTTATCGTGACATGTTTACGAAGGAATGTATGATTGATAAATGTTTAACCATATACTTGGAGTTATGAAAAATGTAAACAAAGAAGATGTCATGTCCAAAGCCATGATGGCTTATGTGGCAAATGACCATTATTATTATCCGAGTGCGGGGATGTCGGTTACGGCTTGCAGAGTGAAACGTGTGGCTGATGTAATTGTAAGCTTGATAGCCTTGATTATTTTTTCGCCGGTGTTTTTACTTATTTCCTGGTTAATCAAGCATGAGGATGGGGGACCAGTGATTTTTAGTCAGGAACGTATCGGGTATGGTGGAAAGCCTTTCATTTTGTATAAGTTTCGATCGATGTCGGTCGATTCGGAATCGGATGGAAAACCGGCTCTTTGCCAGAAAAATGACAGCAGACTGACCCGAATCGGACGTTTCCTTCGGGAGCATCACCTGGATGAATTGCCGCAACTATGGAATGTGCTGAAAGGAGAAATGAGTTTTGTAGGCCCACGTCCGGAACGGAAATATTTCGTGGATAAGATTAAGGCCATCAATCCGGATTATGAGTTATTGTATCGTTTGCGTCCGGGACTGTTTTCTAAAGCGACTCTTTACAACGGCTACACTGATACGATGGAAAAAATGCTGGAACGTCTTAGAATGGATTTGGAATATATGCGTACCCGCTCTTTATGGATGGATATTAAAATCGTATGGCTTACGGCCATGTCCATTTTTATGGGTAAAAAATTCTAATAGCTTTGATATGAATAAGATAGAGATACGTAAAGGAATTCAACTGCGTAAGATTGGCAATCGCTACATGATTGTGGATGCCTGCGCAGGTAATGTAAATATGAGTAAAGTGTATGGCTTGAATCAGACGGCAGCATGGATATGGCAGTGTGTAGCTGATGGGTGTACCACCTTGGATGAACTGACAGAACGCTTGTGTCAGGAATATAAAGTCGATGCAGAGGTGGCCCGCCGTGATTTGGAGAAACAGTTGGCAGACTGGCAGGCTTTTGGATTGATTGGTTAGGAAAGGTTTTACTGTGAAAAAGATATGAAGAAGGTACAGAAAGCATTACTTGTGTTGTTGAGAGCAGGGGTATGGGAGAGCAAGATAGAAGATTTGTCTTGTTTTCCAATGTCTGCAGGGGAGTGGAAGAACTTGTACCTTTTGTCAAGGCAGCAGACTGTTACCGGAATTGTTTTTCAGGGAATACAGCATTTGCCTGAACATTTTTTACCAGCAGAAGAACTGCTGGTTCGCTGGATGGCAGAAACAGATGCTATTGAGCGTAAAAATATACAGATGAACAAGGCGCTGGAATTATTGGTGCAATGGTTTACCGAAAGCGGAGTTCAGCCTGTATTACAGAAGGGGCAAGGAATTGCCTCGTTATATGAGAACCCTTTGTTACGCGAATGTGGGGATATTGATTTTTATTTCGATAGCCGGCAGATGTTTGAAAAAGCTTTTTCTCTTATCCGTCAGTGTGGCTTGCGGGAAAAGGTACAAGCCGATCAGAGTGTGACCTACGCATGGAAGGGAGTAGAAGTGGAGCATCATACGTGCTTGCTGGATTTGCATAATCCTTTTTTACAACGTTATGCAAAAGAGCTGGAACAGCAATATGGATATAATCACATGAGATTGGAAGGAGGACTGGATGTAAGGATTCCTTCTCCTGTATTGAATCTCCTGCTTCAGAGCCTACATATTTTAAAACATGCTTTGGGATGGGGAATCGGATTGCGTCAGTTGTGCGATATGGCCCGCAGTTGCTATAAGTTGCATGATGAGGTGGAATCTGAAGAAATGAAAAAGATTACATTACAATTGGGAATGGACAGATGGCAGCAGTTGCTACATGCATTTTTGGTGGAACATCTGGGACTTCCAGTGGCGTATCTTCCTTATCAGGAGGTCGCTTCAGATTCATCCCCTTTACTTGATATTATCTGGAGGGGCGGAAATTTTGGCTTGTATGTTCCCGGACATCAGCGGAAGTCACAATCGCTTTTGGCCGGCAAATGGCAGACGGCATGTGCTTTTCAGCGTAATATTCGTTTTGCATTTCGTTATGCGCCCAAAGAAGGTTTTTGGGTATTTTCCAGTTTGTTGAAAGGACAATTGAAATGAGAATAGAACATCAGTTTTCTATCGCAGGATTTGAAGTGAGTGTCAGTTTTCCGGATGGATGGGATGCTGATACTTTATTACCCTCTTTCCGTCCCTTCTATGGTAAGAAGGAGGGGCAGGAAAAAGCTTTGCTGAAGTGTACGGTGTGTACTTCGGTGGAAAATAAGGCTGCGATGCCTTCGGGTGAATTAATCGAGAATACGCTCAGCGATATGGGCTACGTTAGTTTGTATAAAGAAGCAGAAGGGTATTGTGTCACACTTTCTGCAGAACAGGGAGGAACATTGCATGTCATGCAGGCTGACAGACGGTTTTCAACTGTCAGGGTGTATTTGCACGAAGAAGACAAACGGGCAGGTCATGCATTGTCTTCCTTGCTTCGCATTGCCTATTCGCAGGCAGTTCTTTACCGGGATGCCGTATCCATTCATGCTTCAGCGGTGTATTGTGAGAACAAGGCTTTTTTATTTATGGGAAAGAGCGGAACAGGAAAAAGCACGCATTCTTCGCTGTGGATGAAATATATACAAGGAACGGAGCTGCTGAACGATGATAACCCGACATTACGTATCGTGGATGGAAAGGTGTATGCTTATGGCACACCGTGGAGTGGCAAGACCCCTTGTTATAAGTCGCTTTCCTATCCGGTAGGTGGAATGGTGCGTTTGAAACAGGCTCCGGCAAACCGTTTTGTTCGCCAGCAAGAGGTGGAAGCTTTTATTGCACTTTTTCCGGGATGCTGTGTCATTCATCAGGATGCGGAATTACGTGCTTGCCTTTATGACACGTTGATTCGGATGGTAGAACAAGTTCCTGTGGGAGTATTGGAATGCAGACCCGATGGGGAGGCAGCCCTGTTATGTCGGAACATGTTACTTCGAACAGACAAATAGAAATAAATTACTAATAACTTAACTATACCTAAACGTATGAAAAAACCAGTCTATTTATGGGCAAGCTTGCTTGCCGTGTTGCTGTTGACTTCCTGTGCGTCGCGCAAGAATTTCGTGTATTTGCAGGATATGGAAATGGGACTGAAATATCCCATTGAAACCAAGCATGAGGCAGTGGTGCATCGGGATGACCGTTTGAGCATTACTGTCAGCTGCAAAAATCCGGAGCTGGCCATTCCGTTCAATATTTACGATGGCACATTCCGTGTAGGAACGGATGGAAGCGTAACTGCAGATGCTTCGAGCAAGGTGAACGAGAAAGGCTATCGTGTGGATGTGAACGGTGACATTGATTTCCCTATTTTGGGCAAGTTGCACATAGAAGGAATGAAAGTAAGCGAAGTGCGCGACTTAATCAAGCAGAAAATTGAAGCGGGAGAATATATGAAAGACCCGCTGGTTTCCATTGAGTTCTTAAATTTTAAATATACGGTGCTGGGAGCTGTGGGAAGTAATGGAACCTATACCGTGGACGGGGATCGAGTGACATTGCTGGAAGCCATAGCCAAGGCAGGAGATTTGACTTCCAAGGCCAAAGTAGACCGGGTAGCTGTAATTCGTGAAATAGAGGGCGAACGTCAGATTTTTATGCACGACCTGCGAACCAAGGACATATTTGATTCTCCCTGTTTTTACCTTCAGCAGAATGACATTGTATATGTAGAGCCTAAGTACAAGAAAAAGGATGTGGAAGACCGGGGATGGCAGGTTGCTACAACTTTGTTGTCTGTCGTAACGGCCGTATGCTCAATCTTGTGGGCAATCAAGTAAGGATGATTCTAATTAATAGTTACAAAACGATATGCAGACGAACAATTCTTCTAACAAGAATGACCAAGGGCTGAATATAGTGGATTTATTCATGTATTTGGCTTCTCAATGGAAGTGGTTCTTACTTTCCATTTTGATTTGCGGTGGGATTGCGTGGTATAATTATGCCCGTGCTCCGCTGGTGTACTTTCGTTCGGCTACGGTCATTATCAAAGATCCGTCGAACAAAGCCAGTACTTCCGGTCTGGACCGCTTCGATAATTTTATTAACAAGGTGAATGTGGCCAATGAAATATTGCAGTTCCGTTCCAAGAAGCTGATGCGCGAGGTGGTGCAGCGTGTACATGCCGATGTGAGCTATCAGATAAAGGACGGTTTGCGCAGCAATGAGTTGTACAACGAATCGCCCGTATTGGTCAGCCTTCCGGATGCATTGCCCGAACAAAGCTTCTCTTTTACGATGACCCTGAAAGATGCAAAGACGGTAACCCTCTCTGATTTCTCGGGAATTGAAGCGAAACCATCGTATGAGGTGGCGTTGAATGATACGGTGGCAATCATCGAAGGGATGAATGTGGTGGTAACTGCAACCAATTACTTGCGTGATTCCTGGCTGAATACGCCTATACGGGTACAGAAACTTCCGGTAGAATCGATGGTGAATTATTATAAGAATGCTTTGGGCATTCAGCAGGAAGAAGAGGAAGCTTCCATCCTTACTCTGGCTTTGAAAGACAGTTCACCAGCCCGTGCGGAAGATGTGCTGAATACATTGATTACAGTGTATAATGAGGAAGCTATCAAAGAAAAGAATCAGGTGGCAGTGAATACCGCTAACTTTATCAATGAGCGTCTTATCATCATTGAACGTGAGTTGGGAAATGTAGAATCCAATCTGGAATCGTTCAAGCAGCGGAATCAGATTGTGGACATTGCTTCCTCGGCAGGTATGTATATGACTGAATCGCAGAAATACAATGCCGATGCCATGGAACTGGAAACTCAGCTTCGTCTGGCTAATTTTATTAAGGACTACCTGACAGACCCTAGTAAGGAAACCGACCTGATACCTTCTAATACGGGAATCAGCGATATGAACATTGAAAATCAGATTAGTCTTTACAATGCGGCAAAATTGAAGCGTGACCACTTGATTGATGACAGTAGTGTGAACAACCCTGTGGTGCAGGAACTCAACAATTCGCTTCGTGCCATGAAGCAAAGTATTATTCGTGCTGTGGACAATATGATTGTCAGCCTGAATGTGAAACGCAATGACGCACAGAACCGTGAAATGCGTGCCCAGGACCGTGTGACGGCTATTCCGACAAAAGAACGGCAGATGCTGTCTATCGAACGTCAGCAGAAAATCAAGGAAGCCCTTTATCTGTTCCTGCTGAACAAACGTGAGGAGAATGCCCTTTCACAGGCCATGGCCGATAACAATGCCCGCGTGATAGACGGAGCAGAAGGAAGCAATGCACCGATTTCTCCCAACCGAAACCGTATCCTGTTGTTGGGATTGCTGGTGGGAATCGCTTTGCCGGGAGCGGTTTGTCTGGCTATTCTCTTTATGGATACACGGGTTTACGGACGGAAGGATATAGAAGGAGTTATTTCCGTGCCTTATTTAGGAGAAATTCCATTGGATAAAGAAGCCATGAAAGACCATCGGAAGAAGGTGATGGCAGTGAAAGAGCAGGGTGATGACATTGTGTCGGAAGCCTTTCGTATTTTACGTACCAATATGGCTTTCCTTTCCAAAAAAGACAAGCCTGCGCAGGTAATTACCTTTACTTCGTTCAATATCGGAGCGGGAAAGACCTTTATTGCACGCAACTTGTCCATGAGTTTGGCTTATCTGAAAAAACGGGTAGTCATGGTCGATTTGGATATTCGTAAGGGAACATTAAGCCGTCATTTCGGGCATTATCATGTAGGTGTTACCAATTATCTGTCGGACAATACGGTAAAGGTGGATAATATCATACAGCATCAGGAAGGGTTTGACCTGATTCCGGCAGGAATTCTGGCACCCAATCCAGCAGAACTGTTAATGGACAATCGTTTGGATGAACTGATGAATGAACTGCGTGCCCGCTATGATTACATCATTGCCGACAATGTGCCGGTGGGTTTGATTGCCGATGCTACGATTGCAAACCGTATAGCCGACCTGACTATTTTTGTGGTACGTGCAGGCAAGCTCGACCGTCGTCAGTTACCGGATATCGAGAAACTTTATCAGGAAAAGAAACTGAAGAACATGGCACTGGTTCTGAACGGGGCCAATCCGGAACGTCATGGCTATGGTTATAGCTACGGGTATGGTTATGGTTACGGATATGGCTATAAAAATCATTCTAAATAAAAACAATTAAAGATGGAGGTAAAGCAAGAAAAAGAAAAGAAGTAAGAACCTGAAATTATTGTTTAACAAATTAAATTTTTATTACAATGAAAAAAGACAAAGAAAGAGCAAAGTACGAGTCTCCCCAAACGACGGAGACTATCGTGAGTCTGGAAAGTGGTATTTGTGCTGCTTCGGCAGATGTCCAAAACCCCAGCGATAATGCAACAGGACAAATTGAAAAGCATGAGGTAAACTCTGATTTTGGTTTTAATTTTGAGGAGAATGAATGGGACAAATGATATTAATAACAATTAAAAATGAATATGCGTATGAAAACTAAGAAATATTTCATAATATCCGCCCTTGCACTCTTGGCTTGCAGTTGTCAGGATGAGGAGCAAGGGGGTGTACAGCCTACACCTGGGCAGGACGTTCAGTTTGGGGCTTCACTTGAACAAAGTGCAACCCGTACAATTTACGGTGATGAAGCTAACAATGCTTTCCCTATTAATTGGGTTAATGGAGATGAAGTTGTTGTGTTCTCACCCGATTGTGCAAGTAACGGAGGAGTTGGGAAAGCTATTTATAAAGTAAATGTCGGTGAAGAAAATTCTGGAAAGCAGAACTATGCAAATAGTCTGGATAAAACCGGCGAGATAGGTGTACGTTGGGGTAACAATACAACAGGTTCTTTTTATTCCGTTTATCCTGCATCATCTTTATATTCGGAGGTTAGCAGTGACTGTAAGACTTTGACATTGACCATGCCAGCTCAGCAGGATAACACCTTTGAAAGAACAGAGAGTGGTATAAAAGCTTATCCGGATATGAGAGCTTGTTTTATGTATGCTTATACCCAGAATGTATCAAGTGGAGAGACGGTAAATTTGAAATATAAGCCGATTTCCACAGCTGTTCGTTTCAAATTGCAAGGTCCGTTAAATAATGACAATGGTCCTGTAACAATTAACTATGTCAGATTATATGCTCCGACGGGTATCAATATCAACGGAACGTTTGAATTCGCAGATGTTACAGATACCAGTACCGGAATTCCAGAACTCAAAAGAGGGCTTAATTATGTAACGATGAATGTTGCTGATAACGATGGTGCTTATCTGACTTTAAGTGCCGGCGAAAGTGTAGAATTGAATGCTTTTCTTCTGACAGGTCATGATATAACAATAGATGAAAAGTGGTATTTTGAAGTTGCTATCAGTGATGGAACTATATTTCAAAAGCATATTGTAACAGATGGAACTCAAAGTCAAGAAAACATGACCCTTAAGCCAGGTATGATACATCGATTGCCGGATTTGCCTCCATTGACTGCTTCTGGTTCTTGGGATGTTTCCAACTGGATGAGAAATATTCAACGTAATGTGTACCTGTCTGAAATCTCTATTCCTGGTTCTTGGTATTCTCTGGATCAAGATTATCAAAGTGATATCCGCACAGTAGAAGGACAGTATAATATAGGTGTTCGTGCGTTCCATTTTGATACTAGATGGATTGCGCAACGAAGTGGATGGTGGCCAAATTATGACTATACTCCTACTAGTTTAGGTATAGCAGGTACAGCGAGTAATTATGATGCAGATGGAGGCAGATATCTGCAAGAGAATGGAATGACTTTCGAGACGGCTTTAGGGCAAGTAGTCGAAAAAATCAAGAGTGATGAATATATGGTCGTGATGTGTACTTTTGCTCAAGGTAGTGCTCAATATGGTGACTGGAGAAAAGTGATGCTTGTGATAAATATCCTGGCAAAATTGTTGAGGCCAGTTCTTTGAATGAAAATACCGTGGTTGGTGATGTATTGGGTAAAGTCATTGTGATTGTGAACACATACACTGAAGGTGAAGTCGTAAACAGTAAATGTATGTTCTTTAACATGAGTCTTCTCTTGGATGAAAATGAATTCAAGAATTATTCATATTATAAAAAGCCATTGTATTGGTATAACATTACTGAATCTGGTATCACAATGTATGGTACTCATGCACAGGCTACGAACGATTTTGATAGCCAAGGCTCATATGATAGTGATCGTAAAAGTTATGTCCCGACGTTAGATGAACGTAAAACGAAGCTTCAAAATATTCTTACATGGTCTCAGAATAATCATGCTAAGGGCAATGCTGTGCATAACAATTGGATTTATATGGGATTAGGTGGTTATGCAATTCCTAGGAATATTTTTGATTCAGATGATTATCATGCAGTATCGACTGATGAACCTGATGGACTTAATGTATGGCTGGCTGCAAAGGTGGAAGAAATGTATGATAATGAATCCTATTATCCTGTCGGAATTGTTCTGATGAATTTTGTTGGTTCTAGTAATACAAGTAAAAAACTAAGTCTGGTACAAAGAATTCTTGAGATGAACAACATGTATCGTAAAGCATACGATCCACGACGTTCACCTGTTGACGGTGCCTTTATTGATGGTAGTGCAGGCACTAATACAGTACAGTCAGCAGCTCCTGGTTATAGTTCAGGAATGAAGGATAATCAGACAGATGCCATAGGCTGGACAAGATGTAGATAACAGCAATTTTATTCTACAGGGCAGATATGAAGTCTGCCCTGTGGAATACTGGTTTTGACTATTATCCTAACAATCATTCAGATAACTCTTGTAATAAGAAATAGATATTTATGCGAAAATCTTACATTGTAGCAGCTATAGTATTGGCGATACAAAGTCTTTTTTCCTGCTCAGATGATGAAGCAGTCTGGAATAGTTCCAGCCACGGTCAAATTGTGGCTAAAATAGAGCAGTCGGTCACTACACGTACTGCTGTAGGTAATGCGGTTGATGGAACAAACGCGGTGGGTATTGTTTGGACTGACGGTGATGAAATTGGGGTGTTCGATGCTTCTGGTACCTCACAGAAACGTTATGCCAAAGTAGGTCAGGGTACAGCAGCTACGGCTTCTTTTGCAGCTTCCGGAACTACGGCTTTTGATGATCCTGTCTATGCCTATTATCCATACGATGAAGCGAACGCGTCAAAAGATGTGCATTCGCTTGTTGGAATCTTGCCTTCCTCTCAGAATATGGATGATGGAACATTGCATGGTGATTACAAGATCGGTTGTGCAACAACTCCAACTGCAGACGACGGTTATGAATTTGTATTCAAACATCTCTTTTCAATGGCACGTATTACCATTGATGCTGCAGATACTCCGTTAAAAGGTGAGAAGTTGAAAAGTCTTACTATGAGCGTTAGCCGTGGAGACGCAGGTGTACCTATCGCTGGTAATTTTACATTCAATGCGGAAGATGCTACTTGGACACAGACCGATGAAGGGACAAGTTCTATCACTTTGACGTGGAATTCAACGTCTCCCAGTCTTGAGCAGGCATTTACCTGCTATATGAGCCTTTTCCCATTTGTTAGATCGGGCGATCTTTTTACTATTACTGTGTTAACAGAAAATTACAAAGCTGAGTTTAAAGCCAACAGTCTGGCCAATTTTTCTCCTGAACAGATTTACAATTTCCCAGTGGTTCTCAACAAGTATGAGACCATCAAAGTGTATGACAAGGAAGGAAATGTCGTACAAGGTAAATTTACTTGTGCAGCACTGAATGTGGATGGACTACCTAATTTTATAAATAGTGGCGGTCCGGGATCAGACGGTACAAAGACTATCGGTAATGTCATGAATAGTTTGGGATATGATTTCATCGCGGTCAGCGAGGATTTTGCATATCATGATGACCTGATTGCTGGTATGACCAATTATAATATGGGTACGTACAGAGGGACGGTTTCAAATCCTTTTGGAAAAAATGATACAGATGGTCTTGGCTTTTTCTGGAAGAAAGACGTTATTGATGCTACAAGTGAAACCATCGTGCCTTTTGATGAGGATTATGGTGGACTCACGGAAGGTGCCAACGAGCTGATTGCAAAAGGTTTCCGTCATTATGAAGTTACTGTAGCAGAAGGTGTGACTGTGGATGTCTATATCACTCACATGAATACGTTTGGTGATGGTGGCAATACGGAAGATGATCCTTGGGTTCATGCCCAGCTTTCGCAGTTGCGTCAGTTACGCGACTATGTGGTGGCTAAGGCAAAAGAAAATAAACGCCCGGCAATCATTATGGGTGACACCAACATGCGCTATACCCGTCACCAGATTGTGGACAACCTGATAACACCGGTTACAAGTGAGGGCTTGCAGATTGCCGATCCTTGGATAGAAATCCAACGTGGCGGTGTGTATCCCACTTGGAATACTACTTCATTGATGATACGTTCAAAATTTGGAGGAGGTAATACTGATATCCTATGTGCCGACGACCAGCGTGGTGAAGTGGTGGACAAAATGTGGTACATTAATGTGCCGGATGCCGCCATACAACTGAAAGCCACAAGTTGCATGAATGATGTGGAACACTTCGCAAAAGGCTCTGAAACAGTATCATATAGTGGAGTGACAGTAGAAGATGCTAACGGTAATATTCTGTCTAATCAGGATGTAAGCTACACCAAAGTAAATGGCTATGCAGACCATTTCCCGGTAGTTGTAAGTTTTGAATATACTTATGGGAACTGATTAGTGTAAATGCGGAATAAACTAAAAAACACTTTAATCAAATCATAAAGTTATGATGAAAAAAACAATCTTTGCAGCCTTAGCTTTGGCGGCTGCAGGTCCTGCTCTGGCTCAGTCGGAGCAGACCATACAAAACGGTGATTTTACAGAAACCGTGGAGTACAGTAATGACAAGTACAAAGTGGAAACCAATCACTTCTGGGATAACTGGTTCCTCAGTGTGGGGGCCGGACCGCAGGTGATGTTTGGCGACCACGACAAGCAGATAGGTTTTGGCAAACGTATCTCGCCGGCACTGGACATTGCTGTAGGTAAATGGTTTACTCCAGGAATCGGAGTTCGGTTGATGTACAACGGCCTTTCTCTGAAAGGTGCAACTCGCTGGGGAGAAGCTCATTCTACTGGCGAACAAGTATCCGGCTGGGGAAGTGGTATGAATTATTCGAAGTTCAAATATTACAACTTGCGTGCCGATGTATTGTTCAATCTGTCTAACCTGTTCTGCGGTTACAAGGAAAACCGTATCTGGAACAGCAGTTTCTATGGTGGTGTGGGCTACATGCGCACATGGGAAGCTCCTACCGCTGGTGATGTAACGATGAGTGCAGGTTGGTTGAACTCCTTCCGTTTGTGTGACGCGTTCGATGCTTTCATCGATTTACGTGCTTCCATGGTGGACGATGCCATTGACGGAGAAATTGGTGGAGCTAAGTTTGACGGTCTGCTGAGTGCTTCTGTCGGTTTGACTTACAAGTTCAAACGTCGCGGATGGGACAAGAGCAAGACTGTGGTTCGTACCAATGTGGGCGAAATCAATGCTTTGCGTGACCAGTTGAACCGTGCAAACGATGAAAACGCACGCTTGCGGAATGCCATCGACGAAAGCAATCGTAATCCGAAACAGGAAGTGAAGAAGACAGCTGCTTCTAATCTGGTAATCTTCCGCATCGGAAGAGCTGACCTGTCGAAGGAAGCTCGTGCGAACCTGGGTCTGTTGGCTGAGGCTATCAAGGCTTCTGATCCGAATGCAGTGTACACCATTACAGGTTACGCAGATGCCGGAACGGGTAGCAAGAAGACGAATGAACGTCTGAGCAAGAAACGTGCGGAAGCCGTTTATGACTGTCTGGTAAATGAATACGGTGTATCAGAATCACAGCTCAAGATAGACTATAAGGGTGGTGTAGACAATATGTTCTATGACGATCCTCGTCTGAGCCGTGCCGTAATTACACGCGCTAACTAATTTTTATGTATCCCCTTTCCGGTGTGGTAGAGCCTGGAAAGGGGATTTTTTTGTGTTGATTGCTATAGAATGGGGGCTGATAAATTACTGCTTAATAATGAGGCTTTTTTTATAGAAGTAAGCCAGATGCTTCAGATCGGGAATTCGGTAACGCTGCGGGCTAAAGGAAACAGCATGCTGCCGTTTATTGTGGGGGAGCGTGACACGGTGGTATTGCAAAAGGCGGAAGCGTTCGCCGTAGGAAGTGTGGTGCTGGCTTGTTTGCCGGGCAATCGTTATGTGTTGCATCGGGTGTATAGAATAAAGGGAGAACATATCATGTTGATGGGGGACGGAAACCTCCATGCCACGGAATACTGCTGCAGGGAAGACGTGGCAGGGGTAGTGGTGAAGATTATACGCGACGGCCGTGTGATAGACATCACTTCTTCTTCGCAACTGTTTATGGCGGCACTTTGGCGTAAGCTGGTTCCTGTACGCCGTTACCTGTTATTTGTGTGCAGATGGTGGATGCGAAGGGACAGGAGAATGAAAAAAAGATAGTATTTTTGTCTGTATGAGGATAGGAAAGTGTATAAAGTGGCTTTGGAATATTTCCTGTGGCTTCCGGATACCGATAATGGTGTATGCTTTGACCGGGATGTTGCAGGTGGGGGCTTCTTTGTTTTTTGTGTTTGTCTGTAAGCATTTGATAGATATTGCCACAGGTGTGTCGGGAGATAATCTTGCCATGTATATCGGATGGTTGGTGGGTTGTCTGGTACTGCAGCTGGTATTGTCTGCTGCCCGTAGCTGTCTGACCAGTCGCATGGAGATTGCGTTACGGAATGAATTGCACCGCAAGCTTTTTGTGCATTTGATGGAGAGCTGCTGGTCGGGAAGGGAGCAGCTGCATACCGGAGATATGCTGAATCGTCTGGAGGAGGATGTGCAGACCATAACCGATGCATTGTGTCGGATGCTGCCTGCGGTATTTATCACGTGTTTCCAGTTGCTGGGAGCTTTGTATTTCCTTTCTTATCTGGATATGCGTCTGACCATTGTGCTGGTTTTTATCATGCCTGTCGCATTGTTGTTCAGTAAAGGATATATACGAAAAATGCGCCGTCTGTCGCGCGAGATACGTACGACGGACAGTGAGATACAAAGTCATTTGCAGGAGAATTTGCAGCATCGTATCCTGCTTCGTACCTTGGAATATACCAGCCAGTCTGTACATAAGCTGGATGCAGTGCAGTCTGTACTGCAGGATAAGGTAAAGCAGCGTACTGATTTTTCGGTGTTTTCCCGCTCGATGGTGCAGGTCGGTTTCATGACTGGCTATGCCGTTGCCTTTTTATGGGGCGTATTCGGTTTGCGTGAGGGTACGGTAACATTTGGAATGATGGCGGCATTCTTGCAGCTGGTATCGCAGATACAACGTCCGATGGTGGACTTGAGCCGGCAGATTCCGGCTGCTATCCGGATACTTACTTCGGCGGAGCGTTTGATAGAACTGACTGACTTGCCTTTGGAGGAACGGGGAGAGTCAGTTCGTCTGGAGGGAAACCTGGGTATCCGTATGCACGGGGTGAGCTATACTTATCCGGAGGGAAGCAGGGCCGTGCTGTCTGATTTTACGTATGATTTCAAGCCGGGTAGTCTGACGGCTATTGTGGGAGAAACAGGAGTCGGGAAAAGTACGCTAATCAGGCTGATTCTGGCTTTGTTGCGCCCTGATAGAGGAGATATTGTATTTTATAACGGGCAGCAGGAGGTGGTAGCTTCACCGCTTACACGCTGCAATCTTTCCTACGTGCCTCAGGGGAATACGCTGGTAAGCGGTACCATCCGGGATAATTTGCGGATGGGAAATCCTCATGCCACGGAGGAGGAGCTGAAAGAGGCACTTTATCTGGCTGTGGCAGATTTTGTATTTGATTTGCCGGAAGGGATGGATACGTTATGCGGAGAGCGTGGCTCGGGGCTTAGCGAAGGGCAGGCGCAGCGTATTGCCATTGCACGGGGCTTGCTACGTCCGGGAAGTATCTTGCTGTTGGATGAGCCGACTTCTTCATTGGATAGCGAGACGGAAAAGCTGCTTCTGGCACGTCTGTCGGACCAGTTGCACGGTAAAACACTTCTTCTGATTAGCCATCGGGAAACGATTGCACAGCTTTGTACTTCTGTGGTCTGGATGAAAAAGCAGGAATAATTCTTATCAAGAATGAAGGCACTAAATGAAACGCCCTTATTTCCAGTTGCGCACTGGAGATAAGGGCGTTTCATTTAGGGTGCTATTGGCTGATGGTTTTGCTTACAGTTTCACTACCAGCTTCTTACCTGAATAAGCTACTTTCTTGTCAGCTTTAACCATGACGGTTTCTGCTGACTGCTTGCCAGGTTGCATCAGCGTGATACGGAAGTTGCGGCGTTTCAGCATCTTCGGGAATTCACCATTGCGGTCGCTGATGGTCAGTGTGCGTGAGGCGTCGTCCCAGCTGAACTTGATGGTGGAGAACATACCCTTTTCGTAGTTATAGTTATCAAACTCGTCTTCGTAGAGCACGAATTCGCCATTGGCTCCCGGGTAAACACAGATGTCCAGGTTATCCCATTTCTTTTCAGTAGCGTACTGTACTTTCGGACCGAGCGGAAGGATACTTCCCGCCTTGATGTAAAGTGGCAGGATGTCAACCGGACATTCGCGCTGGATTTCCTGACCGCCTGCTATGGTTTCGTTAGTCCAGAAGTCAATCCATTGAGAACCTTTAGGCAGATAGACTTTTACCGGAGCAGAAGCTTTCGCTACGTCGGGCACGGTAGTAACTCCCTTGTTGCCTTCTACTTTCTTGGTGTAAAGCGGTTCTGTTACCGGGCATACCAGAATGTTTTTACCGAACATGTATTCATCGTCCAGCAGGATAGCCTTACGGTCGTTGGCAAAGTCCATTACCAGCGGACGCATCATGGTACCGTCTTCCTGTACTACGGCTCCATCTAAGCTATATATATAAGGTAAGAGACGGTAGCGAAGTTCGATAATACGTTTCTGTGCATCGTAAGCCCAGTCACCTTCCTTACCGAAGAGGTCAATTTCATTCATCATCGGTGAAGAACAGTGGTTACGCATCAATGGCATGAAGCAGCCCCACTGGAACCAGCGTACATGCAGTTCCTGATAAGCTACGTTAGTGCAGTCATTGTTGTATTCCCATCCGAAGAAACCTCCTAAGTCTGTGTTCCAGAACGGGATACCGCAAAGCGTGTAGTTCAGTCCGGCCGGAATCTGCTGACGGAGTACATTCCAGCTTGATACCACGTCGCCGCTCCAGCTCAGGGCACCGTAGTGCTGCTGACCCAGATAACCGGAACGGGTCATCTGGAACACACGTTTATCGTCTGATACGGCACGCTGGTGTTCATAGATACCCCGGTTGTGGTCCAGCGGGAACGCATTGTGTACGGAGCGGAAAGAACCATCGGCTGTCATCAGGTCGAAGTCGCTTTCTTTCGGGTTCAGATGGTCGGGTTCTGTTGAGTCGGTCCACCAGGCATCGATGTTCATTTTATGCAGGTGGCTGAGGTAACGCCAGTACAGGTCGCGGGCATCTTTGTTGAACGGGTCGTAAGGATGTGCACCCGATTTAGGAGGCCATGTCTCAAATTTCAGCAAGGCTCCCATCTTGTCTAGTTCCTTGAACTGGTCGGTCCATGGTCCGAAGCTGGCCCATACGGAAATCATCAGGTGTGCATTGTTCTTATGTACGTATTCCACCATTTCTTCCGGGCTTTTGAAGCGAGGTTTCGGATAGCGTGCATTCTTGTCTTCTCCATTCGGAAGGTAGCGAAGTGCTTCCTTGTCGTCCATTTTGTTGATGTAGCGTGGATTCACGAATTTCATGGCATTCCAGTTGGAATCACATCCCCAGTACTGCCAGTCTTGTACGATACCATCCAGCGGAATCTGAAGTTTGCGGTATTTGTCGAGTACACCGCACAGTTCGTCCGGACTCTTGTAGCGTTCGCGGCACTGCCAGTAGCCCATGGTCCAGAGCGGGAACATGGTAGCCTTTCCGGTCAGGTCGCGGATGCAGGCGATTACACCATCCTGTGTGCCGTCTTCGTACAAGAAATAATAATCGGAGCAAAGTCCTACCTGTGAAGAGAAGGAAGTTGCATACGGCGTATCGCTGAAGTCAGAGATACCTGGATTATCCCAGTACACGCCATATCCTTTTTCAGATGTGAAATAGGGGATACAGATATTGGTATTGCCGTTTGACAGGTGAATTTGCTGGTTGCGGTGGTTCATGGCTCCGCTCTGGCGTTGTCCTAATCCGTAGATAGCTTCTTCCGGTTCAAGGCTGAATGCCTGGCTGACGGTAAATGCGTCACGGTTTACGTCCTTGCGCGGAATGAAATTGGTACCTTCCGCTTTTTCCTTTAACAGTGTTTCCCCTTTCAGGTCGGTATAAGTCACCTTTCCGGTAGCTACGTCGAGTGTCACTGTCATTTTTCCGGAGGTCATGCATACCGTGTTTCCATTCTGTTTGTAGGAGATTTCTACCTTTTCCGGAGTCTTGATGACCGGATAACTTTTCTTTTCGGGCATTTCAGCCGAAGGATACTTTACGATGCGCACAATAGAAGGAGAGTAGAAAATCACTTCCCCGTTCAATGTGGGCTGTGCAGTCTGGAACTTTCCTCCCTGAGCGGTCTTTTCAAAAGTCTGACCGAAGGAAGACAAACAAGTGGCCAGTGCAGCAAGAAATAAAATCTCTTTTTTCATGTTGAACAAGTTTGTTTTTCGTTAAATCTGAATACAAAGGTTGATGGTTCAAATGTAAAGAGATTCTTTGTAGAGCAGGAGAACAGAATGCGCCAAAGAGCGGTATGAAATGCTTCAGAGAGGGGTCTGATTCATTTTTACTCCTCTTTTGATTCAGATGTATCCCCTTTTTCCTGCTGTTTCTGAAACTCGCTGGGGGTCATTCCGTACTCTTCCTTGAAGCAGGAAGTAAAATATTTCCGGTTGTAATAGCCTAATGCCAGGGCCACTTCGTTCACGGTGGTATGAGGATCTTTCAACATGCGGCAGGCATGTTGCATCTTCACGCGACGGATATACTCTAATGGAGTAAGCCCCGTAATGGCCTTGAGCTTGCGGGTCAATGTGGAGCGTGACATGTTGACTTTTTCTGCCAGATGCTGCACGTCGAATTCAGTTTCACTCAAATTATCTTCTACCGCTTTCAGGATATTTCCTAACAGAATTTCATCCAGTTTAGCAAATTCCATTTCCGAAATACGGACTTCAGTTTGCGGCACAGGCTTTTCATCCAGGTAGGAACGCATTTTCATCAATTCCGCGCTGTCGGCATACAGTTCTTCATTTTTCAGCTTCATCCGGCGGAGGTAGAAACGAAGTCCGACAAAGATTCCGGCTGTCACTATCCATATATAGAAGGCGATGGCCCATCCCGTCTGGTAGAAGGCAGGCAGACGCTCAATGTGAAGTCTCGTGACTTTCTCGCTCCATATTCCATACCCGTCGGTCGCTTTCACCTCGAATACGTAGTTTCCGTGAGGCAGGTGCTTGTAGCTGACGGTATGTTGTCCTACGGTGGTGTAGTTCCATTCTTTATCCAGTCCGGCCAGACGATAAGCATAACGTATTTTGCGGGCATTCAGGTAGTCAAGAGATGAAAAATGAATGTCCAGATCATATTCGTCCGGCTGGAGTGTCAGAGAATTTCCGTTCGCTATGGGTTTGCCCATGACGTACAGTCCGGTGATAAACGTCGGAATATCCTTGCTGGGCTGGTCAAGGCGGTCGGATGGAGTTACTGCACAGATGCCCGGAATGCCACCGAAATAAATCCGTCCGTCGTGTCCCTTGCAGATGGCTGTAGGGATGAACCGGCGGAGCAGCATGGAATTGTCGGTGGTAAGGTAGGTGGAAAACGAGTGGTTTTTCGGATTATACTCAATCAGTTTCTGGTTGGTATCTATCCACAGATGGCCGTATACGTCGAACTCCAGCTGGTTGACAATATTTCCGTTCAACTCGCACAGGCGGGTATGATCCGTCAGTTTTTTTGTCTGCATATTCAAGGCATAGACTCCCCCTTCCTGCGTGCCCATCCAGATGAGGCTGTCTTCCTGCACACTCAGGCAGGTGATAGAGAGAGGAGAATGAATCTTTCGGTATTCCCCCTTGGGAGACAGCTGATAAAGCCCTTTATTCAGTGTTCCAATCCATAGATTTCCCCGCTTGTCTTCCTTGATGGCACTTACCAGTCCTAATGTATCGCAGACCGTATGCCATTGGTTATTGTGTAGAGAAAAAGCAAACACTCCGTTGTTGGTACCTGCCCAAAGTGTGCCGTTATGGTCCTCGTAAGTCTGGGTAAAATGTCTTTGGGCCTTTTCCGGAAGGCTCAGGGTGCGGAAGTGCTTCATTTGCATACCTTCCCGTCCGAGTTCATAGATAAGGTTGCGCCCTTCAGGTATCACCCATACATTTCCTTCCCTCCGGGCCTCGCTCATTTGCTTGATGGAGCCGAGAGAAAGCGTTTTCAGCGCAGAGAAGTCGTGGTAGAGACTGACTGTATGGTTGGACAGGTCGTACAGCCCGAGTCCTGTTCGTTCCTGTGATATCCACATCTTGCCTTCTCCTGCATCGCAGAGGGCCATGATGGCCGGCTGAAAGCGGACCCGCTGTGGCAGAGCCGGCAGGGAAAATTCCTCCGGAGCGTTTTCCGTGAAATGGATAATGAAGCTTTTCCCGTCAAAAGAGGCTACCCAGAGATTACCGTCTTTGTCCTGGTAAATTTCATTCAGCATGTTTCCATATTCAGCCGGCAGACGAAAATCCGTCTGGCGCAAGCAGCGTCGGGCTTCATCGTAGCGCATGGCTATCAGAGAACTTCTGGTAGTCATCCAGAGAATTCCTTCGCGGTTATCCTGCTCCAGGTATAAGATGTCTCCTTCTGCTTCTCCCATAGGATTTACGGGAAGTGGAGAGTAGGTATAAATGGAATCTTTGGGTGCGGAAGGGTCGAAGAGCAACAGACCGTCGGAACTGGTGCCTACCCAGAAATAATTATGAGTGCGGTCCTGAACGATGCAGGTCAGGTTTCGTCCTGAAGGCGGATTGGCATAACGGGTAAAAGTGTCTGTCTTTTTATCGTAGCGATAGATACCTTCCCTTCCTACGGTAATCAGAATCTGTTTCTGCCGGCTTTCGCAGAAACCGGCCATCCATGAGGATTTTCCTTCATGGTCGTATAGCAGGTAGGTTTTCTGTAATTTCCCCTCAGTGTTGTATCTCAGCAGTTTATGCCCCGTAGCTATCCACATAGCCCCGTCGGATGTCTTTCGTATGCTGTAGATAAAACTTGCCTGTAGCCGTTCAGCGTCCAACGGTGTAACCTGTCTGCTGGTTTTGTCCAGCATGTAGGCTCCATGGTCGGTTCCAAACCAGATTCTTCCCCTTTCATCTTCGGCAATGGACTGGATGGTGTTGTCATTCAGCAGTCCCGGGGTATTGATGTCGGAACGGATGACATTAATCTGGTATCCGTCGTCGCAGCAAAGACCGTTCACTGTGCCATACCACATCAGTCCTTCGCTGTCCTGAAAAATGCGGTGTATGGCACTGACCGGAAGCTGGGGCAGGGAAGGCACGGGAGTAATCCGGATATTCGAAGTGGCTTGTATGGTAATCTCTATCAGGCTGAAAATGAGTAAAAAACAATATCTTTTCATGGGCTTTTTCAGGACGCTAAAAAACGCAAGTGCGTTTGCTCTAAAACGCAAGTACGTTTTGATTGAAACGCAAGTGCGTTTTACCTAAAACACAAGTGCGTTTTAATTCAAACGCTTTGGCGTTTTCCTTTAAACGTAAGTGCGTTTTTTCAGGTATTTTGAACGAAAATCTCTTATAATTTATAATCGTTTGTTTATTAATGCTTTATCCGTTGTTCCGATATTCAAGCGGGCTCATTCCTACATAGCGTTTGAAGTATTTTCCGAAGAACGATACATTGGCAAAATTCAGTGAGTCGGAAATGTTCTGAATGGAAAGCTGGGAAGACTTCAATTGTGATTTGGCATCCATGATGACCATAGACGAAATAATGTCTACACAGGTCTTTCCCGTAATCTGCTTCACGGTAGTGCAAAGATGGGCATGCGTAATCTGTAGCTTTTCAGCATACCAGGCTACGTTTCGTGTCTGATTGTAATGTTGCATGACCAGCTGGGCAAAGTTACGGCAAATCAGTTCACTTTTTGATAACGGATGTACTTCGTCGGTCTTGTTCCGATAGAGGATGGATATACCTTTATGTATGTCGGCATACAGATTGGTCGCAATTTCCGGTCTGATTTTCTCCGGAAGGAATTCATACATCTTGATAAGCAGCTGCATGTACTCCTCCATCATTTTGGCACCTTCCGGCTTTAGATTGATAACGGGACGCCCCAGTGTGATGTACATCGTATCCAGAAAAGAATGCGACTGAAGATTGTGTTCCATAAACTGAGAAGAGAATCCTCCGAAGTAGATGTTCAGGTCTCCCTTGATGTCGTTTATCTGAAAGATACTTCCTGGGGTAAGTACGATAAAGTCGTTGGGCTCTACCGTTATCTTGTTGAGATTGACCGAGGCTTCCACTTCTCCGGAAGTACAAAGTACGAAAATCTCGCATTTCAGGCGTACCGGATAGTTTCTATATAACCCTAACAATTCCTTACTGATACCGGTGCCTACCAGCCACTCTTCGGGCAGGTCTATTTTAGGTAATTCTTTTTCCATTTTATTCTGTTTTTTATTTATTGCATGCTTCCACCACTCTTGTTGTCTCCGCCTGCCTTTACGTCATCATTTGTAATGCTACGCTGTGTCTTTTTCACCTGGGTTTTCAATTCGCCGAACCGCCAGCTGATGCTGATGCCGTATCTGCGTGAGGGATAACTGTTTTTTGACCATGAGCGGAACGTGTCCGTCCATACCTCATTGCTATAGGAGTTGTACTTCTGGAAGATATTGCTGGCAAAAAGCGAAATATTCAGCCGTTTGTCTTTCAGGAAAGAACGGTTCAGGTTGACACCGTAATAGTAGAAGGAAGAACCTTTTCCTTGCAGGGATATGTAAGGAGTGCTTCCTCCACCGTAAAAGCTAAGACGCAGCTCCCAGGGGATGGTCTGCTGTATGTTGGCAAACACCTCACCGGCAAATCCACTGTTGCGTGAGTTCAGCTCCTTACTCTGGTAGTCAGAATAGCTTCCGCTGGTATTGAGTGAGAGGCGGGTAGTATTGCCCGGATTCCAGTTCATCCATAAGGCCAGACGTGTACGCTGGCTCTTGCCTACATTGCCGTAGGTATTCTCCTGTACCCCATTGTTCATGAAGGAGTAGCGCTCAATACCGTTGTTGGTAAACGTGTAAGTAAGGTTGGCATTCAGGCTGAACTTGGCACTGAAGGTATTGAAGGTCATTCCAAGAATGTGTGCCTTTTCTGTGTCCAGGTCCGGATTACCGTAGCTGATGGAAGTCGGGTTGCTGGTATCGCGGAAAGGATTCAGGTACCATATTCCCGGACGGTTGATACGCATGTTGTAGTTGGCACGCAGGGTAGCGCTTGTACCTAACATATAAGATAGATTCAGGGTAGGAACCACGTCATCGAATCCGGTTTTGAAATTGCGTTCGGGCATATAGTCATATTCTACGTCCATGAACGTATGTTCGTAGCGCACACCAGCTTTTGCTCCGAATTTCTTCCATTTCAACTGATAGTCAGCGTATGCTGCCAGGATGTGCTGTCCCTGCTGGTATTTGCTTGAAAGGTCCTGGCTGGCTTCCATCTCGCCTTGGGTGTTTTCCAGAAAATACCGACTGTCACTGTAATTTTCACGGAAAATGTATTTCATACCGGCGTCTATGTAGTGCTTTTCATTCAGCGGATTGACATAATCAATCTGTGCCGTATGCTCTGCCGTATGCGCATCGTTGTCGAAATACTGGTGAAGCAGGTTGAAGGGTACATCTTTCATTTCGTCATAGTCGGTATCGGCTTCATTGTTGTTCGGCGAGTTGTTGAACTTGTAGGACAACGTGAGGTATTCTCCTTTTCGTTTAAAAGAATGCTGGTAGTCTGCATTGATACCGATGTTTCCAAACTGACTGATTGACCGATTGAGAGTCTGGTAACTGTAGCGTTCTTTCCAGTCATTGTCGCTCATGATGGTACGCGAATCGCCGTGTGTGTCAAATTTCCCTCCAAAAACATTGGCTGAAAACGTAATCAGGTTCAGGGTGTCTATCTCATAACTTCCTTCAATGTTGCCAAACTGGAAATTCCCTGTACTCTTGGAAGAACCTTGTGTCAGCAGATGGCGGTAGTCGGTAGACGTAAAATCTTCACGTTCGCTGTCAGAAAGGCTGCGAGGCTGGTTCTGATGGTTGTATGAGTAGTTTCCGGTGAGGGTAAGCTTTCCTACCTGCACTGTTCCGTAGCCATATCCCGACAGTCCCATGTTATTGATATTGGTTCCGAGCGTAACATTGTATCCCTGCATCTTGGCATCGGTCGTAATGATGTTCAGGATACCTCCGATACCTTCTGCGTCGTATTTGGCTCCCGGTTCCGTTATCACTTCGATGGACTTGACGGAGTTGGCTGGCAGGCTGCGGAGCACCTCCTTCGGGTTGTTGCTCATCAGCGTATTGGGCTTTCCGTTTACATGTACCTTGAAATTGCTGGAGCCGTTGACTTGTATGTTGTCCTCTCCATCGACGGTGACGAGCGGTACCTTTCGCAGCATTTCGAGGGTGGTATTGGTTTTGGAGTCAGGATCATCTTCTATGCTGTAAGAAATTTTGTCAATTTCCGCTTTTACAAGGGGTTTCTGGGCTACTACTTCCACGCCTTTCAGCATTTGGGTATCATCGCAGGTATAAAGTGTGCCCAGGTCGGCCACCCGCTGGTTATTGGTGATGGTAAAACGGCGGACTACTGTACGTTTTCCTACCGAAGTGATTTGCAGGGTATAATTTCCGGTTTGTGGTAACTTCTCCTGAAATTTTCCTTTCGCATCGGTCACATTCATTCTGACCGGTTTCTCCGGCGATTTGTCGAGCGTAATGCGTATGGTGGCATAGGGTTCGCTTTCATGTGTCAGTGAGTCGACAAGTATACCTTTCACGGAAAATTGTGCGTGAACATTACAAATGCTTAGAATCAGAAATGTAAAGATGCCTGTAAATTGTGCAAGAATTTTGTGTTTCATAAAAAAGGTGCGTGGTTGCGGTTTTTGGTTTCTTGTTTGTTTCAAGTTGCCCAAAGATAGGGAAAAAATAAACTGCTTCTGTAGGTGGTAATTTAAAAATATGAAAAGGTGTGATAAAAGAAGTAATGGTATATTTTAAAAATAGACCATTGATGGGTTGTAAAAGTGCTACTTTTTAGTTAATTATCAAGGCTATTTGGACAATTTCCTTTTGCTGGCTTTAAAAATCAGCCAAAAATAAAATAAATAGACCTTGTGAGAATTTTTGAATTGGTGTTATTTTGCACACGGAAAAATAGTTTTCCATCTAAGTTTAAAGAAACTGATATATTTGATGTTTGCTGCAATGAATTTGAAAAAGAAAGTAATACTCATTTACAGCTTATTATCCTTGATTTTTGTGTCGTGTTCGAAAGAGGATGCGACAAGGAGCGGTGAAATGGGTACTTTTACAATGAGTCTGAATGCTACTAGTGAAGTGATAGGTCTGAATGACAAATCACGTGCAGATCAAGAAACAGGGAAAGAGGAAGCATTGGTCCTGCCTGACGTAAATGATTTTTCAGTTAGTATTTCTTCTTTAGGAGAACAAGTTTGTGGATGGAGTTCTTACAAGGACATGCGCGAAGAAGAGATGCCTGAATTACGTGTAGGTACCTATCAGGTAAAAGCATGGTACGGAGATGTGTCAAAAGAAGGGTTTGAGTTACCTTACTTTGAAGGAAATCAGGAATTTTCTATAAAGAAAAATGAAACGACTCCTGTAGAAGTTACTTGTTATTTGGGCAATGCTCAAGTGAAAGTTAACTATACTGATGAGTTTAAAAACTATTTTTCTGATTATTCTGCTGTCATTGCGACCTCATTAGGAAATGAGGTGGAGTATGTAAAAGATGAGACTCGGGCTGCTTATTTCTCTCCGGGAGAGTTGATTGCAAAAGTAAAAGTGAAAAAGTCTGGCCAGTCAACAGAGGCTGTTTATCAGGCTAAAGTGTTTACTGCAGAGTCTCGCCATATCTATACGCTGACGTTGGATGTGGATGCGGGTTCGGCAACCATGACCGTGTCTTTTTCTGATGATGTGGCCGGAGAAGAGGTTCGATTCGATGTATCGGATGCGGCCTTGAATTCTCCTGCACCTTATTTTAAGGCAAATGGTTTTACTGAGAGTGTTCCTTTTCAATCAATCGAGGGGGCAGAACCGAAAGAGCAAGTTACTGCTTATGTGAATGCGGTTGCGGGTATCCAGTCTTGCCGTCTGACTACCACGTCGGGTTTTCTGTCGGGAAAAGAATGGCCCGATGTAGTGGACTTGGCTGCACCCGGAAAATATGCCTCAATTTTAACGGAGATGGGATTGGAAACCAAAGGATTGGAGGGTAATCGTGACCAAATGGCTCAGGTGAATTTTACTAAATTGATAAAGAACTTACCTACAGGTGGCAATCATATATTTAAACTGGAGGCTACGGATGTGTATGGCAAGGTTTCAGATACTCCGCTGGTGCTGACTGTGACTCCTCAAGGATGTGAGTTTGCTGTGGCGGCTACTTCAACGGAGGCTCCTTTTTACGGGAATACTTGTCAGGTGAATGTATCATTTAAAGATGGAAATCCGGCAAACGTACATTTTCAACTGGCAGAAGGAAAACAGGATTTGGAATTTGTGCGTGCTGAAGAATTACCATCAGAAGAAGGCCTGAAGGTCTATACGGTTTATTTGAAGGCACCTGAAACAGTGAAGTTTATAAATCCATTTAAAGTCTCTGCTTCTTACTTAAGTTATATAAAAGAAACAGGAGAACTTCCTGTGAGTATGGGTATATTAGTGGATAACCCAGGAGACGTGTGGGCTAAGAAAGCTGTGTTTCATGTATATAATGAAACTGCTTTGGCTGATATAAAATTGCAGAGACAACAAGGAGATGTTTGGACGGATGTAACTACAGAATCTAGCGGAAGCTATAGTTTGGTAGCGAAAGGGCTGGATTCTGGAACGTCATTGAAACTTCGTGCAGTAAAAGGTGAGGAGTATTCTAATTCTGTGGATATTACGACGGAAGAGGAGTTGCAGGTGCCTAATGCGGGATTTGAAGATTTTTATGATGAATATGTATGGAAAGGAATAAATGTTACAGGTGGTAATGTGGATATGTATACTTTTTATCCTTATGCAAAAGGAGAAACAGATCCTTGGTGGAGTAGCCGCAATGCTTTAACAACAGCCGAAGAGGGAGCTGGAGATTTCTCTTATTACTATATTGTTTATCCTGCCACAACTTATGTGAATTCATCTTGGGCTGCAAGTTCAAAAGTGGGGTTACCTACGGTGCCGTGTTCCGGAGATAAATCTGCGGAAATAGCTTCTATCGGATGGGGAAAAGGAAGCACTTGTACAACAGGATTGTTAGGTAATAAAATGTCTTGTAAAAAAACGATTGCAGGTGCTTTATTTATAGGTACCTATACAAATGGAGAGGAACATCATGGGCATGAGTTTTCTTCACGTCCTCAAAAAATGACTTTTTCTTATCGTTTCCATTCTTATAACTCAGAGTCTGCTTCCGCAACAATTCGTTTGGAACATCGAGATGGAGACCTGATATACGTGTTAGCTGAAAAAGAGTTAATACTTACTCCTGATATGGTTTCTAATGAGGTTCAAACTGGGGAGTTGGCGTTGGATTATAATGAACAGAGCAGTAAATATAAAGCTACTCATATTTCAATTTCATTTTTGTCTTCAACAGCTGATTCACCGGCTTATGAACCATTTTATGTAGCAGATAATTGGAATGGAAATCGTTATTCTCGGGCAATAGGTAACGTATTGGTTATTGACGATGTAAAATTAATTTATGAATAAAATAAACCTAACTTATATGAAGAAACAGATTTATTTCTTGTTAAGCTTGTTCGCAGTTGTTTTATTGACAACAGCTTGTCATAGTGAAAAGGTGGATTATGAAATAAAGCAGGAAGGACAGTTGAACTTATCTTCTTTGCAGTTGACTCCTAATACGGACCCGTTGGTTACAGAATCACGTGTAGCGGCAGAATTAAATGATTATATTGTGGAAGTGTATACTGAAGCGGGAGAACTTGTGAGTTCATGGAAGTACGCTGAGATGCCGGAAGTGTATACACTGAAAATAGGGAAATATAAGATTGTGGCACATGCTCCTGTTACGGAAGGTGCGGCTTTTGATACACCTTATTGTGAAGGAGAATCAAAAGTGTTTGAAATTACGCAAGATAACTTGACGGATGTGGGAGAAGTAGCATGTACACTGCATAATGTGAAGGTAACTGTCAATTATGCTGATAACCTGAAACCTTTATTGGGCGATGATGTGAAGGTGACAGTTAAAATAGGTTCAGAGTCACTGGAATATGGAAAGGATGAAACTCGTTCGGGGTTCTTTCATTGTACAGAAACGAATACGGTTGATGTGATTTTTTCTGGTACAGTGGATGGAGTTGCGGAGAATGTAACCAAATCGTATACAGGTGTAGCGTTGGGCACAGAACTGATAGTTACATATAATTTGATTGATGCGGTGTTTGTGGATCCTGGTACAGGAGGAAGTGCTTCTGTAACCGGCTTAAAACTCGATGTAACTTGTACGTCGGTAACTATTGAGGGATCGGTTCGTCCTGAAGAAGATGAAATTTTAGATTTTGGAATTCCTTCCATTGTAGGAGAAGGGTTTGATTTGAGTCAGCCTGTCACGGATTTGTCTCAGGAAGTGGTAGTAGACTTACTGGCTCCAGAAGGGGCAGCACATGTATTTGTGGAAATAACTTCTGATAATGCGGAATTTAGTGGAGTAATTGCAGAAATGTTTCCTCAGAATCCTTTTGATTTGGCTGAACCTGGTGAGGCTGAAGAAAACTTAAATAATTTGGGCTTGCCTATAAAAGATGCTGTTATCGGTCAGCAAAAGGTGATTTTTGATGTGACGCAGTTTGTGGGCTTGTTGGGTGGATTCCCTGGAGTGCATCAGTTCAAATTGACAGTAGAAGATGTGAATGGGGAGAAGGCGGAAGCTACTCTGACCATAGACAGTAGTAATGCATAGTAAAATTTGGAAGGTGATGAAAAGAATTTTCTTAATAATTGGAGTCATATCTTCGCTTTGTGCCTGCCGCCAGGAAAATCGCTATCTGAGTGAAGGAGAGGGAGCGTTGAACTTGCAGGTTACTGTGGGGGAGGCCGTAGAGGTGGTGTCCAGAGCATCTCTTGGAAATGAAGAAATAGAAGCCTTGAAGAATGATTGTAAAGTTCGTATTTATGAAGGCAACAAGTTGATAAGAAAATATTCTTCCTGGAGTTCTGTTCCAGAGAAAATAGATTTATCAGCTGGGACCGACTATCGGGTACGGGTCGTTGCCGGCGATTCAGTCTCGGCGTCGTTCGATAAAAAATTTTATGAAGGGATAGAGACTTTTTCTGTGCTTGACGGACAGACGACTTCTGTAAAGGTGAATTGTAATATTGTCAATACGTTGGTAAAGGTGAATTTTAGTGAGGATATGAAGACGTATTTGGCTTCAGGTACAGTAACAGTGTCGGTTGATGCGACCGATGGTGCCTTAGATTATAGTTGGAGTGAGAAGGAACAGGATTCGTATGTAGGATATTATATGCTGCCTTCTGGAAAAGAATATTTGACTTGTGTCTTTAGTGCTACAATAAAGACTGGAAAAAAAATTACTCAGACGGATAAGATAGAGTCGGCCAAGGCTTCTACTTTATATACGTTAAATTATGAACTCAGTTCTGAGGAACCTGAACGTCCGACAGATGAAGGGGGAGTCTTCTTTTCGTTGAAAGTGGATGAAACTCCGCTTTATAAACAGGAGGAAGAGATTGGGATTTATCGTCGCCCGGTAATTCGGGTGATGTCGGGAGACGAGGAAATTAGCACAGATTCTCCTTGGTTTCTTAGTTTGAACTCTTCTGTTTCACCTAAGGTGATTATGACTGGTTCTTCTGCCTTGAAGACTGCTTCTGTAGCGGGAACATTATTGGAAAAGTTGGGATTTTCTGGTGCGATTGATTTGTTCTCATCAGAATCTGTTGGAGCTTTGCAACAGAAAGGGATTACATTGACATTTCCGGAAGAGGCTCAGGGAAGACAGATTGTCATGGATTGGGGGAGTTCTTGGAATGAGTTGCTGAAAGAAGAAACCGTGTATTCATTGGGATATGTACTGACAGATGAACAGGGAAAGCAATGTGAACTTGACTGGCAGATTGTGGTTTCGGATATGAATGCACAAGCCGTTGAAATTCCTCGTTTTGAAACTTGGGCAGACCGAACCGTCTTTTATGGAGAGGTGATTGAAGGACATACTTCGGAGGCAGGAACTGTATATAGCTTCCAGTATCGTAAGAAGGGAGAAGAAGCTTGGAGTCAGAATATTCCGGCTGTTCTTTCTGGACAGACAATCAAGTCGGATGTGTTGAAAGGACTTACTCCGGGAACTACTTATGAATATCGTATTTTGGAGGATACAAAAATTTCAAATATTGTTTGTGAGGTAACTACAGAGGAAGCCTCTGTATTGCCGAACAGTGGTTTTGAAAATTGGTCGGGAGATGTTCCTAAATTAATATATGGATCGGGTGAAACTATGTTTTGGGATTCAGGAAATCATGGTTCTCAGAAGGTTAGCCGTAATGTGACGACACCTGATGCTACGGTGAGACACAGTGGTAATTACTCTGCTAAATTATCGTCTATTTATGCAAGTATGTTGGGAATAGGACAGTTTGCAGCAGGTAATATATTTATTGGACAATATCTTGATACTCAGATGGATGGGCTTACCGGACACGGTGTCTTGGGATTAGGGCGTCCGTTTGCTTCTCGTCCTTTAGCTTTACGAGGATATATACGCTACATAAGTGGCAATGTAGATAAAGGAGGAGACAAAATAGCGAATGGTACTCAGGATAAAGGTATCATTTATGTAGCTTTGACAGATGGCGAAGGAGAAGAGTTCAACGGAACTCGCTGGTCGTTTGTGATAAAGACAAAAGAAAGTAAGTTCTTTGATAAAAATGGAGCTAATGTAGTGGCTTATGGAGATAAGATATGGGAGGCTTCTACAGAAGGTGAGGGTATGCATGAATTCATTATACCTTTTGAATATAAGAGTATGGAAAGAATTCCAAACCGGATTATGCTGGTTGCTGCCGCTAGTCAATTTGGAGACTATTTCCAAGGAAGCACCGGTAGCGTGATGTGGCTCGATGATTTGGAGCTGATATATGAAGAAAGTAAATTACCTGAAAATTTGAGATAAGTGAAGAAGATTATATTCCTTTTGAGTATCTTGTGTCTGACATTATCTGTTCAGGCACAAGAAGGAAAGAAAAAGATAGCCGATAACGTATTTGTGCCTAAAGGACAATGGATTGTGGGTAGTTCTGTATCGTATTCTGAGCATACGGAAGAAAACTATCAGTTTTTAATTATTGATAAGTTCAATTCCGATGGATATTCTTTTAAAGTAAGTCCGTTGGTTGTTTATGGTTTGAAAGATAACTTAGCTATGGGAGGACGTTTTTCTTATGGACGTACTTTGACCAAATTTGATAATCTGAATTTTGATTTGGGAGATGATCTTTCAATTAATTTGAACGATACGTATGAACTGACGCATTCATACACTGTAATGGCTATCATGCGAAATTACATCAATTTGGGAAGTAGCAAACGATTTGCATTGTTTGCAGAAACACAGTTGAAATTTGGAGGTAGTCAGTCAAAACTTGTGACTAAATCAGGGCAGGAAGTGAGTGGAACCTATTCCACTTCTACTGATTTGGGTATTGGTGTTTCTCCGGGTATTGTTGCTTTTGTAAATAACTATACGGCTGTAGAAGTGAGTGTGGGAGTTCTAGGTGTGGATTTTGGCAAAGTACATCAGAAAAAAGACCAGATTTGTACTGCAGATCGTTCTTCCAGTTCTGCAAATTTTCGTATTAACTTATTTTCTATTGGCTTAGGTATAGCCTTTTATTTGTAACAGAATGAGAAAGATAATATTATTCCTTTTCTTGTGCTTGGGAATAGGTGTGCAGAAAAGTTTGTCTCAAGTGCGTGATACGATTGTGATACATGATACGGTATATGTTGAGAAACCTAAGAAAAAACCGATAACTGTAGAATCGAACAATCTGATAAAGATGAAAGCGATTGGTCGTTATGATCGTGGAATCTTGAACTATCGTTTTGTTCCTAAAGGGAAATGGATTGGAGGATTAACCTTCTCGTACGTGAACTTGGACAGTGATAATAGCAGCATGTTGTATGCTATTTTGGGTGATATGGATGCTACGTTTACAATGAAGTCAATTCATCCGTTTGTGGGATATGCACTGAAAGACAATGTGGTGGTGGGAGCTAAGTTTGGTTACAGCCATATTGTGGGTGATTGGGGTAATATAGATTTGAATCTGGGAGATGATTTGAGCTTTAATATAGGCAATATGCGTTATACGGAAGATATGTATTCCTTTGGGGTTTTTAATCGCTCTTATGTGGGATTGGATGAAAATGGAATATTCGGATTGTTTAATGAAACAGCTTTGACTTATAAGCGGGGAACATCGAACTTTTCAGATGGAGAAGGAGATAGTATGACTCATACGGAGACAGATGTGAATGAGATACATCTGGGGATTAATCCGGGAGTAGCTGTTTATATTACTAAAAATGTGTGTGCGGAAATGTCCTTTGGAGTTGCCGGATTTAAGTATCGTTGGGAGAAACAACGGGATGAGTCAGGAGAGGTTGGAAAAAGGAATAGTAGTGGCGCTAATTTTAAGATTAATCTTTTTAATATTAATATTGGTATAACCTTTTGTATGTAGTTATGTGGAATACATTATATAGAATTGCTATTAGTATAATGCTGGTTGGTACTCTAAGCTGTTGCATCAAAAATGATATACCTTTTGCTAAGGTACCTCTTTCTATTACAGGTATAGAAGTTGAGGGACAGTCGGGAAGTGCGGTCATTTCGGAAAGTGAAAGTACTGTGACGGTTACTTTGCAGGAAACGGTAAACCCTAAAAAGGTAATGTTGAAAACTTTTACTTATACAGAAAAGGCATCTTCTACTTTGACAGCCGGTACAGAGATAGATTTAAGTCAGCCTTATGAGGTTACTTTATCCCTTTATCAGGATTATAAATGGAAAATAATTGGGAATCAGCCTATAGCTCGTCGTATGATAATTGATGGGCAGCTTGGAAATTCAGAATTTGATACAGAAAATCATTTAGCTACTGCTTCGATTCGAAAGAGTGCTGATTTAAAGGATATTGTTTTATCTGATTTAAAATTGGGACCAGAAGGAGCTTTGAATGACGGAGTGAGTGGAGCTCCGGAGGTTCAATGGACATTTTATCGTGATTTTGCCCAGGCATCTGTACATGTGACTTTTAGTGATTTTGTGGATGAGACTTGGACTCTCCGCGTTTACAAAAGTGATAAGGATGTGGTTACGGAATCAGCTGATGGATGGGTTAATGTGGCATGGTTATATGGTGCTGGTGTGGCCGATACGGAATGTGGCTTTGATATTCGTGAAGATGGAAGTGAAGACTGGACACGCGTAGATCAGAAGTATGTGACCATGGATGGAGGTAAATTTACAGCTCGTGTTCCCCATTTGAAGGCGAATACTACTTATGAATGTCGTGCTTACTCTGGCGATCAGGTCGGAGATGTGGTAACTTTCTCTACCACGGAGACAGGATCTGTACCTAATATGGGATTTGAAGACTGGCATCAGGAAGAGAAGGTGATTTGTCCATGGGCACAGGACGGGACTCGATTCTGGGATACTGGAAACCATGGAAGTACTACGTTAAGCGAGAAAGATAATATTACATTATCTACAGAAGACATTCGTCCTGGTAGTACAGGGAAGTTGGCTGCTGTATTGAAATCTCAGAAAATTGTAGTAAAATTTGCTGCTGGAAATCTATTTATTGGTGAATATAAGGAGACAAAGGGAACTAATGGCGTTTTAGGTTTTGGAAGAAGTTTTACTTCCTATCCGACTCGTTTAAAAGGTTATTTTAAATATCAGACTGCTTTGATTACGGAAGCTATTGATAAATATGCTTCATTAAAGAATCAACCGGATACTTGTATCGTATGGGTAGCTTTAGGTGATTGGGAACTTCAGGAAAATCCTAATAGTGGTGAAAAAACTGCGGTGGAAGTGCAGACGGATGACAAGGGAACAGGAAAGTACTTTGATAAGAACGATTCGCATATCATAGCTTACGGTGAGATGACATGTGGAGAAAATGTAAATGAATACACTCCTTTCTCTGTGGAACTTGAGTATAGGGCAACGAATAGGAAACCTACAGCCTTGCTGATTGTTTGTTCTGCCAGCAAATATGGAGACTATTTTACAGGGGCTCCAGGGGCTACTATGTGGGTGGATGATTTTAGCTTGGAATATGATTATGATGATTAGTCAGTAAGGTTATTGTAAAAGAATTGTAGCTGAATTTAGCTATACCATGGTAAACAAGTGTATTACTTTATTTGTTAGTAATAGATGCAACAAACTGGATGCCAGGGATACCAGTCCCACGGGAGATGGAAAAACATGCTGGGAGGCTTCTTCTTCGAACCTGATGCACTGGTGGCTGAATGCGAACCGTAGTTATGTGGAACGTTATCTGGAATACAAACGTCGTCTGAACCCGGAATTTTCGATTCCTTCGGCTTATCCGGATTCAAAGCATAGTGAGATTTATCAGGGATTCAAGAATCGTTTTGGCAATAAGTCGGGGTATATCGTATCGGGTGTAAACTGGTTCTTGTCAGGAATCTGTAATTGGGTGATGTATCCTCAGAATGTGCCGGAACAGGAAAATGCGGGCTTCTTTTTTGACGTGTTCGGTCGAAATTCGCTGGTGAAGCAGTATGGCAACGGCTATATGACGAAGGAGGAGTTTAATAATGCCATCAAATTGGCAAGGAAGCAGGGAATGGCCGTCGGATTGGATATTTTTATTCAGGGAGGCGGGCATGCCATAAATCTTTGGGGAGCTGAGTTTGATGAGAAGGGAGAGGTGGGTTGATTTATCTGGTAGATAACAATGACGGGAATTTGGGTGACTGGCTTTACAAGGCTAAAATTGTGTATGAGCAGGATGCTTCAAATGGAGCTTTGTTTACTTATATGAAATGGGTTTATAATGAAGGCTTGAAGATAAAAATTATGGATTTGGTACTGTTGGATAAAGGTACTTCTTATTGGGAGTCATTCTTTAAAAACAAAAACGGGTGAAACTTGAAAGTTCAAGTCCCACCCGGATTTATAAATTAAGAATTAAAGTTTTATACAATTCCCTGAGCCATCATAGCGTTAGCTACTTTCATGAATCCGGCTACGTTAGCACCCTTCACATAGTTGATATAACCATCGGGTTCTGTACCGTATTTCACGCAAGCTTCGTGGATGTTCTTCATGATGCTCTTCAGTTTTTCGTCTACTTCTTCCTGACTCCAGCTCAGCTTGATAGAGTTCTGAGTCATTTCCAGACCTGATACTGATACACCACCTGCATTGGCTGCCTTACCCGGAGCGTAAAGAATCTTCGCATCCTGGAATACGCGGATTGCTTCTGGAGTAGAAGGCATGTTGGCTCCTTCTGATACAGCAAATACGCCGTTTGCTACCAGTGCTTTAGCATCGTCACCGTTGATTTCATTCTGAGTGGCAGAAGGAAGAGCGATGTCTGCTTTTTCATTCCATGGACGAGCACCTGCTACATACTTGCAACCGTATTTTTCTGCATATTCACGGATACGTCCGCGATAGAGGTTCTTCAATTCCATGATGTAATCCAGTTTTTCGCGGTCGATACCGTCCGGATCATAGATGTAACCGTCAGAGTCGGACATGGTAACTACTTTAGCACCCAACTGAATCAGTTTTTCTACAGTATACTGTGCTACGTTTCCTGAACCAGATACCAGACAAGTCTTACCCTTGATGTCGATGTTACGAGTTTTCAGCATTTCCAGCAAGAAATAGATGTTACCGTAACCTGTAGCTTCCGGACGGATAAGTGAACCACCAAATTCACGGCCTTTACCAGTCAACACACCGCTGAATTCGCGAGTCAGTTTTTTGTACATACCGAACATGTAACCTACTTCACGGCCGCCTACACCTATATCACCGGCAGGAACGTCAGTTTCAGGACCGATGTGGCGCCACAATTCCAGCATGAATGCCTGGCAGAAACGCATTACTTCTGCATTTGACTTACCGCGTGGAGAGAAGTCAGATCCACCTTTACCACCACCGATAGGAAGTCCTGTTAAAGAGTTTTTGAAGATCTGTTCAAATCCTAAGAATTTGATGATTCCAAGGTTAACAGATGGGTGAAGTCTTAAACCACCTTTGTAAGGTCCGATCGCACTGTTGAACTGTACACGGTAACCTGTGTTAACATGAACCTGTCCTTTGTCGTCTACCCAAGGTACACGGAATTTGAACTGGCGTTCTGGGTTTACAAGACGTTCAAGAAGAGCATCTCTTCTGAAAGCTTCTTCGTTTGCTTCAACAACGGCTCTTAATGATTCTAAAACTTCTTTTACAGCCTGATGGAATTCAGGTTCTGCTGGGTTCTGAGCAACTACCTGCTCGATCACTTCATCTACGTATGACATTTTGTTTCCTCCTTATAAGTCATAATGATATGTGTGTTTAAAACAGAGGGTATCTTCTTCAAATGGGTGTTGGCACATCCCAAAAGATAAAACAAAAAGAGGTCGGAAAACGCCTCTTTTTCTCAATGACGCCTTTGTCTTAGAATTATTATATAAGATATGGTATAATATTTCAAGAAAATCAATACGCAGGAAGGAAATTAGTATGAAATCTGTGGCAATGGCCTTTTATAATGGCGCGAAATATATAGATGAGCAAATAAGATCGATTCTTGATAATATGGAAGAGAGCGATGAAATTAATGCCTGCAGTATCGTTGTTCCTGTAGAATTTGAAGATAAGACAGAAGAATGGCTGATCAGCTTTAAGAACGAGACACATAACCATCCAACAGAAATCGAACCA
>ENA-OPXC01000265-OPXC01000265.1-human-gut-metagenome-genome-assembly--contig:-NODE-265-length-49751-cov-4.294511_pt1 | contig 49751 bp, 27 predicted proteins | sample MGYA00241512_ERZ502016 | MGnify/ENA primary metagenome ERZ502016 (study PRJEB25962, sample SAMEA2043043) | human gut metagenome | biome: human gut; feature: human-associated habitat; material: faeces...
GCCCGGAGGCAGGACGGAGCGCGCCGCTCTTTATGGAAACGAGATGCGGGTGCACAACCCGCGGGTGTACTGCAACTAAGGCACCATGAGCTTGCTGACGGCACGCTTGGTGCCACCCTCACGCACCTCAACAACATGTACGCCGCGCTGCAGGCGGAAGACACACTGGCTCTCGGTGGCCACGTGCTTCCACTCGAGCTGGCCGCCCACACTGTAGGCCTGTATACGCTGGCCGGGCTCAAGGCCGCTCACGCAGATGCTGCCGTCGTCCTGCAGCCTGATGCGGATGCCACCGGTGGCTCCCTCGTCATCCAGCGTGCGGAAGCGGAGCGTGAAGCGCTGGTCGATACAAGTGTCGGCCGGAAGCGTAAAGGTGTAGGGAGCGGCGGTGAGGTCAACGGTGCGCCCCGTCAAATGGTCGGTCAGTTCCACCGTTTCGTAACCCTCGTTGCCGGCAATGCCCAGCTGGTAAGTGCCGGCCTTCGGCGCCGTAACGCCCAGTGCCGTCTCGCCCTCCTCGCTCACGGCTGAGAGGAGCGAATAGCGATTGCCGCTGCGCACGGCGTAGAGCTGCGGCACGGCGGCCGTGCTCATCCACTTCACACCGTCGGCGCCGAGGTCAAAGTCCTGACGGGCCTCGTCGGCCGGCACGGCATTCAGCTGCAGCACATCGGCCGCTGAAGCCCCGTCGGCCGTAGCGCGGGTGGCCTCGGCCGGACTCAGCATGAGCTGCAGGCGGGCCGACGAAGCATAAGCATCGCCCTGTCGGCCGGAGGATGAAGGCAGCGCAATGCTGACGGATTCTCTTTCGCGAAGCGTAGCCGTTTGCGTAAACACGGCGTCGCCGGCAGGAATGTAGCCTGCGGTTTCGTTGGCGGTATTGACCGTCTTATACGTATCGGCCGTATAGCCGTAGAGAACACGGCCGTATGCCATGTCGCCATAGTTCATGGCGCAAAGGTAGGGCGAGCCGAAGAGGTTCCAGCTCATGTTTTCCTTGTGGGTAAAACGGTTGCCGCCTGAAGTGGTCGAGGTCCACGGATCGTTGAAGTTATACTTCATCAGCACAACGCTCTTGTCTGCGCCACCCTCGGAATAGGAATTTCCGCTGAAACGGATGGTCATGTCGTTGTCCGAAGTAATCAGGAAACCTTCAGTGGAACCACCCGGCTGGCTGAGGGTCTCCCATGCCTTGCCGTCCTTGTCGTCAAACGTATAGTCGTAGGCAGCTCGTGTACTGCCGTTGTAGCGCTTCAGACTGTAGTCGGCATTCGGAGTCACGTCCGTTACGTCAAACGGCATTACGGTCAAATCATCGCCTCCGGCCTTTACGTCGCGCTCAACGGCAAAGTTGGTCAGGTTGATGTAATTGCCGCAACCGCGCAAACCGGCATGATGCTCCAGCAGCAGGTAGCCGGGGTTGAAGTACTGGCCGTCCGGGTAAACCAAAGAGCCATCCTCAGCTTTCTGAATCTGCAGTTCCTTCTCCTTACGTACGTAAACCACCGACTGACCCACAGGCTTGTCGTCTGCCGTAATCATATAGTTGCTAGTGATGTTCCAAGTCTCGAAGCAACCGTTGTCCACCGTATTGCGAATACGCTTATTACCAATCAGGTCACGACTGTGGCCTACCGCAGTAGTATAACGGCTAATATCCGTACGGGTATCAGCCGCCGGGTCAATATCTGACGAGGTTTCCATCAGCTGATATTTCCAGTAGTCAGTCGTTACATAGCTATTCGTTTCAGTTACAGAAGCGCGGTTGTTGCCGCCTGCTACAATCGTACCCGTAGCCGTTACATTAACGGCCTTGACGCCCGACACGCTGTTCAGAGCAAGCGAGTTGTAGAGCACGCCGTCGGACTGGCCCGCCACGGCACCATTGAGAATGGAGGTTGAAAGAATACCGTTGTTGACCGTAGCCGCACCGTTCACCACGAAACCGTCCACTACGACATCGGTTCCAAGGGTCACGTCCTGCAACGACGAGCGGCCGGTGGACTCCAGCATACCCTTGCGCTGGGTAAGCAGGTCGGACACGATACCGCTTACATCCGTTGCTGCAGAGGTCTCGTCGTTCATGCCGCCATATACCTTTACGCCCGGCATCGACAGGTTGAGCGGTCCGGCGTCGCGGTAGTTGTTGTGTACAAATACGTAAGCATGCTCGCCCGGATTTCCGTTCACGTAGATGCCGGCCAGGTCGACGGCACCCTGCAGGTCGCCCAGGGCAGTGGTCCAGCTGTTACCGTCGGCCGTACCGGTCAGGTCGGCCTTTACGTAGACAATAGGTTTCAGGGTAGCTTCGTACTCATAAGCCCCTACATCTATCTCATCACCCGTCAGACGGGCATTGTTGGCCAGGTCTTTCTCGTCAGCCGGGATTGCAGCATCTGCTGCCGTCAATCCCAAAGCATAATCCGTATAATGCTTCTTGTTACCCTTGTTCAGCAGCAACAGGTTGGGACGGATGCGGTAGTCGCGGCTCATCACGTCGGCGTTGTCGGGGTCTACAAAGTTGGGACCCTCCAGCACATTATCGTTGTCTACCGTACCGGGAATAGCCACATTCTTTTTCTCAGTATCAGTAGTCAGATTTTGCGTGCCATTCTTCCAGGCCACACTATTATATATGCCTTTCGGCATGACGGTCAGGTCAGTGACGTTCTGGGCAAAGGTGGCATTGACCACCGTTGTATTTCCATCAGCAGCCAGACCCGTACCGCCGTCGGCAAAGAGCGTATTGTAGATCAATACCGGACCGCTGTTTCCTGCTGCTACATTCAATCCGACAGGGTTCTGACGGAATCCGCAATTCTTCAACGTCAGTGAACCACTGGGCTGCACACTAACCTCCATGCCCTTGGCAGTTTCAGACGCAGAATGATTGGCAAACGTGAAACCTTCGAAAACAACATCCTTGCCATTGGCTGTTACGGACATCAGAATGGGAGTTTCCACATCATTGCGAACGACTGTGGGTTTGCTGAAATCCTGCTGCTCGCCACTACCCGTACAGGAGCCTTTCAGAATCAGCGAGTCACTCAGCGAATTGTCTGACATGTTCAGGATATAGGCCGAACCTGCCGACAGCCGGCTCCAGGTATATTTCCCGTCACGTACAAAAATTCTTCTGGTACCGGCTTGTACAGTCGGATTGGATGCACCGACAATGGCTCCGCGCAGGTCGTCGGTGGCATTGGCCCAACTGTCGCCCGAACCATTTCCGACAGAAAGCGTATCTACATATATTTTCAGCATGGTAGAGAAGTTGGACACATACTGATACTCGTAAAGACCAATATCAATGGGTTTACACATCGGCGTATTGTCCTCACCATAAGGGCCTGAATAGCGAGAATAATTTCCACCCGTAATATAGGCCTCCTTTACATCTGCATTTTCCGTAAACCAATCCTGATAAGCGCCGGTTGTCGCGTTATCTTTGTGTCCAGTCTCATCAGGATATGCAAGAGTGGTATGTTCCGTTCCGTCACCTGCATCCGTCAGCACAGATATAGCGGCCGGATTCCACAAGCTCGAAGCAGAATTACCATCCGCACCGGCCACAGTGGACGGGTTGGTAAAGCGCGGACCGTTGTCGCCCATATTGTCGGTAGAAAGCAGAATATTATGGTTCCGATTTGTTGAGGCAAACTTGCCGACATAATCCACATCACTGGCGCAATAAGACACGTCATAAATTATTGACAAATTGGTAGCGTTTTGATAATCTCCCTGATTACCCCAAAGCAAAGTATTCACAATATGGCTCTTGCCATTATGTGTATAAATCACAGGATTAATGTTCGCCTTATTCCTTACAAACGTATTATTCATAATGTAAAGCAGGGGGTCCTGAGAACTTGACACGCCTTCTGCATAATTCGTACCAATAGCGCCGCCTTCTCCTGCCGACTCATTGTTTGCCCACAAAGTGTTCACAGCACGCAAATTGACGGCTTTTGATATACCTGATACGTAGGCAGCACCACCGCGACTTTTCAACGTTGTAGTATTACCAGAAGCCGAAGCCTCATTCTCTACCGTCTTGTTTCCGGCCAAAATGCAACCCGAAAGATTCAGGTCGGCATCACGAACAAAGACGGCACCGCCACGCACGGCTGTATTGTTCAGCAGACGGCAGCGACTGATGGTATAGGTTACGCCATTGCTGTAGATTCCGCCGCCTCGGCCCTGCTCATTCTCATCTGTACTGATAGACAATTGATTGTCAGTCTCGCCGTTCATCACGGTCAAGCCGTCCAATACGACGACAGGATTGGCAGTCGTAGCGTTTCCCTTATTCGTAAATACTACATGGTAAGCATTCTGCGCCGTACTGGAAGCATTGATCTGCCCCGAAAGGATGGTTTGATTGGCCAACTCCCACGGCTCGTTGATGCCGTTCTGATTGAAGTCGGAATAAGTACGTGCATTCAGAATATCTGTAATGTCACCCATACACGTAAATGTTCCTGTTACCCCAGGAATGGTTGTTAAATCATTTCCGTCTTGTACCTTTGAAGAAATAAACTCCGTTCCAACAAATCCACCATAAATGCTAACACCCTGCGGCACTTCAAACGAGTACAAACGCTGGTCATGCGTAACGGCAGCGGTAGTGTTGCGCTCATTAGACGGCTTATAGGTTCCGCCGGCTACCAAAATCTCGAAGTGAGTATTATCATCAGCCTTCTTGTCTTCACGCATCGAGCGGATATATCCCAGCGCATCCTCCAGCGTAGAGAAAGAAGTATAGAACGAACGGCCCAAATATTTGTTCATATCCTCATTATCAGGCAATGTTACATTGGTTGTCTGCGACACGAAAATACGCGTAAACAGCTCTGTCGGCAAAATACCGCCCTCATAGGCAAAGGCACCGGCATCCAAGCGCTCAGCACCATTTCCTGTCTGCACGCGTACAATATTCTGCATATCGCTTTTCGCAACATTGAAGGTGGTCACCAAGCTGGGATCTGCCTGCGTCTCTTTTTCCTGATACTCATTTTTCAAGCCGTGCTTGATGAGCAGTGAGTAGTCCTTCAGCTGATAGAAGTCGCCCGTGAAATAGAGCGTGGAATCGCTCTCCAGTCTCGTATTCTCGAAATCGGACGGCATTTCCTGCGTCTCCACGAAGCAGTCGTTGAACGGATAGAAATTCGTCTTGCCATCAATTCCGTACACCGAACTCAGCTTGTTGTCAGCAAACTGCGTATTGGTAACACCGCTCACGTTCTTGTCCGAACCGGCCGTGTTGCCAAAAATCACGGTGTTGACATTCATCACGGCACCGTCCTCCATATACAAGCCGCCACCACTGGTAAAAGCCGTGTTGCCGGCAATGGTAGAGGAGAGGATGTGCGCACGGCTGTCGGCATCGACAAGAGTATTGTCTGCAGAAGTAGCGTCAGCATAAACACCACCGCCATTCTCCGCGCTGTTGTTCATGATCAGCGTACCGCTCACCGTGGCCCCCGGCATAAGGTAGAGGCCGCCGCCCTCAGTGGCCGCACAGTTGCGCACCACGCAGTTACGCACGTGTGCACCACTCGGCACGATGGCACCACCACCGCGCGTATTCGGATTGCCGGCACCGGCCAACGAAGTGGCGCTACCATCCTCCAGCCATACGCCATCAATCATGGCAGACTTGGTCAAAGCAGCCGTTCCGGGCCAAGCGCCAAAAGTCACCGTATGATAACCGTTCACCTCCTGCGTAATTGTCGAACCCTGAGAAGGCTTGGCTATCGCGCTCAACACGGTGCGGAACTTCATCGGATTACGCATATAGTCACCTGTGGCGTCATCCCATCCACTGCCTTCTTCATAATCACCATCGTTATAATTACCATCATAATATCCTCCCATAAGAGTAACTCCTTCCGGAATGACATAAGTATAACTCTGCGGATCAATTGCTGAAGCCAAAGTATTGGCATTGTAAACAAACGAAGCATCTTCATAACCAGCAACCTTAACAATAGCCGAAGCTGAAGTATTGGTTGAAACTTTTTTACCTGCATCTGTAAGAATGGCCTGTAACTTCGTTGCACATGCTGCATTGGCCGGATTCTCTCCACTACGTAAACCTACTCCGTTTTGAGAAACATAATAAGTAAATATGGTTCTGCCATCTTCTTGCGTTTCTGTACAATGTACATTGCCCTCGTTCGTACTTTCAAAAGCCCCCATATCAATACCACAATCCTTGATTCGATTGGTATAGTCTGCATCATAATCAGGAATGATTGCATTGGGAATGACCTCTGTTCCGGTATTAATTGCAGGAGAGCCGGTCAACAAATGGTAATCACCAGTTGACTCACCAACAAAGTTTGGATAACCTGAAACATTATTTCTTGAGGCATATGTAACATTTCCATAAACTAAAGAAGAGGATTCATAGGCATTACTATCTGCATCAGTATAACCTACATTGCTATAATATACATGAATACGTTCTTTCATGATACTATAACCATCATTGTTAGGCTTGTCACCACTTGAACCTTCTGGAATATCAACACTAAGTACTTGCAAGTTTAAGTTCTCCGGACTAGAAATACCTATGTTACGTCCACCTTCTTCTTTATTATTATAGATGATACAATTGTAAATCTCTGCCGTATCATAAACAAACATACCACCACACATAATATTTGAATATGTGGAATTTTCGGTCTTGGCCGTATTGCCTACAATAGTATTGTTATAAAAATTACCACTTATCTGACAGGCTCCGGCACCAATTGCCATCGTATGATAAGTTACCGTCTCATTATTCCACTCCAGAGCTTCAGCACGATTACCTGAAATCAAAGAGTTGAAAATCGCTGCCGTATAATTGTCGTCATTTAAGATATATAATCCGCCGCCATACGAGAACGCAGCACCGTTTCCGCCCTCCTGTTGACTGTATACCCTAATTGAGTTGTTTATAATTTGACAATTTCTGATTACACCTCCACGACAAAAAACGCCGCCGGCTACGGTATGAATTCCCCCGCTGTTTGATATGATATTCTTCTTATCGGCCAGTATAAGGTTATTCTCTATCACACAATTTTCCAGCACGCTGTTTCCCATCATATACACGCCGGCTCCACCACATTCACCAATAATCTTGGTATCCAAGTTCATGATATTTCCCGTTATCGAATATCTATAACCTGTATTCAGGGAACCGTATCTAAAGACCAAACCATCCCAAACCGTTTCAACGCCAAAATGATCACGCTGCACAAGCACACGCCCAACATTTTTCCATCCTGCTGAAGCTGAAGCGCTGGTAGGATACTCAGGCTTGTTTTCCTGCGCCTGTAAAATTGTTTTATAAGTATTAGGATCGCGGTCGTCTTCTCCTGGTGCACCAGAATCCGGGAAACCGCCATAAACGTTAACACCTTCCACCATCTTATAAGCATACGGCTGACTATGGATCTTATCGTTATCATCAATTGTACCCGTATAAGTACCTGCTGCCACCCAAATCCGAGGTCTGTTCGCTGCTACGGAATATCCTTCAGCTTTATCCAATGCAGCCGTTACGGTTCTCAAGGCATGTTCCCAAGACAACCCGTCACTATTGTCATTGCCATTAGTACGCACATAATAAACGCTTCCGGCCTTTGGCAAATCTGCCTCATACGCGCCAAGGTCAGGTATGCCGCCAAGATTACGGTCGTTAATTGTCGTGATGTCTGCCGACAAGGAAGTAGCCGACGAAACCTTATTGATAATTTGTGTACCGGCAGCTTCCGAACTTGTCAGCGGGCGGAATACGGAATAACCGCCGAGACAGGTGTCAAAGCCCAGAATGGCTCCTACGTTGTTGGTGGGGTTGGCAAAGTTCTTGGCTCCTTCAACTCCCGTTGAGGCCAGATCGGCAAGGGTATTATTGTCTGAATTGCCCACGGCAAAGGATGAGGCATAAAGACTGCCCGTATTGGCCGGAGCCGTTCCCAGGTTATTGGCCACCGTCACGTGCGTCATTGTCAGCGTCCGGGCGTTGACAACCGGTACCGTCACCGTAGTATTGGTATTGTTGTTGACCACACAGTTCTCCATGGTCAGCACAGCCTCGCGGGCATCGATGGCCGCACCTTCCTGCGCGGTGTTGTTCTCAAAGATACAGTTACGCACGGTAACTTCCGAACCGGCATGAGCCAGCAATCCGGCACCATACTGACGGCTGGCCTCGCCGGCGGCATAACCGTTGATGACATGGAAGCCGTCGAGCACGAGCTTGGCCCCTCTCTCTACCGTGATGCAATGATAGAGGCCCTGCGTAATGTTCTTGCCTTCGGTGTTGCCGTTGATAACCGAACGGTAGGTCAGCGGGTCACGAATCACGGTGTTGTTGTCCGTCGTACGGTGATAACCGCCATACAAATAAACAGGCTGTCCGCTTGTCGTAACCGGAACGGTGATGGTTGCCGTTTTCGGGTCGTTGTTGGTAAAGGCATAACGCGGCCAGATGTCGCCCTCGAGCACACGCACCACCAGTTTTTTCGTTCCCACGGTAGCTGCGTCCAGCCCGGCCAGATAGCTGATGGCATTGTTGAGCGAGCGGAAACCCGTAGCCCATGAACTTCCGTCGTGGTCGGGTTCCGTACAGTTCACGTCGACATACACCACCAGCGAGTCGCCCACGGTAGCATGCTTTATGCCGGGCGCACCTACACTGAAGGCGCCCACGGCCGGCTTCTGCGCGTAGACCTTGCCTTCGATGTCCAGCTCGGGAGAGAGCACCACTTCACTCGGCAGCTGACCGAGCGCCATACCGCGTGCCCAAAGGTTTGAGCCGCTTATGGGTTTCCAGTAATAGCTGATGAGGCCGTCTTTCCATTCGTCCTGTACGCCATAATCCGTATTAAGGGAAAAATTCATATCGGCAGCAGGCTCCGTAAATCGCGGTCCGATGCTGGTGCCGTCGTCCTGCTTTCCGGCATTCTCATCCACCAGCGAGAGCGTCTGCTCCTGCAGCGTATTGTTCCACACGGCATTGTTCACGCCCGAAATGGCGTTGTAAAGGAACCGCACCTTCGCAGCCGACGGATTGCGGGCATACATCGGGATGTTGGTGCCGCCCTGCATCTGGTTGTTCCACAGCACGGAGTTCAGCACCAGCGCGTACTCATCGACATAGATGCCACCCGTTTGCGAAGCATTCACATCGGTGGCGTCGGTAGCCGTCACACACTCGTTGTTGGTGATGGTGTTCTGCATCAGCACGCCGCCCTTGTCGCAGTACACAGCGCCGTTGCCCCTTACGGTGTTGTTGGACACGACGCAGGTGGACAGAATCAGGTATTCCGGATGGTCGGGGTCGTCCGAACTGGCCTCCGCACCGTTATACAGGTACACACCGGCCCCATTGAGCGCCGAGTTGTTGGAAAGCATGGAGCGCAACACGAGTCCACGGTTGTCCACATAAACGGCGCCGCCGTTGGCATCGGCATTGTTGTTGTAAATGAGCGAAGTTTCTATACGTCCGTTCTTCAGATATACTCCGCCGCCGTCAGCCGTGGCATAATTTTCCTTTACGATACAGTTGGTCAGGTAAGTATTGGCACCGTCCATATATACACCTCCGCCGCAATCGGTCTTGAAGTCGTCAAGCCCCGTATTGCCCTGCGCATATCCGCCCTGAACGGTAACGCCGTCAAGCGTGGTGATGCGCGTAAAGTCCGACTCGCCCGACATGGGAGCGAACCACACCACGTGGCGCGAATCGCTGCCCACGGTCCATTTTGAATTGGTCCATGCCAGCTTACTCTCATAATAGGCCGCCTCGAGTACGGTTACGTTTGTAAAGTCCCAGGGCATGGTGCCTTTGGCACGCTCCTGCTTGGACATTTCGTTGCCGGCAAAACCGCCGTACACGCTGATTCCGTCGCGCATACGGAAGGATGCCGAATAGTTCATACCGCTGATGAGCTGCGACTGCGGCTTGTAGGTTCCGGCAGCCACCCACACCTCGCCGGCCTGCTGTGAGACATTGTTGTCAGCCAGGTCGTCAATCATCTTCTGAAGGTCGCCCGAGGCGTTGTCCCACGACGAGCCGTCGCCCGTGCCGGTGGCTGTGGGCTTCACGTAGCGGATGCGCGTGGCGGGCAGATACTGATACTCATAGGCCCCCACACTGATACGGTCGCCGCTGATACGGGGGTTGCCGGCCATGTCTTCACTGCCGTAAACATTCTGGTCATAATAGTTATTATGACCCTTGTCAATCATGACCGAACCTTCAAGCACGTTCCACGACCAGAGCGGATAGGCCGACTCGCGCCAGTTGAAGTCGCGGTCGTAACTCGTCTTGACAGACGGCGCGTCGAACATGGGGCCGAATTTGTCGCCGCGGTTTTCCTTGGCCACGTAAATGTTGCCGTTTTCGTCCGGTGTTGCAGGGTCACTGCTGACCACCTCATGGTATGCCGAATTTCGGAATCCCGGGTCATTCTGCAAATACAGCTGCGTGTTGCCCCAGATAATGGAATTATACACATGGGCGTCACCCGAACCGCCGGCCGTCATGTCCACACCCGCACCCGTGTTGCGGGCAATGGTGGCGTTGACCACCTTACTGCCGGAGGAGAGGCGCACGCCGCCGTTCCCGTTATTAAAAATGGAGGTATTGACCACCGTGGCCTCACCGGCCAGATAGATTCCGCCGGCCTGGTTCTCCACCGCTGCACGGTCGCCGGCCGCATTGTTAAAGACGACGCTCTGGTTGATAAGCGACGTTTCGCCATTCACACTCTTTACCGAAGCATCCACGTAAACGGCACCACCCTGCGTGGCATAGTTGCTGATCAGGAAGCAGCGTTCGATGCGAAAAACGCCGCCCTTGCTGTTGTCGCCATAAACGTAAATACCGCCGCCTTTTCCGGCGTCACCGGTGCCGGCTGCCTGACCGTTGCCAATGGAAAAACCGTTGATTACGGTGGGGTACGTATTGTTGTTGCCCGAAGCCTGCGTCGGATCCAGATTCACGCTCAACACGTGGGTGGCATTGTCCGAGCGGGTCCCGTTGGCCGGGAAAATCAGGTCAACACTGCCCACCGTGTCGTTCTTCTGGATGTCGCCCGAGAGCACGGAGCGGTACTTCAGCTGATAGGGCTTGCCCAGCGTGACGCGCTGGCTCAACCGGCTCTCCGTGCCGGCAAAGCCGCCGTAGAGCTGCACGCCCGACTTCACCGCAAAGCCCTCCTTGGGCGCCACGTAAAGATTGTAGCCGGTCAGCGTATCAAAGCCCTGCACCCAAATCTGGTCGCCGGCCACAGCCTTATCCAAGGCTTTGGTAAGCGTCGTCGCATTGGCCCACGACGAGCCGTCGCCGGTATCCGTAGCCTGCGAACTGACGTAATAAATTTTGCTCTGCGCCGCTGCCGTTCCGGCCAGGAAGAAGGCCAGAAGCAGCATCGGGAGTCTTAGCATTGTTCGCCTCTTTGTTTTCATAATGTATGTCTGTTTTTGTATTTTTCCGATAAATAAAAATCACCCGCCAATGGGCACCACTCTCCACTTACTGATTAGAAAATATGATAGTGGTATTCGTGCCGGCCGTCATGCCCCTGACGGTGGCGTTGACCTTATACCACGTAGCCGGCTGCAGCGCCGACTGGAAGGCCATGGTGTAGCCACCGCTGATGTCGGTCGTACCGTCCTGCTTTCCCGAAATGTTAAAGGTAATTGTCGGGCGGGTCTGTCCGTCGGTAAACGTGTAGTGATACTGCCGCCCGTTGCGCTGGCTGACGGGCGTGGTGTTGGCAAACGTCCACGTCCGGTCGGCGCCGGGCGTAAAGCTGCTTACGCTCACATCCGGAAACAGTCGGCCACGGGTCTTGCCGTGAAAACTGAAGTCGGTCAGGCGGATGTCCGTATAACCCTTGTCAACGGCGTCGGCCACGTCCCACTGCACGTCGATTTTCGTGGCCAGGCGGGTAAGCGTCATGGTGGGAATGGTGCCCACCGCCCCCGTACCGCCGGGCTGTATCACGAAGTCGGCCGGAGTATCGCCCTCGGCCTTATAGTAACCCGTAGCCACACTCACAAACTTGGCCGCATCGCCCTGCGCATAATAGTTGGATATGGTCAGGGCCTGCACGTCGGCAGCCAAGCGGCAGGCCTCAATATCCCCAGCAAGCGTGTCGGCTCCGCGTACCCCGCTGCTGTACGTCACACCGTAAATCCTGACCGTGCCGGGCTGAGCCTCAATGGAGAAGAGCTTGATGCCGGCATTTCCGTTGTACGCCGGCAATTTGTCGAAATCGGCTTTCGTAATCGTTGTCTTCATCACCTGGCTGCCGTCGGTATAAGCCATTATCACGGTCAGGCGGTCCCAGTCGGCCGCCTCGGGCACGGCTTCGCCGGGGTCGCCCATGCGGTGCTGGCTGGCAGCCGCCGTCTGTGCGGGCACACTCACCAGCAGCCTCACCGTCTGTCGCGGGCCGGCAGACGTGCCGTCGTCGTCGGCACACGAGGCCAGCGTAAGGGTAGCGCCAGCTATGACAAAAACCACAATCCGTGCCTTGCGCACAGCTGTGGTTTTCAAAATATTATGCCATATATTCTTTCTCATCATATCTAAGTATTATCGGTTCCATTATACTGAAGCCTCCCCGCTTCCGGCGTTCCGCTCAGGGGTAATGATTTTCCTTTCCAAACCATCGCGTCACAGAGCTTTTCCGTTTCTACATTTCCACGTCGAAATCGCCGCCCGGTTTCCAGTCGAGTTCAACCGACACACCCACCTCCGGATTGTCGGTGGTCAGCGTGCCGTCGTTGCTCAGCTTGACCTTCACCACCAGCATGGCGCCGGCGCGCAGGGATTCCTTGATGTAAAGGGTATTTTTTACGTACTTACCCTCGGCCGTGCGGGTGTAGGCGTCCATTTCCCACAGGCTGCCCTCGGCCTGCGAGAGGTCGCCGTCACGGGTGGTGCGCTGCTCCGGCGTGTTGGCCGAAGGGAAACACACGCAATGAAACGCCGTCAGGTTGCCGGCGTCGGTACGCTCGGTGCGCATCACGGCGCTGCGGTCGTACACAAACACGCTGTCGGCGCAGTGCAGGCCCGAGGCCGTGCCGCTCACGTAGGTCGAAATCAGGCTGGCCGTGGAGCCGGTGGTGTTGACCACCAGCACGGGCACGGAGTTTACCATGTAGAGCGGCACGTAGTAGTGGCCCGACTCATTGGAGAGGGCCAGCCGCTCCAGGCCCATGTACAGGGCCGAGTGGTAGGCGTCCACCGTGTCGGCAGCCAGCTGCAGCAGACTGATGCTGCGGTAGGCCGAAGCGCCGTCGATGGCCACCTCATATTTATTGTCGGTAGCCGCCAGGGCCACGTTGTAGTAATTGCCGCGGTTCATGTACACCGTGACCGACGCCTCGTTGGCATTAGGCGTCAGGCGCTGGTGCTTTTCAAGCTCGCCGCCCTGCTCCTTGAAAAAGGAGAGGTCCATCACCCGGGCCTTGTCGCTCAACACGTTGCCCAAATCGTCACGCAGACGGGCAGCCAGAGCCTGCTCCTCAGCCGTCACGAACTCCTCGTCGAGCGCCAGCTGCAACGAGGTGGACAACTTCAGCTCATAGTCGACGGCATAGTCGCGACCACACTTCGACAAATCCTCATTGATGCAACTCGTAGCCAGCCCACACACCACAGCCAGACAACCGCCCAGCCGCAGGAACCGACCTATACCGAATGGTTTGCGTATCCTCATATCTCTAACTCTGCTTGAAAAAAAAATTACGTCCGACCTGTTTTTTCTCAGGTGGCTTGCCGTTTGATTTACCACGGACTTTGTTCTGTAGTGAGTGGCAGGCCGATCAAAACCTACCACCCTATGCGCCCCTGCCCCGCGCTCATCGCGCCCGGGCAGGAGGATTTTTTTGAATTAAATTATTCGATGGTTACATCCTGAGAAAGACCAGCCTGCCAGTTCAAATCAACAGAAAGGCCCAACTCCAACTTCGGATTCTTCAAATCAGGAATACAGTTATAAGCATGTGCCAAAGAGGTTATGTTAACCTTTGCCGTAGTAGTATAATCCTGCTTAAATACCAAATTGTCTGCTGTACCAGCTTCCGGAACTAATTTACCAACCAAATAGAAACGTCCTCCATTAGGAACAATTCCATCAACACCCGTAAAGGCTGCACCTGTATTATTCGTCAATTCCAATGCAAAATTTACAGTAGTACCGGTTCCTGACTGCAAAGCCAAAGACTGAGCAATAATTGTACCAGTATTTGTAGAACCTAATTTCGTAGAAGTTATTGAAGCGTCATAAATCGTATATTCCGTTCCATCCACAGCTGTTGCAAAATCCCATTTCAGATTTTTCTGGCCACCAACTAAAATACCATCAAGAGTAATGCCTTTCTCTGCGGACACCGTTACATCCTCTTGAAGATTATCCTTAACCGTTTCGGCATTGAAGCGAGCAGAAACATCCAAACGAGCTACTGCGTACTGAATAGGTTTAACCAAAGCGACAGAACTTGTTTTATCCGTCACGACACTACCATTATATAAGCTCAAACAAGTAGACCAGTTGGTACCGTATTTGTCAGCTTGCGGAGAATCAGAAGTCTTAATATCTGTATTCACTGTATAATACAACGATGACGGATAAACAAATTTATTCAAAGACGTATAGCTTAAGCTACCAACGTTTGTGGCGTTTACAGCTTCAAATTTATTCTCGCCTGAATTCCAAGCTACTTGAACAGCACCATCAGGAAGAGAACAATTACGCGGATAATCACAATTTTCAATACTTGCAAGTGCTCCATCGATTGCTGTTTGAATAGCGGATTTCAAATCGGTTTCTCCAGTTGCCGTTGCAGTTGCAATCCCAGCCTTTAAATCTTGCAAAGCCAATTTAATAGAATTTGCAGAGCCAGCCTTCAGACGAATCAAAGAATTGTAGAAATTTTTCAAATCTGAAGTAGAATTTTTCCATTCAACTCCACCCCCATTTGCCGTTGCCACAGAAGTCAACGCATTGGTTAATGTAGCTATCTGACCATCACTTGCAGCAGATTCACTAATAGGCTTCAACTTAAACGTAATATCATTTACTACGTTAGTCACATTTGCATCCAACGCGCCATTGGTCTTAGCATCTCCGGAACCTTTAGCCTCTCCATAAAACAAGAAATGACTTACTCCTTGGCCAATCTCCACATCATAATAGACTTTTGCATTGGTTTCTTCTGCCAATTCATCATTCAGAATAGCCCCCAAACCAATAACATCATTGCCAGTCAAGCCTTCGCCTGGCTGCTGCGTAAATGGAATTAATTTGATATTATCCATACCACGGAATACGGGCTGGTTCTGTCCCTGAACAATATCCTGGCTCAAACGACCATTTACAGAATTAGCCACTGGAATATTAATGGCAAACTGAGTTTTTACAGATTCGCCGGAATAGCCTCCGGTAAACGTGTCCTCAGAAGAGCAGGCGGTAAATCCTGCGGTGCTCAGCAACAGCGTGGCTGCCCCAAGCGCAAAATGTTTGCTGTTTCTCATCATAATAATATAAAATTGTAATGTTAGTAATATATCAATAGTAAAAAAATAGGACTACCGTTGTTTCTACGCGCCACTACTACTTGCCGTCGGCTATCTGCCGGGCACGCTCGGTGGCCTGCATCTGGCGCAGGTTGTTGCGGGCGGCCTCGTTGCCGTCGGCAGCGGCGGCCTTCAGGTATTTCAGGCCGCGGGCCGTGTCGCCCGTCATGTAGTAGGCGACGCCCAGAGCGTTGTAGGCGCGCTTGTCGCCCTCCACGGTGCGCAACAGACGGAGCGCCTCGTCATACTTTTCCTCACCCAGCAGGGCGGAAGCCTGGTTGATGACGGCGGCGGCGCGGTCGGGCACGTAGTCGTAATAGATTTGCAGGTAACCGGAATTACGCTGGTCGATGAGCACGTGCTTCTTCAGGTAGTTGTAGGTGCGGCGGCCGTTGAGCTGCTTGATGCGTGCCTCGCGCCGGTCAAGGTTGGGCTCGGTGTCGATGATGCGCAGCACCTCGTCGCGGCCTTCAAACTGGAGTTCCTCAATCTGGTCGCGCAGCTCGGTCCATGCCTCACCGCCGTTGGCGCACTCAAAGAGCGAGTCGGGCACGCTGACACGCTGCTGGATGTAGCGCTTGAGGGCGTCGGCACGCTGTCCGGCCAACCGGTTGTTGCGGGCCTGCGGACCTTCAACCGAGGCCAGACCCACAATCTGAATCACCTTGACGCTGGAGGTGGTGTCGGCCATCACCTCACGCGTAATGCTGACAATGCGGTCGAGAATGGTTTTGTTCTCGCGGAAATCGGTGCGGATTTGTGACTTGTCGACCGGGAAATAGATGGTCAGGGCGCCCTTCTCCTTACCGCAGGATGCGCGACTTGTCATACGGGCGATACTGCGAGATGTGGCGCAACACGGGGTTGTCCTTTTCCAGCTCGCCGGCCCGGCCGCTGTTGTCGGGCACAAAGGGCAGCACGGGATTGAACGGCGGGATGTACACAAAATATCCCTTGTCGGCTGCGGGCAGGTCGGCCACATCGCAGCAGCCCTCTTTTTCGCGCATCACGCCCAGACTTACCTTACCGCGGAAGAGCCAGGGATGGTCCGTGCGGCTCAGGGTGAGGTCGTAGGCCGACGCACTGCCAAGGGCATACTCACGGCCGGCGGCCGGCGCGGTGTCGCCATAATAGCGGGCCCGCTCGGTATAGCGCTGGTTGCGCTTGCCGCGGAACACCGACGGCTGAAGCTGCAGGGTGTCGCCCCGGTCGCTGTAAAGATAGGGTGTGGCGCATACGGCATAGTTGCTGCCCACGGCGTCGCTCCCCTCGGCCAGCGTGAAACGGAGGCGCAGGGTGGTGCTGTCGGGCCACTCGGCCTGCAAATCCTGCCCGGCCTGGGCAAAGGCTCCGGCGGCCGACGCGGCCCACATACATAATGCTATATAATGAATTGATTTCATCTTGTTTCAGAAAATCAGAGTCAGTAGAATTATCGGTTTGAATAAAGAGCGGAAGGAAGGGTGTAGCTACTTGATGTAGTACACAATAGACAAGGACAACTTGGTGGGCATAAACAGGCCGCGCGTACGCTCGCCAACCTTGCTGCCGCATACGGCACAGGCATACTGCGTATAATGGGTCAGCCCAAAGCCAAGCCCCACGACGCCTTCAATGCTCCAGCGCTTGTTGGGCAGCATCCAACTGTAGCCATACACCAGTCCCACAGCACCCAGGTCGCCCTGGAAACGATAGTCAGCCAGGTCGGGATAGATGCCGAAAGGCAGTTTGATGCCACCGGCATTGTAGTGCGTATAAAGCAGGTCGGCTCCCACAAAATGGCCGGCAAACGGCGCACAAAGCCAGTAGCGGGCCTCGGGCTCGATGGCAAAATGCTTGATTTACTTGACAAAACTTCAACTTTGTATACAGTTGAACCATAAACCATATATTCCGGGTACTTACCGGTTTTGGAAAAAGCGCCCGCCGCCTATTCAAGTTATCGCAGACAAAAGCACCTGCATATACAAAAAAATAAGTAACTTTACACCCCAAATACTGAGATTATTATAACAACTGCATAAAACTGGATATGACAGAAAAGAATTTCAAACGTACGCTCATTACGGCTGCACTTCCTTATGCCAACGGCGGTGTACACATCGGACACCTGGCGGGGGTGTATGTGCCAGCTGATATCTATGCGCGTTACCTGCGTCTGAAAAAACGCGACGTATTGTTTATCTGCGGTACGGACGAACACGGCGTGCCGGTGACGATACGTGCCCGTAAGGAGGGCTGCACCACCCAGGAAGTGGTGGACCGCTACTACAAGCTGATTCGCGACTCGTTTGAGGGCTTCGGCATCTCGTTTGACTTTTTCGGACGTACCACGTCGGAAGAGCACTGCAAGACGGCTTCCGACTTTTTCCGTACGCTCTACGACAAGCATGAACTGATTGAACAGGAAAGCGAACAATACTACGACGAAGAGGCCAAGACCTTCCTGGCCGACCGTTACATCATGGGCGAATGCCCCCACTGCCACGCCGAAGGAGCTTACGGCGACCAGTGTGAAAAGTGCGGAACGGCACTCTCTCCTACCGAACTGATCAACCCGCACAGCACCATCAGCGGCTCGAAACCGGTATTGCGCAAGACGAAACACTGGTATCTGCCGCTCGACAAGCACCAGCCGTGGCTGGAGAAATGGATTACGGAGGAGCACAAGGAATGGCGCTCCAACGTGATGGGCCAGTGCAAGAGCTGGTTCGACATGGGACTGAAGCCGCGCGCCGTAAGCCGCGACCTGGAATGGGGTATTCCCGTGCCGGTAGAGGGTGCCGAGGGCAAGGTGCTCTACGTATGGTTCGACGCGCCCATCGGCTACATCTCCAACACCAAGGAATTGCTGCCCGACACGTGGCAGGAATGGTGGCAAAGCCCCGACACGCGTCTGGTACACTTTATCGGTAAGGACAACATCGTGTTCCACTGCATCGTATTCCCGGCCATGCTGAAGGCCGAAGGTTCGTGCATCCTGCCCGACAACGTGCCGGCCAACGAGTTCCTCAACCTGGAGGACGACAAGATTTCGACCTCACGCAACTGGGCCGTATGGCTCCACGAATATCTGGAAGACCTGCCGGGCAAACAGGACGTGCTGCGCTACGTGCTCACGGCCAACGCGCCCGAAACCAAGGACAACAACTTTACGTGGAAAGACTTCCAGGCCCGCAACAACAACGAGCTGGTGGCCGTTTACGGCAACTTCGTGAACCGCGCCCTGCAGCTCACCAAGAAATACTACAACGGCGTAGTGCCGGCTGCCGGCAACCTGACGGAATATGACGAGCAGACCATCCGCGAGTTTACCGACGTCAAGGCTCAGGTGGAGCGCCTGCTCGAGGACTTCCGCTTCAGAGACGCCCAGAAGGAGGCCATGAACCTGGCCCGCATCGGCAACAAATATCTGGCCGACAGCGAGCCGTGGAAGGTGATTAAGACCGACCCCGAGCGCGTCAAGACCGTTATCAACCTCTCCCTGCAGCTGGTGGCCAACCTGGCCATTGCCTTCGAACCGTTCCTGCCGTTCAGCAGCGCCCGTCTGCGCCAGATGCTGAACGTTGACGAACTGGCCTGGGACAGCCTGGGACGCACCGACCTGCTGCCTACCGGACACCAGCTGGGCGAACCGGCCCTGCTGTTTGAGAAAATCGAGGACAGTGTGGTTGAGGCACAGGTACAGAAACTGCTGGATACCAAAAAGGCCAACGAAGAGGCCAACTACAAGGCCAACCCGATAAGAAAAGACATTGTTTTTGAAGACTTCGAGAAGCTCGACCTGCGCGTAGGTACGGTACTCTCCTGCGAGCGCGTGCCCAAAGCCGACAAACTGCTGAAGTTTGAAATTGCCGACGGACTGGAAAACCGCACTATCGTCAGCGGCATTGCCAAGCACTACAAGCCCGAAGAACTGGTAGGCAAGCAGGTATGCTTTATCGCCAACCTGCCCCCCCGCAAGCTGCGCGGCATTGAAAGCCAGGGCATGATTCTCTCAGCCGAGAACTTTGACGGAAGTCTGAGCGTCATGACCGTTGACCGCGAAGTGAAGCCGGGCAGCGAAGTGAAATAGGAAAAACTGTCCGGGGAGATACGGGAACACCCCGTATGGCGCATGCGGTACACTCCCGGCAGACTGAAATATTTCAATACACATCCATCAAAAAAAACGGAAAGGTGTCTTCTCCACGCTTTTAGAGAAATGGAGACACTTTTCCGTTTTATGTTTACACATATTATTCATCACTCAAATCTACTTATCATGAAAAACAAACTGAAAAAAGCTTTCGTGCTTTCAGGCCTCAGCCTGATGCTGCTGGCCCGACCGGCCCTGGCAGACCACCGCTACATCCTGCCCGAACCTTCGACCTCTCCCAGCAAGGCCCAACAGCAACAAATCAAACGGCAGTACGGCATGTTCATCCACTTCGGTATCAACACCTTTCATGATGAAGAATGGACCGACGGCTCCAAACCTGCCTCCTCGTACGCGCCACCCGTAATTGACGCCGAGCAATGGATAAAAACGGCCAAAGACGCCGGTATGAAATACGTCATTCTCATCACCAAACATCACGACGGATTCTGCCTGTGGGACAGCCGCTATACCGAATACGACGTGGCGTCGTCGGGCAATACGACCGACGTGGTGACGGCCGTGGCCAAAGCATGCAAGAAATACGGTATCGGACTGGGACTCTACTATTCGCTATGGGACCGGAAAGTAAACCCCGAGGTCAACGACCCGTCGAAAGACGCTGCCTACAACGCATACATGCTCAAACAGATTGACGAACTGCTGCAGAAAGTACGCGCGCAACGCGTTCCGCTGGTTGAATTCTGGCTCGACGGCGGATGGACCAAGCAGAACTACCGGTGGCCGATACTGCAAATCTACCAGGCCATCAAGAGCCGCGAGCCCAACTGCCAGATTGGCGTGAACTGGAGCATCGGTTTGCCTCAGAATGCCGATACCCACCCCGTATTGCCCGACCAGCAAAAGGAAGGTTACCCCATACGCTACTTCCCGAGCGACTTCAGACTGGGCGACCCCTACCTGCCCACCGACAACGACCCCAAGCTGTTTACCTACAACGGCCAGCAGTATTACATGCCCTGGGAATCAACCGTATGCATCAGCCAATGCTGGTTCTACAATTCAAAAGACCTGAAATACAAAACGGTAGACGAGTTGGAGAAGCTGTATCGCCAATGCACCAAGAACGACAACATCCTCATTCTCAACTGTCCGCCGGGCACCAACGGGAAAATGCGCGACAAAGATATTCAAATCCTCATGGAACTGAAAAAACGACTGGGGATTTAATCCATACTACTTCAAACTTTAATTTTTCTACACGCCATGAAATCATACTTTCTCCCCATCTTGTTCATGGGACTGACCATAGCCTGCCAGCCTCCCAAGGGAAACGGTTCATCCACACCCGCTCCTACTGAAAAAACATCTGAAAAAGCGCCACAACGTGCGCCCTACGAAGGCTTTGAATGGAGAAAAGTAACAGGAGGCGGACTTACGTTCTGGGCCCAGCACAGCAAAAATATTACGGTGCTGGCTGACGCCGAAGGTGCCGTAATGGTACGCAATAACGACGCTCGTCCCCACCGTCTTATGCAATGGATTAAAATGGAAGGTGCAGGTCCCGACGCTTTGCTCAAGGCCCTGGCCCGACAGCCCGGATGGGACGCCCGTCAGACAGCACGTCTGGAAAAGACCGACGCCGGAAGGCCCGGAGTAGAACGCTATGTCTTAAAACCGGACGGAGAATATGCCAAAAGAATACAGGACAGCATGTCACACTACCCCATACCCATCACCTGCAGCGGCTGGGGTGTAGGAAACAGCGGCATGCGCTATTTTGAGCTGTTTGATTCGGCTCCGGGCAAGGCGCTGTTTGTTGAAATCGGACAGGATGCCCCTTTGTTTGACGAGAACAGCATCACAGCCACCACGGCAACCGACGACAAACACACCACCCTGCAAACGCTGCAAGGCACACTACGCATCGGTCACGAAGTAAGAAGCTTTACGCCGGACGGCAGTTCTACCGAATATTGGGTGGCCGACCGTACCGGAGGGCAACTGGAAACCCAATATGACCGTCTGACGGGTGGAAAGAAAAACGGCAAGTCCGTTCGGGCAACCCTGAAAGTAACTGACGACGGAAAGTGGGACGACGGTTTTGCTGCAGAATATGAATCCGTACTGCTGGTCTATGAAGTGGTAGAGATAAACGGGCAGCGTTCCGCCAAACAATAAAGCCTATCATCTTGCTTTCCCTAAATAAAAAGGAGCAGCGGCAAGCCATCCGTAATGTAGCTTGCCGCTGCTCCATTTTTATTTCAACCGGCGCGGGCAGAACCCGCATGCAGCCTACGACTTGGCTATATGCACCGTCTGCTGCGGGAACGGGAAATCAATGCCTTCACGGTTATACGTGTCGTAAATCTCACGCCGCAAATCGTAGTAGAGCTTCCAATAGTCGGTCGTTTTACTCCACACGCGAATCAAGACATTCACACTGCTCTCAGCCAAAGCGTCGACAGCTATAAACGGTGCCGGATCCGACAGGACGAGCGGATTGTTGTCAACAATACGGCGGGTAATCTCCTCCACGCGACTGACGTCGACTCCATAATCCACTCCCACCACAAAATCAAGACGGCGCAACTCGTTGCGGGAATAGTTGGTAATCAGTCCGCTGCTCATGGCCCCGTTGGGCACATAGGCCAACGTACTGTCGGGACGCGTTACGATGGTATGGAATATCTGTATTTCGCGCACTGTGCCCTGCGTGCCCTGTGCCTCAATATAATCACCTACCTTATAAGGCTTGAATACCAAGATAATCAGACCGCCGGCCAGATTCTGCAAATTGCCCGACAAGGCCATACCCACAGCCACACCGGCCGATGCCAGCAAGGCTGCAATGGATGTTGTATTGATGCCCAGCACACTGATTACCGAAACAATCAGAATGATGGTCAACAGGATATTAATAAAACTCTTGAGAAAAGTTTGTACCGACAATTCAACCTTTCGCTGCGCAAACGTACGCAACATCAGCCGGTTAATAAGCTTGATAATAAAACGTCCGACTATATACACAACGATGGCCAGCAGGATATTCTTGCCGGCAGCAAGCCCCATGTCAATGAGTTTTTGGAGCACTTTCTCCAGATGCTCTGACGTAATGGTCAGATAAAACTGATTCATGAACATAAGCAATCGGTATTTTTAAGATTGAACAAACAAGTTTTCATTACCCCACTTCAATGCGGCTCTGACCGCCGCGAGGGGTCTTGACCAGCCGTATCTGCGGACTGATTTGCGAGCGTATCTGGTCGGTATGGCTGATGACACCCACCTTACGGCCCTGCGCATTTTCAAGGTTGCCCAACGCGTTCATAACCAGGTCGAGCGACTCATGGTCAAGATTGCCGAAGCCCTCGTCAATAAACAGGCTGCCGATAGCCAGATTACGGCTTGACATGGACGAGAGGCCAAGCGCAAGTGCCAGACTGACGACAAAAGTCTCGCCCCCCGAAAGCGAGCTGACAAAACGGTGTTCGTCACACATGTCGCGGTCGATAATCTCCAGCGTAAGCGAGCCCTTGGGCGAATAGAGCTGATAGCGCGGCGAGAGGTGACGCAGCTGCAAATTGGCCTGCTCTACCAAGAGTTGGAAGGTATAGCTCTGCGCCAGTTCACGGAAACGCTTACCGTCGGCACTGCCCAGAAGCGTATTCAACTTCCACCACTCGTCACGCAAGTGGGTAGCCTCCTCCAGTTGCTGCTTCACCTTCATGGCCTCGGCCATGCCCAGTTTGTGGGCATACAGACGATTCGAAATTTCAACGGCCCGCTGCTGAAGCTGGCTGATTTGTCCATCCAGCTCAACCGTACGCCGCTGCAATTCGTTGCGTACTTCGGTATTCTCACCATAACTGCCGCCGGTGGTATTCTGCGTTTCGAGCAGGGTGCGGCGCGCACTCTGCAACTCGTTCTCGGCAATGGTCACCTGCTTGATGCGCTGGTCGATGTCGCGACGCAGGGCGGCCCAGTCACGCGGATCGCTGAATATGCGTTCCAGCTCGGCAAACTGCAACGGAGCGTTCGACGCATTGAATTTCAGAATCCAGTAGTCCAGTGCCGACCGGCGCTCGCTCATTTCCTGCTGGCGCTTCAGACGGTTTTCGAACAGGTTATGCCCCGTTCCCTTAAGATTCTGATAATTCTCGTTTTCCTTTTCAAAACAGGCCTGCGATTCCTGGGTCAGTTCCTGTGCCCGGCTGATGTCCTTTTCCATACGTTCAGCCTCTGCCTCAGGCGACTTTTTGCCGAAGAGCAGTTCCAGTTCCTTCTGCTTGTCGTGGAGCACCTCGCTCAAATGGGCACATTTGTCACGAAGTTGCGTACTCTGTACGGATGTAGTATCCTCAATAGCCGCCAGTTCCTTAATGGTATGCTCCAATTCCACATTTTTCTCGCGGGCCGAAGTCAGACGGGTATTCACACTCTTCCAGGCTTCATACAGGTTGGTCAGCTTCAGGCGGAAGGCATCGCGGTTATTCTTCCAGTCGGAGAACCATGCCGACAGGGTCGACAGGGCATCAATCCGCTCATACACCTCGCCGGCCTGGCGTTCGTCGTCCTGCAACTGCCGCTGCAGCGTTTCAGCCTGCGACTGACATACCTTGATTGAGGTATTGATGGAATTCAGCTGGTCGCGGCTTTCGCTCAAGGCCAGGTCGATATCGGCCATCTGAGCATTGATACGGTTGATTTCCGTCTGATGCCGGTTGTACACCTCCAACTCCTCTCCGGCTGCTTCAAGCGAAGTCACGGTGTTTTCGAGCAACTGCTCTATCATAATACGCCGGGCGTCCTGATTGACCGTGGGCGAGCAATCGGCAAACGAGGGAGCAAGATGGGCATACGTGCCCCACGATTCGACATCGGCCCGGACCCACTCCTGACGGCGGGACAGATACTCGTTTTCCGTATCATAGCGCGAACGGGCCGCCGACTGCTGCTCACGCAGTGCGGCCAGCGTTTTAACGGCATGCTGCAACTTCCGCTGCGCCTCGTCGTAATCGCGTTCAATATTGTCGATAAGCTGTCCGAGCTCACGCTCCGTTTCCGTATGATACGGATGATGGGTAGCTCCGCAAAGCGGGCAAGGACTTCCCTCCTTGAGTTCGTTGCGCAGGCGCACAATATCCTTACTCTGACTCAACAGATGCGAGCGCTCAAGCACCTTGAAATGCTCGGTAAGGCGCTCCACCTCAACCTCCCATTCGCCAATCTGACGGTTGGTCTGCTCCATATCCATCTTGTCGCGGGCAATGGCTGCGCTCTTTTCACTGATTTCGGCATACCCCTCGGAAATACGGTTCCACAAGGTGCGGGCGCCTTCCAGCTTGTTCAGCTGGTCCTGCAGCTTGGCCACGTTTTGCTGAAGCGTTTTCCCGTCGTGTCCGCTGTTGGCCTGCTGATGTATTTTCAATTCGTTGCGCAAGGTTTGCAAACGGGACTCGCATTCATTGCGTTGTTTAACCATCCTTTCAGTTGACGCCTGCAACACCACCTTACGGTTCTGCAACTCGGCCAGCTGCTTGGTGCGCTGCTGCTGGCGGTCGGTAACGGCAGAAAGCTGCTTGAACTTGTCGAGCAGCAATTCGTAGCTGTCAAACATGCGCTGATGGATGGCCAGCGACTGAAGCATCTGTTCCAGCTCGGCCAACGTCCGTTTGTTTTCCTCATATTCACGGCGCCGCGTGGCCAGACTCAGCCTCAACTCCTCCAGTTTAAGCTCCGACTGATGAAAATCATTGCGCAAGTTTCCCAACTGGCCCTCGGCCTGCCTGATTTCGCCGCTCAGGGCATATCCTTTCTTTAAAGCCGGCTGGCGCAGGCGCAGCAACTCGCGGGCACTCTTTTCGCGCTCCACGGCCTGCTGCAGCTGATTACGGTACTGCTCCACCCGCACGCGGCTCTGCTCCTGCAGTTCCTGGTTCTTTTCTTCCTGCCGGCGGAGGTCGCTGATGTCAGCCTCACGCACCTTGATTTCCTGAAACACCGGCTGCACCTCAAGCACCAGGTCGTGGCGCTTCAGCTCGAGCTCCTGAGCATGAACCGACACATAGTTGCGGTTGGCCTCGGTATATCGCCGTTCGCATTGCCGTACGTTTTCAAGTGCCTTGAAATAAGCCTCGAAATCCTTCAGCTGCTCCTGCAGCGAAAGGAGCTGCTCACGATGGTTCTTCAGTTGCGAATCCACCAGCTGCTGCTCCTCTTCCATCTTGCGGTAGTCAGGCTCGTCCATACAACGTGCCGCCGCCGTCTGATAGTCGTTGGAGAGCATGTTCATCCGGGTGTTGGCCTCGGTATAGTGTTCATATATTTTCTGCGAAATCTTGCCGTATATTTCCGTTCCGGTGAGTTTTTCCAGAAGCGCCGACTTGTCCACACGCTTGGCCTTGAGGAAATTGGCAAAACTGTTTTGCGCCAACAATACCGTACGTGTAAACTGCGTATAATCCAGCCCTATCAGTTCTACGATGCGTGCCGGAACCTCGCCCGAGGGCACTTCCTCCTGGCGCGGAGCCAGCTGGCGCAGCGTCTGTACTACGGGACGTGGCTTTCCGTTGCGGTTCAGGCTCATCTGCCAGCCGGCCTCATAGCGCCGCCCGCCCTCAAGCGTAAACTCCACCCGTGAGTAAGCCTCGGTGCAGCCGCGCCGCATGAGGTTGCGCACGTCGTCAGTCTGCAACAGAGCCTTACCGTCGGTCTGGCGCACCTCGCGTTCGTCAGCATTCAGCTTTTCAGCCCCGTCAAAACGCGGCGACTTGTTGTACAGGGCCAGACATACGGCATCCAGCAGGGTCGACTTGCCTGCACCCGTGTCGCCCGTAATGGCAAAAAGCCCGGCCGAGCGAAGAGGCTCCACCGTAAAATCCACCACTTGCTCACCGGCAAGCGACGTCAGATTGCATAGCGTTATCTTATCTATTTTCATAATCGGTTCAAATCATGGAAGAAGGGGAAGAAAAAAACGGAAAAAACAGCCGGCCGCCGTCAGGACTGCTGCTCCATGTCCTGCTGGGCCTGCCGGAACAACTGCTGCAAGGATTCGGGCATGTCCTCATTGTAGCGCTGCCGGTAGAACCGGCCGGCCAGTTCCAGAGGCGACGTCTGCTGCAACCCCTGCAGGGAATAATGTTCATCCTCATGCACCGGCGCGTCGGACACGCTCACCGTGCGGCAATAATGGACAGCCTTGTCGGCCAGAGCCTCAAACAGGCGGTTTTGCAGCGAGGGGTCGGGCACGTTCTGATGCACGCGCAACTCCAGATAGGGCCAGGCGGCATCGTCGGCATTTGACTTACCCACCCGGGGCAGACGGCTGACTTCACGCAACAGCTCATCGGGCTCGGCACACCCCGAAGCCGGCACGGCCCACAGGGCGCGCAAGGGCTCATAAGGCAACTGACGGATTTGGGCCTGCCCCTGCTCGTCGAGCTCCACGCACACCACACCGTGACGATAGCCCCGCTCGCCGAACGACATGGGCAGGGCACTGCCGCTGTAACGCACCTCTTCACGCCCACCCACACGCTGGGCCTTATGGATGTGGCCCAACGCCACGTAGGACAGTTTGCCGACGCCCAGTTTGGAAAGGTCCACACAGTCCTGCCCGCCTACGACGAGACGCTCGCTGTGCTCCGCATCATTAATTTCAGCCCCGGTGGCATAAAAATGGGCCACGGCCATAAGCGGCACGCCGGCATAGCGGCTTTTTGCCGCAGCCTGGCTGACGCCCTGCAGAAAACTGCACATGCCTTCCTGAGCCGTGAATCCTTCGGGATAATCACAGCTGCGCAAATAGGGAATGGCCAGACAAAGGGCCTCCACGCGGTCGTGCAAACGGGAATGAAGCGGAATGACATGGCGGTCGAAGTCAATCTGACCGTCAGGCAGGCGATGCACCAGTCCGCGCACAAACACGCGGTGCATGCCCAAAATGGACGACGGCGCCTCCAGCCGGGCCGCGCCGTCATGATTGCCGGCAATCAGCACCACCTGCAGCCCTTCAACCTGCTGCGTGGCATGAATCAGAAAATCATAGAGCTGGCGTTCGGCAGCTGCCGAAGGGTTGGCATGGTCAAACACGTCACCCGCAATAAACAGCGCATCGGGCTGCTCGTCGGTCAAAACATTAAGTAACCACTGTAAAAAATGGCGATGCTCCTCCTCACGGCCGTGCCGGTGGAATACATTGCCCAAATGCCAATCGGCAGTATGAAGTATCTTCATTTTTATGCTGGATTTTCTTGAATAGATGCAAAGATACATCTTTTTTGCGGAGTGCCTGACGGATTTTTTTGAAAAGATTGCCTGCGGCAGGACACAACAAAAGGGGGTGCGGAAGGTCAGTCGGTTGCGGGGGCTTCGTCGCCGTCGTCACCCGACGGCAAATTACGCGGGAAATGCTCCAACACCTGGCGGCGCAGGTTGTTCAGGTCGAGATGCGTATAGATTTCGGTAGTCGTAATGCTTTCATGCCCCAACAAGGTCTGAATCACACGCAGGTTGGCGCCGCCCTCAAGCAAATGGGTGGCAAACGTATGCCGGAACGTATGGGGACTGATGTTCTTTTGTATGCCGGCAGCCTCGGCCAGCACCTTCACGATATGGAACACGGTAATGGTGGACAAATGTGACCGCCGGCGCAGGGAAAGAAACACATAATCTTCCTCACCCGGCTTGGGCTCGATGTCGGCCCGCTGCTCAAGCCACCGGCGCAACTGCATTATGGCTGCCGGCGAGAGGGGCACGAGCCGCACTTTTTGGCCCTTGCCCAGCACCTGGATATAGCCGTCGGTCAGATAAAGGGCCGACAGGCGCAGCTGGCACAGCTCCGAAACCCGCAGCCCGGCACTGTAAAGCAGCTCGATGATGGCCAGATTGCGCACACCCTCAGGCTCGCCCAGATCAATGGCGTCCTCGATACGGTTGACCTCGTCAAGCGTCAGCACGGTGGGCAAATGTCGCCCGATGCGCGGCGCCTCGAGCAGAACGGCCGGATTGGCCGGCAAATAGCCGTCGATTTCCAGAAAATGATAGAAAGAACGGATGCCCGACACGATGCGGGCTATGGAACGGGCGGAAATGCCCATTGAGTGCAAGGCATACACAAAATCGTGGAACACGGCCAAATCGGCCTTCAGCACGTCAATGCCCCGCTCGGCGGCAAAGTCGAGAAAACGCTGCAAATCCTCACGATAGGCTTTGCGCGTATTGTCTGAAAGCCCCTCCTCAAGCCACAGATACCGCACATATCCGGTAATGTACGAAGGCTCGCCTGAGGCGGTATTTTCCTGGGTCTGTTTGCTCTTGTTCATACGCTCATCATGTTCCTGCCATGCAAAGATACGAAAGATACATAAAGGCAAGGGCAAAGACAAGCGGAAAACGCCGTTTCCGCCCCCTCGCCTGCGGGCAAGCCTCATCTGCCCTTCTGAACACGATAGACCCAATGAGGCATCCTGACCCCGCGGTAGAACTTGACAATGGTGTCCACCAGGGTCATGCCGTTGCGGAGGGCCACTTGCTGCGAAGGCACGTTCGTATCACGTATAATGGAATACAGGGCGTTGAAATTCAGCGTATTGAATCCGTATTCCCGGCAAGCCACGGCCGCCTCGGCGGCATACCCTCTGTGCCAATGTCCGTGTGCCAGCAAATAACCGATTTCGGGCACCTGTTTCCCTTTGTATTCCTGCAGGGTAATGCCGCACTGCCCGATCATTTCACGGGTGTCCTTCAGCACCACGGCCCAAAGCCCGAATCCATGCTCCCGGTAACGACGGAGCTGCTTTTGCATCCACAAAGCCGTTTCGGCATCACTAAAAGCCCCCTCATAAGCGTACATCACCCTTTCATCCTGCAAGACAGCCGCCAGCGACGGCAGGTCGGCAAGAGTCATTTCGCGCAGCTGAAGTCTTTGAGTTTCCAAAATAATCCGTGACATAGTTTTCTGAATGGTTCGGAATGCGGCAACGCCCCCCGGCTCCCCGCCCCCGTCCGCACAGCCGTGCAGACGGGAAAAACAAAGTGCCGGCCAGCAGGATTTAAGTCGGACCCTGTTTTTTCAAGATGCTTTCCCCGATGCCGCCAGCCGGCACGGAAAAAAACCGGAAAAGCACACGGCGCAGCGCCGTGCTAATTGATAGGGGTTTGCCGGATTATTCCATTGTTTTTTTGTATCTTTGCTCCTACTTTCATGGCAAAGTTACGGAATTCCACATAAATCCCAAGAAAACATGCAAATTCTGATTCTCAATGGCCCTAATCTCAACTTGTTAGGACGCCGAGAGCCCGGCATCTACGGACAGCGCAACATGGACGACTGTCTGGCCGCTCTGCGCAACCGTTTCCCCGAGGTGGAAATAGACTATTTCCAGAGCAACATAGAGGGCGAGCTCATCAACAAACTTCAGGAGGTAGGTTTCAGCTACGACGGCATCGTACTGAACGCCGGAGCCTACACGCACACGTCGGTGGCCCTGCACGACGCCATACGCTCCATCACGTCCCCCGTGATTGAAGTACACATCAGCAACGTACACCAGCGTGAAGCCTTCCGTCACCAATCCATGATTTCAGCCGCCTGCCGCGGAGTAATCTGCGGTTTCGGGCTCGACTCCTACCGGCTGGCAGTAGAGGCGTTGTGCGGACAGCCCCTGTAAGCCGACTCCCCGCCGGCCCGACTTGATTCTTTTCAATAACAACAGTTTTTTAGCTTTATAGAGATGTACAAAAAAACAAAGATTGTAGCCACCATTTCAGATGCCCGCTGCGGCGTTGACTTTATCCAGCGCCTGTATGATGCAGGGGTAAACGTTGTTCGTCTGAATACCGCCCACCAGGGTCCGGAAGGCATGACCCGCGTCATCAACAACGTACGCGAGGTGTCGAGCCACATTGCCATTCTGGTGGATACCAAAGGCCCCGAAGTGCGCACCACCGTGTGTGAGGAGCCCATACCCTTTGCCCGCGGCGAGCAGGTACAGGTCATCGGTTCGCCCGAAAGCATAACCACCCACGACTGCATTGCCGTAAGTTATCCGGACTTCGTGGCCGACGTCAACATCGGCGCCCACATCCTGATTGACGACGGCGACCTGGGCCTGATTGTTGAGGACAAGACCGACGAAGCCCTGATTTGCCGGGTTGAAAACGCAGCCACCCTGGGGGCCAGAAAAAGCGTAAACGTGCCGGGCGTACGCATCAACCTGCCGGCACTGACTCCGCGCGACCGCAACAACATCCTCTTTGCCATCGAGGCGGACGTGGCCTTTATCGCCCACTCTTTTGTACGCTCCAAGGAAGATGTACTTGAAGTCAAGAAAATACTGAATGAGCACCAGAGCGACATCCGCATCATTGCCAAGATAGAAAACCAGGAAGGTGTGGACAACATCGACGAGATTCTGGAAGTGGCCGACGGCATTATGGTGGCCCGAGGCGACCTGGGCATTGAAGTAGACCAGAAATACATACCGGGTATCCAGCGCCGCCTTGTAGACAAGGCCATCAAGGCACACAAGCCCGTAATCGTAGCCACACAGATGCTGCAAAGCATGATTAAGAACCCGCGCCCCACGCGTACGGAGGTGACCGACATAGCCAACGCCGTGTATATGCGTGCCGACGCCCTGATGCTGAGCGGCGAAACGGCCTACGGAAGCTATCCGGTAGAGGCCGTAAAGACCATGGTAGACATTGCCATGCAGGCCGAAAAGGACGTATTTGCCGACAACAATGACGTCAGTCTGCCGCTGTCGGATTCGTGCGACATGACCGAATTCTTTGCCAAGGAAGCCGTTAACGCCACCCACAAGATGCAGCTGCGCGCCATCATCATGGACAGTTATACGGGCCGCACGGCACGCTACGTGTCATCGTTCCGCGGGCAATGTACCATCCTGGCCATCTGCTACCAGCCGCACACCGTGCGCCACCTGGCCCTCTCATACGGCGTTTCGGCCATCTATATGCCCATCAAGAGCTACGGCCACGAATTCCTGCTGGCCGCCCTGCGCAAACTGCTGGGCGACGGCCTGCTCAAACCTGAGGACCGCATCTGCTATCTGGGCAGTCAACGCAAGGAACAGCGCACGTCATTCATGGAAATGAATACGGTAAAAAACCTGTTTGAGAACGACAGCCCCGACACATTCCCGTTTTAAGCCCTGAATACCCGCCCCGTGACCACCGAACTGAACGAACAACTGGAAGCGTACATCCTGGCACACATCTCGCCCGAGAGCGACACGCTGCGCCTTATTGACCGCCGCAGCCACCTGCGGCTGGTGAACGGGCAAATGGTGTCCGGACATCTGCAGGGCCGCATGCTCAAAATGCTGGTAAGCATGATTCGGCCCCACCGGGTGCTGGAGCTGGGCACCTTTACGGGCTACTCCGCCTTGTGTATGGCCGAAGGACTGGCTTCGGACGACGACACGGTATATACCATCGAAGTCAATGACGAACTGGAAGACCTGATACATGAGAATCTGGCCGAATCGGCCTACGGGAAACGGGTAAGGCCTCTCATCGGAAAAGCGGAGGAAATGCTTCCGACCCTGGGACAGGCTGCCTTTGACCTCGTATTCATTGATGCCGACAAGCGACACTACACCGACTACTACCGGCTGGTGCTTCCGCTGGTGCGCCCCGGCGGATTCATCCTGGCTGACAATACGCTATGGTACGGACACGTCATTGACCCGGCCTACGATCGTGACGCACAAACGCAGGGCATAAGAGCTTTCAATGACATGGTGGCCAACGACAAAAGCGTAGAAACCGTCATCCTGCCCCTGCGCGACGGACTCACGCTTATCCGTAAAAAAGAAGAAAATTTCACGACGGGTATGGCCGAATAAATCAGAAAACAAGCCTATCTTTGTAACCATACACTATTTACGAACAAAATATGGAAACGACAAGACAACAAAAAATATCACGACTGATACAGAAGGAACTGAGCGAAATCTTCCTGCTCCAGACCAAATCCATGCATGGCGTCATGGTATCGGTAAGCGCCGTCCGCATCAGTCCCGACCTGAGCGTATGCCGGGCCTATCTGAGCATCTTCCCCTCCAACCGCGGCGAGGAAATCATCAAAAACATCAACGACAACGTGAAAGCCGTCCGCTATGAACTGGGACAGCGCCTTCGCTTCCAACTACGAATTATTCCGGAACTGAAATTCTTTGTAGACGACTCTTTAGACTACATTGAACATATTGACGAACTGCTGAAGAAATGATTTTTCCATTCTACATTGCACGGCGCTACCTGTTCTCAAAAAAGAGTCACAACGCCATCAACATCATTTCGGGCATTTCTGTCGGCGGCGTAGCCCTGGCCGCCATGGCCATGGTTTGTGTCATGTCGGTATTCAACGGTTTCCGCGATTTGGTAGCCTCGCTCTTTACCTCGTTTGACCCGCAGATCAAAGTAGTCCCGGCTATCGGAAAAACGGCGGCTGCCGACGATCCCATCCTGCAGCGCGTCAAGCAATGGCCTGGAATCGAAGCGGCATCGGCCTGTGTTGAAGACCATGCCCTGGCCCTCTACGGCGACCGCCAGATCATGATTACCGTAAAAGGCGTGGACGATCAGTTCCAACATACGTCGGACATAAAAAACATTCTGTACGGCGACGGCGAATATCGCCTGCAAACGGCCAACCTGCCTTTCGGAATTCCTGGTATTCAGCTGGCGGCCCAAATGGGCGACGGTGTAACCTACAGCCACCCGCTCGTCATCTGTGCCCCACGCAATGGCGAACAGATAAACATGATGAATCCCATAGAGAGTTTCAGCATCGATTCAGTATATTCGCCGGGTGTGGTGTTTTCCGTCAATCAAAAAAAATACGACAACAGCTACCTGATTACCTCCATTGATTTTGCCCGTCGACTGTTTGAGCGACAGGGAATGATTACCTCACTGGAATTGAAATTGAAAGACGGCGTTGACATTCGGAAAGCCAAAGAAGAATTGAAAAAAATTACGGGAAACAGCTACAAGGTACTCGACCGCTACGAACAGCAGCAAGACATCTTCAAGATTATGAACATAGAAAAGGTTATGGCCTATCTGTTTCTCACCTTTATCGTCCTCATTGCCTGCTTTAATATAGTCGGCTCCCTCTCCATGCTGATTATTGACAAGAAAAAGGACGTGGAAACGCTGCGCAACCTTGGAGCAAACGACCATCAGATACGACAGATTTTCCTCTTCGAAGGTCGTCTGATTTCACTTTTTGGAGCAACAATCGGCATCGTTCTCGGACTGGCGGTATGCTGGGGCCAACGCACCTTTGGCTGGCTCAAGCTGGGCAACTCCTCCGGCAACTTCATCATTGACGCATACCCTGTCAGCGTACACGGATGGGACATTCTTTTGGTATTTGCTACGGTTGTCTTAGTCGGATTCCTTTCGGTTTGGTATCCTGTACGATACCTTAGCCGCCGACTACTGTAAAACAGTATTATTTCCCAAAAGCAACTTCTGATATATTTAACCAACTACACGACGGATTTCTTACCTCTTGACTGAAGAAGAAGAAATCCGTCGTATATTTTCTACAAAAACAACCTGCATAATCCGACTTTACAGCAAATTATCCGTACTTTCCACTAATTTATTTGTATCTTTAATGCAAAATATTACATAGACATCAATAATCATAACAGTCATACGCAATCATCATGAAAACCAAACTTCTTCTTTTATTGCTTTCGCTTAGCCTTTGTTTGGGCATGAATTCATGCCAGACATTACCGCCTCCCGGACCACCGGGACACTACAAACCCATCCCACACAAGAAACCGAAAAAACCTAAAAAGCCCAAGAAACGCCATCGCCACGATGCACATTGGAATCCCATGCCACCACCTCCCCCTCACGGCGGTCCACACGCATAACCCTATATCATCATAAAATCCGTTTGCATCCAAACGCAGACGGATTTTATTGTATGACTTCTCCAAACAGGTTTGGAAACATTCTTAAAAATTCGTACTTTTGCGAACGAATTTCAAACGCTTATGCCATAGTGGCATAAACCATATTCTTTATTTATCATGGAAAGAATCATCCACACTGCCTTTTCCTTTTTGAGTGCCACACGCTATCACATAAATGGCGGAATCCTACTTATTTTTACAGCTGTCGTGGCCATGCTTTTAGCCAATTCGCCCTGGGCTGACCAATATTTTCAGTTTTTCCAACAGCCTATAGCCCTCCAAATAGGTTCATTCAACCTGTTCAGTCACGGCGGGCATCCGCTAACCCTGACCGGCTTCATCAACGATGCGCTAATGGCAATCTTCTTTTTTAGTGCAGGACTGGAAATCAAACGCGAAATACTGGTTGGCGAGTTGTCCAACTTGCGACAAGCCCTCTTGCCTATCATTGCTGCCGTCGGCGGAATGATTGTTCCGGTGACACTCTTTGCACTGCTCACCCGCCATACCCCCGGAGCAACAGGACTGGCTATCCCCATGGCCACCGACATAGCTTTTTCGCTGGGTGTTCTGAGCCTCTTTGGAAAAAGAGTTCCCTTGAGCCTGAAAGTATTTCTGACTGCTTTTGCCGTTGTTGACGACATTGGCGGCATACTTGTAATAGCCATATTCTATTCATCCCATCTTTCCCTGTCATGGCTGCTGGCTGGCGGGGGCGTACTGCTTCTGCTCATCATAGCCAACCTCTGTAACATTCGGCGCCGCTGGCTATACCTCTGGCTGGGCATGCTGCTATGGTATCTTTTCATGCAAAGCGGCGTACATGCCACCATTGCTGGTGTGATTGTTGCGTTTACCATTCCGGCTACCCCCGGACTACACGTTGAAAAATACATCAGCCGCATACGCCAGCAAATCAACTCCTTCGATCTCAAACACCTGCACGGAAAGCTCTTGAGCAAACCGCAAATCAGCAGACTTAAAAGCATCGAGTCGGCGTCCGACCGCGTCATTTCGCCCCTACAATCACTTGAAGACGACCTGCACGCCATGGTCAACTATGCCATCATGCCGCTTTTTGCACTGGCCAACGCAGGCGTCAACATACAGGGCGGCGGTCAGGGCATGTCGTTCAGCACATTATCCACAGCCATCGTTGTAGGACTGGTTGTCGGTAAGTTCATCGGGATTCTGCTGTTCACCCTACTGGCCGTGCGCTTAAAATGGTCAGACATGCCCGAAGGCATGAACATTCCGAATCTGTGCGGCATTGCCATGCTCGGAGGCATCGGGTTTACCGTATCGCTCTTCATTGCCAACCTGTCGTTTGAGAATTCTCCCTTACTGCTGGCCGAAGCCAAACTCGGTGTAGTTAGCGGTACATTGCTGGCCGGAATAGCCGGGGCCATCATTCTTCATTTTGCCCTCCGTAGAAAAAACGGATAACACTCCTTCCGAAATATTTTACAAAACATGCCGGCATGCCTGTCCGAAATTCAAAGACAAGCATGCCGGAACTCTTATACTGCCCAAACTATTGCATCCACTGACAACCTGCCAGCAACCCCGAAAGAGCCGTTAATGCTGACAACAACACTTGCACTACTATATTCCAAATATTCTTACGTTTCTCGGTCATTTCTTCTGCTTTTCAACGGTACGTATTCTTCAAAATATTTATGCCTGCTCACTTTCCTCAACTCCATTTTCGTTTCTCACCAGTTGGAGATTGGGATTTTTCAACGAAAAGCCATACCTCATGGCACTACTTTTACTGAAAACAACCTTTACCCCACGCAGATTGGTACTGCTAAATTCCTCCGGAGTTGCTGCACCACGACTATTGACCGTAGGATGAAAAGAGCCCAAATCACCCAAACGTACTGACATGCCACTCTGCAGATACGAAATCACTTTTTCTTCCAAAGCTGACAACACAGCCTTTATATCATGTATTGTCACCGTACATTCATTACTGATGGCTGCGGCCAAAGCCGATAATCCAACCGCCGTAACCGGCACCAGCTGGGCATAATACAACAATTCCTTGGTTTGCGGATTCTTACGTGCCACTACATTGTACTTCAACATAATTCTTTCTTTTTAAATGGTTAAACTAGGCTCCGTTTACTTGAGGTTTCGGAGCGCCTCCTGTTCTTTTATCAGCGCTGACAATGCAAAATTAACGCCCTGATAAAAGTGAGTGACGCTGTTTGATACTGTTGCAACCTCAGTAATTCCCCTCTATTTTGCGTTAACCCGCTCTCCATAAGGACTTTTGCACGAACTGAAAAAAAATATTGTTACCAGCCGCCCGCAATATACAACAAGCCCCCTCCGGGTGAAGCGGAGAGGGCTTGCCTATTTTCAAGTGTTTCTTATAAACCTAAGTACTTACTTATTTAAAGAAAACTTTCTTACCGTCAATGATGTAAACACCCTTGCCCGGTTTCGTTACACGACGACCCTGCAAGTCATAGATCTTGCCATCCTTCGGAACAATCACGATTCCTTCGATACCTGTTTCAACACCGGTGATAGTACCGTCAATTTCGAGCATGTAGTCACCTTCTTCGTCGATTACAGGAACACTCTTGGTTACGATTGCGCTATTGTTACCAATAACCTTAGAACCGGTTGTTACGGTAAGCGTATCAGCAGTACCTGAAAGAACGCCATATCCGCCTTCTGAAAGGGTAATTCCACTCAAGAGGCCTTCAACACCGTTAACAACTTTACCCTCGCTTACCAAGCCCTGAGAAAGATCAACACCGAAGTCATCCTCGGTTGCTTCAGAATCATCATCCAAACGATAAGCGAACGGTTCACCCGGAGCTACAACATCAGCAATCTGAAGCACAAGCTGGTTGCTGCTGTTGATACCCAAAACCTTGTACATTGAACCGTTAGAACATCCGGCTACAGCAAACGGCAAGCACTTGAACTGCCATCCTTCAGAAACATTTACGTAAGTAAACGGCTCATCTCCGAAGTCAACTTCCTGGAATGCATAGTAGCAATTGTCGTCCAAGAAATACTTGTTCACATTGCTGGCGTTATTGTTCAAATAAATTGAACCACTTTCAGTAGAGTCATTCTCCAGAATAACGATATTAAACTGGCCGGCCTTTCCATAAACCACCTTGACCGGAGTTCTGGCAGCAGTAGTGCTCGGATTGGCTGTTGTATTACCGTTCATGTAGAAACCGGTTCCAACGTTGCGCAAGTACTGTTTGCCATCCTCATCCTGCTCAACCAACCATACAAATTCATAGTTACTCATAGCTGTAGCCTCATCGAAAGCTCCATCAGCAGTGCGGGCACCCATCGTCAGGCGCTGGCCGTCCTTATTGTTAGCTGCGGCAATAGCCGTATTCTTCAGTGCGTTACCAGTGCTGAGAATATAGTAATACTTGTTTGCGGCAGGCATTACGGCTGAAGCAACCAACTTGTTGCAAGCCTCTTCCAGACTGTTCAGTACCTCAGTCAGAGTTTCCATGGTCATCACGTTCTGGATCTTGTCTTTGCAAGTTGCCATAACGCTCTTCAAGTTGTCATAAGCCTCCTGGCTTACCTGACCCAGTTCCTTACCTACTACGGCGCTGTCGAGCATGGTCTGAGCCTTGTCATAAGCATCGCGGGCAAGCTGCGGATCTGCATAGCTTTCGCAGAACTTGTCGTATGCGCTCTGGAGGGCGTCGATAGTCGGCTGGGTTGCCTTTTCTTCCAGAATTTCAGGACGGGCAGCCTTCAAGGCATCTTCCAATGCCTTTCCGTCAGCCTCAGGTACCTGAGAGAACGGAGAGTTAGCTGCATCGTAGGTAGCTTCATAGATACCCAGTTCGCTGATGTAGAAGAACGGATATGCCTTAGCACCCGGAATCGTGCTGCTGGTTACAGAACCGTTGTTTCCGGTAGCAATAACATCGAAACGAACATACTGATAATTTCCACCCAAGTCAATAGAGCCAGCCAAGGTTGAATCTTCAGCAACAAATGCCGGGGTCATATCGCCAACCCATGTCCAGTCGCCATTAGCCGTAGTCGTATCGTTAGCGGCATAAACTCTCATCTTGGTCGGATATGAAAGCTGACCGGTCTTCCAACTGTCAACAGACATACGGCGGCTGTACTTCACGGTAACAGCACTTACGGCCTTCTTCAAGTCGGCTCCGAAGAAGTGATAGTGGTTAGGAGCGTCAGTAGTCTGCCAAGTACTGTGGATGTATTCTGATGCACCAGCCAAAACACCATTGAGCAAGCAATCCAGACCTGAACCTTCAATTGAAGTATCCACCAACTTGCTGGTGAAGATCTGAGAAGCGTCTGTCAGCAATCCGTGTGATGTATAATCGTTGTCAGGAGTAGCATCGCTGGTATATGCGCGGCTGTTGCTGTAAGCCGTAAAAGCATCGCTATAAACGCTGTTCAAAGTAGCATTCAACTTGACCTGATTAGCTATAGAATCGATCTTTTCGATCATATCATCAGAAATAGTCTGGAATACCCACTGAGAAGCATCAGCCGTATAGTTCCATCCTACACATACCATACCATTTTCCTGAGCATGCACGCCCTGAGAAATTCCGGCATTAGTCATATAGAAATAAGAACCGCTACTATGACCGATAATATAATCGGCAGCCTTGCCTTTAGCTACAGCCTTAATGGTATTGGAATTACCATTGATGGCCTCCATATAAGTATCATTAATCGGGCTCTTGATGTAGAAAGTAGAGTCAGTTGAACCCTTCTCCAACATAACGGCATATTTCAGGTCAGTTACAGGAGAAGCGGCATAATCCCACTTCCAGTTTGAACCATCGCTATAGATTGTACCTTTACCTGTAGTGTTAGAGCGTCCCTTGTTACCGGTAATGAAATAATATTTGCCGGCTTCAACCATTACGGTAACATTCTTACAATTGTCATAGGCTGCCTGCAACTCATCGCAAAGAGCGTTTGCCTCATCGTCAGAAGTACCACCTCCGTCAATGAATGCCTGGCATTTTTTGTATACTTCATTCAACTTATCATAAGCGTCCTGTGATACATCACCAGGATTTTCTCCAGGAGTAAATGCACCTTCCGGACCGGCAGGCAACAGTTTAGAAAGCAACAACGTCAACTTGGCCGTTCCTACGATTTCTGAAATGTCTGTCCACAGATTCCATACGTTCGTATCCGTATACTGCATGATGTTGTGTCCTGAAGCCCAGCTTGACAAATAACGGTAAGCGCCATCACCAGCATCATCACCGGTCAGAACCGTAGTACAGGTAAATACGAACATAACTTCTTTACCTTCCGTTCCTTTATTATAATAGAAAGGATCGTTTTCGTCGGTAGACTGTGCCACACCTGCCCAGAACTGCCATGCGTCGTTCTTATCACTGGTCAAGGCCAAGCAATCTGAACCCCAACCATCAGGAGTTCCTTCGTTGGGATAACCGAAAGTTGCATCTGTGGGTTTTCCCGGTTTGCGCAAGTACATGCCGTTTGACTTCTGCTTCAGATAGAAAGCAGGTTTTCCGTCAACTGTACCAGCACTTTCAAACTGATAAAAACAATCACTGGTCAGAGAGGCAGAACCACCATTGCCGTCCATAACCACGTTCAGATACGTAGAAGAGCAAGGACTCTCACCCGTTCCTTTAAGGGCATAATCCACACCTTCCTTAATCTGATCAACGCTGGTCACGACTGTTCCGGCTGAGTAGTATTTGCCATCATCTGCCCATGCTGTTCCGCCACACACGATGGAGAGAACAAGCAAGGAAAATAAGTAGCTCAATTTCCTCATAACATTAGGATTTTTGGTTAGTATTAAATTTATATCGCTCCAAAATTAATGATTATTTTCGAAAGCAAAAAAAAAATGTCTCTTTTTTTTTACCTATTCGATATTATTTTCACATAACAGACAGCATCCATCAGTGAGTTAAATATTTATGCAAGACGAACGGCCTGCAAAAGCCCTAATTTGCTTACATTCTTACCTATTGGGAGAACGGTCTAATCCATTCAATAGTAAAATGATAGGTTATGGATCCTTCCCACCACATACAGAAATTCGTATTCCACAAGTTATTACCCAAATTGAAATGAATACCGCCTCGTTTGTCAGGATATTGGGTGGAATAATTCAAACCTCGCGGTTCGCCCACATTAATTAAAAAAGCGTCTCTGCTCCAGATACGGACAGTTCCTTTGGTCGTAATCATATCCACATAACGATCAATGCCATGCATCTGCCGGTTGCCTTTTTCTACCACATCAAGCAAATCGACGGGCTCTCCCAGTTTTTCAGCCACGAGGGAAACAATGTCGGCTGTATTAAACGAGAGCCAGTAGGATTTCGGCAGACGCACTGCCGGTTTGTTGACCAGAGTTATGGAAAGTTCAGCCCTCGTTCCGTCCTTGGCGTCAAGACAGTTGACATAAATCTTCTCAGGGTAACAGCGCGCGTCAACCCGAGAAGAAGTCGGGAAGGCCAATTCATAAAGCATACGTGTTCCCTGCGTTTCTTGTTTGACTTCCTGTTTAATTACCTGTGCATATAATAAGGTACTGGTTGCTTTGGAATCTTTCAGTCCGATTTTACTGAGGTCGTACAACGCCCAGTCATAACGGTTACGCAGATAGTTATCCAGGAAATTGGCATAGTCTCTGTCATCCAACTGCTGATAGGAAAGCCCTCCGATTTTCAAACGGCCGTTCGCCAACAAGCTACATTGCCAGTTGGCATAATCGCCATTCCTTGCAGCGTCAGTAAACGCAGGAACGTCAATACTTTCGACTCTCTTTACAGTTGCCCGGGCTTCAGCCTGCAAGGTTTCGGGCAGCAGGGCAATGGCCTGGTCGATGTAAGCATCTATTTCTTTCCATGACTGTTCCACTTTAAGGAACGGGGCAGTCCGGCGGGCCGGAATAAATTTGTCCATGTCGTATTTGTCCCAGTTCTGCAAATGGGTCTTAATATCCATACCTTGCGTATGTTCGCCGATAAGTCCCAATTCCACGGCAAAGTTCAAATCCTCGTCACTGCCTCTTTTCAGTTTGCCATCCTTTAACCACTGGGAATACAAGGCTGAAAGTGCACGGAATTTTGCCATACGAATGGGAGCGCTGCCGTAACCGTAAATCCATGTATCGCCAATTTCGGAAGTAACAATCGGGAGCTGTTCTTTGCATTTAAGCAAATCCTTGGCTATTTCGTTGAATGAACAGGCAATCAGCCTGGCATTCGGATAACGTTTCCGCAAATCTGCATAAATAGCCTTTACCCTTTCATAGCTGTGCGGACCGTGGTTGTCTCCTGTAAAGTTTATGGCAACCGCGGTCTGACCATCCGGGAGCAAGCTTTCTGTCCCGTAATCCTGCTGATAGGCCAAGATAAGTTCGTTACCGTCCGGATCACGCCAACGGCAAAAAGCCGGAACGTCGGGCACCGGACAGGCTGAATTTACACCGATGTGCAGAAACTGAATACCTGCCCGGTTCATTGGAGCAATGATGCTACGGGTATGTCCCGGCACGTCGGTCATCTTTGCGGCAATGGTATGCTTGCCGTATTTCTTATCCAGTTTTCGGGTCAGCGACAGGCAAGTTTCAAACAAATCCAGATTCATGGATTCGGATTCTACCGTATAGGGTACCCCATTCCATACAATGTCACCCCTGGCAATGGCTTTCTCCAACCTTTTCACCTCTTTCGGAGAGGCTGTTTGCAGATACCTCCATATCAACCACGAGCCGGTTGTCCAGACATAACGTTCGCCCTGTCCGTCTTTTCTCAATCTTTCTGCCACATCCAAAGCTTTGGGTATGAATTCGTGAACATAGTTGTATTCCACTTTCGAACTCAGGTCGGTAAATCCTACATCCAAATGGGTCTTGGACACGACATACACTTTCTTTACTTCACTGTTTACCTGCTCTTGGGCATGCCCTGCCAGGAAAAACAGCCACGCAAGACTTATTAAAACTACAATTCTCCCTTTCATGATAAACGACAGATAAATGTTTTTTTATTATTACATCCTGCAAGGAATCGATTTGGAAAACAAGCTCTTACCAGTAGAATCTTTTATTTCTACGGTCAGATTCTCCGCATCGGCATCGCCTCGCAACACAGTTACGCTTTCGTTGACCAGCACGGGAAACTCCATTTGCTCCGTGGGTTGATAATAATAGAATCCCGGTTTGTCAACGTGGTAGTGCCCGCACAACATCAAGTCGATTCCAGCCTTGTTCAGCACAGGGACGAACTTTTGCAAGATTTCCCAAGGACCGTGCCACATGGTACCTTCCCAAGGCACGGGCGGCATGTGTCCGACAACCACCTTGTAAGGAGCTTGCTTGAACTCTGCCGATGCAACAACGGCTTCCAGCCATTGAGCCTGCTCTGTCCGGTAATTATCGTAGTCCGTAATGCCACAGTAGTCGATGTCGGTATCCGGCTTATCTTCTCCGGTGTCTAAAAAGATGAAAAATACAGGGCCCTGGCGCATGGTAAAATACAGGTGCGGTTCTTTTACGGAAAAGTAATTTTGAAAAAAGGTAGCAAAGGTGCTGCGTGTCTCATGATTGCCACGTGCGTAATACATGTTTTTTTCTGAGGCAAACAACTCTACGGCTTTATTCATAAAGCTGTTAAACAGTTGCTCTTCCGTACTGGAGTGTGACACCATGTCTCCATTAAAAATAACGAAATCGGTCTCCCTGAATTTCGCTGCATCCAGCAGGCGGGGTATGTCGGCCGTACGGCCATGAATGTCATTCAGCATAACGAATGACGTAGCTGGTTTTCGTCTGTCGTTTGTCGTAAACCGATAGGGCTCGCGCGACCACATATCCGTGCCGTCTATTTTTCCGTAAATCACTTCGGTACCTTTATGTGACAGCACCTCCTGCACGCAAATGCGGTAACGGTAGGAAGTACCCGGCTTCAGGCCCGTCAGCCGGACACTATGTACTGAAGCGGTGTTCTTGATGCCGTTTTTTGTATCGTAAAATCTCTCACGGGGCACTTGAAGGAAATGAGTGCCATCGTCCGGTGCCAGTTCCACCCAACCGACAGAAGGTTTGTTAGCTACCCATACAATGGTAGTTTCAGTCTCTTTAGTGCTTTGCAGATAGGGACCATACTTGATTTGGATGCGTTCTTGCGCAAAAAGTTGTCCGATGAAGCTCACCAGGCAAAGGGTGACAAAGATTCGTTTTAATCTCATATATAAGTATTAATTTAAGGTAAGTTGCTTCACGCAGTATCTGACTGACATACGAGTTTCAACTTCGTAAAATTAGCGAATATTTTCTACTCCCGTGTTTCACGACAATTGATTTTTACTCATCGGGACAGATTCAGCATGTTTCATCTTTTATATGAGCAACAGGTTCTGAACGACGGTAACAACCATCCAGAACCTGTTGCTAAATATAATATATGTGTGTTATTCTTTTTCTTCCTTGAAATTCGATTCGTCAATCATCTTGCCCTTGTTGGCCGACTGGACATTTCCGTCTGTGGTGTCAGACCGATAGAAGAAACTGTCTTTCAGCCGGATATCGTCGTATGAACTTCCTACCATCACTCTGAATTCACCGGGTTCCACTACCCGTTCCTTCTTTTCGTTAATGAGAATCAGGTCGTCGGGTACGATGCTGAAACTAACTTCCCGGCTTTCGCCCGGTTGCAGATGAATACGCTCAAATCCCCTGAGATTCTTTTCATAAGTAGTGGTTGAGCTTACCACGTCGTTGACATACAGCTGCACCACTTCATCGCCGGCTACACTTCCGGTATTGGTTACCCGGCACGTCACTTTAACGTGGGCCGTCTGGGAATGAATACTGTCGATTTTCAGGTTGTCATAACGGAATGTGGTATAGGACAGCCCATGTCCGAAGCAGTACAGCAGTCCTTTGTTTGCAGCAGAGCGGTATTGCATCGGTTCCCAGTTGGCATTGGGTTTGGTCGGAATGTTCATCGGAAGTTGCCCGACCGTTTTGGGCCAGGTCCCGGTGAGTTTTCCTCCCGGGTTGTAATCGCCCTTCAGAGCCTCGGCAATGGCCAGGCCGCCTTGTGCGCCCGGATATCCGGCTGCCAGAATACCTTTACAATAACGGTCGGCAAAGTTGATGGTGGCGGGACGCCCCCAGATAAGTACCAGCACGACGGGTTTTCCGGTCCTTACCACGGCCTCCAGCAGCTGTTCCTGATGTCCGGGCAAATCAAGGCTGCTGCGCGTACGGCTCTCGCCTGAGGTGCGTTGGTTGTCACCCAGCACCAGTACGGCAACGTCGCTGCGGCGCGCCAGCTCTACGGCTTCCTGTATGGATTGCTGCTCGCCGGCCGTCAGGGTGTCGCACATCAGTTCGTTTTCGGGCCATCCCGGGCTTACGATATCAATGCCTTTAACGTAATTGATTTCCACATCATCATGCTTATAAACGCTCTTAAGACCGTCAACTACACTAAAGAAGCGTTGAAAGCCCATCGGGCCATAATGTGCCGGAATGTAGTCTTTCGAATGGGCATTGGGGCCGATGACGGCGATTTTGCGATACCGGGTATGGAAGGGGAGCATGTTGTCGGCATTCTTCAGCAGTACGAGACATTCGCGTGAAGCCCGTAAGGCCGTGTTCAGGTGTTCCTCACACGAAACGATGTCGGAAGCCTTTCTGGTCGATCCGGTATAGGGATTGTCAAACAACCCCAGCCAGAACTTGACATACAGCACATCTCTGACCATTTCATCCACTCTTTTCATGGAAAGCCGGCCTTCCTTCACCAATTCCCGGATATTTGTAATGTATTCAGTAGGGTCGTTGAACTCCGTACGCACGTTCAAACCGGCCTCTATGGCTTTACGCCCGGATTCCTTGAAGTTGGGGGTTACCTTGTGTACGCCGTTCAGCCGGCCGATGGCGTAACTGTCTGATACGACATACCCCTTAAAGCCCATTTCTTTGCGCAACACTTCTGTCAGATAATGGTAATTGCCGGCCATGGGTACGCCGTCGTAATCGTTATAGGCACACATTACGCCCAAAGCGCCTGCTTCCTGAAAAACTTTCCGGAAGGGATACTCATGGATATAGTACATTTCCGAAGGAGTGACATGCGGGTCGGTTCGCGAATCCCACTGGCGGGCCGCCTTGCAGTCGCCGTATCCGACATAGTGCTTGGGCGTGGATACCACCCGCTGGCTCTGTATGCCTTTACTCATGGCCACGCCGATACGTGCCACCAAATAGGGATCTTCGCCGATTGCGCCTTCCCACCGCCCCCAGCGTTGGTCTCTTGCCACATCCAGAATAGGGGCATAAATGTTGGTATAGCCCATGGCACGGGCTTCACGGCCTTCGATGACACCTTGCCGGTAAGCCAGTTCCTTGTCCCAGGTGCATCCCAGCCCGTTCATCGACGGAAAGCTGGTGGCACTCCGGGCATTCAGGCCTCTGATGCCTTCGTTGGTAAAGTCGGCAGGAATCCCCAATCGGGTGTACTCCACAAAGAAGCGCTGGGTCTCGGCCAGTGCCGTAGCCAAGGTGTTCGGATCTCCGATTTCCTTGTTCAGGTGCTCGTCTACATTAGCTATTCCGTCTTTCAGGATATTTGTTTTCCACTCAGCGGTAGGCACACTGTCCTTGAGGGCTTTCCTGTAACCGTAATAGGTGGCCAGCTGGCAAGTCTTCTCATCCAGGTTCATCTGTGAAAGCAGGTCGTCAATTCGCTTCTCAATGTCCTGTGTGGGGTCTTCATAAATGTCTTTTTTCCCGTTTTTGTTGAAGTCAATCCATTCTTTTTTATAGATTTCCTTTTTGTGGGGAAACGGATGCTGGGGGCGCGCATAGCCTGCCGAAGTAGATAACAGCAGGACGCAGGCCAGGGTTTGAAACGTTGTTTTCATAGGTAACAATTCTGACACAGATTCGATTAAAGGTCAATATATTTATTTGATTATCCGGAAGATAACGGCGAACGTAATCGATTCATAATGGCTGTTTACCACATCCGAACGAACGGCTTTATGCTTCCGGAGCATAAAGCTACGGAATTTTATCGTACGGCCCGATGATTTTTGCAAGGAATTTGTGTTGTTACGGAATTTATTGATAATTGAATACCCCCAAACGGACGTTTCCGGAAATCCATGTCACGCCCGGGCAGATTTCCTTGTTTTTTTTATCTTGCCCACGCGGATACTATATATTAATGTGTGAAGCTCCGCACAAAAGCCATGCGTACTGGAAAAACAAACCGGCACCTTTTTTCTTCAACAAGCCGGCTGTTATTTTCCAGACGCCGGTTTGTTGTCAGGACAAACGAATTTGCATTTTTTATTCCTCCAACCGCCTGCAAATAGGCCGCCCGGCCCTTGTAAGAGAACAAAAAAAGCGCTATTTTTGTAGAAAGTAATGACCCTTAATACCAAACCGACATGGGACAGAAAAGCAAAAAGGGCGGCCGCAGGCTGACCAAGAAGGAAATAACCGAACTGCTCCTGAAATTTTTTGAACAACACGCTCAGGAGGAATATAACATACAGGACCTTTTCCATGAAATACGCGCTACGACACACCCGGCCAAGATGCTGACGATGGACGTGCTCAACGAGCTGGTGCTCGACGACTATCTGGCCACCGACAAACAGGGACACTACCGCCTGGCCGTGCGCTCGCAGGTGATGGAGGGTACGTTTGTACGCAAGCGCAACGGGCGCAACAGCTTTCTGCCCGACGACGGCGGGCAGCCCATACTGGTATGTGAGCGCAACGCTCACCGCGCCCTCAACGGCGACCGCGTGCGCGTGACGATGCTGGCCCGACGCCGCGGACACACCCGCGAGGCCGAGGTCATCGAAATTGTAAAACGCAGCCACGACACCTTTGTGGGCAAGCTGCACGTGGACAAGCACTATGCCTTCCTGATTACGGAAGACCGCGCACTGGCCAACGACATTTTCATACCGAAAGACAAGCTCAAGGGCGGCAAGACGGGCGACAAGGCCGTAGTGAAAATCATTGAATGGCCCCAGGACGCCAAGAACCCCATCGGCAAGGTCATCGACATTCTGGGCAAGACGGGCGACAACGACACGGAGATGAACGCCATTCTGGCCGAATACAACCTGCCGTATGAATATCCCAAAGCCGTGGAGGAGGCTGCCGACAAGATTTCGGACGTCATCAGCGACGAGGAGATAGCCCGCCGCGAGGACGTGCGCCAGGTAACGACCTTTACCATCGACCCGCACGACGCCAAGGACTTTGACGACGCGCTCTCCATACGCCGCATAGATGCAGGCACATGGGAGGTGGGCGTACACATTGCCGACGTGTCACACTACGTGCACGAGGGCGACATCATCGACAAGGAGGCCCAGAAACGCGCCACGAGCATCTATCTGGTTGACCGCACCATACCGATGCTGCCCGAACGGCTGTGCAACTACATCTGCTCGCTGCGCCCCGACGAGGACAAGCTGGCCTACTCCACGCTGTTCCGCATGAACGAGGAGGGCGACGTGCTGTCGTGGCACCTGGCCAAGACGGTCATCCGCTCCAACCGCCGCTTCACGTACGAGGAGGTGCAGACCATTCTGGAGCAGAACGGCGAAGCCTCGGCCGAAGACCTGGCCCTGCCGGGCGAACACCCCGAAAAGGTGGGCCCCGGCCCCGACGGCAAACCCGTGGGCGAGTATGCCGAGGAGCTGGTCACGCTCAACCGCCTGGCCAAAAAGCTGCGCAAGCGGCGCTTTTCACACGGCGCCATCGGCTTTGACCGCGCCGAAATCCGTTTTGAAATCGACGAGAAGGGACACCCCATATCCACTTACGTCAAAATAGCCAAGGACGCCAACAAGCTGGTGGAGGAATTCATGCTGCTGGCCAACCGCTCGGTGGCCGAGAGCGTGGGCAAGGTGCCCAAGGGCAAGAAGGCCAAGGTACTGCCCTACCGTATTCACGACGTGCCCGACCCCGAAAAGTTGGAAAAACTGAGCGGCTTTATTTCGCGCTTCGGCTACCGCCTGCGCACCGAGGGCACCAAAACGGAGGTAAGCCGCAGCCTGAACAAACTGCTCAGCGACGTCAAGGGAAAGAAGGAACAGGAACTGGTGGAGACGGTGGCCCTGCGCGCCATGATGAAGGCGCGGTACAGCACGGAAAACATCGGTCACTATGGTCTGATGTTTGACTACTACACCCACTTCACCTCGCCCATCCGCCGCTACCCCGACACGATGGTCCACCGCCTGCTGGCCCGCTACGCCGCCGGCGGACGCTCGGTGAGCAAGGACAAGTACGAGGAGCTTTGCGAACACGCCTCGGCCATGGAACAGCTGGCTGCCTCGGCCGAGCGCGCCAGCATCAAGTACAAGCAGGTGGAATTCATGGCCGACCGCCTGGGGCAGGAATTTGCCGGAACGGTGAGCGGCGTAACGGAATTCGGCCTGTACGTGGCCATCGACGAGAACCAGTGCGAGGGCATGGTGCCGCTGCGCGACCTGCAGGGCGACTACTACGAGTTTGACGAAAAGAACTACTGCCTGCGCGGCCGCAAGAATCATCATACGTATTCGCTGGGCGACAAGGTACGCATCAAGGTGGCCCGCGCCAACCTCGAGAAGCGCCAGCTTGACTTCGAGCTGGTCAGCCGCCCCGACGAGCAGCCCGTGGCCCTGCTGCCGCCCACCGTCAAGGAAAAGAAAGGCGGCAAGAAAGGCAAACGCGGCGGTAAGGCCAAGCGCCACAAGGAAAAATAAGGAAGAGTGAACCCGAATGGTTATATGCGGTCCCGCCCGGCGCAGGGCCGCATATCTGTTTTTTTTGAACCCATTTTCAAGACATCATCATGACAACTACCCCCCGACATATTGCCGTAGTGTTGGCCGCCGGCAGCGGCCGCCGCACGGGGCTCGACACGCCCAAACAGTTTTGCCCGCTGGCCGGCCATCCGCTGGTGGCCTACAGCCTGACGGCCTTTGAACGGCACCCCGACATTGCCGAAACGGCCGTCATCATCCATCCCGACTATATCGGGAAGATGCAGGAGATGGCCCGCCGCTACGGCTGGCGG
>ENA-OPXC01000267-OPXC01000267.1-human-gut-metagenome-genome-assembly--contig:-NODE-267-length-49380-cov-3.604014_pt1 | contig 49380 bp, 40 predicted proteins | sample MGYA00241512_ERZ502016 | MGnify/ENA primary metagenome ERZ502016 (study PRJEB25962, sample SAMEA2043043) | human gut metagenome | biome: human gut; feature: human-associated habitat; material: faeces...
GAACAGAGTAAAAGGTCGTGATTGGTACGACTTTGAATGGTATGTACGCCATAATATACCGTTGGATTTTACTCATTTGGCAGAACGATGCAAGCAGTTTAACAATGAGAATATTACTCCAGAGTTATTCAAAGAGAAACTCATTGAGCGTCTCTCTACAGCTGATATAAAACAAGTGAAAGAAGATGTATTGCCTTTCGTACGCAATCCAAAGGAACTTGATATTTGGTCAAATGATTATTTCGTGCAGTTGGCCGGGATGATGATAATTGGATAATCATGTATTTAGGGATTGTCGTTTAATGTTTTCAATCTGAGCGAAGCAACGGCCAATCCCTTCAATTTCTCACCATTTTCACAAACTCCAACAAATGTAAACTCCCATTTTTCCCCACAACCTCTCTCCGATCGCCATTTTTATGAACGTCGCATACGATATGAACGCACTCGTTTTTCTCCTCGTCAACCTCAATCTTGGGAAAACAAACGCCATCCAACTTTCTCGTATACAATGTCAGGCCATGACCCTCACGATGCAAAAGCTTAAGGGTCCTGCGGTTCTTTCCTACGAACACATACACATCTTCCGGACTGAGCTGGCGACCTATCTCGGAATGGACGATGCCCGCCAGTCCCCTGAACGATTTCCGCATATCCACAGGACGGGAATACACCCTGTACTTCAGGCTGCCGCCCAACTGACACACCATCCTTTCCATCACTCTCCATACGCTTTTACGTAACTCATCAGCTCCTCTGCGTCGTGCATCCCCTGAGGTAACAAGATTCGCACTCCATTGGGATACAGCAATTCGATGCCGCCTCTTTTGCCGGCATCGTTTGAATTCGCATCTGACAACACCACATCGGCGAATACCGGTTTCCGGCCGCGTCTTTTGACCGGACTTGGTTCCTGTCTCTTTCTCATCTTTTACGTTTTTGCGCGAAGGTATAACTCTTCTGCAATCACGTCAAGATGGGGTTGCGGGGACGGATCTGGCGGAACTCCTGCCCTACAATTGGAAAAACATAAATGAATAGGTCCTTCTCGTGACCGACTCGGCCCAACTCGTACCCGATAGCCCACGACTAGCACCAACTAGCACCAACTCGTATCGAGTCGGTACTAAAAGTTCGATATATGCAATACGAGCATCACCGGAGGCTTACGCAATTAGTTTATGTGTTTAAATACTCTTGAACACTATCGAACATATCAGCATCAAGCCTCATCTCATCACGATAGTGAATGAGAAAATTGATCTTAGTCTTGAACAGTGAGTTGTTCACCGAATACAAATAGTCGTTCAAAGCTGTCAACTCTTTAATCAGCCAGTCGTGCTTTTGCATCATCCAATAGCACAACACCGTACACTCATCCTCACTGCAAGTAACCGAGAGGTCACCACCTTCCGCTATCCTGATACCCAGACAGTCATTACCACCAAGCCCCTTCTCCAACTGGCATCTTCTACACTTCCTATGTTGCTTTGCCACAGTCAACTGTTTGACATTCAAGTATAGCTCCAGATTGATTATTTCCGTGATTGGCTTTTCACCCATCTTGGCATCCCCGTCGGTAATGTAATCGGTGTTCAATTCAATCTTGTCAGTCACAAGATGCGAAATCCAGTGAAACTTCGATGCTGGCGACAGGTTCTTCAGGTTTTGCCTAAGCAGGTGGTAGTTCACCCTGTCATTTGCCACGTCTAACAGGTCAGCAAGACGAATGAGTATCATAAGGTATTTCAGACTGACAGTGTCATCTTTTGCCTTCGACTTCACCCCATATACTTCAAGCACGTCGTAGCCGTGACTCTCCGACACCGTTGCCACGAATGACAGCAGTGTCGGCTCCAAGTATCCGAGCAATGAATTGGAGTGGTCTCTGATGAATTTTGCACTCTCATTGGCATGATTATCTCGCACAAGTGTTTCAAAATATGAATACACCTCATTGAACACGGTCACCAAGAACTTACCAGCATCCTTGTATCGAGAATCCTTTTTCACATTCTCATCATATTTCCAGAACCTGTCCGTCTCATCACGCATTTGCTTCATACGTTCCGAAATCAAAGCAAGGTTCTTTCCATTTTCCGAGCTCAGCCGTCCAAGCTCTGGGTGTATCACCATACTGATGTCATGCAGATAACAGGCCAGGAACAGGATATAATAGTCCACATCCTTCAGTACGAAGTAATCTATTCTGTTGGTAAGTTCCTGCGACTTGGTGATAAGCGTCACGGCATGTTCCTCATTATGTAGGGTATAAGAGTTTAGAAACTTTGAGCCATTGTACCACAGCCCTTTGATGAGACGATGTGTCATTATCATTTCATCTACCCATTTCGGCTTTCGCACGTTCCTGATGAAGATGTTGAGCACTTCCAGCACACCAATATCAATCCCCATCTGGTTAGAGATGTCCTTTTCATCGAGATGTTCAATAAACTCCTCAAACTCCTCCAGATCGAAATTCCTGTTGCGCAGGTAGGCCATTATCCGAAGTTCTGCATACTTAAACCTCCTTGCATTCATCTTGGTAAAGGCCAGGGCATCCGAGGGCACCACATTCAGTATCTCCGAGAAGAACACGTTGAGTATCCTGCGCTTATACTCTGCCGATGCCTTCATCACAAACATCGTGTACTCCCTATCCTCAAATCCTGTTTCCTGCATGTCATAGATGCTGGGACACTTCTTATCACCGACACCTTGTTCCAAGAATGCGCGGAATGTTTCCATCTCCTTCTCCAATTTCACGCTCCGCAATCCACTGAAATTCTCTTTCGACCATCTCACCAATGAGGCATAGATGTCTTGTGACAGCGTTTTCATCCTGTATGCCGCATTCACATCCTTGGCATAAAACATCCAGTCTGTCTTGCCGTCTGTTTCAATATTACATCCCTCAATCAACTGCTTCTCAAAGTCACGTATTTGTGTCTGGAAAGCTTCCGCCTCTTTCTTCGACAGTTTCTGAATAAGCAGCCTATATTCCGACTGGAAGATGTCCTCATCAAGCAATTCCAAGAACTCCTCCGCATTGCCCGTATTCATCTGGAACCGTTCAATAAAACTCTCCTTCTCCTCGTTCGGACCTCCGTCCTCCCTTATTTTCAACAGACGGTTGCGGTATAGGAAGAATTTCTTAAAACCGCTTTAGTAGTTTCAGCCTCGATGCAATTGCATCGCCGTTCTGTCCCTTTCCCTCACCATCCTTCTGCTTTTCATTCAGTTCTTTTATCTCCTTAGATATCACATCATCCAACGCCTGCAACTTCTTCATGGACACATGGTCATCAATCTCGTCCAGATTGTACGCCAATTTCGAGTGCATTGAAGTCTCGCGTGAGATATTGGCTATCGGACCATACTGGTTATCAGCATCGTCGATATGTGTAAAGACACTCTTGCCCTCTTCATGGAACTTAATGATGTATGTCAACTTCTTCTGAAATGCCAAGCAAACCGCTCCCACATAGTTGTCTATATCACTCGGAGTTGCCTCATTCCTCTCACACCACGCTTTAAGTTCATTGTTGAGATTCACAATCTTCTCCTTGAACTCATCATCGCTCAACTTCGACTGGATGTATATCACCGAATCGTCCACATAGAAATAAGCATCCCCCTTGAACAGGCCCTCCTTCATCAGCAGGTTTTTCACCTCTATCATGCAGAGATTCCCGAAGAAGTACGATTGAGGCAAACCCTGCGGTATGCCACAATTCATATACTCCTCCACCCCCGTCAAATCAGTTCCCTCAGGATAGTAATAGTCCTTCCACGGCTCAACATTCTCTTTCTGTATTTTGAAATAAAGCAGCTTTGAAACCGCCATACTCAAAGCCTCGTTATCATCCTCATAACGCCTCGATAGCTTACTGATGATATAGTCATACAGCATCTTTGGCGAGATAGATGGGAAGAAATTCTTGATATCAAGGCATATCTCCGTCAGGTAACTGTGGTTCTTTTGATAAGCCCTACAATGTTCTACCACCGCCTCGGTGTATTCCTTATATTTAGTCTGCCACCTGTGGAACAGGTACTGCACATCAGTGCTGGGAATATTTCCGTAGAAATTATGAGGTAGCAGCTTCGATAGGTCGGAGAGGTTTCTTTTGCCAGCATCAAGGTCATCGTCGAACATCAAGCAGTTCATGATGCTCACCATGCATATCAGGTCGATAAGTTTTGCCGTATGCATCGGGCGAAAGCTCAGTTTCTGCTCATGTGGGTCATATTTCTTCAACTTGAAATAGACCTTAGCTACGAACAGATTATCCTTGTCCTTGAACAGCCACTGTAACCTTTCACGGCATGCAGCAATAACGCCATCTATCAGATCCATATTGTGTTTATCCGCAAGGGCATAGTACAGGCGAAGGTCTTCCTCGTCCAACAGCCCCTTGTCGAACACATACGACTCCATGCAGTATATGGAGTTGAAGATGTTCCGCCCGTCCAGTATTTTGTCAACCAACTTCATGGTGTTCATTTCGCTTCTTTTATTGAGTTTTTAACAATATACAAAGCCATATCCATCAGCTTTCCCACTTCGGCACACTCTTTCCTGATACCTGCCACCAACACATTATCCTTCATCTTCACACTTACATTATACACCTTCTTCATCGTTGCCATGCGGCAAAAGTTCTTCCAAAGCACACTACTCCTCATGGATGGAGTGCCTTCCAATAAGGCAACCTCAATGAGGTCGCCAAACACCACATGCATCTCCTTCCCTTCTCTCGGAGCACCTGCCAGCAGGTTGATATCCTCCACCACATTTTTAAGAAAGCGTACTGCCTCGGCAAGATACTCACCGTAACGTCCCCTGCGTTTCCTCATATAGCTCCACGTGTAGTTGAACTGCGGGTTCTGCGACATAAAGAACATATAGCCAGACAGCTGCTCATTGCCTTTCAGCACTACGTCAATGGCATTCTTCAACTTCTCTTCATTCTCGTACTCTTTTCCACTATATGCTACTGCAAGTTTTATCAGCATTTGCATAACAATCAGCTTGTCCTGATACTCCCGCTGGGCACGTTCATCCACCTCACCCTCATTGTCACCTATCGCAGCATCCTGGATGTCCTTGAGTAACAGGTTTAAGGTATAGACCTCCTTACCCATCTTCAATCAGTTTTTAGTGTGATTAATTTTCGTTTTGTGAAGTCTGCCTATAGTAGTCACAGTAATCCTTCACTCCTTCGGGCAATTTCTCTTCTTTCAGCATCGCATAGTGGTTCACGAAGAAGCTACGCAGCTCCATAAAGGCCAGCTGGCCAGCCTCGTCCTGGTCGGGATACATGTGCAGGTCATAGCTTCGTAACGTCACCAAATCCTCCAACGGCAGAATCGTTGCACTGGGAATCGCCACCGCATTCTCTCCTGATGACAACAGAGCCAGACAGTCCGTGATACCCTCACTGATATAAAGCTTGCCGCCTCGTTTCAGGACATTCAATATCGGAAGGTTGTACAATCTTGTCTTTCGCGAAGACAGAAATTGAAATCGTGGAGCGCCTTCTTTTTCTCCCAAGTATCTCGATTGCACCCCTGCGAGTCTGCCGTCTCTCTCATAATACGAAAACAGTAGACAAGGTGTGTAGAAATAGAAGTACAGCCCATATTGTCCTTTCCTTACCAGTCCCGACTTCAAGCACCTCTCTTCCCCAAACTGGTCAATAAGTGTTGCTATAGCCTTCTTCGGGAAGGTCACCGACTTGATGTTAAGCCTCTCTATGACCTCTTGCTTGAAGCGTCGTTCCTCGAACAGAAACCTTTGAGCTAGTTCCGAAAGTTTGGCGTTTTCTATCAACCAATTGTAAAGTTCTTCATCGAATTCACAAGTTACCTCATCATTCTTTGGTAGATATATCCGCTTCACCCTCCTTCTTACGGGTCTCTTCTGCTCGTTATCCTCCGGCCACCAGATATTGAAGCGGTTGGCAAGCCATACGCAGGCCTCTTGGAACGACCACCCTTCATGCTCCTGAACCAGTTGTATGGGGCCGCCTCCTTTATTGCAAACAAAGCAGAAGAACAAGTTCTTCTTAACGTTGAACGACAGGCTGGGCCTATGGTCATCGTGCATAAAACAGCGGGCCTTATGCTTCGCGACGGTAATGCCTAATACACTCGCCACCTCCTCTATCGGAAGTTCGTTCAACTTTCTCACAACATCTTCTGGTATGGTCATAATACAATGTATTTAACTTTTCTCAATCATGGGATTCTATTAATTGAGTATCTTGTAATATTTATTCCCACGATGCCATTATTTGCGATTCATTATTTTCGATTCAGTTATTAAGACTATTTCCTTCGGTTTATCAGTATCTTCCAGTTCACTTTCACCAACCTCGGAATCATACCCCCGACCTCTGACGGACAGAGCCGGTAATAGCGGAATGAATTCCTCATTGCTACTCCCATTGTCTCCACCTTATATTTCCAAGAGCTGCGAGCCTGATGGTTCAGTTTTCCGAAGTTTCCACCTCTAAAAATGTCGCCTAATATTCGTGAATTTAACATATTTTTGTATAATTAACTATCAAGTTTGACGGTCTTTGCTTTTGCAGGGCGCCCGCGGCGCTTCGGAGAGACCTTTCTGGATCTGTATTCAGTTCCGCAACCTTCAGGGATGTCAAAGCCGAAGGCCTTGCAGATATCTTTCTGGGCACCGACAAACGGAGTGATGAACTTGGCCCGGCCATTATGCTCTATGCAGCGGATCGACCGCATTTCGTCAAGGATATCCTGGGTTGAAGCGAACTGTTTCTTGAGCCCTGTCGTCTTCCAGATATGGCGCACGTATGAGCTTATTATCAGGCCGACGAAGAGGATGAGGAGCCTGCCCGTCTTCCCTTCCTCCGACCAGTTGCGCTGACGGTCGAAGCCCATCTGGGTCTTCATCTGACAGAAGTACTTCTCCTGTTCATCCCTGAGACTATACGCATCAAGGGTCTGCAGGGCGGTATAGTCAAGGCCGAGGGTGATGTATCCGAAGAAGCCGGATGTCTTCTTCACGTTCTCTATCTTCTTCTCATCGAGGCTGAAGGAAAGCAGCTTGCGGTCCTTCTTGTCATATGAGACCTCGTACCAGTTGTAGTTCTTCTTTATGCTCTCATCGTCGTCCACGCTCCCGCCTGCATCGAGTATGGACTGGAGGCTTCTGCGCTGCATCTCGACCGCGACTTCGAGTTCAGTCTGCTCCGCGGCCCTGCGGAAGGGGTCGAAGAACAGGTCGAGTTTCATGCGGTCGGCCTTGTGGACGGAGTCGCCGTTGCCCCTCACGTCGTATTCCAGGTCATACTGCTTGTAGTACAGCCTGCTCTCCGTGTCGAAAAGCATGTCCCCCGGCTTTCCCCCGATGGTCCCGAACTCGGCAATCCTGTCAAGGACAATCTTCTGGCGCATCTTGACGCACATTATCATCGGCTGGCCGCGGAGGATGTACTTCTCGAGGTTCTGAACCGATTCGTAGCCCCTGTCCGTCACCAGGATAACCCTCGGGAAACCGGCGTGGCTGATGTCGGCGAGGATGGTCTCCACGCTTCTGGAGTCAGGGATGTTGCCCGGAAAGGCCCTGTAATACACGGGCATATGGCTGTCAAGCGAATAGACGACGACTTCTGAAGTCTGCGGCAGAGGGACGTGCTCCTTGTTCCGGCCCCATTTGATGTCGGCGAGCGAACTGCCGTATGCGGATCTGGTCGTGGAGTCGACGGCGCACAGCTCGTCCTTGTCCAGCCTGTCGGCTCTGTACTTGAACAGGTTCATCCTTTCGGTCTCGGAGATGGAATGCGTAAGGCGGGTTATCGTCATCGGGGTAAGCTCCCTTGAGGACGGAGCCTTCTCCAGCTTCTGCCATCTGGCCGCTCTGCTCCAGCTGTTTCCGGTCGCGAATGAGTAATAGGCAAGGGTGAGGACATCATTCACGATTTCCGCGTTCTCATGGAACGTCGCCATCAGGTCCGTCCGGAGCCCCACCTTGTCCGCGACCTGCTCCATGAGCCAGACGTCGCCATAGAAACGATTGACGTCCGCACCCTCGTATGCAGGACGGCCTTGCCTGCGATTGCTCTGAAGCTTATCTATTTCGCTGAGGTCCCACCCTTCGGGAAAGATCAGCCTGGCCCGTTCCTCCGGAGAGGCGTACAGGTACTGCTTGCCCGGGATAAACTTGAGACCATCCGTCACAGTGCCCCAATGCAGGCAGGAGTACTTCCTCTTGCCGTCCCCGGTCACGGTATACGGATGAGTCGTCGCATACATGTGACCTCCGTTCTTGTGAAGCGACATCCGATAGACGCTGTCCGCTTTTGTGAGTCTTGCCATATCTATTGTATTACTTATACAAATGTATAAATAATAATTTGAATATACAAGGGAAAAAGCGGGGATATTTAATTGTTCCCCAACTTATTACAATAAGAACTATGGATTAATTATACAATTTAATGTTAAACTCACGTTTATCATGTTTAACACTTTTTTTCAACTGTTTTCTATGTCGTCCGCAAGGTGCTGCAAAGTACACCTTAACGGGCTATTGTATACGTAAGTGGCTGTATGCCACAGTGTTTTTAAATTTTTAACGTAGTATTGATGTTAAATTCACGAAATTATATATGCCTATTCAACATCCCTTTCAATTATTCTCAAATACTCCATAATATCATGTTTCATTTTACTCAATGGCCTGTCAAGATACTTGGAGGGAATTGATTCCGTTCCAAACAGCATTCTATACACTTCTTCCTGACTAAAACCAGCAGTCCCTAGATCTCCTTTCATTTGATTATAAATTTGTTGAAGGTATGTATTACTGTATGCTTGTGCAAACTCCATTAGTTCTTTGACCTCTAGCGGCCCATGCATATCATATATTCTATCTAATTCAAAGGCTTTAATGGTATTATCTACTTCTGGATGAGCAACTTTATCTCTCTCTAACACTACTGTCCATTCTCCTTTGTCACTTATGTTTGGGACAAACTTGAATTTGGGGTCATCATCTTCTTGCTCGTAAGGATGTACAAATTTAGTCAGTTGAAAAACTTTATCTCCTTTTGCACCACTATTGCAAACAGCACAACACGGAATCAAATTGTAAAGATTCAAAGACAACAGAGGAAATCGTGATTTAGGAAACCAATGGTCAAAGGCAGGACGGGTTATCCTCTCATCATTATTCTTACCGCTTACAGTAAATGTATATTGCCGGTTACAATAGGTACATGAATTGTGTCCAATATGTTCTGCCAACCAATAAGATTTACTTTTCGAGTCTCCCAGAGCCCTATCATAATCAAATACACCAGCCAGAATACGTAGCCTTCGTCTGTATTTTTTGGGCAGAATTTTTTGTGTCAAATCCGCTTCACTATAACCAACCACGAGTTTTTTCATCAATTGCTCATTAAGAGCATGAGCCTCCGTCGGTTTTGCTACGAGTAATTTTTCTAAGATATCCGTCTCTGCGGGATGATCTCTATTCCAATCTGGCAAAAGTTCTGACCGGAAAGATTGGTACAACGATGTTCTTCCTTTCCAACTCTTGACACGGGTCACAAGGCTAGGCAACATCCTGTGTATATATTCCGCCTCAAAAGACTTGTCAATATTCAGTTTCCACATAATCCTATCCTCCTTTATCCTGTTTTCCGCACTTTTTCGTGACTTTTCAGAAAATCGGCCCTACAGCTGCGTGAGAGGCTGATAAAGAATCAAATTTGGGTGTCCCGCGACAAATGGCTACCTTCGTAGTATGTTTGTCCGGCGGAAGCAAAATAAGAGCGGAACCATCTCCATCCAAGTCGTTGCCAAGGTCAGCGGCAAATACCGCGTACAGAAGTCCTTTGGCAGCAGCCGAGACGAAGCCACCTTGATTTCTCTTGAGCGCAAAGCCCGCCAATGGGCTGACGAACAGGAGTTCGGAGAGGAGTTGTTCATCCAAGATGATGCTGCGGCATATGATGCCGTTTTTGCCGGTATAGGCCAGAACCAGCTTCGCCTGGTAGGCCCGGACCTCATTTACGGCCGCCTTTTCGATAAGATTGGCTTCGGTGCGGTTAGGACTTCCGATGACGAGATTTTTAAGAGCCTTGTGGTTACACGCCTGTATCACCCGGGAAGCAAACTCAAGACGCTCCGTTACATGGCGTACTTCATGAACAAGTACTACGACGAGGATAAGATCTATCGCTATCTTGACGAACTCTGCTGGAGGCATGGGAGCAAGCACAAAGGTAACTACGATGTCAAACACGATATAGAGCAGGTCACGTACAATCAGACAAAGAAAGTGTTGGGGGGCAGCGTGGCCATAGTCTTTTACGATACGACTACGATGTACTTCGAGTCCCGCGAGGACGACGCCCGCATTCCAGGCTGGTCTAAGGACGGAAAGAACGCCAATCCGCAGGTTGTTCTTGGCTTGTTGGTTGGTCCCGGAGGGAATCCCATAGGGTATGAAATCCATGAGGGGAACACTTACGAAGGCCATACGATGATCCCAATTATCAAGAAATTACAGAAGCGGTTCGAGTTTCCGAAACCTATTGTTGTGGCGGATGCGGGTCTACTTAGCAAGGAGAACATACGCGACCTGGAGAAGGACGGATACGAGTACATTCTCGGCGCAAGGATACGTTCGCAAAGCGAGCAGTTCAAGGACAAGGTAGCCTCCCTTGGCCTGAGCAACGGGCAAAGTTCCAGCATCCCACTAACGGCATCCAGACGAATGGTAGTAACCATGAGTGACTCACGGGCAAAGAAGAATGCTGCAGATCGCGAAAGAGGCCTCAAGAGGCTAGAAAAGCGATTTAAAACCGACAAACTCACGAAAGACAAGCTGAATAACCGTGGATATAACCGGTTCCTGGCCATGGAAGGTGATGCATTCATCAAGATTGACTATGCCAAGGTTGAGAAGGATGCCCGCCTGGATGGCTTGAAGGGTTACACAACCAATAGCACCTTGTCAGATGCCCGCGTCATAGAAGAGTACGGTTACCTCTTTATGATTGAGCGGGCCTTCCGCTTCTGCAAGACTGACCTGGACATAAGACCGATGTATCACCGGCTCTTTAACAGAATCGAGGCACACGTCTGTATCTGCTTCGTCGCCTACACGATCATGCTTGAGTTGGAACGTATCCTGAAGGCCGCCGAATCATACATCACACTGGACCGGGCACGCTTCCTCGCGGAGAAAATCTACCAGATCGACTACGTAAATCCATACAACAACAAGCAGATGTCAGTACTGCTTCATACCAAAGAGGAACCCGAAGTCACTGAACTTCTCAATATCATCTCAGCTAATTGCTGAAATGGGTGTCCCATTGCGGAAAACAGGAATTGTGTCCAATATGTTCTGCCAACCAATAAGATTTACTTTTCGAGTCTCCCAGAGCCCTATCATAATCAAATACACCAGCCAGAATACGTAGCCTTCGTCTGTATTTTTTGGGCAGAATTTTTTGTGTCAAATCCGCTTCACTATAACCAACCACGAGTTTTTTCATCAATTGCTCATTAAGAGCATGAGCCTCCGTCGGTTTTGCTACGAGTAATTTTTCTAAGATATCCGTCTCTGCGGGATGATCTCTATTCCAATCTGGCAAAAGTTCTGACCGGAAAGATTGGTACAACGATGTTCTTCCTTTCCAACTCTTGACACGGGTCACAAGGCTAGGCAACATCCTGTGTATATATTCCGCCTCAAAAGACTTGTCAATATTCAGTTTCCACATAATCCTATCCTCCTTTATTATTCCTCCAGAGCTTTAAGCTGCTCCATCAATAAAGCTTTCAAAGATTCTTTATAATCATCTTTCTTTTCTGGGAAAGTCCGCTTATAGTCATCTAGCAGAACACGTCTTATAACAGGTTCCCCAATGAGGTTTATCTGTGACAGAAGAACCTCCGGTGAATACACATATCGAAATCCCTCTTTGCTGAATTGTAGAGGAGTGCTTAGAGTCTTATACGTTTCAATGAAAGCGTATTCCTCGGGGATATCCTGCAATGATGTAAAAAACGCAGGTGCGGGTTCTATCTCATTTATCCAACGATATATTCTTAGGCATTTTGCTATTCGTGTTGTAGTCCATGTTGCCAAGTCTCCTGTCGTTCCGTATTTCAAAAAAAATGATTGCTTTAGCATCTCATGTATATTAGATGCAAAACAAGGTATTTTTGACACTTCACCCCCGTCTTTTCTTAATGCAAGTACGTTATTTGAAGGAATATCCGATAATACAAAGGGAGAATGGGTAACGATGCAAATACTAATCCACTTAATATTCCTAAGGTTAGCTTGCTTTATTCCATCCAGAATATTTTTTATAAGTTGCCTCTGTAATTCTGGATGATAATACAATTCCACTTCTTCCAAGACTAACTGAATATACGGATAAGCAACTCTTTCAGAAGAGCTGTTGTCATCACTTACTGAATCAAGGTTCTTTAGATGGTAGACAAGGGCACTGATTGAATATGCCTGTTGCTTTTCTCCAGAACTCAGAAATTCAAATGGTACATACGCACCAGTATTTAGTTCTACAAGTCCAATTGCAGTGTCAAAGAAAGGAGGTGGGATGGAGGCTTCCGTAATTAACAAAGACCCTATATTGCTAGTTAGTTCAATTCTTCTTTCATTAAATGCATTCCTCCATCTTTCATTGATATCAGCAATTCTAATTTTGAGTGGTTTATCTTTTGTTTCTCCATGTATTTCATAAATGTCCCAAATAAGGTAAGCAATAGTTCTATATAATTTATTGGCTACATGCGAATTGTTGGCAATTGTCATTTGAACTAGTTTCTGAAAAGAATCCTCATCAAAAGGCTCTTCTTGTACAATATGCCGATATCGGAATTTACGATACTCATCGTATGTACAAGCAATCTTCAGAGTTTTATACACAAGATAATTTATGGCTTGTTTTCGATACACATACGATTTGCTATTTGCCAAAATATCAAATCCTACAAGCGAGTTCCACGTATTCAGCAATATAGACTTCATCTTTTCATAATCATTTAATCCAAATTGTCTAAATCCGAGTCTTTGATGAATGTAATCCAAATCATAGTTGCACGGCTTTCTTTTCAAATCGAATGATGTCATGCGAAGATGTCCATTAATAACTCTGCCTTCTTCATCTTCCCTTACCATTATGGAGATCAGTCTCTCATAAGCCAATTTATTCTCCACATTTATATCATAGTTGCCTTCAACTCTATATGGAATCAGTACAATGGGAATCTGGTAGCCATCGTTTTTATGGAAAAGCCCACTCAACCAACATTTGTCTTCGGTAGAATATGGTATTATTTCATCTTTTTCGTCCTTATTATCTCCATTTCTGACCTCTATCTCATATTCCTCGTCATTGCACTCTGAAGCAAAATCGTTCGTGTTATAAGCATAAGCTGATTGGTTCGAAACGACCGTATAGAAAAATCTTGGCAATAGATTCTTCAGGGACTCGAAGTAGGTAGTTGAATAGGCATAGGCGCTTCTTATCGGTTCTCCCAACTTTGGAACTACATGGCTTTTGATAATCTCAATAGGTTTTTTAAAAACGATATTATCATTTTCCTCTTCTTCCTGCCAATAATAGCAGTAAAGTTTCACATCGCGACCTGTTACACACAGCCGATAAACATTATGTCCTAGTAGATAATACAATTCACCCTCAACTCCGTCTATAAAATGCAGATGTGGCCACCCATCAACTTTGGCGAACTCTCCAAATACGATAGCCGAGAAGTTGTTGATAAGCCGCATTTCAAACTCTATTATGGAACTTTTTCCGGCTCCGTTTTCACCAACAATCGCAGACACAGTAATGTGAGGAGAAGATATCCCGCCATCCATATAATAGTCATAGACAGTCTTTATATAGCGATCTTTGCTGACTAGGATTCTGTCTTCATAAATCTCAAATCCATCAAGAAGATAATATGGCTTACCACAGGTAAGTTTTCTCTTACCTGTACTAGATTCTGAATTTACTTGTACAGCAAATATATAGAATGCATCATCAATATCAGGACCTTCTAGTGGTACATTCTGCATTTGCTTTAACAAATTTTTTATCTTTTTTACTTCACGAGGATTCATGTTGTTTATATTTTACGCCTCTTTTACCTTTTTCAACTCCCTTTCCGAAAAGGTTTCATAACTCTTACCAGAAACCCTACCTTTCTTGTAATAAAATGTACTATGACTTTTCAACAACTACTTTCTGTGTAATTGAAAATCATAAATTATTACACAAATTGTATCTTGATGTCTTGATATAGTTTTTTCAATCGCCAAACCGACATGTCAACAAGTGGCTCAAACATGAAGCTATTAAGGTGTATGTTTTCCGGTGTTATTAAATTGACCTCTTTAATCAGCAATTGTATGTCAATAGTTGAAGGACATAACTCGTCAAATTTCTTTGTGAGTACAGAAGTCTGATTCGATTTAATATTGCTATAAAAATTATTGAAATCCCCAGTCGACATAACCTGTTTCAGTTTAGAGATCATATAATCCTCTGCTTTTAACCTTATGGCAACGGCAAAGACAATCTTGTTCTCAATATGTATTTCATCTATAGTTGGTTTGCTGCAGAGATTTTCCGCTATGTCGTAAATATAATCTTTTATGTTAGAAGCAGTATTCTCTGTTGGTAAGTTAGGCACATCTATGTTATTTCGCAAGATTTGCTCAATATCGTTAACTGTCAAACTTGCGGTTTCGGTTTTGACATGAAGACATGAGGTTAATTTTAAATAATCAGATTTGGACTGACCTGTTGCGATATCTTTTGTATATTCAATAAGGTTACGTGCCATAGGAATTAAGGCAATAAAGAACTCCGGCTTACCTGCATTACTCTTTATAAGTTTGAACGGTTCTTTCAAATATTCTGCTTGATGGAACTTGATTTCGTCATTGTCATTTTTATAAGCCATATATGTGCTATTTCTTTTAACTTGCAGACGAGAGGATATAGTTCGATAGAAATCAAAATTGTGGGTAAGGATGATCATCTTGAATCTCATGTCATCTTTCAAATCGCTAAGATATTCAACTATCGCGTATTTATTCTTGTAGTCAAAAGAATCTGAAATATCATCGAATACAAGAATGTGCTCTTGACCGCCATCATGTTTCATCTTTTCGATAGCAAAAAGTAATTGTAGGGTGTAGAACGCACGAAGTTCACCTTTACTTAAAACGACTTCTTCTAGTACCTTTGACTCTACTTCTTTTTGACCTGTTTGAGTACTGTATTCAAACGACAATGCCGCAGCTTCCTCGTTAAGTAAAAGATCTGTCTGATTCTTGATTTTCACTTCAAAAGGAACTGAAAATCTTCTATTGAAAATACTTATCGTCTTTTCCCAAGCGGCTCTTTGTCCTGCAGCTTGCTGAAGTACGGAGTCTAGCGTGGGTTTGGCTTGTTGATAAGCAATAAGTAAGTCGTCGGCCAAACCTTTAAATTTGACAAAATATCCCTTCCATACTTCTTTATGAAAGTTATCGTAATTAAGCAATTTGTCTACTAAGTCTGGATGGCTTTCGATTATCTCTTTGAACTGTCGTAAAGAATCGTTAGCACTGGCTTTTTTATCAATCTTTTCGAATGCTTTTTTTACCGTAGCATTGTTCAGTATACCTGAAAGTTCTTCGCTTATTAAAGTTACAAGTGCCGTTGATGAGTCAATTGTAGTTTCCCCATCACCCAATACAATTTTATGGCTAACCTCAAAGAATGCATTATCTGCAACAGATTTTGATAATTCAGAAGCTTGGTAAGTACCAAAAGTTTTACCATTATTTTGTTTAAATAGTTTCGAAGATTGTAATATGGCTTGGTATTTATCAGAATAATCTTTTAGTGCATCACGATTAGCGTCAATGAATGCTCTGACTTTACCATCCTTATCAAAAATGCTATTATATTTAAAATCATGGCAGATCTCATTTCCCACAACATCAGCCATCACTTCCTCAAACTTGCCATAGAAAAGACTTGGCTTGCCTTCACAGAAAGTTCGAATAAATTCTGCTACAATATCAGAACTTCTTGCCTGGTCGCTGATCTCTTTGAATAACGCTTTCTGCTTTTCGGACAAGTTTTTTAGGATATTATCATATTGCTGCTTTAACACACTGTCTGCAAGGAATGATGTGATGTTTTTCGGGGTCTCAGAATCAGGTTCTTCGCAGTTTGATACATATACTGACGCCGGTAATACAACATTACCATGTTCATCCTTTATATCTATGCTTCCAACAATATCTTCTACTACATCTTTAATTTTATCCACCTTGCCTTGCCCATACAATTGCAGTGTTTTAGCAAAGGAAGTCTTCATTAAGCCATTAGGCGCATAAATAAGCACCACATTTTCTCCTTCAAAAGTCAATACCTGTGAAAGCTTTGTAATACCAAAACAATGATCCAAATTTAAACTTATTTTATTCATCAGTTATTATATACGAAAAAGTTACTATGATTTATTTACTATATTTAGGCATTGTTTCTGCAACGATCTGGATATCTTCTTCGACAGGCTTATATAGTTTGATTCTCCTATCTTCTAAATAAATATGACATAGTGTATAAACCAATGCCTCCAAGGTCTGTTCCTGTACTTTCGGTTTCAGCTGGCATTCCCAAACGGTAATACAGTGCCACCCCATTGATGCAAGTTTTCTCTGTTCTTCTTTATCTCTGAGCTTGTTGCGTTCTATCTTATTCCGCCAAAATTCCACATTAGTCTTGGGCAGAACATAATACTTGCATCCTTCATGTCCGTGCCAGATACAGCCGTTTACGAAAATGACTGTCCGATACTTTCGGAGCACCAGATCAGGATGTCCTGGAAGTCGCGAATGATTCAGTCTGTATCGGAACCCACGACTGAACAAAAACTTCCTTACCAGCAATTCAGGCTTCGTATTCCGCCCTTTTATTGCTGACATACAACGGTGCCTCTGTTCTTTCGTGAGTTTATCCATATCTTTCAGATGTCATCAGATTCTTTCAAAGAAATCTTCGTAATCACCGTCTATTATTCTCCACATTCCATTCTTCCGGCCTCCTTCTCTGACAATGAACTTCATATCTGTCATTCTCTTGAGGTATTTAGGGATTGTCGTTTAATGTTTTAAATATGAGCGAAGCAGCGACCTGTCCCTTCAATTTCTGCTTCCGACTCATCAAAATTTCAATTTTATATCTGTTTCCGGTCGTTTCAGCCGGATTTTTTGTCTTTTTTCCATGGCGAGGATACAGTTCCACCACAAGAGCACCGCATTGACTGCAAGTTTCATCAGTGTCAGGCAGCCGCCAAACGCGCCCTTTGTTCTATCCTGTCAGTCTGCAATAACTTCGCGCATTGTCCCGCCGGCATTTGTCCGTCACCTACAAATTTTTTCAATGAAATCCTGAACAAGTTGGCAGATGTCGACGTGCTAGTCTGCGGCTGTAACCTTCTGAAAGATAGGTAATTATGATGTTAAGAACTCGATTCGGTCCCTGCCAACTCTCATGAAAAAGTAGGGAAGTGGGCACTCTGTTGAAGCTGTAATACGCTGTTAGCCAATCCTTTCTATAATATTCAGCCTGCCAACTTGTTCGAAAAATTGACAGGCTGTTTACAAACGCGATGAAAACGGTCACGATCTCACCGATTAGATAGCCATCCCCTTCACAATCTCCACGAAATTCGCTATCACGTACTCGGCGTCCTCCATTGACATTTTGGTATTCAGAGGGAGCGTGATTTCATTTTCGAACAGGTGATAGGCGTTCGGGAAATCGGCGATGTCGAAGCCGTGAGCCTTGTAGGCGGTCATCATCGGGAGAGGCTTGTAGTGGACATTGGTTGCGATGCCGCGCTCGGCCATCTGCTCGATAACTTTGTTGGCCTCTTCGCGGGTGCGGCCCTGGAGACGGACCAGGTAAAGATGGTGCGAAGAACAATGATCTGGAGCCCTGTGATTCAGATACTTGACCTGATGGGCTGCATCAAGGCCAGCGTTCAGAGAATCGATGCCGGCATTGTACAATGAAACCATCTCGTGACGCTTCTCCAGCATTGACGGGTAACGCTCGAACTGGACAAGACCGAGAGCTGCCATGATGTCGGTCATGTTGCATTTGTACCATGGGCCAATGATATCGTACTCCCATGCGCCTAGCTTCGTTTTCGCGAGCGCATCCTTGTTCTGACCATGAAGCGAGAACAGCTGGGAGAGACGGTAGATAAACTCGTTCCAGATCTCACCCTCAATGAAAGGTACAGGACTTCCGCAATACACCTGTTGACGCTCCACCTTCTCGTTTCCGAACGGCAGATTCCATGTCAATGCGCCGCCTTCGGCAGTAGTGAAATTCTTCACCGCATGGAAAGAGAACGAAGAAAAATCAGCAATCTCGCCAGCCATCTTGCCATGACGCGAAGCTCCAAATGAATGAGCGCAGTCATTGGAAATGGCGATACGGCCCAGAAGCTTCTGAATATCATTCGCAGGATGGAATTTTGCCAGAATTTCAGGACGGTTCACTATCTCGCGAACCTTATCCACATCAGCGCAGATACCAGCAATATCCACAAGGACAATGACTTTGGTGCGTTCCGTGATAGCATCAGCCAGTTTATCGTAATCCATCTCGACATTGTCCTTCTGAGAATCCACCAGGACAATGGTAGCACCGACATGAGCGACGATAGATGCCGACGCAGTATAAGTATATGCCGGGACAATCTCCGCGTCCAAAACTCACACCGCCTCGCTCCCGTCTTCGCCGTACTTTCCGTCCTTGGCTTCATAGATGACGGACGGCTCCAGGACTTCGACCGTGTGCCAGACGCCGGCGGGGACGACGCAGCCGTAATTGCCGGAAGACGGGTCCAGGACAATGCGTGCCGTTTCATGGAGGCGACGCCCAATTGCCATATCCTGCTTCTGTTCAATGCCATCTCCAGGTTCAATGCCATCTCCAGGTCTCGCTTCCTCGTAAAGGACCTCGACCAATTTTCCATGAAGCAACAATACATTCTCGGTACTGTGCGGATGCCGATGGATAGGAACCACAGTGCCGGGAAGAAGAGCATTGAGCATACGCTGGCTGTTGTCGTCGGATGACGTACGCAGGTCATAGTTCTGACGAAGCCGTGGATTTTCCGCAGCCTCGTACAGCAACTTCGAGATGAACTTATTGTCAATTTCCATCATAATCCCCTAAATCCATTAGAGACTTCAATGATGTCTCATTATTCATAACTCTTATTGCTTTCGCAACAACATCAAACGTCTGAATGTCGCGCCATGCTTCTAAAGACTTGGTACAAACGACATCAAAATTGGATTTAAATGTGTTGAGCGTTTCTGTAACATGTTGATTATCAGAATGTACTGCCAAGCTATCGACTTGGTACAAACTTGATACAAGTCTGTATAGCATTACTAACAATACTTCTCGTATTGAAATAATATCTGATTGTTCACAAAACAGTTAGCCTCTGATAAAGCACGTGTCTCGATTTTGTCCCAAATCCCTGTCACAACAAATCAACCCAAGGCCATACAGAAGTCAATGTCAATGCGTTCGCCTCCCCTCCACTAATACGCTCTCATCACCACCTCAAAAGCCTCCGCATACATCAGACCCCACTGTCCGCCACGATAAGCCGCCAACCCCTCGATAAACTCCGCCGACCTCGGATGCGGATAAGGCCTCATCACGCCTCTGTACATCGAAAGCGCCTTCACCTTCGCATCCACGCCCTCCTTGCCGACCTCCACATAACAATTCGGATTGAACGACACCATCGCACTGTTGATCTTCCACTCCGTACATGACGGCACCTCCATGTACCAGAGTTCCCGTACGCGCTTCACCTCCGGACGGCGCTGGAACAGACGCACCGCCTCTTGGCACGCCATTGAGGTCTGCAGATGGTCATTGTTTGTGTCCGCCGGATGATGGGTGATGATGATGTCCGGCTCGCTCTCACGGATAGCGCTTTCGATGAACTGCACAAGTTTCAGATGAGGAACCGTGTTCATCTCGATGTTCGGGAATGTGGCCTCGAACTTTCGGTGTATTCCAAGGAAGTCCGACGAAGCGTTCAAATCTTCATCCAACTCCTTATCCTCCGGGCGGAAAGCGCGCGCCTTCGCCTCCGTACACATGATGGCGACATCAATCTGATGTCCCTCGCGACTCCATCTGAACATGGACGCACCAGCCCCAAGCACCTCATCATCAGGATGGGCGACTACAAGTAAATATTTCATTGTGAATATTTTTAATTAGATTTTCCTATTGAATATCTCACGCCGAATGTAACACCGACAGAGTCCTGATACAATTGTCCTTTGTCGGCATATAAACCATACAAAACAGTAAGACCTTTAACTTTGAAAATGGAATCTACTTGCCCCATAAACGCACCCGAAAACTGCCTTAAGCCAGTCTCTTTGACCGTTCCCCAAGGCTTCTGGTATTGAGATTCACCCGTGTAAGGAGTAACGTATGTTCCATAGTTTTCACTATAGGTCAGCATCAGTTTGTAAGGGTACTTGCGGAACAATTTCCCGCCTATACCAAGATGGTGCGATTTTACTCGATTGTTTTCTATGCCAAGATTAACCAAGGCAGACGACCATTCGCCAACATGCACACCCTTGGGCAAGAACAAAGGATCACCAATCGACCTTCCGTGGTGAGTCCAACAAGATTTGTAATATGAGTTATGGAAATAATTATCAACACCTACTGTGGACACTCCGGGAGGAGTGATTGAATGCCCGTCCTTATCGAAAGCCTCGCCATTAATCGGCCCAGACTGATACATGGTATACTGATGCTCGTACACAACATCGCTAATCCATCTGTTCTTATCATTGGAACTAAAGGATAGCGTGTTCACACCATCGGGGAAGTTATAGAATCCCATCCCAGATCCATCGTTGTAGGGAATGTCATGTTGGGCGACAAAGACCCATTTCTCACCTTGGTAAGACACTCGAATGATCTCGCTTCCTCCTTGGTCACCAATGACGTTCAACCGGTCGCTCATCGTCCCGTCGCCACCGGCGCTGCTGCCAGTCACGACCCTTATGTAATTCTTCAGCGAAACCGGGTAGTTCACATCCGTAGGATGTTCCCCTGCCCACATGGCATAATGATCCAACACCGCATCCAATGACAACCTCTCTGTCAGTGAAAAACGCAATCCTATCCTTGTCCGATGCACCAGCGCATCCTTAACGTAGCGATTGTCTGTAGTCGTAAAATCCCCGTATGCACCATAAATCCACAAATGCTTACGAGTCAACGGCACCGCCACAGGATCCATGCTGACAAGATACCCAGGCATAGAACGGGCGTTGCCCGTTTCCACAAGATGCCCACCCGTCACTGACAAGGAACCAAGCGATTGTGAAGCCCCCATGAAATCATTGTCCCGATGCTTGATCCCGACATCCAATGTAAACGGCTTCCACTTGATAGACCCATAGAGTTCATCCACCATCATATTCACAGATTTTGATGAAAGACCAAGCGGGTTTTTATAACTATTCGCCGCCAAAGAAGCGCCAAACCTGTATTGAATAGTCTTGGACTGATCAAATTGTGTGCTTGCCTGCAGCAGCGCCAACCCGCCATTCCTCTCCGGCATCAGCCCGTACTGGTTGGTCGTCATCCAGTACGGCAAATAACCCTCGGAAGATGCCATGGCACCCATGAGCATTATGGAAGCGATGAAATCGTTCACTTACTTACGTCCAACAAGATAACAATTAAACAGTCTTCGAATATCCCACCAACTTATCATGCATCCATTGAGGATACTTTCCACAGGCGGTGTAGGCTATCGCGATGACTGTCCAAAGGATTAGTTTCATGTCTCCGAAGAAAGAGGCATGCCTCACGTAATAAACGTCAAGTTTCAGTCGGACAGGCAGAACCTTTTCATTGTACTCCTTCTCATCCGGGAACTGATCACCATAGATGTAGTCCCAAAGGCTTGACTGGCTTGTCAGTCCACAAGGCACTGTTGAGGCGACCGCATTCTCTCCACCACGGGTGACCTCAACCTGATCCACCGCCGCCGGACGAGGGCCGACAATCGACATCGTCCCATTAAGAATATTCAAAAGTTGCGGCAGTTCATCAATCTTGAGCCTCCGCATGATCCTTCCCCACCAAAAGATCCGATCCTGCTCCGGACGAAGCGAAGCCTCGCTTGCGCCACGAGCCACTCGCATGGAACGGAACTTCCACATCTTGAACCGCCTGTTATCCTTCCCGACACGATTGGCGAAATAGAACAATGGCCCGGGATCGCTGACTTCCGTCAGAATAATAGAAACAATCCATATCGGTGACGTGCCGACGATGCCCAAAATGGCGCAAACAACGTCGAAAAAGCGCTTTGAAACATTATATACCATACATGTTATTTATCAAATCTATTTGCATCCGTGTTCTTTATGACGCAAATGCTATGAACACTACCTCGAGCGTTGTAACCACCATAAAAAGTCAAATGCTTGTAAGACATATAAGCAATGATTACAATACAACAATCTTCACTTGAGTCACTATATTCTCTCAATCAATAAAACGTTCCTCATTAAGTTCATAGAATAATTGGTCGTCAATCCTATTTAGTAAGCGTTAAAAAAGTTGATAAAGAATTGGCAGTATTTTCGAGGATAGATGTCTTTTTGAAGTAGGAGTGTGCCGGTAGCACATGACTGATGAGAAAAGATATATAGACCGGAAAGACAATCTAAGATTACCAAGTTATTTTTTAAGGATTACTTAAATCAAGAACAGATCAAAAAAGCGCATTAAACTTTCCTTTTCTTTTTATCCTTTATCAATTTCGCAAAGCCTTGTAAAGTGAAAGCAAAGAACACCCAAAGATCTGCCCAAGAAAAAATCTGATCGGTAGTATTCTTGAACGAAAACCATGAAGGTGTGCACTTAAATCGGTTTGGCGACTTAAAAAACCAAAGCACATCTGTATGCATATAGCGAAGGAATTTGTGCTGAACTTCAAACTGAGACTTCACATCCTTACCAAGAAAATCATCCACTATCAATTGCGAGAAGTTTACTCCTGCCTCAAAACAAATCTTCACAGAGCCAGTAATACGAGGGTTAATCTCCATAATCTTCGTCCTTCCATCACGAGTATCCTCTATCAAGTCAATGTCGGCATAGCCCTTCCAGCCAATCTCTTGCAACAGTTTCTGACAATCAGCGACTATGTCCGGACGATTTACAGTCTCGTTCAAAGTGCTGCTTCCTCCATTGATCGGGTACCAACGCACCTTTGCAAACACACAAGCGCCTTTCAATTTACCATTGCGATCAATGAACATTTCGCATTTGTACTGAAGCCCATCCTGTGGGATGTACTCCTGTATCAGCATTTTGCCATACCTTTGCTCTGCCTTATCATAGTACTCCATCAAGTCCTGTTCATCTTTCGCCACATGGAACCCTACTGCAGCACACCCCGTACGTGGTTTGACCACAACTGGGAACTTCACTTTGTCCTCATTCGTCAGGTAATCCTGTTTGTCGGCAAACGACAACGGACATGGTAGATTATGCTCCATACACACAAGCATAGTCTGTAACTTATCCGAAGCCATCTGGAATGTATCCCAGTCCTCCACCGCAAGAGTGGTTAATTCCTTCAATGCCCCCTTATGCTGAGCCAAAATAATTGCCACATCATCATTCATCGGAATCACTAAATCATAATGATAAACCTCAAGTTCCTTACGAATAGCCATATACGAGCCCTCTGGGTCATGAGCGTCACAATATGCCAGCAACTTCCGATGCGGATACTTTGACGCATAGCCAGGGTCAAGCCTACTGCCATTGTATGTTGTCACCTCACAACCTAAAGCACGAAGCGATTTAGCCATAGGCAGCACCTGCCTTGCCCTGCCCTCGATCAACAGAACTTTAATGTCTTTGTAGTCTTTCATCACTTTTCAACCATTATAGCTTCACCATGTCCACCGGCAAGTCCCAATGTCGTAAATACCACTCTATCACACTGGTCGCTGCCCAAGGGGAATCGCATCACACCATACTGCAATATCAGCGGCCAAATGTCCTTCTTCAGTTGCCATACATTTTCAGGTTTTCCATCCACCAACTGCTTCATGCGGCTGTAACAATCTTTCTCGTTCTCGCCTCCCTCTACGCCTGTCGAGAAGAACGACCTGCCATCCATATATGAAGCACAACCATGGCAAGGTCCCTCAAAATCAGCCACTATGGAAATCTGTCTGGTCTTTCTATCCATACGTATAAAATGAACCGTATCAGAACAACTACCGGCATCTGTTCCCCATAGCAATGCTTCCTCTGTGAAACAAACACCTATTGCACGCCAATCCTGACTACCTTTACCAATCAAATCCCATGATTCACCATTATCCTCACTTCTGAACAAACAACACTCCTTGTTACCCTCACCATAGTCTCCAGTTCCCATCCATAAGCATTTTTCGTAGACATCCCACTTGACGAAGTGTATATGTCGAATTACCCCAGGGGCAAATGACTTCACAACATGAAATGACATTCCATTATCCAACGACCGCCACAGCTTCACTTCCATATTACGATTCGGATTCAGCACATACTCGCCAAAGAATATGGAGCCATCGGGGGTTACACATACCCCTTGATGCGCAGGTTTGTTTCCACTAAACTCATTCCATTCATTCATCACATCACCTTCGTGCGAAAGTATATACAACCTGCGTTTTACGACTACTAGCAAACTGCCATTTTTCAATGGCAGAATATGGTGAATGCCGACACGCAGCAATTGTGATGATAAACGGTGGCAACTCAAAATGCGTTCTTTCAGACCACCTACACGATACTTTCGACTCACACGCTTTCCGTTATAATCAGTAGCAAAGAACGTCATACCATATGCCACCCATATTTTGTCCTTCTCCTGATACAGAGCACGGCCATTCATCAGCTTCTTGAATAAAATCATTAGCTTCTATTATTTTTTGTTATTGACAACTCGTTCGAGTTCTGCTTCAAGCCCATCCATGTAGCGTTCCAGTGTGAAATGTTTCTTAAAGTATTCACGAGCATTTTCACCACAGTAATCAAAGTCGTGTGGATGTTCGATGTAAAGCAACATCAGTCGCGCCAACCCCTCATAATCGCCAGCAGGCACGTAACTGCCACATTTAGACTCATTGATAATCTCTTGCGAACCACCATTGATGGCAGCCAAAATAGTCTTTCCAGCCGTCATATACATCTGCATCTTGCCTGGTATAGTGTCGCCCACCTCATTGTTGCCACGAAGTGTAATCAACAACGCATCCGCCATTTTATAAAAACGTGGCATTTCTTCTCGCTTTTGGTTACCGTAGAAGATTATATTCTCCTCCAACCCTTCTGACTTAACCACATTCTCAAGTTCCTGACGCATACGGCCATCCCCCACCATGTGAATCCTATAATCCTTGCGTCGGCCAAGAATCTTCGCTGCTTTTATTATCACATCCACACACTGGCCCTTTCCGATGTTTCCTGCAAACATAAAGTCCGCAACGCCATTTTCCACTGAAGTCATGTCCATATCCAACATACCTGTGTCAGCATGCTGCGGTAAATACGCCATCTTCTTCATGTCAATGCCGTTCACACGGTGTAAATAATCAATAAAAGGACGCGACGTCACCACTATTCTATCCGCTCCTTGATATATATTACGACTCATCTTATTAATAAGCCACATCAAAGGATTTTTGCCTTTAAGCAAACCTTCAGCAGAAACTGGCCAAATATCAAGAGTATAATACACAACCGGCACCCCGGTCTTTTTCTTATAATCCAATGCAGCATACATAGAGGTTATTGGACTTAGCTGATATCCCAAGACAACATCGTATCTTTCTCCATCCGCGACCATCTCCTTCACCTTCCTCTTGCTCTCTTTGACGAATGTAACATAATTGCACACAAGCTTAACAGGACTATTCCCCCTAGGCACCTGATTCACATGCACCACACGCACGCTTGTCTTCCCGAAATAATCCTTCTCATTCCTTTCAAGACCTTCTTTACTATCATACCCCTCAAACACAACTCCTTTAGGGTAATTCGGCACGCCACAAAGTACTGTCACCTCATGTCCACGTCTCACTAACTCCGGCGCAATCTCATTGATCTGGAATTGTTCCGGGTAATAGTACTGCGTTACGATTAAGATTCGCATAAAATGTAAGAAATACTAAATAGAATAATTCTTGAGCTTATGCATGTATACTTGTAATGAATTTCCCAGGATTGGATATTAATTCGGCTTTTCCCCTTAGCACATTATCATCAAGCATCCACCATTTTGACTTTAATAATCGAGAGATAGTCAGTTCATCAAAACGGTATTTTATAACCTTCGCAGGACAACCGACCACAACTGCATACGGGGGTACATCCTTTGTTACAATCGATCCCGCACCAATGACGGCACCTGTACCAATAGTTACTCCTTGTAAGACAGTCACCCGGCTACCAATCCACACATCATGTCCAATGGTAGTTCGCTTCAACGGTTCTATATCAAGATAGCCAAGGTGTTTTCCGGTTCCCCCGCACACGTTACAGAATACGGGCGAAGTGGTTACCCAATTTAAAGGATGTTTAGCGCCACCTGCCACAAAGCCGTTTGCAATGCTGCAGAATGAACCAATATCACATGAATGCACCTCACCATCATAGCCGACATATGAATGGCGTCCTATAGAAGAATCGTAGAACTCTGTTCCAGAATATATTTTCGCAGTCTTATCAATCTGACTGTTAAGAACAGATTTACCGCGTAGAAATTTCTTGAAACATTTGGAATATAAATAACTCAATGTCATAAGTGTCACACAAGTTTAATATTGTTTTTTATCATTCTCATCTGATAATATGGATTCCAATTAGTATCAATCTCATTAAAGCAAGCCTTACGCACCTCTTCGCGATGATTCTGTTTACAAGCGAACCAATGGCTAATTGCAGCAGTAAGAGCCGCCACATCATCCATCTTAAAAAAGTCACCCGTAATACCAGGTTGAATAGCTTCAAACTCTGGCATCTGCCATTCAAAGCAATTGTGCGTGATAACAGGACATCCAAAAACCAATGAATGCATAGCTGTCAAACCAACATTTCCTGGCGATACGCATAGATCTGCATTGTATATAAATTCAGCATTGGTCATCTCGTCATAACAAGCACCATAGAACCATACTTGAGACGCCAAACCAAGATCATTGACTTTAGTTTTTAGTATTGCACCCTCCTTTCCATCGCCAACAAACACAAGATTATATAGTTCACCTTTATCACGCAAGTTTGCAACCGCATCAATAACCATATCCAACTTCTTAACTTTTGTTAAGCGTCCAATGAAAATAATGGTTGGATTGACATTACCAAAATGATTAGTATATATGCCTGATGGATGCATATCATTCCTTAGTGCTTTTTGAGTAACATAATCCAATGAATTGTGGATAGCAAAAAGTTTCTTTTCTGGGATACCTTGCTCAATTAGAAGTTTCTTCGCACGATTGCCATAAACAAATATACCGGTAGCATGATGATATAGCCAAAGTTTCATCTTAGCATTAAGACCAGATTCTTTGCCATACCACCCATGTGTCCATAAATAAATATTTTTATGTGGGAAGAACGTAAAAGCCAACCAATAAAAGACCCAATCTGTAATTGAACGAACATCTGCCAACATAAAGAAGTTCTGATATTTTTTCATAAAGAGTAACTTCAATATGCCTCGTTTCCAAAATATCTTTAACGGATTACCAACAATCTTGTAATAATCGACATTCTTAAGCAATGACGTATCCATCTCTTTTATGTCATTATTCGTCTCTCCAAAGTACCAGTCGCAATCATATTCATTGTCAATTGCACGAAATACAGACTCACGATAATGAGGGGCTGTGTTGTATATAATACAAAGTTTTTTCATTGTTCCAAAACTTTATTTATTCCCTATCTTTGAGTATATTATTGCTCAGCAATAATACATTTTCAGTGCGTTCTATAATACTCTCCCATCTCATCTATTGCCTTTTGAGACCATCTTCGGAAAATGCATCCATCTGGTGTAAGTGTCATTTCTCCGAACCATATTTTACTTCCGTTTGAATAAAGGTCAACTCGAACCATATCAATACCTGCGGCCAATTTCTTTGCACAACTAAGCATTTGAGCAAGATTGGCAGGTCTACTTACTAACTCACTTACTTCATGACTTGCTATGCAATAATCAAACAGAGGATTCCAATCTATATCATAAGGGATATAATCCGCATGACCAGATTCACGATCATTGCATACAAGAATAGCCATGATTTCTCCTTTTAGACAGATGAATTTATAATCTATTGGAAATCCTCCTGTACCATCATCAATAAACTCTTCACATACAATCTTTCTCGAAATCAAATTATAATGACGTTCAGAAAATGCATACTTGGGAGAAGAAAGCCAGTCATCTATCTGATTTCTAAGTGTTTTTTCTGCATAAAGAGACTTATCCATGCAAATTAGGTTCATGCCTGCACCCCAATTAGCCTTAAGTGCAAAACGCTCTGGAAGATCAGAATAGACAAGATCCTCACCCCTTAAATAACAATTAACAAGTCCCACCAAAGTATCCCCACAGCCACATTCTTTCACATATTCTCGAACTAAATATTTATCAGCAAGTTTATAATATTGGTTTATTTTTCCATCCAACAGCCTCTTAATCCATAACTCTGAGAGATCTTTCGGTTCTTTCAGATTAGGCCACTTGCGCCGATGATGGTAATATGCCAAACAGAAATGCAACTTCGGAGAGTATTTTGATAATATTCTAGATATGATAATATTTATTGATTCCATGATTCGTCAAATATCTTTTAGAGATTCAAACGGGTCTTTGCCATTTTCAATACAATAATTTCTAACCGCCATTTGCTGACAATAGTTCTCTTCACCATAATTAATACTAGTTAGAGTTGTATTATATCTATTAATAATTTCAAGCAACGGGCATTTATTCATAATTGCGACTATCTTATATCCAGAGAAACGACACATTGAATTCAGCCATATATCATCAGCAGTTCTACAAATAGACATAAACATTTCTTTATCTTTGGCTATTTCAGGCAAAGATCCAGAGGGAAATAATGTACCTCCTCCACTTCCTATAAAAGTAGACCAAGAAGGTTTTAAAGCAATATTACATTTTTTATTACGAATAAAACTGACATTACCATCCTTATCTAAGCCAATCTGGTTTGAATACCGTCCGACAATACAATGTGGATGCATTGCTGCTACAGACATCACAGAAGATATTGTGTTTGACGGATAAATCAAATCATCATCCAATGTAAAAAGATTATCTTTCGGATAGTCTCTTAATACATAATAATATTTCTTATGAGAACGCAAATCATCGTCACATAAACGAATACAGAGTCCACGACCTTGAAGGTCTATTAGTTGTCTTGGCAATACATCTAATGAGGGGAATTGTTCTTTTGACAACCAAAGAAACAACATATCCGGTTTTTGATTTTGCCTCAATATACTCTCTATTACAATCCATACCTTGTCAATACGTGCAGGGAATGTCGTTAGCGATGCTATCAAACGATTCTCCGTTTTTGGGGTAGGATCAATTCTATATTGGGGGTTATCAGAAGTTTTCTTATACCAATAAGGGACTATAATATTTGAGCATATCCGGATTATATACCTGAAAGCAGAATTGAACTTTATCTTTTCTAAAAAGGAGAAATTATTACAGAAAAGAGAATATAATTTATACATAAAATCTACCATTATCCTATGCGTCTATATTTTCTGAAATACCAATATGGAAAAATGAACATAAAAGAATAGAACACAGATGATAGGTAGTTGTTATTCGCAAACATGAATAACAGCATATTTGCCAAAACCACAAACACAATTCCAGAACTCAAATCTCGACTTGTTCTAAACATATGTAAAGCAGCACTGGCAAACTTTGCAATATAATAAACGACAAAAGGAACAAATAATATTGTAAAGTCATTAGCTAGCCAGAGATAACACGAATGCCAATTTACATAAGAATCCACCCCTAACTTTTCCATCTGCATTTGATAACTATTCATTTCTGGATTTAAGAACAGAAAATCCTGAGCTAAAGACTGAAGTGCGGGATTGTTTCCGAAGAAACCACCCCAATGAAAATCCAATTCATATATATTCTCCAAGAACATATATCCTTGTGTTAAATAACTAAATATAAACAGTAATAAAACTTGAAGCCTATAAGGGAGAGCATCTATAAAAGCATTTGTATTAATTGATACTGATGAACCTAAAGCTAAATAATCCCCGCCTGAAAGGTTCTCAAAGTTACCTCCACTACGTCCCTCCATATTGTATGAAAATATATAGATAACAAAGGTAAGTGCTATAAATCCCAATAAACATATTTTAAGGACTATCCTTTTTGACAATGTTTCATAAGGTATTTGCATCAAAATGGCCAAAAAAACGCAAGCGACAAGCATTATTATTCCGAAATTAGTGCCTGTACCCAATGAATATAGACACTCAAATACGAGAAGTAAAACAATAATAACCTTAGAAAATCTCTTTAATTGATTCCAACATATCAAGGCATATATGAAAAATACAGAATCAATTATAGAAGTTAGAAAAAATATAGTCCAAGGGATAGTTCTTACTCCATGAATAAAAGAGCGTCCCAAATAAGGATCTGCAACACCTATTGATATTCTATTTATCAGAGCATTAAAATCAAAAGGAGGCAAATACAACATATACGAATATCGTATTGTAAATGTACACACGTAGAAGAACAACACAAAATTGAATATTCTTGTGGACACATTTACTCCAGATTGATGAATTAGGTTGTTCGTTTTTAACCTCCCTTGACGGAATCCTAAAGCCATCATTAATATATTCAATGTAATATAGAATACATTAATTATACGATACCCGGAATTTATGCTAAAAGGTGTGATGACATACATCACAAGTGTAAATATATTAAAATAAAGTAACACTTTGAGAATAAGACCTTCAGTTCTCATTATTGTCGTAAATTAATTTTACTAGAGTTTCTGTCACAGCGTTAACATCCATATGCTTAAGATACTCTTCTCTTTCGGAATAATTAATTGTCATTGTGTTATTTAAGCAGAATTCCATTGCATCAAGATAATCCTCAGGATTGTGATGTACATGTATAACAGTCTTTGAATTCTTGAATAAGGAACGAACTGGACTGCCATTACCTGATTCAGATATAATTAACCTATTATAAGGCAAATAGCCAATTACTTTACTTGATAGAAAGATATCATTGTCAATATTTGCATTTACATCTATCAGTGCGACACACTTACTGAAAATATGACTTAAGTCTGCTGAATAGGATATAAATTCAATATTACCTAAAAGATCAGAATAGTGCTTCTTTATATATATATCCAGTTTACCAGATCCCACAAAAAAAAATTTAGCCAAAGGATATTTTTTCATGAACAGCCTAAATCCATTCAGCAAAGCATCCGGGTTACGAGGCCCATACATTTTCCCCGCATATGCAAATGATGGCGTTATATCGTCAAAAGGCAACACTTGAAACGATGTCTCTTTAGGTGGATTTGGAAGTACCACTGATTTTATTTTCGGATTCCCAATAATGCCTAATTCATGTGCTAGCATTTCTTGATTAGTCATACACAAAACATCAACCCTCTGCATATACCTTTTTATACATCGCTTCATTGCATATGAATACATCCCTCTTTTTTCCCATGGTGGTGGCGGAGGTACTGCATCGACACAATAGCAAATATGCTTCACATCTCTTTTTGCCACGTATAAATCTGCTGCCATAAGTGATGCATAAAATGTAGATGACATCAAACTAATAACAACATCGTACGCACCTGAATCTAATATATCCTGTATGCCTCTTGCCCAATTCCTCTGTGTATGATAAAAGCCAAAGATGTCAAACAACCATGTCCTAATCCTCCAAGAAGGAATCCTTTTCTGAGGGACATATTTAACAAGGCCTCTATGATTAAATGGAATTTGATAATCCATTGTAGAAGTCACAATATCAATTTCTATCTTTCCCGATATGCCTGATAGAATATTTCTAAAAACAACTCCTGGTGCATTATTGCCAAGGTTATCCGCTATTACAACCACCTTCATTACTTTCTTTTTATGATTCGCAATAATAGAGACTTCTCATTTCTGTCTAATACGCATATCCAAGATACTATTGTAATAGAAACCCAAGATGATATACATACAGAAAATAATCTAATGAAACTTTGTTCAAAACAACTAAACACCATAACAGGAATAATTGCACTTACTATCGTTAAAACAGCAATTGGTATCGCTAATCCGAATATCAACTCCTTCACAGCATAGTCCACATATGAACGTAATAGAACATATCTAATAATCAATGATGTAGAAGAAAGCATTATAGACACATAGAAAGTTGAATCATAACTTAAACCCATCTTTAACATTAAATATGAAATAGGGAGATTCATTAGTAATACTCCGCTTACAGTCATTTGATATTTCTTAATGGAACCAGTAGCTTGCATCAAAGTATGAAGTGGCCCCGCAAGGCAACATACGAGTATATCAACCATTGCTAATCGTGTAAACATGATTGAATACTCTGGTACTTCTTTTAGCCAAAGCTTTAAAACATATGGACATTCCAGTATAAAAGGGACAACAATGTATAATAGTAATATATACGAGAGTTTAGAGGACGATGATAACAATCGAAACACGGACTTATCTTTAGTTGCATATGCCTTCATAATAGGTGGATTAGCGGCCAATTGGAAATTAGTAACTAGTTGGTTTGCTGCCCCACTCACTTGAAATGCAATAGCTCTAGCCGCATTTACAATTGGCCCACCAAATATATTAAGAACTACATTCACCCCTTGATTATAGACAATCCCGGCAAAAACCCCAATCAAATTCCATCCAGCAAAACTACTCATATCCTGAAATAGTTTCGTATCCCAGAATTTCTTAAAATTTCCTTCTTCAAAATGACTAATACAATACCACATATAGAAGAACTGAATTGCCACTGCTACTACCATTAGTAAAAAACCATACAAAATCAATTTGTCAATAGAACTATATACAAGAGCAATGGCAATAACTAGTTTTGCGAATACCTCTATTAAACTTATCGCCGCGAACGCTCCCATTCTCTCTCTTGCTATAATCAAGGCCTTATATGGAACATTCATTATTCCGAAGAACAACACAACTATAGATAAATGAAATATCCATAATGCTGACTCCATGCGCTCTATAGGTATAACAAGTTTGTTCTTGACAAAATACAAACCAACCGGTTCCGCTATAATAATTATAGCAAATGCTAAGATAAGGTGAATAGTAACACCCATACTAAATATTTGATTGAGTCTCTCATGGTTATTTTCCTTCATTTCAACTGTCAAAAAACGTTGAACTGAGGCGTGCATCGCACTATTTAAAAAACCAAAAGATACAACAAAACCTGTAACTACATTATAAATTCCATAGTCACAAGCACCAAGGGCATTCAATACAACTCTTGATGTATATAACGTTACTATCATCGATAGTAACATTCGCCCGTATAATAGTATTGTATTCCTTGCTATTCGAAAACCTCTACTTTCTTCCATGAGTTAGTGGTCAATTTTTGGACTATGCTCAAAGTCAGAGACATAGCGTCCGCTCGACCCGTCGCCAGGCCAATGATTGTCCGTTTTTGGTATTACTTGTTGATTATTTTTTTACTTTTTCTACGCTGGCGACAGCCTCAGGTGTCCAAGATGCTTCCTGCCGCCTGTCACCACGTCCTCGAAGAAGTCTTCGCTGCTGTACATTGGTCTCGTTTTTCCGGCTAAGGTAAGGGGCTTTTCTCCGGGTCCAAAATTTGACCACTAACCATTAAGCTCCATTGCTATTGTGTTAATATATTTAAAGATCCATGTAGTCAAAATAGCCGCGTCTGCTATCAGTAATTTAGGCCGAAAGACCAAAGGGGCAGCGTGTTGCCGTGAGCGAATTCAATGTCATCCTTTACGACATAGGAATCCGGAAGGTCCTCAATCTGTCTTTTTCCTTTATTCCGGCCACCGATCTCAAATGTGCGGTCACCGATGACGAAATCAGACTGACGTGAGGAAACCACATCATTCTCCACACGCATCTGGTTGTAGAAAAAAGTTTCCCTCATGTTCCCCATGTCAGCTTTCCCTCCGGACAAGACTGTCATCAGACTTGGGTTGTCAATATAGACCTTCTCCACTTTGCCCAGTCCCCTCATTCCTCCCGTATCGTCCCTAAGTTGACCTATCAGCTGAGCCTTCTCCAGCAACGCGAGATAGTCTGAGACGCTGTTTCGGCTGACTCCTATTTCAGACGCGAGGCTATCCGCATTAGGTTTATACGGAGCAAGTGTCGAGATAACAGCCAGCATCTTTTTTAGTTTTTTTGCTGTCGGCGCCTTTAGTTCGGCATACTGTGCGATGTCTGATTCTATCGTTTTTGTTATGACATTCTGCATCCTCATCGGGAAATCTCCCTCCAATGCAAATGGATAGTAGCCCTCTGCAAGGTAACGTCTGAAAAGAGGGAGAGGATGAAGCACACCGTCAATACGTGACTTGCCCGCGAGTATCTCGTCAAGTGAATACTTAGATGCGTTTATGTTGTGAAACAGTTCCAGATATTCTCTGAAGGACAAACCATACAGCGTATAAGGTAGTACCCTTCGACTGAGATCAGCGACTCCGTCCATGATGTCCAGTATGGAAGATCCTGAGAAAATCACCCTCATGTCCGGATGAGTGTCATATATCTGCTTGAGTTCGCGGGACCAGTCAGAATACTTGTGAACTTCGTCTATGACGAGCAAATGGCCAGCATCCTTCGAGAACTCATCCGCAACCTCGACAAGAGAGTGAGTGCTGAAATATGTATGGTCAGCGGATATGTATAGAAACTTGCAATCCGAAGCCTGTTCCTTAAGATATTGCAGGATCATCGTGGATTTGCCGACTCCTCTTGCCCCTGTGATCGCGATCATACGGGAAGTCCAGTTCACACGTTCATAAAGATACCTGTGAAAACTGCTGGTCGTAAGTTCAAGCTGCAAACGCATGTATTCGTATAACGCCTCGTCAACCATACTCAATTAATTTTGTATATCTATGCAATACTATTGCAAAGATAGCAATTGCACTCAAAAAGTGCAATTTTCCTCCGTATCATGCACCCATATTGTGCACAACATTTTGCATGAGTTTTATGACTTCCTCCAGACCATCCTGTTGACGATGCCGGTGTAGGACTGGATGATCTTGACAACCTTGGTGGAGACGTTCTCGTCGGTGTAGGTCGGTACAGGGAGGCCGAAGTCACCGGCGCGGTTCATCTCCACGGCGGTGTCCACGGCCTGCAGAAGGCTGCGCTCGTCAATGCCGGCGAGGATGAAGCAGGCCTTGTCAAGGGCCTCGGGACGCTCGGTAGAGGTTCGGATACAGATGGCAGGAAACGGATGGCCTACGCTGGTGAAGAATGAACTTTCTTCCGGGAGTGTGCCGCTGTCGCTGACCACAGCGAAGGCGTTCATCTGGAGGCAGTTATAGTCGTGGAATCCGAGCGGCTCATGCTGGATGACACGTGGATCGAGCTTGAAACCACTGGATGCCAGTCTGTTGCGGCTGCGCGGATGACAGCTGTAGAGAATTGGCATGTCGTATTTCTCGGCCAGTTTGTTGATGGCATTGAAGAGGCTCCGGAAGTTCTTCTCGGTGTCGATGTTCTCCTCGCGGTGGGCGGACAAAAGAATATACTTTCCCTTCTCCAACCCCAACCGCTTATGAATATCCGAGGCCTCGATCTCGGCGAGGTTCTGGTGCAGCACCTCGGCCATCGGCGACCCGGTCACGTAGGTCCGCTCCTTCGGCAGGCCGCACTCGGCGAGGTACCTTCTCGCGTGTTCTGAATATGCCAGATTGACATCCGAGATGATGTCAACTATGCGGCGGTTCGTCTCCTCCGGGAGGCACTCGTCCTTGCAGCGGTTGCCGGCCTCCATGTGGAAGATCGGGATGTGAAGACGTTTCGCGCCAATGACAGAGAGACAGCTGTTCGTGTCGCCGAGAACCAGTACTGCGTCCGGTTTGGTCTGGGCGAAAAGTTTGTATGAGCAGTTGATGATGTTGCCGCATGTCGCTCCGAGGTCGTCACCGACGGCGTCCATATAGACCTCCGGTTCAGCGAGTTTGAGGTCCCGGAAGAAGATGCCGTTCAGGTTGTAGTCGTAGTTCTGGCCTGTATGTGCGAGGATGACATCGAAATACTGGCGGCATTTGGTGATGACCGCCGCCAGGCGGATAATCTCAGGGCGCGTACCTACTACGATACAGAGCTTGAGTTTGCCGTTCTCCTTCCAGTGAATATCTGAATAATCGAATTTAGGTGTCCTTTCCATTTCCTTATTTCTCCACTTTATCGAAATATGTGTCTGGTCTTTCAGGATTGAAGACTTCGTTGCAATACATTACGGTCACGAGGTCTTCGGTCTCGGAAAGATTGATGATGTTGTGAGTGTAGCCCGGAAGCATGATGACAGACTGGATCTTGTCACCGCTTACTTCGTAGTTCAGGACTTCATCCGTGCCTTCCTTGCGCATCTGGATGAGCCCGTGGCCGGAAACCACGATGAACTGCTCCCATTTCGAGTTGTGCCAATGCTGGCCTTTGGTGATGCCCGGCTTGGAAATGTTGATGCTTACCTGACCGCAATTCAGCGTGTGTAACAGTTCGGTAAACGACCCGCGCGGATCCACGTTCATCTTCAGATCGAAAATCGCCTTTTCTTTCGGCAGGTAGCTGAGGAATGTGGACATCAGGCGATAACGCAGACCGTCTTGCGGCATTTCAACAGCGGTCGAAGGTCCTTCCGCAGAATCCGGCACTGCACGCACTGCACGTGCACATTCATATATGGTATCAACGATTTCTCCAAGCGTAGTCTTGTGAGTGACAGGACAATAGCAATAACGTCCTTCTGCGGACGGCAGTACGTCAAGTCCCTCGAATTCACAATGATGTTCCTGACCTTTGAGCGCGCAGATCATCTCCTCGACCAGATCGTCGATGTAGAGGATTTCCATCTGTACGCTTCTGTCATTGACCTGGATAGGGAGGTCATTGGCGATATTGTTGCAGAACGTGGCGATGGCCGAATTGTAGTTCGGACGGCACCATTTTCCGTAAAGGTTCGGGAAACGATAGACGAGCACTTTCGCACCGGTCTCCTTGCCATATTCCAGGAAAAGATCCTCGCCGGCTTTCTTGCTCCTGCCGTATTCGCTATTTCCGAAACGTCCTGTCAATGAGGCTTGTTGTGAACTGGAAAGCATCACAGGACAAGTGTTGTGGTGCTTTTTCAATGTATCGAGCAATGTGGATGCGAAACCGAAATTGCCCTTCATGAACTCGTCATTGTCCTTCGGCCGGTTCACGCCCGCGAGGTTGAAGACGAAATCGCATTCGCCGCACCAGCTGTCCAGCTGCTCTGGAGTCGAGTCAATGTCGTATTCAAATACTTCATCGACCTGGAGGTCTCCATAGCAGCGGGCCTTGCCTTCTTTTATGTTGTTCAGTTGGCAGCAAAGGTTCTTGCCCACGAATCCTTTGGCGCCGGTAACCAGAATCTTCATTATTTCGCGAGATTTTCAACTCCGTTCAATTCGTTCTGGATATATTCAAGGGCACCTATCTTGGCCTTGGTCTCTTCCAAGTTCAGACGGTATGTGTTGTCAGAATTGAACTCCTCTATGGTGGCACGTTTTACATCACCCTTGGTGAAGTACTGGTCATAGTTCAGGTCGCGGTTGTCTGCCGGGACACGGTAGAAGTTGCCCATATCCTCGGCTTTGGCGCATTCTTCCTTGGTAAGGAGTGTCTCGTACATCTTCTCGCCGTGACGGATGCCGATGACCTTGATGTCCTCTTTCTTGCCGCCGAAAAGGTCGCAGACAGCTTCTGCCTGTGTCTGGATGGTGCATGCCGGAGCTTTCTGAACGAGAATATCGCCATTGTGGCCATGCTCAAATGCGAAAAGCACCAGGTCCACAGCCTCTTCGAGGGACATGATGAAACGTGTCATCTTAGGCTCCGTAAGAGTGATAGGGTTGCCGCTGCGGATCTGCTCGATCCATAGAGGAATCACGGAACCACGAGAACACATGACATTGCCGTAACGCGTGCAGCAGATCTTTGTGTTGTGCGAATTACGGCTCTTGGCGACAGCGATTTTCTCCTCTATGGCCTTGGTGATGCCCATAGCGTTGATCGGATAGGCCGCCTTGTCGGTAGAGAGACAGATGACTGCTCCGACATTGTTTTCGATAGCTGCCGTAAGAACATTGTCAGTGCCTATCACGTTGGTCCTCACTGCTTCCATCGGGAAGAATTCGCAGCTAGGGACCTGCTTGAGGGCGGCTGCATGGAAGATGTAATCTGTGCCTGGCATCGCCGAGCGTACGCTTTCCAAGCTTCTGACATCGCCGATGTAGAATTTTATCTTGTGTGCAACATCAGGGTATTTCGCCTGATACTCGTGGCGCATGTCATCCTGTTTCTTCTCGTCGCGTGAGAAAATCCTGATCTCAGCAATGTCTGTTCTGAGAAAACGCTTCAATACTGCGTTTCCGAAGCTACCGGTACCTCCGGTAATCATCAATGTCTTTCCTGCAAAAATGCTCATGATATGTTAAAATTAATAATCGTCGTTTAATGTTTTCAATATGCCCCAAGCCACAACCAGTCTCCACATATCTTTGGCCTGATTAAAACACACTGCATGAGAGCGAAAATATGTATAATCATGCTCTCAATGAGTGCAATATCGTCAAGAAAGTCTACACTTCACCCGTTACTCGATTTTCTTCACGTGCTTCACCACCAAAAATCTGTGTCAGTTCAGAAATATCCGTATTGTATTGTTTGTCCAACAAATATTTCAAAGTCATCTTTAGCGCTCTGAATTCAGAGTTGCTGTTAATAGCTGCGAATAAGTTCTTGAATCGCTCATCCGTGTTTGACGTGACAGATTTGGATAGTATTGAAGAACATATCTACACCGTTATCGTAAGCTTCATGTATCTCCTCATCATTGAGCTGCTTTACGGAAAAATCTCTGCTGGCAGGCTTCTGTGGATGAGTGAACATTACTGACAATTCTTTCGGGGCAGACTTGATCAGCTGATTCAGAACATACGGACTATGCGTCGTGATGAAAAGAATGTCTCCGTGCGTTTTAATCTGCTCCAGCATCCAATTCACGAATTGGCATTGAGTCGGAGGGAACAAATTATCCTCTGGTTCCTCAAGGAATATCTCGCTATGATCAACATTGATATACTCCTGACAAATCGACTTGAACTTCTTCGCCTGGTCTGGCTGGAAAACGAATAATCTACGCCACCAATGGTGACGACTTCAATCGTCTCTTCATGGTTGAAATCCTTTTCGTAGAGATTGGCGTAAATGTTCGACAATAGATTTTTGCGCTCTTCTTTCTGTTCATACGAGATCTTGCCTGCTTCTGCATTGTATTGGCCTGCAGTAAGATAATCGAGATGCACATACATAGGGAGGAGCGATTGGATACCGCTGGAACTCTCCTTCAGTTTCAGCGGAGTTCCGTTCTCCAGTCTTATGTTGTCCGTATTTGTCTGGGAGTCATAAGTATAAGACATGCCCAGATTCAAGAAATTCTCCTCGCTCTTTACAAACTTCCTGGCCCTGTCCCAGTCTGACATGAAGTCAAGCATGTTGCCATCCAATGGAAGGAAACTCCACCCTGGAATTGAAGCCACCAAATTTCTGTCGGCGGGGACATAACTTACCTTTGGCCTCTTATAGTTCCAATGAGCATTTTTCCATCTCATCGTAAACTTCTTTTCAGAATGGCTGTATGAGAAGAATACATGTCCGGTTTCATATTCGATGTAGGTATCTGGATGGACGTATCCTGCCATTTGATAATAGCTGGTCATGGTGTCAATGAAGGATGAACCCTTGCCGAAACCGTTGACCTTCTGAGACAACTCAAGACGTTTTTCAACCCAGGTACAATAGCACGCCGTCTTAAGTACGCAGCTCTTGCCGGAACTCTGCATACCTATCAATACATTTACCTGTCCAAGTTGAAGGTCCGCATTGCGAATCGGACCGAAATTCTTTATGACCAAGTGTCTTATATTGTTGGGCATTTTAATCAATTAATACTTCTGAACTACTCGTTACAATCCCCTGAACTTACTTACAAAAATAACAAAAAAAGTTCCAGCCCTACCATCTAGTAGTTCAGTCCGAAAGCCCAGAGAGGAATGACGTTGCCTTGGGCGAACTCGATGTCATCTTTCACTATATATGCGTCAGCGATATTTTCAATCTGCTTTTGCCCTTTCTTTCTGCCGCCTACTTCGAAGGTGTATTTCCCTATTACAAAATCAGATATACGGGAGGATATCACATCATTCCTTACTCGCATCTGATTATAGAAGAACGTTGCCCGCAAATATAACGAATTTTCACTCATTGAGTGCGGATTCTGTAGTAAAAATGCACCGCTTGAGTGCACTATTCCAGACATAACCATTTCCATATAGGTATTACATTGATGTGATGCCCATTGATGTCGATAGTTTGCTCATTGTCTCTGGTGATGACTATTGCGGTAAAATCCGGATAAACGTTCAAGAACTTTTCCAGCGCACCTGTTTCTCGTCTATAGGTCGCATCGTCTCCCAAACTGTAAGATACTTGGATAGCCATTTTGGCAGACGGAATACAAAAATCTATCTCTACGTTTTTATTATAATAGTAAACCTGCGTTTCTTCGGGTGTGTTTCTGTATTTTCTGATTAATTTACATGCAACTATATTCTCCAACAACTTAGTTTCTCCACTGAAAAGAAACAAGTTAAGCAATCCATTATCCACAATGTATCTTTTCCGGATTGTGGACTGCTCCGATATGGATGAACTCATATTCGGGATAGAGAAAAACAGGTAGGACTCTTCCAAATACTCCAAATAATCTTTCAATATAGGCAGGCTTATGCTATCTCCGCTGGAATCAATAATATGTTTTAACCTGCTGAGGGATGACGGTTGCATCACACTGTCTGCCAATTTTCTTGTGAGAAGACGAAAAGCACGTGCATTGCGCACTTTATTCCGCTCCACTATATCGCCAAGCAGTATCTTCTGACATAATGAATTCAGATACTCCCTCTTATCTTCAAGATTGAAAGATTCTGCAAGGCCGCCATTAGTGAAATAATGATCGAAAGTATTTGATATCTGAGAGCAAGTACCTTGGTCATATATCCAATTTCTGTCCAATTCTATGCCTTTGTACTCTAGATACTCTCTAAAAGAAAATGGAAAAACTTCCTTTGGAATATATCTGCCACCAAGTGTAGTCGCTATTTCACTGCTGAGCACCTTGGCATTGCTGCCAGTAATCATAACTCTATACTTAGAATCTGCAAGTCTTCTTGCAAATTTTTCCCACCCGTAAACAACCTGTATTTCATCAAGGTATATCAGTGGCTTTTTTTCTGGATATAACTCGAAATAGGCATCCAATATTTTTCCCAAACTGTCTGAAGAAATATCTGACAACCTTTCATCCTCGAAATTTATGTAGAGTATATTTTCTTGTGTCAGCCCTGGACTCTTCATCATATTCTGGGCATCCTGATACATCATAAAGGATTTTCCAGCACGCCTTAAACCGACAAGCACATAGTTTGCATGAGTATCAAACTGGATTTCCCTTCGAATAATAAAGAATTCCGGAATGGCCTTTTGCTTCTCTATTATTAGTTTTTTTATAATCTGTTTATCCATAAGAGCAAAGTTTACTTTGCAAATATAAGAAAAAACATTAAAGTATATTTAATGGTTTAAAATATCATTTCAAAGTCGTAATGTTTTTTAAATACAATTCCAAATTGCTTATTGGAACAATATCCTATGGCACACAGAGCCAAACTCACGCCTTGTGGTCAAGGACGGTGTACTTGGAGTGGTTGGAGATGTACTCGGGGACCAGGCGCTTCATGGAGGCTACCACGGCCATGTCGTCGTAGGTGTGGGACTGGGCGATCAGGGCGTCTATCTCGCGGCTCACATCGGACCAGTCATATTCACGGACACAGGCGATGCGGATCTTTTCGTGGAACGACGGCTTCGTCGCCTCCGACTCGCTCAGGACCTCCTCGTAGAGCTTCTCCCCGTCCCTCAGGCCGGTGTACTTGATCTCCACGCCCTTCGCCCCGCTCAGCTCGATCATGCGACGCGCCAGGTCGGCGATGCGCACCGGCTTGCCCATGTCGAAGACGAAGATCTCGCCGCCCTCGCCCTTCGTGCCGGCCTCAAGGACCAGCTCGCAGGCCTCGGGAATCAGCATGAAGTACCTTATGATGTTGGGGTCCGTCACCGTCACCGGGCCGCCGGCCTTGATCTGGCGCTCGAAAATCGGGATCACGGAGCCGTTGGAGCCTAAGACGTTGCCGAAGCGGGTGGTGATGAACTGGGTCTGCCCCTTCACCACGCCGTCGCGCTCCGCCTTGTTGAGGCTCTGAACATAGACCTCGCATATTCGTTTGCTGCATCCCATCACGTTCGTCGGGTTCACAGCCTTGTCGGTGGACACCATCACGAAGCGGCGAACGCCGTATTTGACCGAAAGGTCGGCCAGGATCTTCGTGCCGAGGACGTTGTTCTGGATGCTCTCGCAAGGGTTGTCCTCCATCATCGGAACGTGCTTGTACGCCGCGGCGTGGAAGACATATTCAGGAAGGAAGGTTTTGAATATGTTCTCCATCCTGTCAGCCTTGGTGATCGACGTCACCACGGTGGCGCATGGCACAGACGGGAAGTCATGCGCCATCATCCTGCGGATGTCGTGCTGCGGAGTCTCCGCGGAGTCGATCAGCATAAGGGACGACGGGCTGAACGACGCCACCTGGCGCACTATCTCGCTGCCGATGCTTCCGGCGGAACCGGTGATCAGGATGCGCTTCCCACGGACGGACTCGGCCACGGATTCCAGGTCGACGCAGATCTCGTCACGAGGCAAAAGATCCTCGATGCTGACCTCCTTCAAGGTCGGCGCTCCCTTGATCGCATCATGCTCGGTGTCAACGACATTGTTAGCCGAGAATATTCTTGCGCCGCTTTGCAGGATGTAGTCCTGAAGAGCCGTGTCGTTGCGGAACTTGCCGATCCTGCCCGGAGCGACCAGCACGGCGGCGATCCCATTGCGGCGGATCGCATCCGGCAGACTGGCGTCAACCTCGTAGACCGGCTCGCCCATCAGGCGCGTGCCGTTGGCTCCAAGCGCCGGATCGTGGGAGATAAAGCCTCGGAGACGGTAGTGCATCGGTTTCTCGCTGCGGATCGCCTTCGCGAGTCCGATGCCGCCGGCGCGGATGCCATAGATGAAGACATTCTTCGCACCCCCCGTCCGGAAATAGGTGTCATAGACCCATTTGATAGAAACGCGAAGTAGCCACATCAAACCGGTCGCGATGGCTTCCGCAATCAGGATATGCCGCACCTGCACGTGGGCGAACACCCGAGACGGGCAGCTGTTCGTGAAGAAATGGACGGCTATCACCGCCAATGCGGAGCATCCCATCGCCTGCGCCACACGGATGAGGTCGTTGAACGATGAGTAGCGGATGATTCCCGAATATGTCCGGAAGATGGCAAAGAATATGAAGTGGACGCCGACGCACAGCAGCATCAGGTAGGTCAACGGCCAGAAGTTCAGCTGAAGGGCGGTGCCACGGTTGAAGCACCAGTAGACGAACACTCCGGACAAAAACAGAATGGCACTGTCCAGAAGCAGCACGCACCAGTGCGGGAACGTGCGCTTCGAGAAGTACGAGTCAACTATCTTGCGGATCGACAGCATAATGGAAAATAATTTTGATTAATAGGTATTCCGGTGAAGTAGGCTGTTAGTCTCTCTCAAAGAGGTCGCGGGTATAGACCTTGGCCCGGACATCGTCCAGGGCGCGGTCGTAGCGGTTGGCGATGATGGAGTCGGCGCGGCGCTTGAACTCGGCGATGTCGTTGACCACCTTGCTGCCGAAGAAGGACGTGCCGTCCTCCAGCGTAGGCTCGTAGACAATGACCTCGGCGCCCTTGGCCTTGATCCTCTTCATGATGCCCTGGATGGCGCTCTGGCGGAAATTGTCGCTGTTGGACTTCATCGTGAGACGGTAGACCCCGATCACGCATTTCTTCTCGCGGGCGCTGTCGTACTGGCTGTTCTCGGAATAATAGCCGGCCCTCTGGAGCACCTGGTCGGCGATGAAGTCCTTCCTGGTGCGGTTGGACTCCACAATGGCCTGGATAAGGTTCTCCGGCACGTCGGCGTAGTTCGCCAACAGCTGTTTGGTGTCCTTCGGGAGGCAATAGCCGCCGTAGCCGAAGGACGGATTGTTGTAGTGCGAGCCGATGCGAGGATCCAGACACACGCCGTCGATAATGGACCTCGTGTCGAGTCCCTTCATCTCCGCATAGGTGTCCAGCTCGTTGAAATAGCTGACGCGGAGGGCAAGGTAGGTGTTGGCGAATAGCTTCACCGCCTCCGCCTCCGTGGAACCCATGAACAGCACCGGAACATCCTCTTTCAGAGAACCTTCCTTGATGAGTGCGGCAAAAGTGCCGGCAGCCTCTTCGAGAGCGGAGTCTCCTCTGTCGTAGCCGACGATGATGCGGCTCGGATAGAGGTTGTCATAGAGCGCCTTGGACTCACGCAGGAACTCAGGAGCGAATATGATGTTTGGCACCACCACCCTCATCGTGCCGTCGGCGAGGCGTTCCCTGTACGAGAACCTTTCCCGCACAGAGGCGGTGTAGCCCACAGGGACGGTGGACTTGATGACCATCACTGCATCGGGATTAACCTTCAGCACGAGGTCGATCACCTCCTCCACGTGCGACGTGTCGAAGAAGTTCTTCTTCGGGTCGTAGTTAGTGGGAGCGGCGATCACCACGAAGTCCGCGTCCCTGTAGGCGGCCTCACCGTCAAGCGTGGCGGTGAGGTCGAGTGGCTTCTCGCGGAGAAACCTCTCGATGTACTCGTCCTGGATCGGGGACTCGCGACGGTTTATCCTATCGACCTTGTCGGCGATCACATCAACGGCAGTCACCTTGTGGCGCTGGGACAGCAGGGTGGATATGGAGAGGCCGACGTAGCCAGTACCGGCCACGGCGATCCTCAACTCTTTCAGATTTCGCATAAGATATGTTTTTTGGGTTATGGTTTTGCCGGCGCGCCGGAGGGACCGGTGCGCCGGCGAAGTCAGCGGGCGGATTTACCTGGCTTTGTTGTCGGAACTGTAGTAGGAGCCGCCATTGTGGCCGTAGTAACCGTAATGGCCATAGGTGCCGTAGTTCCCGTAGTAGCCGTCGGAGGACGCGGTCCCGTTGAGGACGCAGCAGAGTCCCCTGTACTCCCCGTCGCGGTAGAGCGCGTCGAGGTCCGGGAGCATGGCCTTGTCGAACAGCCCGGCCCTGACGACGAAGAGTGTCCTGTCCACATAGTCGTTGATGACGCGCGCGTCGGTGACGATCTCCACCGGCGGGCAGTCGATGATGATCACATCGTACTCATTCCTGAGGACGGCGATCGCATCGGCGAGGCGCCTGTCGGCGAGCAGCTCAACCGGATTCGGAGGGATGGATCCCACCGGAAGAGTGTCAGGTACCGTCATCGCGTCCTTCGAACGGACAATCACATCGTGCACATCGGCGACGATCCCGGCGAGATAGTCGCTAAGGCCAGGCTTCGGCAAGCCGACAAGCTCGGAGAGCGTGCCGTGGCGCAGGTCGCCGTCGATGGCCAGAACACGCTTACCCTTGATGGCAAAGCTGACGGCCAGGTTGGACGACACGAAGGACTTGCCCGAGCCCGGGTTGAACGAAGTGACGGCGACGACCTTGCTTCCTGGCTCGCGCATCATGAACTCGAGGTTGGTGCGGAGCACCCTGAACGCCTCGTTGACCACATTGCGGTTGCCGTGACGGACCACGATGGAATCGGCTCCACTGAGGGTTTTCCGCTTTCCGAACGCCTTGGTGGCAGTCTCGGCAGAGATCGGAATCTCGCCGGCGAAAGGCACGGAGACTCCCTTGAGGTCGCGGCGGGAGCGCACCTTCGTGTCAGTCGCCATCAGCAGATAGATGATCCCGGCAGGAATCATCAGACCCAGGAGAAACGCCATCATCATGATCTTCATGGACTGCGGGGAGACCGGGAATATTCCTGAAATAGGATGCTTGATGATCCTTGTGTTGTAGGCGGTGAACGCCTGCGAGAGCTCGTTCTCCTCGCGTTTCTGCAGGAGGAAGAGGTACAGAGCCTGCTTCACGGTCTGCTGACGCTCGACCGAGAGGAGCTGCTTCGCCTGGTTAGGATTCGCGGCGATGCGCGCGGTGTTCTGGCGGGCGGTGCCCTTGAGATTCTCGTATTTCGTGTTGAGGGCAAGGATCTCGTTGTCTATGGACCGGGAGATCGACCCCCTCATCGAGGCCAGAGCCTGGTCGAGATCCTTCACGAGCACGTTCTCCTCACCGGAGTTCGCCACGAGGTTGTTCCTCTGCAGGATCTTGGAGTTGTACTCGGAGATGCCGCTCTCGATTGTCTGGCTGCTCAGCCCCATGTTGGCGGGAAGCGGCTGGTTGCGGTTGTCCTCCTTGCCGATGTAGTCCTTGATGTAGCGCGCCATGTAGAGCTGGTTGCTCACGTCCTGGAGCTGCTGGTTCAGCACCGTGCTCTGTTGCATGTACATCGTCGCGGCGGCACCCACGTCAGGGATCATGTTCTCCGACTTGTAGGCGGAGATGTCGGAGTCCACGCCCGCCAGCTCGCCCTCGATCACCGTGAGACGGTCGTTGATGAACACAGAAGTGGAGTTCGCTATCTGGTTCTTGTCACGCACCCAGTTCTCGTTATAGACGGCGATCAGGGTGTTCAGGATGTCCTGGGCACGCTGGGTGGACACGTCCTTGATAGAGAGCGAGATGACGTCGGCGTTCTTGTCGGCGAGGTTCACCTGGAGTCTGTTCAGGTAAGACTGTGTCACGCCGCGCTGGCCCGACTTTCTGACGTTGACCGGCTTTTTCATCGCCTCCCCGGAGTAGTCCTTCGTCTTCTGAACGATGATCCTTCCGACAGGAGTCTGGAGCGTGTCGCCGTAGTGTCCCACGACCGGCTTGCCGCCGACCTTCTCATTCTTATGGATGAAGTCATTCAGGGTGACGCTCCCACCCTTCTCGCTGACGGTGAATCCGGCTCCCACGTTCTCATCCACATCGAGCAGGTCGGCGGAGATCGGCAGCGACGTGCCGTAGAGCACGTTCCTGTGGAAGGTGCCGTCCACCGTGTAGCTCATGAACAGGCGAAGCCTGGCCACCACCTCGCTCATGATGTCCGGGGATCCGAAGGCGTGCAACTCGTTGTTGACGTTTGACTTGACGGCGAAGAGGCCCATGTTGCCGAACTCGCCGACGTCCCCCGGCATGGACGCGCCCTTGGTGTTTGACTTGATCTGGATGTCAGCGGAGGTGTTGTACGTAGGGGTTGACCTGAGGATGTACAGGACACCTAAAGCCAGGCAGACCGCCAGGCTCAGGGCGAACCAGTACCATCTGGACAGGCAGCGGCGCACAAGCTGGCCGATCTGCACGGTCTCCTCCTGCTGCCGGGTATTGTTATCCGTGTTGATGTTGTTCTCCATTGTTTTGAATCGCTTTGATGTTATAGTGTTTCTTCACAAAGTTCACGGGCGGATCATTTCCCCGACCCGCTCCTCGTGGCGATGATCACGATCGTGTTGGTGATGGACGCCGCGAGCGAAGTCAGCGAGATCCAGAACGAGGTGGAGCGGACATTGTTGCCGTTCACCGTGGACTGCCTTGCCCGCACGTCGTTCGGATCGACGTAGATCACGTCGTTCTGGCGGATGTAGTAGGCCGGCGAGGCTATCAGGTCGGCGGCTGAGCAGAGGTTCACCTCGTAGGTCAGCATCTTGCCGTTCTCGTTGCGCAGCACCTTCACGTTCTCGCGCTTTCCGTAAATGGTCAAGTCACCGGCGGTTCCGATGGCGTCGAGAATCGTCACGGCATCCTTGTCGATGGCGTAGCGCCCCGGCTTCTCAACCTCGCCAAGCACCTGATAGTACAGGTTCATGAAGTCAACGGTCACCACGGCGTCCGTCGCCTGCCCCTGCTCATTGAGCTCCTTCTTGATCACGGAGGCGATCTCATCACGCGTCAGCCCCGCCACGGCCACCTCGCCGAGGACAGGGAAGTCGATGCAGCCCCGGTCGTCCACCGTGTAACCAGAGATGTAGCCCTGGCTGTAACCGGAAGTGATGGTGCTGCGGGTGTTCTCACCGAGACGCTGCGTCACGTACGGCAGGTTGAAAAGGGCTGTCAGCTCGGGACTCTTGCAGTTCACGATGATCGAGATCTTGTCCTTCGGGCGGACGATGATCTCCTTAGCGGCGGCAATGCGCTGACCCTCCACGGACGACAGATCCTGGAAATACGCGATCTCCTTGGGAGTCGAGCATGAAGCCAGAAGAAGCAGCAAGGCCGCTGCCGGCAATAACTTTCGTGTGTTCATATTCCTAAAACAAATTATATTTTCTCAAGAAACGACGGCGGGATGTACCCCGTGGCGAAGGCCGCCACGCCTTCGATGGTCACGATCAGCCTCCTGTCGTGCCGGATCCGCTTGATGTGCCCTTCGAGGCCTTTGAATATTCCTTCGGTGACTCTGACCTTGTCACCTTGATGGAACCTCGGATCGTCCTCGCCAAGGTACTCCAGACCAGAATCCTTCACGGAGCAAAGCTTGATGAACCTATCCATCTGCTCCTCGGGGATGACGATCGGTCTTCCGGTGCTCTTGTCGTAGTACGGCGCGGCGCTGCCGGGGAGCTTCCGCTGGATCGTCTCCAGATCCGAGGCGGTGGTCTTGGCGAAGACCAGGGTTCATGGGTAAAAGTATGTGTTTAGGCATATATTTTCTGTAGTCTGAAGAGAA
>ENA-OPXC01000281-OPXC01000281.1-human-gut-metagenome-genome-assembly--contig:-NODE-281-length-48505-cov-12.967368_pt1 | contig 48505 bp, 39 predicted proteins | sample MGYA00241512_ERZ502016 | MGnify/ENA primary metagenome ERZ502016 (study PRJEB25962, sample SAMEA2043043) | human gut metagenome | biome: human gut; feature: human-associated habitat; material: faeces...
TTTCTATTACTTGCAGTAATCGTATCGATGGCTGTGGCTGCCCAGGCGCAGACACAAACCATTCATGGTACGGTACACAGCGCAGTGGACGACGAGCCCCTCGTGGGCGCATCCGTACAGCCCTTGGGCGGCGGCAACGGTACATCCACCGACATTGACGGTAACTTCACTCTCCGTATTCCTGCTTCCGTGAAGGAAATCAAGGTTACCTATGTGGGAATGAAAGAAGTTGTGGTTCCCGTAAGCGCAAACATGCGCGTAATACTGGAATCTTCCAGCAACATGCTTGACAATGTTGTGGTAACCGGTTACGGTACAGGTAAAAAGCTCGGTACTGTGGTTGGTAGCGTTGCCGTTGTCGGCGAAAACACTTTTGCCGACTCTCCTTCAAGCAACTTCGTGGATGCCCTTCAGGGTCAGGTAGCCGGTCTTAACATCGCCTCATCTTCCGGTGAGCCTATGTCAACCCCCAGCACCGTGCAGATTCGTGGTGTCAACTCCATCAATGCATCCAATACACCTCTTTATATATTGGATGGCGCACCCGTCAACTCTGGAATCTTCAATACTCTCAGCCCTAACGACATTGAGAGTGTGTCAGTGCTCAAGGACGCTTCGGCAGTGGCCATTTACGGTAGCCGTGCCGCTAACGGTGTTATCGTGATCACTTCCAAGAAAGGTAAATTCGGTCAGGACGCCAAGGTTACTATCCGTGCCAACTACGGTTGGAGCCAGCGCGTGTCCAGCAAGCTGGATATGATGGACTCTTACCAGTACATCCAGTTCCGCGATATGATTGAGAACCCCGTGCCCCAGTCTGTCCGTGACCTCGTCAACAATTACGGCATCAACACCAACTGGCGCGAAGAAGTGTTCCGCAGCAATGCCCCCGTTTACTCTATTGAAGGTGCAGTGCAGGGCGGTAGCGAGCGTCTGAGCTACTACTTGAGTCTCAACCACTATGATCAGGAAGGTATCATCGAGCAGTCAGGCATGCGTCGTGAGTCGCTGCGTGCCAGCCTCGATGCCAAGGTCAACAACTGGTTGCGCGTAGGTTTCCAGGGCAACCTTGGTTATGCAAAATACCAGACCAACTGGATCAGCGATGCTTCTGTCAACAATGATGCGGTTTACAACAACAACCCCATGACTTTTGCTCAGATGGCTCTTCCGTACGATTCTCCTTACTATTATTCATTTGACGAGAACGGCGGCATTGTGTTCGGTGAAAAAGCCGACTATCTGCACTACGGCCAGCAGCTGACACCCAGCTACTACCTCAAGAACTCTTTCGGCTACGATGATCTTGCCACTCTCAACCTTAACCTCTACGAGCAGATCACTCCCATCAAGGGTCTTACTCTCCGCGCACAGCAGGCTATGGAGGCCCGTGATGCCACCGGCTCCTCTACCAACCTGCCCAAGAGCGAATTCGTGACACCTATGGGTGACACCGCAGGCCGTGACTCCGATGCTCAGGTGGGCCGCAACTCTTCTCGCGCTTATCAGTTCACTTATACCAACTATGCCGAGTATAAGTTTGACTTCCTTGAAAAGAACAGCGTAACCGCACTTATCGGTCAGGAATCAATCATCTACCGTTCTCGCGGATTCTACGCCAACTCTTCCGGTCAGTACCACCCCAAGAAAATGCAGCTTGCCAACGGTACCGATATCGACATGACAATGGTGGGCAACTCTTTCACAGAGTACGTGATGAACTCCTACTATGCTACTCTCTCTTACTCGTTCGACAACCGTTATTTCTTTGATGGTTCTTACCGTCGTGACGGCAGCTCACGTTTTGCTCCCGGTCACCGTTGGGCCAACTTCTATGCCGTAGGTGCCATGTGGAACATCACCGGTGAAAAATTCATGGCCAAGACTGCCGGATGGCTCTCCGACTTGCGTCTCCGCTTGAACTACGGTACTACCGGTAACGCCGGTATCGGCAACTTTGAATATATGGGTGCCATGGGCGAAACCACTCCTTACGGCGGCAATGCCGGTACCGGAGTAGCTTCCGTAACAAGCGCCAACCTCACTTGGGAAACAGTGAGCCAGCTTGATGCAGGTATCTCTTTCGGATTCTTCAACAACCGCTTGACCGGTACCGTTGACTTCTATCGCAAGAAAACATCCGACATGCTCATGTCCATACCTTACAGCTACACCACAGGTCTCAGCTCAGGCCCCGGCAATATCGGCGCTATGACCAATACCGGTGTGGATGTGGAAGTTCGCGGCGACATTTTCCGCAACAAAGACTGGTATGTAGGCGCACGCGTCAACTTCAACTACAACAAGAACAAGATCGTTGAGCTGTTTGACGGTCGTGATGAATACGCTCTTCCCAACTATGGCCTTGATTACAAAGTCGGCCACTCTCCGTTTGAATTCTATCAGGTACGTTTTGTAGGCGTTGACCCCCGCGACGGTAAGCAGATCTGGCTTGACCGTGACGGCAACCAGACTAAGGTTTACTCCGAGGACAATGCCGTGCTCATCGGCCAGCAGTACGTAGCTCCTTGGCTCGGTGGTTTCGGTTTCGATGTTCGCTACAAGGGCATCCGTCTTAGCGCTGACTTCAACTGGGCTGCTAAGAAATACATGGTCAACAACGAACGCTTCTTTACCGACAATCCCACCAGCTTCGGTGACCAGATGAACCAGAGCACCAAGATGCTTGACATGTGGATGAAACCCGGCGACATCACCGATGTTCCCGCCTACGGTGAAGAAATCCAGTTTGACACTCACTTGGTTGAGGATGCTTCTTACCTGCGTATGAAGAACATCACCCTGAGCTACACTCTTCCTTCCAGCTGGCTCAAAGCCATCAGAATGAAAGATGTGACATTCCACTTCACAGGCCGTAACCTCCTTACCTTCACTGGCTTCACCGGTTACGATCCTGAACCTCAGATCAATGTTATCAAATTCGCATACCCCAACACCCGTCAGTATGAATTCGGTGTGGAAGTAACATTCTAATCTTTTTAAGCAACAGACATGAAAAAAATATTATATTCAGTTCTTGCCATCGGCTCCCTGATGCTGGCGTCCTGCTCTATGGACACAGAACCGGAAGGAGTGCTTACCGACCAGGATGGCATCAGCACTTTTGTGGACTGCGAGGCTGCCCGCATGGGTATATACAGTGGCATGCGCTCTTTCGGCACCGGCGGCTACATTTACTTGACCGAGCTGCAGATGGATATGTTCCTCGGCACTCAGGACAACGGTAACAGAAACGGTCCCATCGCTACCGGTAGCATCTATGCCAGCAATGGTGACATCACTTCTGCATGGGCAGGATGTTACAGCCGCATCGGCAACATCAACTTCTTTATTCCCAAAGTTGAGGCGCTGATCAACAGCGGCGTACTCACCGAAGCTCAGGTGGCAAAAGCCAAAGGGTATATCGGCGAAGCAAAATTTGCACGTGCCATGTACTATACCTACCTCTTTGACCACTTCTGTCAGTCATATTCCGAAGCCAAAGCCAACCGGCCCGGTCTCGGTTTGCCCCTCGTCACAGAATTCGATCCTTCTGAGAATCGTGACACTTACAAAGGCCGCAGCACTATGGCCGAGACTTTTGCCCTCATCGACAAGGACCTTAAGGAGGCTTTTGATGCGCTGGTTGAATTTGAGCAGATCGACGGCAGCGCCATAGCTCAGAACTCAGCTTACGTAAGCAGCTACACCGTTGAGGCTCTTTGGGCACGCACCTATCTTCTTCGCGGTGAAGGTTACTGGCAGGAAGCAATCAACAAGGCTGATGATGTGATATATGCAGGCACTTGGAGCCTTACTCCCTATGCCGCTTATTCTCAGCTGTGGAGCGATGACCAGGGCTCAGAGCTGATTTTCCGTCCCTACGTGGCCGATGCAGGCTACACTGAAGCCGCCGGCGTAAGCTCTACCGGCGGAGCATGGCTCAGCACCGACGGCCGTACTGCCGATTATCTCCCCACCTACGGATGCTACACAACCTATGACCAGAGTGTTGTGTCCGGCAATCCTAACGATGTTCGTCTCGCATGCTTCTTCAATGAGTGGAACCTCCAGTACCACGGCTCTACCTATCCTGCCATAGTGTTCTATAAGTACCCCGGCAACTCTGCTCTTAACCGTATGGACAATGCGCTGAAGAACATGCCTAAGCTGTTCCGTCTCAGCGAGCTTTATCTCATCAAGGCTGAGGCCGCTTATGAACTTGGCGATGTGAACACCGCAAATCAGGCTCTTATGGACCTGCGTGCACAGCGCATGCTCACTCCGCCTACCGATACTTACAGCGGCGATCTGCTCCGCGACGAAATCCGTCTCGAACGTACCCGCGAGCTTATGGGTGAAGGTTTCCGCATGAGCGACCTCCGTCGCTGGAATCTCGGTTTCCATCGTGTTACCGGCTTCCCCGGCTACAATACCGATGCCCTTATCCGCGAGCTTGACAAGAACGTGGCATATACCGTCGGCGACCACCGCTACGTATGGCCTATTCCTCAGGATGAAATCGAAACCAATCCTCAGATTGCTGGCCAGCAGAATCCCGGTTATTAATTGTTGAACTTCTTTAATAAGTTATAAAACATGAAATTAAATAAGATATTTGCCATAGCGGTTGCCCTGTTGGCGTTCACCTCTTGCTCGGATGACGATGACACGCAGTACAACACCAACGGTAATGTGACTGTGGCGATGAAAGAATCGACCATGACCGTGGACGAGTTCACCACCGACGATGTCGTTAATATACCTATTGTGGTGAACGGTACAGCCAACGGCATGATCAAGGTGAACCTCGTGGTCAATGCCACCGGTTCCACGGGCGCCGTAGAGGACAAGGATTACTACGTGACCTCTAAAACAATCTACATTCCCGACACCAAGAAAGAGGGGAATATGGAGATTGCCATTGTCAACAACCGTTTCAAGGAAGCTGACCGCACTTTCACTGTCTCTATCGTTTCTGCCGAAGGTGCTACCGTGGCTCAGAACGGCAACAGCACTCTCGTCACCATTGCCGATGATGATGCCACTCTCTATGGCCGTCTTCAGGGCAAATGGACATTCAAGGCACAGGACGGTTTCACCGATGAGGGTGACGAAGTTTCGTTCCGCTGCAACATTACCGGCCTTAGAGCCAGTGATCCCGGTTATGGCCAGTATCTGTTCCTTGAATTCCCCGGCTCTCTTGGCAGTGCCGTATGGACCAACAGCGTACGTTGCCAGATTATGGAACTCCCCGAACCTGAGGACGGTGTCATAGCTTTGCTCGCAGTTCCTCTGGGACAGAACATCGGGACCAACATACCCTATCCTGTCACAAGCACTGTCTCTTATGCTCTTGACATGCAATTGTGCGGTGTAACCAATCAGGGTCAGATTGCAACGCGAGGCAATGCTTACTTCTATGTGATGGAAGATGAGGCCGAATTGTTGTACACAAACCAGATGCTTATCCGCGCTCTTGCACTTGACCCGAGCGGAGACGGTTATCTTGGTTCTCTCGGCAACCTGTATTATTACTTCAATATCGATTTGGTTCGTGACTGACGCTCTGAATCAACGCCGATAATTCAAGAATATGCGCTCTTCCGATCAGGTCGGAGAGCGCAATTCTTGTCTTAACATCAGTGTGATAACAAATCTGTAAGAATTTTAATTTTTATGAAACACAAACTACTTTTAGCACTGCTTTCAGCCGTTGTGGCCACCTCCGCATCCGGACAAGGCAAAATAAATTTTGCCGGCATGGAAATGCTTCATAATTACAAAGCAAAACTGATTGAGGCGCAATCGGATGCCGGCAAGCGTACTCTCGCCGCTACTGCCGACCAGGAAGTTGGCGTGCTCATGGAGCTTGCCACCGGAGCCGACGAGAGCTTCCTGTCGGAGTTCGGCCTTGAGCCTACAACGAGATTCGGCTCCATATTGCTTGTGCCAATGCCCATAAGCATGGTGGAGCGTGTGGCCGAATGCCCTGAAGTACAAACCATGGAGTTTGGCCGCATTCAGTCACCGGACATGAACTATGCCCGCACCGATGCAAATGTTGACCAGGTTCAGGACGGATTCTCCTACAAAGGCTCAACAGTGAGTTATGACGGCACCGGCATTATCACCGGCCTAATCGATACCGGTCTTGACCCCAATCACGCCAATTTCCGCGATGCCGACGGCAACCTGCGCGTGACCCGCGTATGGAACTTCAACAGCACCAACGGCACATGCCTTACCTACGACACTCCGGTGAAGATAGGAGCATTCACAACCGACACACGCAGCGCAACCCACGGCACACATGTGGCCGGCATTATGGCCGGAAGTTACACGGGCACAGGTGAATGGATGAGGCAATCCACAGCCAGCTCCATCTCTTTCACCAAGTCCACTTCTTCCATTCCGTTCAAGGGTGTGGCCACAGGCTCCGAGATAGCGATGTCGGGAACGGCCTACCTTACCGATGCCAATATTCTCAATGGCGTGAGAAAGATTGTGGAATATGCCGAAAGTGCCGGCAAGCCGTGCGTCATCAACATGTCGCTCGGTTCAAACCGCGGTCCTCACGACGGCACTGACCTTTATTCACGCACTCTTGCCTCGCTTGGGGAGCGTGCCATAATATGCATGTCGTCTGGCAACGAAGGTGACCTCAATATGTATGTCACCAAAACTTTGACCGGCACTTCCAACACCCTTAAGACATTCATTGCCGGGAACAGTGCCGAATCAGGATACATCGACATCTGGGCGTCCGACAACCAGCCCCTGACAGTGAGCTGGGTGATTTACGATACCAGCACCCGCACATCCACAGCCCTCTACACCACAAGCACCAGCTCTTCGGGTGCATTCACCTACATCGGTTCGGGTATCGGTTATGTGTCAAACAGTTTGTTCACAAACAATTTCAGCGGGTCTCTGGCTCTGGCCTCAAATCTCGTCACTACCAACAACCGCTATAATGTCAATGCAATAATAAATGCAGAGCCAAAATCCAGTAACGCCACCAAGCTTCTGGGTCTGGAAATAACCGGTGCGGCTGGTCAGGTCATAGATGTGTACGGCACCAATGTCACATTCACCAACAACCGTTATGTAACTGGCTCCGTGGCCGGTACACCCGCAGGCTCTATCAATGATGCTGCCGCAGCAAGCAATATCATATCTGTAGGTTCGTATAACACACGACTCACAGCAGGATGTCTGGACGGTGCGCACTATACCAAATATCCCTCCAACTATATCCTCGGCAGCATAAGTCCGTTCTCATCCTATGGCAAGACTTTTCAGGGCGTTTCCAAGCCTGACCTTTGTGCCCCCGGTTGCGGTATAGTGTCAAGCATCAGCACACCCTATGTCAATGCCACTTCCGGCGCGTCCACTTACGCTGTGGGCAAGGCTACGGCTTACGGGCGTCAGAATTACTGGGACAATATGCAGGGCACATCCATGGCGTGCCCGTTCTTCGCGGGCGTTGTGGCCCTGTGGCTTGAGGCTGACAATTCGCTTGACTATTCCGACATTATGGATGTGGTTAATGCCACTTGCACTAAGGATATTCAGGTTCTCGGCGGCGGCAATGCTGAACGCTGGGGCGCAGGCAAAGTGGATGCCTTGGCCGGTATCAAGTACGTTCTTGACAACAAGGCTTCGATTGGCACCATTTCCGCTGATGAGCCGGAAAAGATGGTGTTTGTGACTCCCACAGCCGACGGCTACGAGATTTATGTGGCTGGAGCTGCTGAGGTGAATGCTTCGCTCTACAGCGTTTCTGGCATGCAGGCCAAGCACGTGAGCGTGCCGGGCAACACCGCCGCACTCACCACCGACGGGCTACCGAGCGGCATCTATGTGCTGAGCGTGGATACTCCCGTAGGACGCTACACAACCAAGCTCGCAGTGAAGTAAAGACACACATCCATATCCTATTTAGAGAGGCACGAAAAATATCGGGCCTCTTTTTTTGTAGGTTAAATGGTGTTAACTAATATTGCGGATAATTTACGGAGGGTTAACTTTGCAAGCGCACTAAGAATATTTACAATCATTATTTATCATTTATGAACAAATTCTACACAATCATAGCCGCATCGCTTATGGCAGCAAGCTTTACAATGCCTGCCGACGCACAAAGCAAGCTCAATATGCAGGGAACGGCCATGCTGGAAGAGTACCGTGCCCAAAAGGCCGAACGCATACGCACTCTCGGGCTAAAGGCTGTGGAGGCTGAAGCTGCGCCCCGCGAAGGAGCCATTGTGATGCTCAACGATGGCGAGAATGCAGACTGCCTGCGCCGCAAGGGGTTTGAGGTGCTGACCGATCTTGGCTCCATTGTCACCGTGGTAGTGTCAATGGACAGCGTGCAGACGCTGGTGGATATGCCAGAGGTGAAAAGCGTGAGCATGGGCGGCAAAAAACGGCTGCTGATGGACAATGCCCGTCAGACCTCAAAGGTCAACGAGGCTCATTCAGGCATAAATTTCGGAGGCACCACCACTAAATACGACGGCTCAGGAGTGGTGGTAGGCCTCATGGACGGAGGCATGGAGCCAAACCATGTGAATTTCATCAATGAAGACGGCACACGAAGAGTGAAGCGTCTTTGGGTATATGGCAATTATTCAGCAGTACCCTCAAGCTATACAACCGAAACATCCATATCAAGATTCACCACCGAGAACCGTACCGAGACTCACGGCACCCACGTGGCCGGCATCATGGCCGGAAGCTACAACCGCAGCGGCAAATACTACAAAAGTGCCACCGCCACCAATGGCGACATACCTTATTACGGTGTGGCTACGGGCGCCGACATAGCCATAAGCTGTGGCAATCTGAGCGACGAATGTATTATAGACGGCGTGGAGCACATAATAGACTACGCTGAAAGTCAGGGACAGCCTGCGGCAATAAACCTGTCGCTCGGAAACAACTACGGACCTCACGATGGCTCGGATGCCTTTTCTCAGGCTCTTGACGCTCTTGGCAAGAGAGCGGTGATATGTGTGGCTGCCGGCAATGAGGGTCAGGATGAGCTATCAATAGAAAAAACTTTCAGCTCCAATACTGACGAGCTGAAAACATTCGTGTATTTCAACAGTGCTTACGGCTACGACGGAATCTACGGTATATTGGACATCTGGGGTTCAGACTCCACTCCCCTCACTGTCACCCTGTCGGCCTACCGCACCTCTACCAGAACGCTCACCACTCTGGCCACATTCGCCGGATCAAGGAGCGCTACCATAAGCCGCTCCACCAATTCATCCGTAATATCATCAGGCTCAATGACGGTGAGCGCGGGCGTAGATGCCAACAACAACCGCTACAATGTGTACGCCGAATCCAACACGCTGAAACTTGCCAGCGGGTATCGTTTGGTGATCAGCGTAAAAGGTAAGGCCGGACAAAAGGTCAACATGTATGTTGAAGGCAACTCCACATTCTGCGCAAGCCCGTCAGGACCTAACGGCGCGGCATTGAGCGGATACACCAAGGGTTCGCCCGACCAGTCAATCAACAGCATGGCATGCGGCGAAAATGTGCTGGCTGTGGGAGCATACGTATCTAAAACATCATGGTACACCCCATCCGGCAGTATGGGATACAACTCCGCATCAGGTTTCACCAAAGGGGGTATTGCACCCTACTCATCCTACGGTTCACGCTTCCAAGGCGAGCAGCTTCCTCATGTGTGCGCACCCGGATCGGCTATAATATCAAGCTACAGCCGCTACTATGTGAGCTACTGCAACAGCAATTACGGATTTGACGATTACGGTACTCCATCGGCCATGACCGCTACCGCCACCAACGGTACCGCCACAGACTACTGGGGCGAAATGGACGGCACCTCTATGGCAACACCGTTCATGACCGGCGTTGCAGCGCTATGGCTACAGGCCAATCCGTCACTCACCATTGACGACATCAAGGATGTGGTGAAACGCAGCAGCATCACCGATGCCAACACCACTCCGGCCTCACGCTGGGGCGCAGGAAAAGTCAGTGCGGCAGACGGTCTGCGCGTAATTCTGGCCGACCTTGCGTCACTCGGATCGGTAGAACAGGAGCTGACAGCCGACAACCTTTCCGTTGCCGTAACCCCGGGGATGCTCAGCATCACAGCTCCGGGAGCCTCATCGCTCAATGCCACACTCTACACCGTCAATGGCGTGGCTGCCGCTCAGAATCACACTGACGGCGACATGCTCACCATCAGCACCCAAGCACTGGCTAAAGGTGTGTATGTGGTGCGCGTGGTATCACCCACCGGAAGCGTGGCAAAGAAAATTGTACTCTAAAATTCACAAAACACCTATTTATCAAATGGCAAATTGGTTTGAATGCAAAGTGCGCTATGACAAGACAATGGAAAATGGCGCCATAAAGAAAGTAACAGAACCTTATCTGGTGGACGCTCTGTCGTTTACCGAGGCTGAAGCCCGCATAATTGAGGAGCAGACACCGTTCATTTCCGGCGACTTCACTGTCAATGCAGTGAAACGCACCAAAATATCAGAAATATTTTTTGACGACAGTGCCGACAGATGGTATCTTGTAAAAGTGGCGTTCATCACTATTGACGAGAAAACAGCAGTGGAGAAGCGCTCGGTGAGCACCATACTCGTGGCTGCCTCGGATTTCAAGGGCGCTCTTGACCGCTTCAATGAGGGCATGAAAGGCACAATGGCCGACTATGAGATAGTTTCAATAGCCGAGACTCCCCTGATGGATGTGTACCGCGCCAACCTCGGCTCAAAACGCCCTGCTCAACCCGCAGCTGAACAATGACCGACATAGCTGCTAACATAAGGCATATACTCTCGACACTGCCTCAGGAGGTGACTCTCGTGGCGGTGTCGAAGTTTCATCCGGCCGAAGCTATTATGGAGGCTTATGATGCCGGACAGCGAGTGTTTGGCGAAAGCCGCGCAGCCGAACTCGCCACAAAAGCCGCATCATTGCCTGACGACATACAATGGCACTTCATAGGGCACCTTCAGACTAACAAGGTGCGCCAAGTGCTGCCGCATGTATCGCTCATACACAGCGTGGACTCGGAGCGTCTCCTCCGGGCCATAGACGCGGAGGCCGCCAAACTTGGCATAACAGCAAAAGTGCTGCTGCAGGTGCACGTGGCCGCAGAGGAAACAAAATACGGCTTTATGCCTGACGAGCTTTTGCTATGCGCCAAACAGGTGATTCCGACGCTACCCAACGTGGAAGTGGCCGGCGTGATGGGAATGGCAACGAACACTGATTGCGCCGCACGTGTGGAGCAGGATTTTGCAGCCATACACGCATGTGCCAAGGAGTTACAGAACATCATACCCAATGCAAAGATTATAAGCATGGGTATGAGCCACGACTACCCGATTGCCGTAGCCAACGGGTCCACGATGGTGCGCATCGGCACTGACATTTTCGGCGCACGCGAATACTGATTTTCAATGTTTTTCAAGCAAAGTGCCATTTTTTCAAGTATTTTATATAATTTTATAGCCGATTTTCTTACCAAGCAATCTTTAACCATCAATAAACAATCTCTTTATCATGAGCAACAAATCAAAACAATGGGGTGCAATAATAATCATGATTGCCCTCTTCGCGATGATTGCCTTTGTGACCAATCTGTGCTCACCTATGGCTGTGATCGTGAAAAACCAGTTCGGTGCTTCCAACTTCCAGGCGCAGATCGGTAACTACGGAAACTTTATCGCTTACCTGCTGATGGGTATCCCCTCGGGTATGCTTATCAAGAAATACGGCTATAAGGCCACAGCCCTCATGGCGCTGGTGCTCGGCATCCTCGGCGTGTTCGTGCAGTGGATGAGCGGCTGGGAAAGCATGGCAGACTCAGCATTCTCCATCTATCTTATCGGTGCATTCATTGCAGGTTTCTGCATGTGTATGCTCAACACGGTTGTAAACCCCATGCTCAACATTCTGGGTGGCGGCGGCAACAAAGGTAACCAGATGATTCAGATTGGCGGTGTGTTCAACAGTGCTGCTGCCGTGGCAGTATATATCCTCATGGGGGCCCTCATCGGTGATGCAGCCAAAGCACACGTAGCTGACGCCACCCCTGCCCTGTTTATTGCAGGCGGCGTGTTCATCGTGGCATTCATCGTGATCCTTTTCACCAAGATTGAAGAGCCCGACCAGCCTAAGGCAACCAAAGCAGCTGTCAAGAAAGTCAAAGACAAATACAGCGCATTCTCTTTCCGTCATTTCAACCTCGGCATACTTGCCATATTCCTTTATATGGGCGTGGAAGTGGGCACTCCTACTTACATCCTCCAGTATCTCACCAGTGAACCCACCGCTGCCACTCCCGGCTTTGGCATGGATGCCAACATCGTGGGCCAGCTCGTGGCCGTTTACTGGCTCCTTATGCTCGTAGGCCGCTTTATCGGCGGTGCCATCGGAGGCAAGGTTTCCAGCCGCGCCATGATTACCGTTACTGCCACAGCAGCAGTAGTGCTCACCGCATTCGGCATGTTTGCTCCCAGCGAATGGACAGTCAACATTCCCGGTATCGACTGGGCCAATGTAAGCATGCTTTGGGCTGAAGTACCTGTAGGCATCTTCGCATTTATCCTTATCGGTCTTTGCACCTCAGTGATGTGGGGCGGTATCTTCAATATGGCAGTGGAAGGCCTCGGCAAATACACCTCTATTGCTTCCGGCGCATTCATGACCATGGTATTCGGCTGCGCCATCATGGTGGCTCTTCAGGGCTGGATTGCCGACCTTGCAGGCGACTACCTCGTAAGCTACTGGGTAGTGCTCGGCTGCGCTGCATACATCCTGTTCTACGCCCTCATTGGCTCCAAGAACGTGAACACCGACATCCCCACTCAGGAAGAAGCTACCGAAATTCTCGATGCTATCTAATCCGGTTGTCGGACAACAAACCATACAAGGTGCGCCCCCGAGCGGGAGCGCACCTTATTTTTGTCATATCACGGCCGTGCCATACTTATATATAAGCACCAGCGACACCGCAGCACATATCACAAACACCAGAAACAATATGCGCTCCCATGCGCTGAATATCCTTGCATGCGATTCACGGCGCGCCTTTACATAGAAGAATGTGCCTGCAAGATAGAACAGCGATGTGAGCATAAGCAGTCTCAGACCCCCGGCATAAATCATCCAAAGACAAAACAGCGTACACCCGACACCAAGCAATTTATTGCGGATTCCGGTGCCGCTTTTACACATGTACAGTCCGCTGCACAAATAGGCCGGAAGAATCATCATGCCTGTAATGCTCAAAGCAGCCAGATACACATCGTCGGCAAGCACTACCAGAGCCAGAAACAAGGTCATCACCACACTTGACACCATAAGGCCGTAGGCAGGCATACCGTTGGCATTGAGCTTGCGGAACCGGCGCGGAAGCACATCCTCACATGCCGCCTCATATGGCACCTCTGCGCACACAAGCGTCCATGCCACCCATCCGCCAAGGAGCGACACAATGACCGATATGATCACAAACCAGTAAGCCCATGCTCCTATTGTGTCTTTGAGCAGATATGCCACCGAGGGGTCCTCAAGGCCAGCGAGTTCGGCCCGTGTCATAACTCCGAAGCACAACACCGATACCAACAGGTAAAGCACCCATGCGGCAATGAAACCGGTGACACCGGCTTTGCCCACATCTTTTTTATTACGTGCACGGCCCGACATCATCACGGCCCCTTCAATGCCTATGAAGCACCACAGCGTCACAAGCATGGTGCTTTTAATCTGAGTGCCTATGCTTCCTATATCACCCATTCGTCCCCAGACATCGCTGTAGAATATCCCGCTATGCCACATCAGAGCCATGAGCACTATAATCAGCAATATTGACACAATCTTAAGAACGGTAAGGAAATTGTTCATCCTTTTGGCCGTACGCAGACCCCGGGCCACAATAAAATACATCACCCATATCAACGCACCGCCGAACGCCACAGTTGACCACCCATGACGCAACAAAGACGGGAAAAATGCGCCGAAGGTGTCATTGAGCATCACCGCATACGCCACATTAGCGAATGCAGTACACAGCCAGTAGCCCCACGCCACATTAAAACCCACATAACTGCCGAATCCCTTACGGGCATATTCGTAGATGCATGCGGTGGAATGTGATGTATCGGCGAGGCTCTTGAACGTACCGACAAGCAGCAGCATACCGGCTGCGGTAATCACCCAAGACACAACCACGGCCCCAAGCCCTGCGCCTGCCGCCATATTTTGCGGAATATTGAAAATGCCGGCTCCGACCATCATGCCAAACACCAACGCACTCAATCCCCAAAAACCTAACTTATCTTTATCCATTTATAAATAAATATCTATGTTTTATGCAAGCCGCAAAGATACATCATTAGCAGCACCCTCACAAATGCTATAACAAATTTCAAATAAAAATGACATTTCGTAACCTCACAATCAAGATATTAATTGGGCAAGCAATAAAAATGCGCAAATTTTTCAGTCTAAAACTTGCATGGGACAGAAAAACAATGTAACTTTGCAACGCAAAAGCGCAAGGTGCCATAGCTCAGTTGGTAGAGCAAAGGACTGAAAATCCTTGTGTCACTGGTTCGATTCCCGTTGGCACCACTGAAAAATCAGAGAGTTACAGAAATGTAGCTCTCTTTTTTTATGTTCTTTTACCTTGAAAACGCCCTGAGATACGCAGACTGTGTAAACCAGCGTGTAAACCGTGTCAACCACAGTAACCGTAGTTTGTTACAAGTCGAAAGTACTGAGTAACAACGAATCACCTCTAATGCTGAGAGTGACAAAAGACAGGAAGCGTAAATATGTCAGTCTTGGCATATCCGTGAATCCTGAGCATTGGGACTTCTCAAAGAATCAGCCGAAAGCGGAATGTCCCAATCGAGAGTACATCGAACTGCTCATAGCCGACAAGCTCAAGGAATATTCGGCTAAGATTGTTGAGCTAAAAGCTACCAATCAAGAGTTTACATCAACTACTCTTGTTGAGAAAGTTTGTGTAAACCGTGTAAACCGAAAGACAGTAGGCAACTTATTCAGAGAACACATCAGCAGTCTGACCGCATCAGGTCGCAAGAGCTATGCCCTATCCATCAAACAGTTATACAACTCATTGATAGAATTTAACGGACATCTTGACATCCCTTTTTCAGAAATGGATATAGTTTGGCTTAGACGCTATGAAGCCTTTTTAAGAAGAAAGGGATTGGCAGAAAACACAATCGGCATAAGATTCCGTACACTCCGTTCAATATATAATGTGGGAATAGAGGAAGATGTCGTTTCTGCTGAACTTTATCCATTCAAAAAACTGAAAGTGTCGAAACTTCATCAGGAAACAGCCAAGCGAGCATTATCCAAAGAGGACATTGAGCGTGTGCTGTCTTACAAATCCACTAATCGCTATATGCGATTCCCTATTGACATCTTCGCTTTCACATACTACTGCGGAGGAATCAACTTTGTGGATATCGCACACCTGACAAAAGCCAACATTACAGACGGTCGATTGATATACAAGCGACAAAAGACCAAAAAGCTGATAAAGATTCCGCTTCAACCGCAAGCGGTAGCACTCATCGAAAAGTACAGCAACGATGAATCGCAATATCTCTTTCCGATTCTGTCTGACTTCCACAAAACGGATATTCAGCAAGCCAACCGCATCCACAAAGTAATCTCAAAAGTAAACGAGCGACTGAAACAGATTGGTAAAGCCTTGAATCTGCCTATCGCCTTGACTACCTATGTGGCACGCCACAGTCAGGCAACGGTGATGAAACGTGCCGGAGTTTCCACAGCAGTAATCCGTGAGATTATGGGACATAGTTCTGAACGTGTAACGCAGATTTACCTTGACAGCTTCGACAACGAGCAAGTTGATAACGCCCTGAAATCCCTCTAAATGCAGAAATATCCCGTCAGTCATTAAGATGGGCGGGATATTCTTTGTAATTTTGTAGTCTAAAACGCTTCAGATATGGAACTTTCAGAATTTCTAAATACACGCAAACCGTTTCCCCCACTTCCTGATGATTATAGAGAATCATCAGAATGGGAGGAAAGCCAATTTTTTAATGCGTGGATAATGAAATATCCTGAAAGCAAATATGAAGAAATTATTGAGCGACTAACATATATTCGCTCATATACATTGTTGTTTCCTGAATTTGACGGAGAACAATGGCAACCGTCACAAGACGCTACAAATTATTATGACAACCGAAAACAACGGATAGAGAAAAGCGGTCTGTCGGAAGATGAATTTAACGAATTTGAAATACTGCAAGAATCTATCTCAGACTTAGGACTATCATCTAAAGCCACTTTCGATTTCATTGTCTTTATATGGCATGAGCTATCCAAGTGGCTCTATCGTGGTACTATTGAGAGAATGGAGGATAGAATCAATAGACTTGTGGCAAGGATTGATGAACGCCCCAATGACAGCATGGAACTTGATATAAAGGTTGGTAGCAAGCATTTCAAGTTTGCTAACCAACAATTTATCAAATCTATCATAGCATCTTTTATAAATTCTCGCCTTGAATCAGACAATCAGGTTGAAACCATATATCCGGCAAAGCGAGAGATAGATTATATTCTTGTGCGTACCATTTTGCAGTTCCTCCCTATAAAACATAAAAAACAGAAAAAAGGTACGTTCACACAAGCCGAAAGAAATTTAGGTCTATGTGTTTTGTGGCTTACGGGTGAACTCAACCATAAGAAAGGCGACGACCCCACGGACTACTGCACAAAAGACAACAACGCCACCTTTGACAAACTTATGAGAGATTACAAGGATATGCCCCTCCCCATAATCTCGCCACTATTTTAGAGTAAGAAAAACGCGAAAATTCTACGCTTACACAGCTCTGCGGGTTGCTGTAATTTTGCCACCGAAATCAGGAAAGCAGACAACACGTTGTGGCTGACCTATCCCCTGATTCACAAAGCAAAATGAACTACACAATCAATGTGAAACCCGCAACAATCGAAGTGTACAACAACGTAGAAGCCCACAAAGAAGTACGGGCTATGATGGCTCGTGGAGAACGCATGGCGATGTTCTTCGCCCTCGACAAGTACGGTTGTGAAACCGTCAGAATCGAAAGCCGCACCACACAGCGGTTCACCTACCAACTTAACCAAAACAGCCTCAACTGGCTACTCGGCTATCTCACCAACGGTACAACCGAGGACTGCGATGTTGACCCCTCGGTTCCCGTCAAGACCTCGGAAACAAGCGATGACAGCTTCCGCAAGGCTATGCTCATGGCGTTTGTCAATGCCAAAGTGGGCAACTTCCAAACGCGCCCCGCATTCCTTGACAGACCGGGCAGACTGACAACTACCGCAACATTCAAGCACGGCTCTATTCAGTTCTTCACCGAGCGAGATGAGGAGATAGAGAACTTCCTCCAAGAACATAAGCTTATCGGCTAACAACTATCATTTCGAGAATGGGGAGGGATAGAACTCCTTTCCCATTCTCTAAAATTCTCCAATTCAAGAATATCTCATCTTATATAATGGAAAGAAAGGCAGTAAGCATTAGCAGAGGGCAACATCTTAGCGATGTGTACCCGACAATAGAACGGAATACAATTCTCTGTAAGAAGCTTACGGGATTGGGTGCTACATATTCAGAGATAACGGCAAAACGCAATTCCATAATAGTAGTTCCTAATCTTCCGGCTATTACGGGCAAATGCGCAGTACACAAATCTGATAATCTTTTTGGCGTAATGCAAAAGGTAACGACTGATGATGTGGTCAAATATCTTGAAGATACATTGACAAAGAAGAAGTTTATCAAACTGATTGTTACCCCTGAAAGTTTCTATAAGGTAAAAAGTGCCTTTGCAGAGGTAGATATGGATATATATGTCAACTGCTTCATGCTTCTTGATGAGTGCCACAAATTGATAAAAGATAGGGATTACCGTTCCGATATAGTTTTGCCGGTTGAGGACTTCTTCAAGTTCGACAATAAGGCTCTTGTGTCGGCTACACCCATTATTCCGAGCGACCCAAGATTTGAAGAATCCGGATTTTCGTTAGTGGAGATTGTTCCTGATTTCGATTATGTGCAGAATATTCAGTTTATTCACACGAACAATATGCTTGAAGCGTTCAGAAAGATTCTGCCACTTATGGAGGAACAACAGAATCCGAAACGGAGCATCTGTTTCTTTATAAACAGCACAGATATGATATTTCAGCTAATCACCAAACTTGGAATCGCAGAAAGATGTTCGGTTTTCTGTTCGGATAAAAGTGTGGTTAAGTTGAAAGGACTTGGCTTCAAAAAGGCTTATACTGATTGGTCTGACAAACACAAGGCACAATTAATGTTCTTCACTTGCCGATTCTATAATGCTCTTGATATAGAAATGGAGGAAAAGCCTGACGTCGTTTTTGTAAGCGAACCATATTTTGCAGAATACACCATTGTTGACCCTTGTACCGATGTCGTTCAGGCATTAGGGCGATTCCGCAACGGCATATCCTCTGCAACCCATATAGTTTCTACTAAAGACACCATACCGCAACGCACAAGAGAGGGAATCACTGAATTTATAAAAGCGAGTGAACACGCCTACACAATAATCAACACTCTATATAACAGCTCACAATCTAAAGAGGAGCGCAACGCTTTCAGAATAGCATTGGAAGCAATGCCTTACAACAATATGCTCCGATATGGGGAGAAAGACTACTTCGCCATTGATAATTACATTGATGATGAGTTGGTTAAATCCGCTTACAATAATCTTACATCTTTGTTGGCTCTATATGAACAAAGTGGATATTTCAGGATTCTCACGGTAAATAAAGCCATGTTCCGATTCGGGGAGCATGAAAGACTGTCGCTGTTCGGCACAGTAAGATGCACTAAAGACCTACGAAAGAAAATTATTGAGATTCTTGACAATATAAAGGAGGACATGGGAACAACCCTTTTCGATTCATACGTTGAAGAACTGCGAGAGAAAGATTCATTCATAGTTGACGCATATTTCTCCCTCGGCAGAGAGATAATCGAACAGAACCGATACGGTGTCAAGGCTATCCGTGAGCTGATGATTGTCAATGAATACAACAAGAGCCGAAACAGTGACGCATTTATAAAGGCACTCAAAAATTCGTTTGAAGTGGGTAAGAAATACCTACGTTCATTTGTAAAATCCGAATTGATACGCCTACATACCAAATTTGGTGTCAAACACCCCAAGGCTATAACGGCAGAAACAATTAAAGATTACTTTAACGTAATCGATACCGCCCGAATAGGAAATAATAAGGCAATCTATATCATATCTCCAAAAATTTAGAATGGCGTACTTTTTTCTGAAAATCGCTTTTTTATAGGGTGATTTCAGAAAAGGTACACGATTCATAATTTTCTGAATTGACAAGCAGTTTTTTCACTCGTTTTTCGGTTCAGGAACAAAGAAGAACTTTTACCATATGCTGAAATTTTCAATATTCCAGTCTCAATAAGTGTCCTAATAGCGCCCTGCAATTTCATTCTCCGAGTGACATTCCCGACATTATAAAATCTGTCAAGTCAAAACGTACCTTTTTGAGATATTCTATAAATAGAACTTTCAAAGCAAAAAGGTACGACCACCTTAAAACTATCCCCCCTACCATAGATAATGCACTTCTGAAAAAATTTGTAAAGTTGTCTATATCAGAGTTGACCCTCTTTTAACTCCCCCCTCTCAACCTTAAAAAGAAAAGCGAATATAAACGTAAAAACCATAGTGGAGAATTAACCTATCCAAAATAAAACCGACTATTCTTATCTGACGGTAATAGTTATCGTCCTTGCAATCAATAACACTTACTCCAATATGGAAACAACTACCGCAACCGCATTGGCTCCAACAGCCATCACTACCTCAGAACTCAACACCGTAGCAGAAGATGTACAGTTTGAGGACATCAACGTAACCACCGTTCCCTCTGTAAACTTCCTTGAAGCCAACACATCGGCTATCTCTATCGAGGAACTGACCGTTAACTGTGTCGTGCCGACATGGGCGAATCAGGAGCTTACAATCTCTCATCAGGACTTCATCAACACCGTGCATGATGCCGCTTGCAACGTGTTCAGCGGAGAACTCATCAATCAGCCGGAAATTCGTGTGTCGCACATCGTCCGTGGGCGCATACCCTCCGCACTCGGCAAACGTGCGTCTGAACTCCTTGAATCGGAAAAGACGCAGTTCTATCAGCGACTTGCCTTTGCGTTTACCATTCCCTCTATCCACGAAACGATAGACGGGCAACGCCTTGAACTCTGCATAGGAGGTGTGCGCAACTACAACGACTTAAATCTCTATCGCGCTAATAGAGGAGCCGAAAAATTCTCTGTCTTTATAGGCTGGAGAATGAATGTCTGCTCAAATCAGGTGCTGACAGGTCAAGGCGCAAAGATTCAGCTTGAAGTGATGTCGCTCCACGACCTCTATAAGCAGGTGCTTGACTTGTTCTATACGTTCCGTCCGGCACAAGACATTCATTTGTTGCAGACGCTTTCGCAAACTCGCCTGACAGAAACGCAGTTCGCCCAAATCATAGGGCGAATGAGGCTCTATCAGGCTCTGCCTAACCGCTATCAGCGCAACGTGCCTAAACTCCTGATAACCGACAGTCAGATTAACAATGTCTGCCGTGACTTCTACGCAGATCCGAATTTCGGTGTCAAGGACAACACGATTTCGATGTTCGACTTCCACAATCTCCTGACGGAAGCCAACAAGAGCAGTTACATCGACAGCTATCTGCAAAGAGCCGTCAACGCCACCGAAGTGTCGGTAGGCATCTGCAACGCCATTCACGGCGATTCGCAATACGCTTGGTTTCTTGGCTAAGTGCTTATTGATTCCTGAATAATCGGGCATTTCCCAGTCTTTGGGGAGTGTCCGATTTTCATTCCCAAGACACTTAATAATCAAGTAAAATCTTCAATTTTTCGGACATGACAACAGATTGCATCGTTTCAGAAATACAGCTCAAATTCCAACCTCAACCGTTGACAGAGACAATATACGGAGCAAAAGACATTCATCAGCTCCTTATAAACCGTGTCTTTGACGCTGATACCATAGGCTATAAAGAGACATTCAAAGTTCTGCTCCTGAACAACGCCAACAAGATAATCGGCTACACCACCATATCAGACGGAGGACTGACCTCTACCATTGTTGATGTGCGAGTGATTATACAGACAGCGTTAGTCTGCAATGCCACTTCAATAATAATCACACACAACCACCCGTCAGGCAATCCACGACCAAGCGGACAAGACGACAGCCTTACAAAGAAGATAAAGGCGGCTTGTGAACTGATGGATATTCGGTTGCTCGACCATATCATAGTTACACCATACGACAGTTTCTATTCTTACTGCGACGAGGGACGGCTATAATCTTATGTTGTAGAGCATAATCCTCTTAATTTCGCATCGCTCCATGCCATAATATCAACGCTTTTTTTGTAATTTTGCACTTGATTTCCGAAGGGAAGTCAGACATATTATTCAAGAGCGTTATTGAAACTTTCTTGTTCAGTCAAATTCTCGCAAAGTTTGAAATGGGACAAAGAGGGTAGCAACAACGCTCACGCTTCGGCTATATACGTTCCGCAAGTCGGACACTATATAACCTCCAAGCGTGGGCGACTGTTGCTTATCTGTCCCATAGGCAATGCGAGAAGCCTGACTGAAAGATAAGCAGAAATACAGTCCTCACGCTTTTGTCGTTTGTAACCAAGCCGTTTCAATGGAGGATGAGAGACACAACAGTATAGTATGATAAGGGTAACTCATGAGTTCCATTATATAAAAGCAGACAGCAAATTGAGACACCGTTGGGCGATTCTTATGTTCAAGGCTGCATCTGCACACGCCATGGGAGATTATGCTTCTTATAATAAGTTGTACCAAATTGTTTATTCAGAGTTCTCTCAGTGGAAAGCAACTGCGGAAAAAGAATGTAATCAAAAATCTAAAAAAAATTGGCTTGGTGGTGGAGAAACATATGTGGTTTCTGAATCAGATCCAACCGAGAACGGTAAACGATTTTTTGATGTTTTACAAGGACGGTCTGCGCAAGAGATAATGCAAACGCTTATGGAGATGGAACAAAATAATTGGATTCAACTCTATTCTCCTGTCTAAACATAATGATGATGAAACGGCTATTGGTTATTCTTATCTGCGCGTTTTCGGTGATACCGATATTTGCACAGCCTAAAAGCATTCATTATAAGAAAGAAAATGACTTCTTTATGAATGTAATCTACAATCCTGATATGAGCCTTTATAAATTTCTTGTAGTTGGTCTATCCTCTAAAAATACGGAGATGAAAGACTTAAATGTCTATGTCAACTCAAAGGTTGTTCAAGACAAGTGTCGTGAACTCAATGTGAGCATATCTGAATCATATTATAAAATAAAGGCTTCTTGGAAAGTCTTTTTAGAGATAGAAAACACCGATTTGAGTTATGACGGTTTTGGTAAATATATGATTGAGGCATCTTCCTATAACATCTTTGTACCGAAAACATGTCCAAATCCTGAGTTAAAACACAAGTTAAGCATTGTCCCTCTTAAATTGGAAGAATATTAGCATGGGAACCCCATTACGACAGTACATATACGAAATAGGCTCTATTCTTGGCAAACTTGGCTCTGACCTATGCCAACAAGCTAATAATATAAATCAGCCGATGAACATTCATGGTCAGATTAAACAGACTATGGACAACCTTACCTACTATCTTCACAATCTCAACGCAGACCTTGACGCTTACCGATATAACCTTATTAAAGACGGAGAAAGCATTCTGAATCCGATAGAGATAGAATCGTTGAAAGGAGCATTATATCATCTGCTGAATGGAGGAAGCTACACCCATAATGGAGAATCATCAAGTCCAACTGCTGAACTTTATAAGATGATGTTCCTGATTGATTCTCTCTATCGGTTAATGGCTCATGGAACGCAAGGCTCAAAAGAATACATCTTTGACAAAATAACGGATAAAGACAGATGAAGAAAGCAATCTACATATTATCGGCATTGGCAATGCTCATGGCATCTTGCTCCACACATCGCAATATGACCGTCAATAATTCCTTATTGATTGGGACTTGGGAACAGCCTAATGTTACGTTAGACCTCAAAGCAAACGGACATTACGACTATCTTTATAAAGAGGACGGTTACAGCAACAAGCAATCCGGCAGATATTTCGCTGACAAAGATTCGGTAGTGCTTTATGGCTTCTATCCACAAGCCTATACACCTGAATCTAAAAATGAGCGATGGACTATCCGCAAACTCACTTCGGATTCACTGACCGTCTATGTTCACAAAGCAACAGTAGTGCTGAATGGCAATACCCTCAACACAGCCGGAAACGAAACAGAAATATTTACTCGCAAAAACGACAATAAATGAGAAAAGAAATCAAACTGCTGATTATGGTAATCTGTGCCATAGTAACAATTCCTCTGCTGACTGCTTGCGGAGATGATGATGAACCGACTTATCTATATTCATATTGGGAAAGTCTGGAAGCAATTAGGGTGCTACCCTCACAAACATCAGTAGAGATAACACCAATGGCACAAGGAGATGGAGTGGTTCTTTCCCCAAACGAATCTGATTTGGAGGATTTTGAAAGTCTTGGTCTCGTTAAACTATGGAGTTTGGATAGTCTTGACCCTGCCACAGAATATACTATTGGCGAAGTACGTTGTAAATGGGGTTGGAATAGTTTCACTTTTGACAATCTGACACCCAATACGACCTATTACTATCGAGTAATCACAATGGCAACCTCTACAGTAGGAGATGAGATAACAGAGTACAAGATTGTTTACGGTGATATATATTCATTCAAGACAACTTCCGAAGATTGATTACATTATCGCCAATGCGTACTTTTTCTTGATTAATCCTCTTTATAAGGGTAAATCAGGGAAAAGTACGTGAATACAAGCCAATATCATACGGCTCTCTTAGCTCTATAAATTCTTCCGACAGATGAAGCACTTACCATTCTTTATAATCAGCTTACTATTGCTCTCCGCTTTTGGATGTAGCAGTAAACATCTGTCTGATGAATACGACCCATTAGAGAAATACAGAGATACTATAATCGGCAAATTTGACGGCAACAACATTGACACACTGATTGCAGAGCCTATTGATACGACTATTGACCGCAGTTTATGGGTTTGGAGAATTTACAGCAAGAGCAATACAGTTGATACGCTGATACTGTCGCAACGCTATACTGTCAGACTGATTAAGGAGGGAGATTTAGACGGGAACGGAACAGATGAATTTGGAGTAAGGAGAGAAGCCGAAGCCGGAACGTGGGATAACTACTGCCTTTATACTTATGACAAAGGCAAATGGAAATATCTCATAGAACCGATATGGACATACAGCGACCATTTCTATACTGACCTGAACAAAGGAGCAGATGCTGTTGAAAGAGCCAATCAGTCAAGCTATGTGACAGTACGATTCAGCGACATTCGCAATGATGATTTCTGCATAGTTGACACTCTAATACCCATTGCCCCACACTCTATTCCAACGCAAAAATAGTAGCGTACATTTTTCAGGAATAATCCATTTAATAAGGCTTAATCCGAAAAAGTACGTTGGCTGTCACAAGATTTATGCCTTGTTTGGCTCTAGATGTCAGGGATATTAGCTAACTTTGCATATAGTTAATCAAATCGAATATCAATATGGCAACCCTTGAACAAGAAATAAAGCGCGTTGGAAGGAGTGAACCTAAAAAGGTTTCTGAATTTTCGCAGAAATTTCGCACTCTCACCTTTTATGGTTTAGAGAAAGGAGACCAATTTACCATTCCCACTGATTATGAAATATGGGAAGAAGTACTTAATGGTACAACTCTACAATACATAAACATCACTTTAACTTCTGGCGTTGAAAAACATCTTTACCCTGCTGTGTTTTGTAAGACACGAACCATTTACAATGAAGACGGCACTTCAACCGGTAAGCGTGTTTTTACAACTGGCACTGCCGCAAAACTATTTCAGAGTTGTAAAAATTTTCAAGAGGGAATGAATGCCTTACGAGGAAAGACGTTGAGAGTTACAGATATGAAAACGGTTCGCACATTAAGATACGGAACGACCTCTTTAATGGATGCCCAAATACCTACCATTGACATCGTAGAATAATCTATCCTATATCGTTTTGTCGTACACCATATTCCTGAACTTAAAAAAGACATTGAGCGAATCATTAACGAATACGAAGAACAATACAACCGCGAAAACGACATACATTCCGATAGACAGTAACCTATCCTATATAATCTGCGACAACGCATTGAGATAGTTAAACATTTATTAACAAATACAGTTTGTGTAAACTGAGGTGTAAACCAAGCAAACAGAACATAGAAAATACATTAGAGTTAGCGACTCTTCTGATTTATAAAGTTCCATAGCTCAGTTGGTTGCTTCCAAAAGTGAGCGACAGCGAGCTTTCGGAAGCCGAAGAAGAGCAAAGGACTGAAAATCCTTGTGTCACTGGTTCGATTCCCGTTGGCACCACCTGACGACCCCGACAGTAGTCGGGGTTTCGTTGTAAATAGCAGGTTATCAGCGTATTACTCACACCCCGTCGGTAGTCCAAATCAAATGTCGGCACAGCCGGATGAGAGTATATCAAAATTCAGGTACACTCTCTTCGGATTTGTCCCTGAAGGACATCTATTTGGTTAGAAAATTGTTTATCGCTCCCAGTCCTATTCCTGTAAAGAAACCTTCTTCGGCGGCTGTCCTTAGTGTCCGGCGGCTGTCTATGTAATCTTCTCCATCATAATGATGCTCCTGGTCAAACTGCGACCATTCCGGAGCGCAAGGGTCATAATAACGGTCCCTATCTATCGTATGGAGTCCCGCCAGACATAGCCATGCGGTAAATATCCGGGGTTTTCATCATGTAGTCAATTTCGTGTTTATATCAGGCTCGGAACGCTTTATATATGTAATTTCAAATGCTTGTTCCGCCAGAATATCTGTTCGATTTCCTTCATTGAGTCAGAGAAACGAGTTGAACTGCATTATTACTCCATAATTGAAAATTCTGAGGGTTGAGGTTTTTTAGCTCCTCTTGATATGTAAAATTTGAACCCATACCGGGTAATTTTCCAAATAAGACGATTCAATAGATTCAATTTTGACTGCTTGATATGACTATTTATCTTCATATAAGCGTCCGCAAGCTTCATCAACTGCATCAGGAGCGATCTTTCCCACTCCTCGCTTGCTTCTTTTAACATTGAAGGCCTGCTGAGTGCAAACTGTATGATTTCGTTTGCAAAATTACCTGCTATGGTCTGTGTGAGATTGAGTAACTTAACAGCATTTTTCACAAATGGATATGGCAAATACGAATCAAAATCTCGAATCACGAAATCTCTCCTATACAATATCAACCTATAAAACAACTCATTATATGTAAGGAAATAATTTGAGTATGCCATACTAATTGTGTCAAAATCTGGCTGTGGGGTATGGAACAAAAGGAGATTTGCAGAAGAATTACTGTCTTTTGACAACTCAGCATACCGCTTGATATAAGCCTCTTCCGCCTCTCTGAAATCACTGAAATGCGCAAAGGTATTCAGCTTCTGATTGTCGGTTTCTACCAAAAAGAAAGCATCTGTCGTGGAGTTTATTTCATTGTACAAGGAACGCATCTCCCGGTTGTTTTTAATGAATAGTTGACCAATTCGAGCTACGTAGTCATATTTATCAGCAATTTTCAACAAACACTTTTTATCCTCAATAGTTATTTCAGATTCGCTCTTTGAAAAAAGCCTATGAAACTCCATCAAATCCGGATTGTCATGATTTTCCTTAATTTTCGTTCCCAATACTTGGTCTGTTATCTCAACTAATGTAGCCCAATTATGATGCACTCTGCTACGGAGCTGTATTTCAAGCTTCAATCGTGAATTATTGTCATCTTGAATAGTCAGGTGATACGATTTATACCCCGTGCTGGGGGTATCGGTAATATAGTCGCGCTCACGCGTAACATTAAGCCGCTTTTTAATGGCTTCTACAAGACGGGGGATAGATTGGCGCGATGATAAAATACAACGGCATCCTGCCAAATCCTCCATTGTGACAAGGCTGGTATTGGGGAATCGATGCAACTTACTGATAATTGACTCAACTCGCTTAATCCGATATGTGCATATGGACTTGGAATCAACCTTGTCAGCCTCTTCCGACAACACTCGGAACGTGGCCGACAAAAAATCACGATACTCCATTCGCAACTCATGCAATTGCTGAATATCTTCTGTCGTTGGATTATAATTTATATTCTTGAGTCGTGAACTCAGGGTTCTTACTTGACCTTTAGATAGTGCCATATGCTTTTATCATCACAACCGATTACTAAATCAACTTAAATCTGACAAGATACAGACGGCATCACACCTGAATCTTGAGGCTCTGGGCCGACAGTTTCTGATACAGGTCAAGGGCATACACATCGGTCATGCCGGATATATGGTCCACGGCGGCCTGAATCTTGCCGTAAAGAGTGGGAGCATTGACTTCATACTGCTGCGGCACCCTACTTAGGAGCAAGCGGGAATAATTGAGCTGCGGATACAAAATGGCATGTATCAGCTTGTCAAGCAGAAATGTAATGATACTGGTACCGGCAAGCTCAATGTCCACAACATCGGGAGCGCGATAAATTTTGTCCCATGACAATGCATTGCACCGCTCGTACCCTTCCCGCTCAAGTTGCGGAATATGCTCAATAAGTGAACCCCGGAACTCGCCACGCAGTATGGCCTCCTCGTGCTCTACAAAGGTTTCGGCACAACGCTGCACCAACACACCAATAACGCATGACCGCAAATATCCTATCTTTTCATTATGGTCTGCCACGTACCCCATGGCCCGCTTCATTTTCTCCACACGCTCACTGCTGAAAAAACCGAGCAGAGTGTCAATGACAGTGGCGGTGTCAATAAGCCCGAGTTTGTGCGCGTCTTCAATATCCATCACCTCATAGCATATATCGTCAGCCGCCTCCACAAGATATACAAGAGGATGGCGTGCATAGCGCACTTCACCGTTAGGTCCGGGCTGACTGAGCATTCCCAGTTCCTCAGCCACCTTTATGAAACTATCGCGTTCGGAGGTGAAGAACCCGAATTTGGGCTTGGCTACAGCCAAGATGCTTTCATACGGATATTTGACTATTGATGCCAGCATACTGTAGGTCATGGCGAACCCTCCGGGACGGCGCCCCGCAAACTGATGCGTGAGAAGACGAAAAGCGTTGGCGTTCCCCTCAAACCGCGTAAGGTCGGCCCACTGCTCCGGAGTGAGCTTGTTTTGGAGATGTGCTCCCGCTCCTTCGCTGAAAAAAGTGGCAATAGATCTTTCTCCGGAGTGTCCGAACGGCGGATTGCCGAGATCATGCGCCAGACATCCGGCCGCAACAATCTCGCCCATGGCATCAAGCTTGCCCACCCAAGGCTCGGCTCGATACTTGTCCCGAAGGCGCAAAGCCACCTCTGTGGCAAGCGAACGCCCCACACACGACACTTCTATACTGTGGGTAAGCCGGTTGTGAACGAATATGCTTCCCGGCAGGGGGAACACTTGTGTCTTGTTCTGCAATCTGCGAAAAGGGGATGAAAAAACCAACCTGTCATAATCACGCTGAAAATCGCTACGTATGCCAGGTTTATTATCGTGGAACTTTTCAAGGCCGAAACGCTTGTCGCAAATCAGCCTGTCCCATTGCATTTGAGAAGTGGCTTGTGTCATGGCGCAAATATAACAAAAAAAGAGATGTCTCCCGACATCTCTTTTCCCTTTAAACCTTTATCTTAATCTAATACTATGAAAAACACACATACAAATGTAAGCATCTTTTTTCATATCGTACGGCAAACGCACGTTCGTTTAACACATTTTTAACTAAAACCACTGAAAAACGCCCCAACTTTATCTACCAAATCCTAACCGTCATTCAATCCTCAGCAGAAATTGCCCGAAATGCCATTTAGGTCACATTAATTTACTAAATTTGCAGATTGAATCATCAGGCATTTGAAACAAGTATATGAACGGCATTGATATATTTATATATGTGATATTCGCAGCGGCCGCCATTCTTGGCTATGCCCGCGGATTTGTGCGTCAGGCCGGTTCCATAGCCGCCGTTGTAGTGGGTATTCTGGCGGCACGAATGTTTGGGCCGTGGGCTACCGAGCATCTCTTTGCCGGTGCTACCGAACCTGAAGGTTCGTCAATGACAGTTTACGGAGCCAGAACCGCCGGTTATGCAGTGGTATTTGTGGTGACATGGATTGTAGTGTGGCTTGTGTCGCGACTGCTCCACGGAGCCATAAAAGCCATAAAGCTCGGAGGACTCAACTCTATTGGCGGCACCTTATTCACTATGCTTGAATGGGCACTTGGCATAAGCCTGATGCTGAATATATGGCATCTTGTGTCACCCTCATGGACGGCCCCCACAGCATTATCGCAATATGTCATGAAGATGCTGCCGTGGCTCACCGGAGCGTTAGGAGCAAGCTAACTTTATATAGCAAACATTTGTTGTTAGTACTGTAAAGCATGAACGACATGAACAAAGATACAGACCGCAAGCCGGATACCAACGACCCCAACAGCGTGATTGACGATGTGACCGGGAGTGAGTACAAATACGGCTTCATAACCGATATAGACACCGATATTATTCCGCGCGGATTGAACGAGGATGTGATTCGTTTCATATCGGCAAAAAAAGGAGAGCCGGAATGGCTGCTTGAATTCCGGCTTAAAGCATACAGACACTGGACCACCCTCACTCCGCCAAAATGGGCGCATCTTGACATCCCCGACATAGATTTTCAGGCCATAAGCTACTATGCCGCGCCAAAAGTCAAAGAAAATCCCGCAAGCCTTAACGATGTTGACCCCGAGCTGCTTGACACGTTCAACAAACTCGGCATATCACTTGACGAGCAGAAAAAGCTTACCGGAGTGGCCGTGGATGCCGTGATGGACTCTGTGAGCGTCAAAACCACCCATCGCGACAAGCTGGCCGAAATGGGCGTGATTTTCTGCTCCATATCCGAGGCCGTCAAGGACTATCCCGAACTGGTAAGAAAATATCTGGGCAAAGTGGTGCCCTACACCGACAATTTTTATGCTGCCCTGAACTCAGCAGTATTTTCCGACGGATCGTTTGTGTATATACCCAAAGGCGTGCGCTGCCCCATGGAGCTGAGCACATATTTCCGCATCAACGCCGCCGGAACAGGACAGTTCGAGCGCACACTCATCGTGGCCGATGATGATGCCTACGTGAGCTACCTGGAGGGATGCACCGCTCCCATGCGCGATGAAAACCAACTCCATGCCGCCATTGTGGAGATAGTGGTGGAGGACCGTGCCGAAGTAAAATACTCCACGGTGCAAAACTGGTATGCCGGAGACAAACAAGGGCGCGGAGGCGTGTACAACTTCGTGACCAAGAGGGGACTGTGCCGTGGCGACTACTCCAAACTTTCCTGGACACAAGTAGAAACAGGGTCGGCCATAACATGGAAATATCCCAGCTGTGTGCTCAGTGGCGAAGGGTCGGTAGGAGAATTCTATTCCGTGGCCGTAACCAATAACTATCAGCAGGCCGACACAGGCACAAAAATGATACATTTGGGACGCAATTCCCGAAGCACCATCGTGTCCAAAGGCATATCTGCCGGACACAGCCAGAACTCTTACCGAGGACTGGTGAAGGTGGCTCCGAAAGCCGACGGATGCCGCAACTACACCCAGTGCGACAGCCTACTTCTCAGCCCCACCTGCGGCGCACACACCTTCCCCTACATAGATGTGCTCAATGACACTGCCGTGGTGGAACACGAAGCCACTACATCCAAAATATCTGAAGACCAGATATTCTACTGCAACCAGCGCGGCATACCCACCGAAGAAGCCGTTGGGCTGATAGTAAACGGATACGCCAAAGAGGTGATGAACAAGCTGCCCATGGAGTTTGCCGTAGAAGCCCAAAAACTGCTCCAGATCACCCTTGAGGGATCAGTGGGATAACCCATCAATTCATAACCGAAAAAACAGCATCAAAAGATGGACGAAATACTTCTCAATGTCACAGACCTCCGCGCCGGCATCGAAGGCAAGGAGATATTAAAAGGCATCAACCTCACTGTGCGACCTGGCGAGGTACATGCCATAATGGGACCAAACGGCTCAGGCAAAAGCACCCTGAGCGAAGTACTCGCAGGCAACCCTGCATTCACCGTCAACGGCGGCCATGTGGACTTCCACGGCAAAGACCTGCTGGCACTGTCGCCTGAAGACCGCAGCCACGAAGGGCTTTTCCTGTCGTTTCAGTACCCTGTGGAAATACCCGGCGTGTCAATGGTCAACTTCATGCGTGCCGCGCTCAATGCCAAGCGCAAATATTTCCACGAGGAACCTCTGAGTGCCACTGAATTTCTGAAATTAATGCGCCAAAAACGAGCTATAGTAGAGCTTGACAACAAACTTGCCTCCCGCGCAGTGAACGAGGGATTTTCCGGCGGCGAGAAGAAGCGCAATGAAATATTTCAGATGGCGGTGCTGGAACCGCGTCTGTCAATTCTTGACGAAACAGACTCCGGTCTGGACATTGACGCACTCCGCATTGTGGCCGGCGGTGTCAACAAACTGCGCACCGAGCGCAATGCCACTATCGTCATAACCCACTACCAGCGTTTGCTTGACTACATCAAACCCGATTTCGTACATGTGCTCTACAAGGGACGCATAGTGCGCACCAGCGGTCCGGAACTCGCACTGGAGCTTGAAGAGCGCGGTTACGACTGGATAAAAGAAGAAATTGACTGAGGAGGTGCACATGGCAAACAACAGTCTGACTCAATACATCGAGCTTTATCTGGAGCATGAAGCCCAAGTAAACTCCAACTCCGCACAGGTACTCAACGATTTGCGCCCGCGCGCGCTGGAGGAGCTTACCGGAACCTCATTGCCCCACACCGACACCGAGGGGTACGAGCGTACATCCATTTCCGACATGTTTGCCCCCGACTACGGAGTCAACATCATGCGCATGAACCTGCCGGTGGATGTGTCCGCCTCATTTCGCTGTGACGTGCCCAATATGAGCACATTGCTTGGAGTGGTGGTCAATGATTCCTTCCGTCCTGCGGCAACACTCGACCAACGGTTGCCGCAAGGTGTGATTTTCGGTTCATTATGCAAAAACGCCGTTCTTCACCCCGACATAGTCAAGCAGCATTACGGCACGCTCGCCCCGCTCACCAACCCGTCCGTGGCTCTCAACACCCTGATGTGCCAGGATGGAGTGATACTGTACGTGCCTAAAGGAGTGAAACTTGAAAAACCTCTGCAGCTTGTCAATATATTCTCCTCGCCCACAGCACTGGCTGCATTTCGCCGCCTGCTCATAGTGCTGGAGGATGACGCCGAAGCCCGGTTGCTCATTTGCGACCACGTGCAGGACAACGAGCAGCAATATCTCGCATCACAAGTCATTGAGGTGATAATGGGACGCAACTCCACATTCGACCTCTATGACATAGAGGATTCATCGCTTTCCACACGGCGTCATTCAATGCTCTTTGCCTCACAATCCGACGGAAGCAATCTGCTTGTCAACGGCATGACGCTGGAATGCGGCACCACGCGCAACGACTACAACATAATGCTGCCCGGCTCACATACCGAAACCACACTCGCAGGCATGGCCATAGCATCGGACAAGCAGCATGTTGACAACAATTCTCAGGTAACACACATAGGCAATTCGGGTCACAGCACCCAGCTGTTCAAGTATGTGATAGATGACGAAGCCTCGGGAGCATTTGAGGGCGGTATCCTTGTCACCCCCGGAGCACAGTTTACCGAAGCATACCAGAGCAACCGCAACATACTTGCCTCAACGAGCGCCAAGATGCACACCAAGCCGCAGCTTGAAATCTACAACGATGATGTCAAATGCAGCCATGGGGCCACCACAGGCCAACTTGACAGCGAAGCCCTGTTCTATATGCGTTCGCGAGGCATTCCGGAGCACGAAGCCCGCGTCATGCTCATGCAGGCATTCATGACCGATGTCATAGACACTGTGCGCATACCCGGTCTGCGTGAACGGCTCCAATATCTTGTTGACAAGCGTTTTCAGGGCGGATTGCGTCAATGTGGCACATGCGGCGCGTCCTGCCACGACAACAACACTAAAAAGCAATGACACCGATAACTGACTGCAGAGCCGACTTTCCGAGTCTTGAGCGCAAGATTCATGGCAAGGAGCTGGTGTATCTTGACAACGCCGCTTCCTCTCAAACTCCCCGACAGGTAGTGGACACCATCAGGGATATGTATTTCATGCACAAGGCCAATGTGCACCGTGGAGTACACACCATGTCAATGGAAGCCACAGGACTGCAGGAGCAGGCACGAAAAAAAGTGGCCGATTTCATCGGGGCATCCGGCACCGAACAGATCATATTCACACGCGGCACCACCGAGGCCATAAACCTTGTGGCCTACAGCTACGGCGAGCTACTCAAGGAGGGCGACGAGGTCATCCTTACCCAAATGGAGCATCATGCCAACATCGTGCCATGGCAACTGCTGCGCACCCGCAAAGGGATTGTGATAAAGGTAGTGCCCGTCACCCCCGACGGTGAACTTGATTTGGAAGCTTACAAAAGCTTGTTCACTCCCCGCACCAAAGTAGTGTCGGTGTGTCACGTGTCAAATGTGCTCGGCACAATAAACCCCGTCAAAGAGATTATCGCCACCGCCCACAGTCACGGTGCTGTGGCAATGATTGACGGAGCACAGGCCATATCGCACCTGAAAGTGAACGTAACCGATCTTGATGCCGACTTCTATGTGTTTTCCTCGCACAAAATGTACGGACCATGCGGAGTAGGCGTGCTGTACGGCCGCAAGGAACTGCTTGAGAAAATGTCTCCGTATCAGGGCGGCGGCGAAATGATAGGGCATGTAACATTCGAGCACACCACATTTGCCGAACTTCCGTTCAAATTTGAGGCAGGCACCCCGGACTACGTTGACATAGCCGCATTTGCCACTGCCATTAACTACATGGAATCACTGGGCATAGAGCGTATAGCCGCCCATGAGCACGACCTGCTCCAATACACCACCGAGCGTATGCTCCGAATTCCGGGCATGAGGATATTCGGCACCGCACCCCACAAAAGTGCCGTCATTTCATTTCTCATCGGCAACGAGCACCACTACGACATAGGCTTGCTCCTTGACAAGCTTGGCATAGCCGTGCGCACCGGCCACCACTGCGCCCAGCCTCTCATGCATGTGCTGGGGGTGGAAGGCACCGTAAGAGCATCCATGGCCGCCTACAACACGCGCGAGGAATGTGACAAATTCATAGCCGCGCTCCAACGTGTGGCCTCAATGCTGAGCTGATGCTTACAGACGAAGAAAAAGTGCGTTACGCACGCCATCTGTCGCTTCCCGGATTTGGCGAGGAAGCACAAAAGAGACTAAAAAACGGATCGGTACTCGTGATAGGGGCCGGTGGTCTCGGCAGTCCGGTGTTGCTATACCTTGCCGCCGCAGGAGTAGGACGCATCGGTGTGGCCGACGGAGACACTGTGGACACCACCAACCTCCAGCGTCAAATCATCCACTCAACAAACAGTGTGGGCACAAGCAAGGTGGCATCGGCGGCACAACGCATCTCGGCACTCAACCCCGACATAACCGTAGTGACACACGACACATTCGTGAACCAAGAAAATATCGCAAGCCTCATAAATTCCTATGATTTTGTCATAGATGCCACGGACAGTCCTGACATAAAATTCCTTGTCAATGACACATGTGTGGCTCTCGGCAAACCCTACAACCACGGAGCGATATTTCAATATGAGGGACATACCATGACCGTACTTCCCGGCACAGCCGATCTCAGGACACTGTTCCCTGACGGGCCTGTGGCAGAAACCGAGAACACTCCCGTGGGACCGCTCGGAGTGGTGCCCGGCGTTCTGGGCACACTTCAGGCCACAGAAGCCATCAAATACCTGAGCGCAACCGGCACCCTGCTTACCGACCGTCTGCTCCGATTCAACCTCCTTTCCATGCAATTCACCACCATAGCTCTAAGGTGAAATGAATGGTTAAATAGTTTGGGTATTTGAGGGGAATTTTGTAATTTCGCCACTGCGATTCATCCATGCCGCGTATGCTCGCGTAGCATGGTAATAATAAGGAAACTAACTCTAAAAATAGATTACATAAACACTATGAGCAAAGAAAAGAAATTCTTGACTTGTGACGGTAATCAGGCAGCTGCCCATATCTCGTATATGTTCTCCGAGGTAGCCGCTATTTACCCTATCACACCTTCGTCCACCATGGCGGAGTATGTTGACGAATGGGCTGCAGCCGGTCGTAAAAACATCTTCGGTGAAACAGTTCTTGTTCAGGAAATGCAGAGCGAGGGCGGTGCAGCCGGTGCCGTTCACGGTTCGTTGCAGGCCGGTGCCCTCACCACCACCTACACTGCATCGCAGGGTCTTCTGCTGATGATCCCCAACATGTACAAGATTGCCGGTGAACTGCTCCCCTGCGTATTCCATGTATCAGCCCGCACCATTGCTTCTCACGCACTCTCTATTTTCGGCGACCATCAGGACGTTATGTCAGTGCGCCAGACAGGATTTGCAATGCTGGCCGAAGGTTCCGTGCAGGAAGTTATGGATCTGGCCGGTGTTGCCCACCTCAGCACCATCAAGAGCCGCGTGCCTTTTGTGAATTTCTTTGACGGCTTCCGTACCTCTCACGAAATTCAGAAGATTGAAGTAGTGGATCAGGAAGACCTTGAGCCGCTGTTGGACCGCAAAGCTCTTGCCGAGTTCCGCGAACGCGCCCTCAACCCTGATGCTCCCGTGGCCCGCGGTATGGCTGAAAACGGTGACGTATTCTTCCAGCACCGTGAGGCAAGCAATAAATACTATGAGGCAGTGCCCGAAATAGTTGAGGATTACATGGGCCATATTTCCAAAATCACCGGCCGTGAATATCACCTGTTCAACTATTATGGCGCACCCGATGCCGAGCGTGTTATCATCGCCATGGGTTCAGTAACCCAGGCCGCTCAGGAAGCCATTGACCACCTCACAGCCAAAGGTGAAAAGGTAGGTCTCGTTGCCGTACACCTTTATCGTCCGTTCTCAGCCAAGCATTTCCTTGCAGCCGTGCCCAAAACAGCAAAGCGCATAGCCGTGCTTGACCGCACCAAGGAGCCCGGAGCCACCGGCGACCCCTTGTATCTGGATGTGGCAGAATGCTTCACCGGCGTAGCCGATGCACCCCAGATTGTAGCCGGCCGCTACGGTCTTGCATCCAAAGACACCACTCCCGCCCAGATCATTTCCGTTTACGATAACCTTGCTCTTCCCGAGCCCAAAAATCATTTCACCATCGGTATCGTGGACGATGTGACATTCACATCACTCCCCCCCATGGAAGAAATTGCGCTCAGCGGCGAGAATACTTTTGAGGCCAAATTCTACGGACTCGGAGCTGACGGTACTGTAGGTGCCAACAAGAACTCCGTGAAGATTATCGGTGACAACACCTCCAAATATTGTCAGGCATACTTCGCTTACGACTCCAAGAAATCAGGCGGCTTCACCTGCTCACACCTGCGCTTCGGTGACGACCCCATCCGCTCCACATATCTGGTAACCACTCCTAACTTCGTGGCATGCCATGTTCAGGCTTACCTGCACATGTATGATGTGACACGCGGCCTGCGCGATGGCGGCACATTCCTGCTCAACACCATTTGGGACGGCGAGGAATTGGTCAAGAACCTGCCCAACAATGTCAAAAAGTATTTTGCTGACCACAACATCACAGTTTACTACATCAACGCTACCAAGATAGCACAGGAAATCGGTCTCGGAAACCGCACCAACACCATTCTCCAGAGCGCATTCTTCCGCATCACCGAGGTAATCCCTGTTGACCTTGCAGTAGAGCAGATGAAGAAATTCATCGTCAAGAGCTACGGCAAGAAAGGTGAAGATGTGGTTAACAAGAACTATGCAGCCGTTGACCGTGGCGGTGAATACAAGCAGCTCACCGTTGACAAGGCATGGAGCAATCTTCCCGCCGATGAGCCTGCAACCAACAACGACCCCGCGTTCATCAACGAAGTGGTTCGTCCCATCAACGCTCAGAACGGCGACCTCCTCAAGGTTTCCGCTTTCAAGGGCATAGAAGACGGCACATGGGCACAGGGCACTGCCGCTTACGAAAAACGCGGTGTGGCAGCCTTTGTTCCCGAATGGAATGAACAGAACTGTATCCAGTGCAACAAGTGTGCATATGTATGTCCTCACGCTGCAATCCGCCCGTTCGTGCTTGACGCCAACGAAATGAGCAAGGCTCCTTTCGGCGAAAACGACACTCTGCCCGCTATCGGCAAAACATTCACCGGCATGCGCTTTATCCAGAGCATAGATGTGCTTGACTGTCTCGGTTGCGGCAACTGCGTAGATGTATGCCCCGGCAAGAAGAACAAAGAAACCGGCGAAATTGAAAAGGCTCTCGTTATGAAGCCTCTTGAAACACAGCTCGACGCACAGAAAGAATGGGATTACTGCGTGGCAAACGTGGCTTCAAAACAGCATCTCGTAGATGTGAAAGCCAACGTGAAGAACAGCCAGTTTGCAACTCCTCTCTTTGAATTCTCCGGCGCTTGCTCAGGTTGCGGTGAAACTCCTTATGTGAAACTCATCAGTCAGCTCTATGGCGACCACGAGATAGTAGCCAACGCTACCGGTTGCTCATCAATCTACTCCGGTTCCGTTCCCTCTACCCCCTACACCACCAACGCCAAGGGTCATGGTCCCGCTTGGGGCAACTCACTGTTTGAGGACTTCTGCGAATTTGGTCTCGGTATGTTCATAGCCAATGAAAAACTCCGTGCACGTCTCGAAGAGGCCATGAAAGCCGCTACCACCTGCCCCGATTGCAGCAACGAAATCCACGAACTGGCCCAGAAGTGGCTTGACAACAAGGAAGATGCCGTAATCACCCGCGAAATCGCTGACACCATCGTACCTCTCTGCGAAGCCTGCAACTGCGACACATGCAAGACTATCCTTGACATGAAGCACTACATTGTGAAACGCTCACAGTGGATTATCGGCGGTGACGGCGCAAGCTACGACATAGGCTTCGGCGGTCTTGACCACGTGCTTGCTTCCGGCAAGAATGTCAACCTCCTTGTTCTTGACACTGAGGTTTACTCCAACACCGGCGGTCAGGCATCCAAGGCTACTCCTCTCGGTGCTATCGCCAAATTTGCCGCTTCCGGCAAACGTATCCGCAAAAAAGACCTCGGCCTTATCGCCAGCACCTATGGCTACGTTTATGCAGCACAGGTGGCTATGGGCGCAGACCAGGCTCAGACCCTCAAAGCTATCCGCGAAGCAGAAGCTTATGACGGCCCGTCTATCATCATAGCTTACGCTCCCTGTATCAACCACGGCATCAAAGCCGGCATGGGTAAATCCCAGCACGAGGAGGAGAACGCTGTGAAGTGCGGTTACTGGCATCTGTGGCGTTACAACCCCGCACTGGAAGCTGAAGGCAAGAACCCCTTCACCCTTGACAGCAAAGAACCCGATTGGGACAAATTTGAGGACTTCCTCAAAGGCGAAGTTCGCTACGCTTCCGTACTCAAGCAGTACCCCAACGAAGCATCCGAACTGTTTGCTGCTGCCAAAGCCAATGCACAGTGGCGTTACAACAACTATCGCCGCCTTGCCCAGCAGCAGTGGGGCGTAGATCCCGAAATCGGCAACCTGCCCAAATAATCAACACCCTATATCACAAAAAGCGGAGGCTCCACGGTCTCCGCTTTTTATATCCCCATGTTGACAAAAAACAAAATGCCCGGAATAAATCCGGGCATTTTGATGTTTATAAAGATTCTGTTTATCAATAATTTCTGGCCTCAATCTCAAAGAAGCTCTGCGGATGTGCGCAAACGGGACATGCAGCAGGTGCTTTCTTGCCAATAACCACATGACCGCAGTTACGGCAAATCCAGATTGTGTCACCCTCGCGTGAGAATACCAATCCTTCCTCAATGTTGGCCAGCAGACGACGATAGCGTTCCTCGTGATGGCGTTCAATAGCGGCAACACCTCTGAAACGGGCAGCGATAGCAGTGAACCCTTCTTCTTCAGCCTCCACAGCCATACGCTCGTACATATCGGTCCATTCATAATTCTCGCCGGCTGCGGCATCGCGGAGATTGGTCATGGTGTCGGGCACCTCACCGTTGTGAAGAAGCTTGAACCACAATTTGGCGTGCTCTTTTTCATTGGAAGCAGTTTCCTCAAAGATAGCGGCAATCTGCTCGTAGCCGTCTTTGCGAGCCTTAGATGCATAGAAAGTGTATTTGTTGCGGGCCTGTGATTCACCTGCAAACGCTTCCATAAGATTACGTTCTGTCTTTGTTCCTTTAAGTTCTTTCATTGTAGTTTAGTTTTTTAGAATGTTTACTTTTTTATTTTTGCATTTAGGAGATACTCCTTAATAATATATATCCGTCTATTTCAATCGGCATACATGTGTAAATATTATAAACGATTGTATCGGGCAGAATATTCAGTAACGTTTATATGATGTAAAACATATAATTGTACTCATATCTATATTGCAATCATTACAAAGTTACGGATTAATCCAACATCTGCAAATTTTTTTTGCTGTTTTTACATCTTCTGTCAATATTATTTTTTTGTAAGGCAAAAAACTCCCGCCTGACAACAGACGGGAGCTATGAATTGATACGTTACCTGACGGTGCGTCAGGTGTTATCAGTTAACAGGAACATCACCGAAACGGTTGGGCTGCGGCTGTGATTGACCTATACACAATATAATAAAAATAATAGTGCCGACAACAGGAATTAGATTGATGAACCACCATCCTCCGGCGCGACCTGTGTCATGAAGGCGGCGCCAGCTTACCGCAAGAGTCGGCACAAGCACTGCGATACTGAAATTCCAGCTGATCCATTCAATAAAATTCACATAATATCCCAAAGTGCCAAGGACAATATTCACTACCCAGACAGCAAGCATCCACCACCAGAATTCGGCACGTGATGCACGCCCGCTAAAGTCAGAATATTTGTTGAGTACACGTTTTACCGCATCTTCTAAACTGAGCGGTGCAGATTGATGGAATTCAGCCATAATTAATGAGTTTTATATTATTTGATTTGATTCACTGGATATGATAACTTCGCTACCATCCGATTACAAAAGTATATAAATATTCCAATATTCCCAACAAACTGCATGAAGCCTACGCAAAATTGACTGAATGTCAGAAAAAATTAAATAATTTTGTGTCAATGGAAAAAGGTATATAAATCAAAAGTCGCCAAATGGTATGTGTGGACTTGCTTCGGAGTTGTAGCCGCCTTTATAGGTACTTTGTTTCTATGCTATCAATCCTCATGGATACTCCTGATTGATGTAGTATTTATGGGCATAACCGTTGCGCTAATGTTTGATATGCTGTTTCACACAGATTATACTATCAAGGGAGATAAATTATATATCAGATGCGGGGTTTTGTTTCATATGACATTGCCGATAGACAGAATAACGGAAATAGCACATAAATCAACAATATTGTCATCGCCGGCCTTGTCAGCAAAGCGAATAGGCATAAGATACGGCCTTAAGAATTGGGTATATATTTCTCCAAAGAATCAGGAGGATTTTATATCGGACATAAAATCAATAAACCCACAAATCACCATAAGCTGAAAGCCTGCCGCAAAACAGCCTACTTGGAGATTCATGAATCTTCGCATCCAACTCACTGACGGTGCCGGGGTCGGCGCGTTCAAACAGGCATAAAAAAAGAATGAGTAGCGAAAGCCGAAGCTTAACGATACTCATTCTCCTCTCTCCTCAGCGGTGCGGACGGGACTCGAACCCGCGACCCCCTGCGTGACAGGCAGGTATTCTAACCAGCTGAACTACCGCACCAAGTTTTGAGGCGCAGCGGCTATTGCCGTTTTGCGAGTGCAAAGATATGGTGGTTTTTTGGATTGTGCAAGCATTTTTCAAAAAAAATGCGTTTGAGAGGCGAATTTTTCCCATTTAAGATTGTTTATACGGTTGAAGCAGGATGTAAAGTTGTGGATTTCGCACAATATGGCTACCTTTACGATGCAATATGAAAGGTACAATTTTAAGCATAATATCAATATTAGGCGCATCCATTGTGTGCGGCTGTTCGTCACATGAGGCAAGCGAGCATGACAATGACCCTCTCGCATGGCTGGAAGTGGATTCATCCGCGCCATACAACAATCCTCTGCCGGAGATGCCTGAGCCTACGGAGAAAATAACCATACACAGTGTGGGACCATTGGCTCAAGTATTCAACGACAGCAATTATATCCATTGGAACGATGCCGAAAAGATAGGAATAATGCCGCTGAGCGACACACATTCACATTTTAATCCTGGCAAAGAACTGGTAAAAGTGACTTCGTGTGAGGACTTTTATGTGGAGCCGCTCACGCACTCCAGCCCATATCTCGTGCCCGAAGCCGCAGCGTTGCTGCATGAAGTGGGACGCAGGTTTCGCGACTCTCTGCAGGCACGCGGGGGCGGAGACTACCGCATAAAAGTGACGAGCGTGCTCCGCACACCTGCGGGAGTGCGCCGCTTGCGCCGATCCAACCGCAATGCCATTGATTCGTCTGTACATCAGATGGGCACTACCGTGGATATAAGCTATTCCCGCTTCATGGCCTATTCCCCCACTCCGGCACGAAGCGCAGAAGACCTCAAAAACTTACTTGGCGAAGTACTATTTGCCATGCGCGCCGAAGGGAAATGCTGGGTCAAATATGAGCGCAAACAACCTTGTTACCACATCACAGTGCGTCCCAAAAACAATATACAATGACAAAAACCAAGCACATATCTGCATTGCCACCCCTCAAGGGACGACCATGGTGGATAAAACTAATTGTCTGGATAGTGGCGTTATGTGGCGCAGCTGCGATACTGCTGGTGGGTATTGCCACACTTGCGGTATGGATTCTCACCCCTCCGAGGCTCACTCCTCTGGTGGAGCAAACCGCCTCATCCTATCTCAACGCCGATGTTCATGCCAAACGCGTGGAACTGACATACTGGAGCACATGGCCCCGGCTGAGCCTGAAAGTTGATTCACTTACAATCGTAAGCAAATCGCTGCATGGCATCACCGCCGCCGAGCGCAGCCGCCTGCCTGAGAATGCCGACACCCTGCTCACAATGGAGCATTTTGAAGGTGGAATACACATGCTCAATCTGCTCAAAAATAAACTCTCGCTTTATGATGTGCAGCTCAAGCGGCCAAACATCAATCTCGTGGCTCTTGATTCTGCTCGCGTCAACTACGACATAGTGCCGACCGAGCCGGAAGAAAAGCCCAAAGAATCCAATCTGCCCATGCCGGCCATTTCAATCAACAAATTTGAAATACTTGGCAACTTCCCCATAAGATATTTTTCGGCTGCCGACTCTCTGGATATGACGCTGACTCTCCACGACTCTAAAATCACCGGCGAGGCAGAACCCACCTACGCCGTCAGCATCAGCAGCCACGGCAGTAACCGCTCGCCCAAACTGCCCATTGACAGCCTGTATCTGGGCATGAACGGAAAAGTTACATGGGACCCGTTTGTCAATCCCTTGGCAGTGGAGATGACCGACTTCAATGTGCAGGCAGGCAAACTCGCCATGCAATTCTCTGCAAAGATAGATGCAAGCGACTCTCTTAAAATCCACACCTTGGACATCAACGCCCCGCATCTGCGCATAGCAGACGCCATTGACATTGTTCCATCCACAATGCGCGGAGAGCTGGCCAAACTCACCACCGACCTTGAAGTGGGGCTGAAGCTGCAGCTGCTCCGCCCATACACCGTAGGCACCGACAAACTTCCATGGATAAAAGCCCGACTTGTGATTCCCGACGGCACACTGCGCTACGAGCAACTGTATCTGCAACGCATCAACGCCGACATCGAGGCCCTGATAAACGGCGACAACCTTGACAAATCAACCGTGGATGTGAAGAAATTCACCGCCATAGCCCGGGCCATGGGCTTTTCAATCAGCGGCAAAGTGAGCACGCCCATCTCCAACCCGACCGTCAGCGGAACTTTCCGTGGCGGGGTGTCACTCACACGCCTTCCGAGCGTGCTGTGGCGCAAGCTCGGTATGGAGATGAAGGGCCTGCTTACGGGCGATGCCGACTTCAAACTGCGCCAAAGCTGGCTAACGCCCAAAAAGTTTCATAAAATCAACATCAACGGCCACCTCAATCTCACCGATTTCGTACTCGTTGACACCCTCAACGACCTTCACGCCACCATGCACAAGGCATCATTTGATCTCGGTTCACGCTCGCACGTGGAGATAAAAGGACATAAGGTGGATTCACTTCTCACCGCCTCTCTGCAAATCGACACAGTGTGGATGCAAACCCAAGGTATAGAGTTAGCCGGACGAGGTCTGAAAGCCGGTATCGGGGCGCGAAATGTAGCATCATCCACCGACACTACGCAAATCAATCCAATAGGAGGCAACATACGAGCCGAACTGCTTACTCTGCGCAGCGACTCCGACACCATATCCATGCGCATTCGCAATGCCACCGTCAAAACCGCTCTCCGACGATACAATCAGGACTCGCGCGCTCCACTCCTTGGCATCTCCATAGGTGCCGACAGAATAAGATATGCCGATGCGCTCAATCGTGTGACACTGCGCAATGCCTTCGCCGCCTTGCAGCTTCATCCGCGCAAAAAACGCGCTCTCAGCCCGCGCATGCAGGCACGATTTGACTCTGTAGCCGCCCTGCATCCCGAACTGAGCACCGACAGCATACTTGCCTTGGCTCGGCCTAAACGCAACCGTGTGCATAAAGCCGACTCCACACGCGAGAACATGGACTTTGGTGTGGACGGCAAATTGCGCAAGGCATTGAGACTATGGCAAGTCGAAGGCACCCTGAAAGCCGAACGCGGACGGTTGCTCACTCCTTTCTTCCCGCTGCGCAACCGCCTGCGCAACCTCAACATGGAGTTCAACACCGACAGCATCACCCTCACCGACACCCGTATAACCAGCGGAAGAAGTGATTTCACGCTCAACGGCAAGCTCAACCATATATCACGCGCACTGACATCGCGCCGCGGCTCACCACTCACGCTTGAATTCAGCGTAAGCAGCGACACTGTGGATATAAACCAAGTTACAGACGCACTGATGGCCGGAGCCGCATTTGCCGACAAGCTGAGCAAAGGAGCCGTGACAATATCCAACAGCGACAACGATGAGGCCGTGCAGCAATCAATAAGCAATGCGGCATCACCGGAAGAAAGAGCCGCCCTGATAGTGCCCGCCAACCTTCAGGCCAACCTGAACATAAGAGCCAAAAACGTAATATACGGTGACTTGTGGTTCAAACGGTTCAGAGGTAATGTTGATGTATATGACGGAGCTGTCAGCCTGTCGCCGCTGAGTGCCCACACCGCTATAGGGTCCGTCACCATGTCGGCCTTGTATTCGGCCCCCAATCCCGACAGCCTGAGTTTTGCCACCGGCATCAACATACGCAAGCTGCATCTCGGCGATGTGCTTGACATGGTGGGCGGCATTGACACCATTATGCCGCTGCTGAAATCCGTGGACGGCATTGTGGATGCCGACCTTGCGATGAGTACACGCCTTGATTCTATGCTCAATTTTGATCTTTCCTCAGTGGACATGGCCCTCAAGCTATCGGGCGACAGCCTTGTGCTCATGGACAGCGAAACATTCCGCACGCTCAGCAAATGGCTAATGTTCAAGGACAAAAAGCACAATATGATTAATCATATGGCAGTGGAAATGGTAGTGAAAGACTCCCGGCTGAGCCTGTTCCCGTTCATCTTTGACCTTGACCGCTACAAACTCGGAGTTATGGGCGGCAATGACATGGGTCTGAATCTGGACTATCATGTTGCCGTGCTCAAATCACCGCTGCCGTTCAAATTCGGCATAAACATCAAGGGTACGCCCGAAAAAATGAAGATACGAGTCGGCAAAGCTCGCCTCAATGAAAAATCAATAGCCACAACACGCCAAGTATCCGATACACTGCGCATAAACCTTGTCAACGAAATTTCGCGTGCATTCAAGGCCGGCATCCGTCGCCGTGGCACATCCAAACTGCGGTTCGGCAACACTTCCGCATCACAGATGCTCCCCGAAACTGAGGACACCATGAGCCACGCCGATTCAGTGGCATTTATCAAGCAAGGGCTTATTGAGGCTCCGGAAGGGTTTATGATGCCCGACTCCACCAGTGTGACCAAGAAAAAGAAGCAATCCAAGAAAAAGAAATAACAATGTTCACCGACGAGATACAAGCATTTCTACAACGGCATGACTACATGCAGGTGGAACCCAAGGCCGCTCTTATTGATATGGACGGTACCCTCTACGACAGCATGCCGTTTCACGCCAAAGCGTGGCATATGATGTGCGATGAAGCCGGGATTCCCAACACCGAGGATGAATTTTTCTTATACGAAGGACGCACCGGGGCTTCCACCATCAATCTGCTCTACGACCGCACATACTCCCACAACGCCACCGATGACGAGATAGAACGCCTCTACCACCGCAAGACCGAGATATTCCGGGATATAGCGCATGTAAATAAAATGCCCGGTGCCGAGCAACTACTGCTGTTCATGCAGCAAATAGAGATGCAGCGCATACTTGTCACCGGGTCAGGTCAGCGGTCGCTTATCGACCGCCTTGAGCGCGATTTTCCCGGCAGCTTCACCCCCGAAACCATGATTACAGCCAAAGATGTGACCCATGGCAAGCCACATCCCGAACCTTATCTCATGGCAATGAAACTTGCCAAAGTACAGCCTTGGCAAAGCGTTGTGATAGAAAACGCCCCTCTGGGAGTGGAAGCCGGCGATGCAGCCGGAGCTTTCACCATAGGTGTGACCACAGGACCCATACCAAGAGCGGAGCTTGAAAAAGCCGGAGCTGCAATTGTGTTTGACTCCATGCAGGAGCTTGCCGACAAATTTCCGGTACTCGTGTACTCTCTTATCACCACCTCGCGTAATTTCAACTGATGCAATCACTCATATTCACACTCACACCCGCAGACAATCTGCAGGCCGAAACAGAACGCATGTCTCCGCGTGGAGGCATTTTTGTGCTGTGCGATGAAAACACTGCCCGACTTGCATACCCCCGGCTTGCAAAAGGGTGTCCCGCGCTGGAGCACGCGCATCTTATAGTCGTGCCGACAGGAGACAGCAACAAGAACCTGACCAACCTGAGCCGTGTGTGGGAACAGCTGCAGCAGCACGGAGCCACACGCCACTCTCTCCTTATAAACTTAGGGGGAGGCATGGTCACAGACATGGGGGGATTTGCCGCTGCAACTTTCAAGCGCGGTATGCGGTGGATAAATGTGCCCACCACACTTCTCGGAGCCGTAGATGCCGCTGTAGGAGGCAAAACCGGTATCAATTTCCATGGCCTGAAAAACGAGATAGGAGTGTTTGCCGAAGCTGCATCGGTCATAATATCGCCGATATTCTTTGACACCCTTCCGCACAAAGAGCTGCTATCGGGATATGCCGAGATGCTCAAGCACGCGCTGCTGCAAAGCAAATCCGACACCGATATGCTTCTTGAGCATGATGTCACATCCATTGACCCCATACAGATGCTGGAGCTTTTGCGCCGTAGTGTGGCGGTCAAGCAGCGAATAGTTGAAATTGACCCGCACGAAAAAGGGCTGAGAAAATCACTGAATCTCGGCCACACATTCGGTCATGCATTTGAGTCATTCTACATGAACTCCGACACTCCCGTGCCACACGGATATGCCGTGGCGTGGGGACTTGTATGCGCATTGGTCATGAGCCACCTGCATCTGCAGTTTGATGCCTCTTTGCTGCGCAAATTTGCCCAATATGTAGAGTGCAATTACGGTGTGCCGCAAATACGATGCTCCCATTACGACAGCCTGCTGGACCTGATGAGACATGACAAGAAAAACACCGACTCCACCCATATACAGTTCACACTGCTCAATGCCCCCGGCTCACCCGAGATAGCTCAGGAAGCAAGTGAGGATGACATAAAGACCACCCTCGACCTCATGCGCGACCTGCTGCATATCTGACTACAGATTGTCAAATATGATGGTATAGGATGCCGAAAAAGTTTGTCCGGGAGCGAGGTGATTCACCCACTCGCGATTGGCGAACTCGCCTTCGTATCCTACGGCATCGGTTCTTCCCCACCACGGTTCAATGCACACAAACGGAGCATCCGGCTTCGGCGACCACAGTCCTACAAGCGGAGCATTAAAGAGTAGCGTGATGTAAGGCGTGCGCTGCTTTGTGAGCATTGACACACGGTGCACCTGACTGTCGGCCAATATAATGGCATCGTGCTCAAATGTAGAGGCTGTAACCGGAAGCATTGACTCGCTGTCTGTTGCAACAGGCACACTTTCAGCGCCGACACACCCGTTGCGCTCTATAACCTGCGCTCTCAACGGCGAAAAGCCCATTTGAAAATAGGCATGAACAGGATCATTGACAGAGAATTCGGGATAATTGAATGCAGGATGTGCCCCGATCTGAAAATCCATAGGGCGGCTGTCAGTATTTTTGACACGCCACATCACCTCCAGACGGGCTTCTTGCAGGCGATAGCCTATTTCAAGGCGAAAATTGCGCGGATATTTCGCAAGAGTGTCAGCATTGCTCTCCAGAACGAACCATGCCTCATCCTCGGGCGCATTCTCCAACGGCAGGAAGTCGCAATCGCGTGCAAACCCGTGCTGCCCCATGGCATATTCCTTGCCGTCCATCAGGAACTTGCCCTGCCACAAGGCACCTACAATGGGGAAAAGCACCGGCGAACGGCGTCCCCAGAAAGTTTTGTCACCATGCCATAAATACTGGTAATGAGAGCGGTTTTGCTCTATGCTCTGCAATTCGGCACCGTGATCTGAAATAGTCACGGTCAACAAATCGTTGTGTAATGTCTGTATCATGACGCAAATTTACGCAAAATCTCTCAAATCATGAATACGGGTCAAAAAACCGTGTATCAGGCACACAAAAAGCATTAAATTCACACGGCTATTTCATTTAAACTAAAATAAAGAGCACATCTTCCCTTACCCGCTTCAGTCCAAAG
>ENA-OPXC01000282-OPXC01000282.1-human-gut-metagenome-genome-assembly--contig:-NODE-282-length-48333-cov-7.419756_pt1 | contig 48333 bp, 52 predicted proteins | sample MGYA00241512_ERZ502016 | MGnify/ENA primary metagenome ERZ502016 (study PRJEB25962, sample SAMEA2043043) | human gut metagenome | biome: human gut; feature: human-associated habitat; material: faeces...
GGAAAATACAAATCTTTTAATATAGCAGTTGAATTTACTATTTAATAACAAATTATTATTTGAAAGTGAGATGATTGTATGGGAGATATAGAAAGAATTTGCTCTAATAGGGACATTACTAAAAGACTAAGCAAAGTAGTTACTGAGGAAACTTTATGGCAAAGAGTATATATCTTTTGTAAGCATTTAGCAAAGTTTATTCATGCACCTATAACTTTAAATGATTATAAGAGAATGGAAAAATATACTAATGATAAAGAATTAGTAGAAGCAGTATATAATGCTATAAAAGATTATTTTTATATAGACAATAGCGATGGACATTTTGACATTATAGGACATGCTTATTGTATAGCATTGTTATCTCAAACAAAATACAACAGAGAAAATACAATAAATTATTTAAATAAATGTGCAGACATTTTAATAAAGAATAATGAGCAAGGGTATGGATTAGCAATGTATAGAAATATGAAAACTTTAAGCAAAGAGTATCCTGATTTAAAGAATTTAGAAAAAAAGTTACAATGTTTTAAAGATTATGATTATTGGAAAGAAAAGAATAATAAGTAATTGCTAAATTGCAATTTAGTAATTAGTTAGAAAAATAGTAATTTGAAAGTGAGGTAAATATTATGATATTATAAATGCTTTTAATAAAACAGACACAATTATATGGAAACAATCTAATAATATATGGGCTGGAGATATTGTTTACTTATATGTAGCTGCACCTATTTCAGCAATCCTTTATAAATATGAAGTTTTAGAAACAGATATACCTTATGAATATAAAGATAAAAATGTTGCAATGAAAAAAGTAATGAAAATAAAGTTATTAAAAAGGTATAAGCAAGATGAATTTACTTTTGAAAAATTAAACAAGTATGGAATTAAGTGGGTTAGAGGACCTAGAGGTCTTACAGATATATTAAGTAAGGACTTAAACCTATAAGTAGTAAGGAAATGATAATAAAATGAATGATATATGGAATCCTTGGCATGGCTGCAAAAAGTATAGCGAGGGTTGTGAAAATTGCTATATGTATTATTTAGATAGCCAAAGAGATAAAGATGGAAGCGATATTTATAAAGTAAAAACTAACTTTAATTTGCCACTTAAAAAAAGTCGAAATGGAGAATATAAAATACCAAGTGGATCAGTTTTAAGAGTTTGTATGACAAGTGATTTCTTTTTGACCGAAGCAGATGAGTGGAGAAAAGAAGTATGGGAAATGATTAAACTTCGTCCTGATATTACTTTTTGGCTACAAACCAAAAGAGCTGAAAGAGTATTAGATAATTTGCCTAGTTGGTGGGGCGATGGATTAGAAAATGTAATAATGGTATTTACAACAGAAAATCAAAAAAGAGCAGATGAGAGATTACCAATTCTATTAGATTTACCTTTCAAACATAAAGGAATAATGTGTGCTCCAATGATTTCAGAAATAACATTAGACCAATATTTAAGTACAGGAAAATTTGAAATTGTATTAGTTGATGGTGAAAACTACGAAGGAAATAGACCTTTATATTTTGATTGGGTAAAGAAAATATATGATGAATGTGTAAAGTATAATATAAAGTTTGATTTTTGTGGTACTGGAAATGTTTTTATAAAAGATGGAAAAACATATAACATTCCAAAAGCATACCAAAGAGTTATGGCTTTAAAATCAGAACTACAAAATCCTTTAATCTATAAAGAAAAAGATATAAAAATTCAGCCAAGATGTAAAACTTGCAAAAGAAGATTTAGTTGTAATGGTTGCAAGTGGTGTAGAAAATGTAATTGGAAGTAGGAAAAATTATGAATATTAAAATTGATAAAAAACAAATTGAAATATTTTATAACGAAACAGAAAACAAGAAAATTCCTGTGATAATACTTAATACTTTTAGTGGAGAGGGTAATAAGGTTTGGGAAGAATGTAAAAAATTAAATGCAAAAGATTTTATTTTAGTAGCTATTTCAAAGATGAGTTGGAGCAATGATATGACCCCTTGGGAATGTCCACCTTTATATAAAGGAGATAGTTATTGCAAAGGATATGCAGATGAATATTTAAAGCTAATAGAAGATGAGATTATACCAAAAGTAGAAGGTTTTATTACAAATGAACTTCAAAAAGAAATAGAATATTGGGTTTTAGCAGGGTATTCTTTAGGTGGGTTATTTGCTCTATATTCAGGCTATAAAACAGATATATTCAAAAGAATTGTATCAGCTTCAGGTTCTATGTGGTATCCTAATTTTGAAAAATATGTTAAGGAAAATGAAATAAGTAAAAATATAGATAAAATATATTTTTCACTTGGAAATAAAGAAAAAAATTCTAAAATAGAAATATTGCAAACAGTAGAAGATAAAACAAGAGAAATTCAAGATTTTTTAAGTAAAAATATTGAAACATTATACGAAGAAAATGAAGGAAATCACTTTAAAGATGGAGTCTTAAGAATGGCAAAAGGAATTAAATGGATTTTAGAATAAATGGAGCTTTAATATGGTAAGAAAAAGAGGTTATAAAGGTCATAGCCTAGTAGAAAATGTAGATGATTACACAGTATTAGATATAGAAACAACAAGTTTGGATTCCTATTATGGAGAAATACTTGAAATAAGTGCAATAAAAGTAAGAAATTAAAAAGAGATAGAATATTTTTCAGAATTAATAAAAATAAATAATGAAGTAGGCTACTTTACAACAAGATTAACAGGCATTACAAACGAAATGATAGAACAAGAAGGAAAAGATTTAGTATATGTTTTGTATGAATTTAAGAAATTTTTAGGAAATGACATTATTATTGGTCATAATGTTAATTTTGATATTGATTTTATTTATGATAGTATGGTAGATAATTTAGGAGAATATTTATCAAATGACTATATTGATACATTAAGAATATCAAGAAAATTATTACCAGAATTAAAACATCATAAACTAGATAATTTAATAGATTATTTTAATTTAACTAAAAGAAATGAACATAGGGCATTGAACGATTGTGTATTAACAAATCAAGTTTATATAAATTTAGTGAATTTTTTAAAGTAACTATCTCGATAAATTACAATTTAGTGATTGGTTAAATAGTAATTTATCTAAATGTTAAAATTCTTTGACAAAGTTCCAAAGTCCTTTGGTAGACTTGTATAGTAACAATAATTTATAATTGATATTGAAGGGAGAAAAAATATGCTAGGAGAAAATATTTTAAAATTAAGAAAAAAATCAGGTCTTTCACAAGAACAATTAGGCGAAAAAGTTAATGTTACTAGACAAACCATTTCTAACTGGGAACTGAATGAAACCACTCCAAATCCAGAACAACTAAAGTTATTATCTAAAGCATTAAATGTAAGTATAGATGAACTTTTAGATAATGATATTAAAGGTGTTATTGAAACAAAAGTGAATGAAATAGATATTAATATAGTCAAAAACAATAATTTATTAAAAATTCTATTTGTTATTATTATAGTGATAATAGCAATAACAATTGCTTTTGTTTTATCAAAATTTTTATTTTAAGTAGTAGGTGGTGGATATAATGTTTAGATGTATGGAATGTAAAGGATGGCTTAAAATTGGTAAAATTGATACGGAAATATCAAATCAAAATTGTAAAATTAAGGTTCAAAATATGCCTGTAAAAGTTTGCCCTAAATGTGGTAAAATTTATATTTATGATATAGTTAAACAAAATGCTTTCAATTATGCTTTAGAGAAAGGCAGCACAAATATTGACTATGATGAATATGAGGCAGAAGCATCTGCATCACAGTTAATATTGTAATTATAACTTTCAATTTATTGATTTGTTAGATAAATAGTAATTTGTCGAGGAGATGATAAAATGAGTTCGAGAAGTTTTAGAGTATTTGGAACGAGAAAAGATTTAGAAAATATATTCAAAGAATTTCAGAATAGTAATACTATTAAATATTATAAATGTGGTAAAAGTAATAACATTGAGATAACAGATATTACTGAAATTGATAATTTTGGTATTTCCCTTAATGGAAGTCATATAGGAAATCAGTATCTTGTTATAAAAGATAGCGAAATAGTACAACTTGATAATTACAATCATATATACCAAAAACTAAATGAAAAAAGCATTGTGATTGATCTAGGTGGCTTGTATGATGAAAACACCATTTTACCTACAACTGTATCTACAATTTGGTATGATAATGAGAATAGTAAAAAAATATATAATGATTTAAAGAATATTATTAAAAAATATTCTTCTAACACAGTTAATGGATATATTATATTGAAAAATGCTTATAATGAAAAAGAACAATTAAGATTTGTAACTATAAGTGTTCAAAGTCCAAAAGAATATGATTTAAAAGTATAATAACAATTACAATTTTTATGGGAGTAAAGAAATGAAAAATTATATATTAAAAACAAATGATTTTACATTAGAATTTGAACTTAAAGTATTTGATAAAGATGTTAATATTCCAACAAATTCTATTTTAAATATAAAGATAAATAGTGATAATTTTGGTGCTATAACTACAATGGATGTAGATATAAAAATGTTTCAAAAATTTGCTAAAGAATTATTTGATGTTTACACTACATTGAAAGGTTGGGCTGAACTAAAAGAAACTTATGGTAATAATTTTATCATATTTAAAGCAATGCCTAATGGACATATATATGTTAATGGAATAGTTAATAATCTTTGTAGAAATGGATATGAACAAGAATTAAAATTCGAGAATGAATTTGATCAGACATACCTTAAAGATTTTGTTACTGAAATTAATCAATAATACAAATTACAATTTAGTGATTTGTTAGATAAATTATAATTTGAAAGTGAGTTGACTATTGATGACTAACACAAATTTTGTAAGTAATAGTTTAAGAGAAAAAGGTTTATATCCTAAATCTGAAAATAAACAATTCGGACTAAACATATCTTTAACAAGTAATAAAGAATTGATAATAAATGGAACAAGCGAGGATTTTATAGAATTGTCAGATTTACTTGTTTCATTGGCTATGTCTAAAACTAATGATCATCATCATATTGATGAACTTACTCTTATAAATGATAATTCTTCAATAAAAGAGATAATTATCGAAAAAAAATAAATTACAATTTAGGAGTATGATAAAGTGGAAAAACATACATTTGAAGAAATAAAAGAATTACTATTAAAAAGTATAAATGAAGATGATTGTGAATCTGAATTAACTATTAGATTTATAGATAGAGATAGTGCTTATATGATAATTATTTATGATGATTATTGTTCTTTTCAAAGATGTGATGGTGGATTAACTGGAGAAAAAAAATATCAAACTTTAGATGAAATGTACAAAGTACAACAAATAGATAACATTATATTGGAAAGAGATTGGGACAAAATTATAAAATTTGACAGTATTGATTTTGAAGCGTTGGGTTATTGGAGGTAATTACTAAATTACAATTTAGTGATTTGTTAGATAAATAGTAATTTGTAATGTTAGAAATATAAATTCTCACTATATGTCCTGTTAATATTTAATTGAGTTATATACAATATTTTTTGAAGGGAGATAAAATTATGAATCAAGATAAAATAGGAAAATTTTTAGCTAGTTTAAGAAAAGAAAACAATTTGACTCAAGAAGATATTGCTGAAAAATTAAATGTTAATGTTAAAAGTGTTAGTAGATGGGAAAACGGTAGAAATTTACCAGATCCGTCTATTATGAAAGAAATATGTAAAATTTATAATGTATCAATCAATGAATTATTTAATGGAGAAAAAGTAAAAAAATCAAATAAAGTAAGACAAATATTTTTGTTCTATATCATAGTTAGTTTAACTGGAATATTTATCCTCTCAACATTGGGAATTATAGCACCAGCATTTATTATAAGTGCTATATTATGTCCTATATTTGGTTTAGTTAAATTAATTGGATATATATTCAAATTTGATGTACCATTTGTAATGTTTGAATTTGGAAGTTATTCTTTAAATCCTGTTTTAGGTTTTGTACTATCAATAATTGTTGGTGTAGTATTATTTATAATTGGTGTTGTTTCATGGAAATTATTAATTAAATATATACATTTTGTAACAAATAAGAGAAAAAAATTATATATAGAGTTATAGTTTATTAATCATACAAATTACAATTTAGTGATTTGCTAGATAGATAATAATTTATAAAAAATGAAATAATTTATTGACTTGCACGTAACGGATAGTGATATTGTGTTAGTGAGGTGAAAGTATATGAGATTAAATGAAGTTATTAAACAAGTTGATTTAAGTAAGAGAGCAATAAAATTCTATGAAGAAAAAGGTCTATTAAAAACTAAAAGAGATAGTAATGGTTATAGAAATTATACTGATAAAGATATTAGTTTATTAAAAGAAATTTCATCATATAGAAAAATGGGGATAGGATTATCAGATATTAAGGAAATTTTAAATGATAAGAGCGTATTAAAACAAATTCTAATAGAAAAGAAAAAAGAAATAACAATTTCGCAAAATGAGTTAGAAGCATTAGAAAAGTTTATAGAAAATAATAATATAGAAGAATTATATGATTCTGTTGACTATAAAACTCTTGCTGATGCAATTCAGAATTCTATTCCTGGTTTTTATGGATATTATTTTTTAAATCATTTTTTACCATATTTACAAATAAGAATTCAAACAAAAGAACAACAAGAAGCATATAATAGACTTATTGAATTCTGGGATAACACAAATATTAGAATTCCATTTTTAATGAAATTAAATTCTTGGATTTTGTTTAAATTGAATTCTAAAAAATCACTTATAGTTCAAATTGAGCAAATTGATTCGCAAATCAAGGAAATGCTTAATCCAACTGAAGAAGAATATGAAAAGTTAAAGAAAAAGGTTAATGATGGATATAAATTAAAAAATAGTATTTTTTATAAATATAGTTTAATAGGAATAAGTCAAAGAAAATTTATGAAGGAATTACAAAATAAGGGATATAATGATATATTTATTCCAAGTATGATTGCATTATCACCAAAATATAAAGAATATCATAATGCTTTAATGGCAATTAATAAAAGAATTTGTGATGATTTAGATTTATATTATGACACCAATTTTAATTTAATTAAAAAGAAAAAATAATTCAAATTCCAACTTAGTAATTAGTTAGAAAAATAGTAATTTGATAAAATGTTAAAACTCTTTGACAAACTTCCAATAAACTTATGTAGATATGTTAAATGCTAATAGTATATAATTTTTGTGAAAGGAGAAAAAGAATGAATTTAGGAGATAAAATTTTACAATTAAGAAAGAAAAATGGACTTTCACAAGAACAATTAGGTGAAAAAGTAGATGTTACAAGACAAACTATTTCTAATTGGGAATTAGGTGAAACAACACCTAATCCAGAGCAATTAAAAAAAATGTCAAAAGCATTTAATGTTAGTGTTGATGAAATCTTGGATAATGATTCAAAGGAGTTTTTAATGAACAAAATAAGTAATACAGAACGACTAGCAGGAATAATAATCAAAATATTAAAAGTAATAGGATTTGTATTCATTGGATATATTATATTTATGATAATTGCAGTAGTGATTGGACTAGGAACTTATACAGTTGTTAAAAAAGATAATGCTAATGTGGAAAGTAGTGCGACAACAATATGTTCTATTGATAATAAAAAGTATCAAATAGAATTTGGAACAAACAATTATTTTAAATGTAATAATTGTTCTAAAAAAATGTCAGATGAAATAAATGAGATTGTAGATTTTAACAATATTGACAATTCAATGATAAATATAGAAAATTATTTTAAAAATAATAATGGAACTTGTGAATAATTACAAATTACAATTTTATAGTAATAAAAATCTCCGAAAGATTACACTTTCAGAGATTTTTTTGTATTTATTTTATAATGGCATCATTTGCAGTAAATCCTTCAAGTGAATTTTCTTTTACTTGAATACAAATGTAAGAAATTGCATTGTCTTTGTTAGCAAAAAATTGTCTTTCTGCTACTGGAGATATTCTTACCCAATCACCAGTAACTAAATTAACTTCTTCGTTGTCAATAATTGCCTTGCCAGAACCACTTATAACATAGTAAATTTCTTCATTTTGTTTATGTGAATGAATAAAAGGCACACATTCTCCTGCTCCAATTGTGTTGATGCTAATTTCAGCACCTGTTAAACCTAATTTTTCGTGTAATTCAACTCTAGGTGCACTTTCTGAACTTACTTTCATAAAATTTGACATTTTAAATTCCTCCTTAAATATTAGTATAATAAATTTATATCAAGATACGCACAATAAAACAAGTACGCACTTTAAAGTAACTGCTTGTCAAAGTAATGATATATGATACAATATCAGTAAATTAGTAAGGAGTATCAAAATGAGAAATATAAATGAATTACCAGAATGTCCTGTTGCAACTACAATATCTTTAGTAGGAAGTAAGTGGAAATTATTGATAATAAGAAATTTAACAAAAAGAACATGGAGATTTAATGAGCTACAAAAGTCACTGAATGGAATATCACAAAAAGTATTAACGGATAGTTTAAGGCAATTAGAAAGTGATGGTATTATTTTTAGAAAGGATTATCATACGAATCCACCAAAAGTTGAATATGGAATGACTGATTTAGGATTAGAATTAAGTAAAATGTTAGATATAATGGCTTCGTTTGGGGAGCTTTACAAATCAAAATTATAATAAATTTAAGGAGAGAGAAAAATGCAATGTATTAAAGATACTATAAAAAATATAAATATAGTAATTGGATGTAATATAGGATGTTCTTATTGTTATGCAAGAATGAATAATAATAGATTTCATACTATTGACGATTTTAATAAACCTGTATTTTTTGAAAATAAATTGAAAATGCTTGATAATAAAAGGCATACAGCGTATTTACTAACTGGACAAAGTGATTTATCAGGTTGGAATGAAGAATGGAAAGATAAAGTTTTTTCTAAAATGAAAGAAAATGAAAACACACAATATATTTTTTTAACTAAAAGACCTGAAAATATTAACTTAAAAGAAACTCCTGATAATGGTTGGTTTGGTGTAACAGTTACTTCTTCAAAAGAAAAGACAAGAATTGATTATTTAAGAAATAATATCAAAGCAAAGCATTACCATATTACTTTTGAGCCTATGTTTGATGATGTAGGAAAATTAGATTTAAATAATATTTCTTGGATTGTAATAGGTACTGAAACAGGTAATAGAAAAGGGAAAATATCATCAAAAAGAGAATGGGTATTTAATATTTACAATCAAGCAAAAGAGAAAAATATACCTGTATTTATGAAAGAAGATTTATTAGGAATTTTAAATGAAGATGAGTTTGTACAAGAATTTCCTAAAGAATTTGGAGGAATAAAATGATAGATTTAAAAAAAGTGGTAATTAAAGAAAAGAAAGTTGATACAATTCTTACAAAATCAAACTTGCCAATAGCAGGATATTCAATAAATCCTTATGTTGGTTGTCCTTTTGGATGTGAATATTGTTATGCTACATTTATGAAAAGATTTACAGGACATAAAGAAGATTGGGGAATGTTTTTAGATGTTAAGATGTGGGATAAAATAAAAAATCCTGAAAAATATAAAGGTAAAACAATGATAGTAGGATCTGTAACAGATGGATATAATTATTTTGAAGCAAAATATAAGAGAACAAGAGCATTTTTAGAAGAAATGCAAGGAAGTGGAATAAATTTAATTATAACAACAAAATCTAATTTAGTTACAAGAGATATTGACTTGATAAAAACATATCCTAATCCGTTGGTTGCTTGGTCAATAAATACATTAGATGAAGAATTTAAGAAAGATATGGATTCCGCACCAACAATAAAATCAAGAATTGAAGCAATGAAACAAGTTCACGATGCAGGAATAAGAACAACTTGCTTTATATCTCCAATTTTTCCTGGTATTACTGATGTATTTACTATAATAGAAGAAATAAAAGATTTTTGCGACTATATATGGCTTGAAAATTTGAATTTAAGAGGCACGTTTAAGCCTACTATAATAAATTATATAAAAGAAAAGCACCCTGAATTAAATGATTTGTATAATAAGATTTATACTAAAAAAGATATGTCTTATTGGGAAAGATTAGATAAAAAAGTACAAGAGTATGCAAATAAAAATGGATTTATGTATGTTATAGATGAAGAACCATTTTTAAAAAATCCTACTGGAAAACCTATAATAATAAACTATTTTTATCACGAAAAAATAAGACAATTATCAAAGAATAAATAGTAATTTTTAAAGAAATATTCAAAAATACAAATTACAATTTATCGTCGAGATCAACTTTAATAGTTGGTCTTTTTTTACTTTTTATAAATAGGATGATTTTATATATAAATATTAGTATATGTGAAAAAGCAGGATAAGAAACTTGTGCAACTATACTAAACTTTTCCTTATTTCATAAGGCTTTAGTGTTACACAAGACTGATTTCGTACTTACGAAATTCAACCTACTTTGTATGTTGATATTAGGATGATATGAAAGTTAAGCCTTATAAAATAAGAGTTTTAATATTTATAACATCATCCTATTTGGGTATTTTTTGTAAAATTTATAGGATGATTAAAGACTAACGTAATTTTGGCTATGTTAGTCTTTCTTTTTCTAATTTATCAAATAGTTTCTTATAAATTTCTTTTTCATCTTTATCTTTTAATATAGATAAGTCTAAAGTAATAACACCTAATTTAAAATTATCTTTTTTTCTCTTATCTCCAATACCAATTAATCTAATTATTTTTTCAGCATCGTTATTTTGAGTATAATTAAATCTTTTTTCTTTTTCATCAATCTCACTTATATAATAGTTTAATTTATAATCTCCAACATATTTTTCTAATCTTTTAAAATAATCTTCTGCTTCTTTCATAGTTTTAAGTTCATGATTTAGTTTTAGTGGTATTTCATATTCATCTTCATACATATATACATTACAAGGTGTATTAAATCTATAGTGATTATATATTATATCCTCTAAATAATTTTTTCTAAATTCAATATTAGTTCATTTTTAAGTATTGTTCTAAATCTTTAAACTTAATTTTGTTATTATAACCGTTTATAAAGACATTTTCACTATCTTCAAATATTAAGTAGTAATTGTCTTTAACTTTTAAAATATGGGGTTTTACATAGGCTATATTAGTATTTTTAAGATTTGTAATATATCTATTAGTAAAGGAATATTCCACATAAGCAAACTTACATATCATTTCAACTTTCTTTTTAATTCTTCACTTATTACAAGTTTTTTAGTTTCTATTGTCATAACTCAATCACTTTCCTTTCTTAAATAACAAAAAAACTAACTATTTCTAGTTAGCATTTATTACTTAAACTCGAAAAGTTCGAGTTTCCTATCAATCTGGAGCAAGTGAGGAGAATCGAACTCCCGTCTCAACCTTGGCAAGGTCGCATTCTAGCCGTTGAACCACACCTGCAATATTAGTTGCTTTTTTCCCAACTGACTACTTAATAATACCAAAAAAACTGTATAATTTCAAGTAAAAAATTGAAATTTATGCTATAATATTCCTATATTAGAAAAATAGGTGATATTTATGTTAAAAAGTATGAAGAAAAGTGATGTTTTTAAGATGTTTTTTGCTCTTATTTCTTTGTTTTTGATTTTTGGAATTGTGTTTTATTTTTATGGAACATTGCAAAGAAAAGAAGAACCGGTAAATGTTAGTAAAGTTGAAAATAATATTCCAGAGTATAATTACTATATAAATGATAATGCCTCAGCTTATTATAAGTCTGAATTTGCTAAGTTAAAAGAAATATTAGATGCAGAAGAGGTAGATGATAATGCTTATATAACGGAGCTTGCTAAGGTATTTATAATTGACTTATTATCTTTAAATAACAAAATTAATAAATATGAAGTAACTAGTTCTCAGTACTTTAATACGGCTAAAAAAGATATGTTTATAAATAAAGTAGTTGATAATTTTTATGATTATATTGAAGATAATGCCTATAATGATAGAAAACAATTATTACCAGAAGTTAGTGAAGTTGTTATGGATGAACTTAAAACGACTAAATATAAAATGGGTGAAGAGTCAGTTGATGCCTATGAAATAAGTGCAAATGTTAGTTATGTAAATGATTTAGGTTATGATAAAAAAGTGGATGTAATTTTAACTAAGGAAGATAATAAATATAGTGTGGTTGCCTATAATCCAGTAAGTGATGATAAAACTGATACTAAAAAATAAAGATGGTTTATAAAAGTAACAAATGAAAGATGAAAGTAGATATAAAAAACGTGTCTACTTTTTATTTTGGTGTATAAAAAAGAGAAGTATTTTTTTACTCCTCATTATCAATAACAGTATCATTTTCGTTATGTTCTGGTACACTGTTATCATTATTATTTTGGCTATTAGAAATATCATTATTAGTAGCTCTCTTATTAACGTAAATAGTTAAATTAGTACCCGTACCTATTACAGAATTTATATGGATAGATTGGTCGGCTACAATACCATCAGCATATAAATAGTTGAAATGTTCATCACCTTCATAAACTTCGATAGTAGTTAAATTAATACCATTACTAACTGCCCAGTTACTTACATAATCTTTAGAAGAACCAATTAAATTTGGCATAGTTGCTACGGATTTAGCACCATATATCTTTTTGCCATAGATTTTTAAAGTATAATCTTCATTATAATCAATACTAAATGTTTTATTAGGAACTTTTTCTAATAGTTCTAAATTAGTTTTCATCATCTTTTTAATATCTTCTAAACTATCTTTATAATAGCCTAGGGCTGAAGTAGTAGAGTATCCTAAGAAGACGGGTAGACTATATGTTTCTAAAGTGGTTTTATAAATAGAAAATTTAACTTCGTTACCGTTTATGGTATTAACAAGAATGGATTTACCAACATCATATAATGATAAGATTTGATCGGTAGTCATATTCGTGTCCATGTTTTTTTGCACAGCATTTAAAACGTTTTTAAAATCATCAAAACTGCGTAAGGTTTTGGCTTTTTCGACTATCGCTTCGACAACGTCTTGTTGATGTCTAATCCGGTCTAAATCAGAGCCAAGATATTGATGACGGTTACGAGCATAGGCTAGGGCTTGTTCACCATTTAAAGTTTGGAAGCCGGGATCCATACAGACTATTTTATCACCAAATTCTCGGTTAGAATTTTGCTCGCAGACTTTGCCTCCGTAATTAACTCCGGCATTGTACAAACTCCAAGGTTCTTCAACATTAATATCAATCCCTCCTAAGGCTTCAACTAAATCCACAACCCCTTTAAAATTCATTTTTACATAGTAGTCAATATCAATATCTGTAAGTTGCTTCATCGTATTAATAACACATTTAGTGCCGTAGGCAGCGGAAGAATTTATTTTGGCAAGAGCATTATTGCGACAACTAATGGGAACATAAAGATCTCTTGGAACACTAAACATCGAAGCGGATAGAGTCTTGGGATTAAAAGTAATCATCATAAGGGTATCCCCATTAAAGGCACCATTAGCGTTTAATCCGTTAGTCTCACTATCAACCCCCATTACTAAAACAGTAAAGGGTTCGGTTAATTTTTTATTAGTGTAGCTGATATTATCTTGGTTTTTCATTTCTTTACTATATTGTAAAACGACTTTTGTATCATCTTTAATGTTTTGATATTTTTCTTCTGCTGCAAAAAGAATGGTGTAATTGCTGGAAACAAAGCAAGCATCAATTTTACCGCTATATAAGTCATCTAACATGACATAAAAATCATCATATTGATATAACTTATTGGGAAGATTATCTTTATTAATTAATTCTTTAGCTAAAATATTACCTTCGATATTAGTAGTATCACTAATAATACCTATTTTACTATCACTATTAAATTCGCTATCTTTCATACTAATAAGATAAGTAGTATAGTTAATTGTATCTTTACTAATACTATCTATTTCTTTATATATAGTATCAATATAATAACCAGCTACAAAGAAAATACCATTGAATAATAAAGTGAAAATAATCATGATAATAAAACTAGAATATTTTTTATTAAAGACATAAACAAGTCCCATTACTAACCAAACTAGAAACCAGATACCAAATAGAATTATTAAAATCATTCTAACTAGTGTTTCTATTCCGGTTAATACGGCTATATTTTTAACAAATATTATATATCCTATTAAATAGGTTATTAGAGTTACTATTAAAATACTTAAATAGACTTTATTACTATTTTTTAATCTCTTTATAAATTTATTCATAAGAAGTCTCCTTATTTTCTATTTTATTATATCCTAATTGCTTAGATTTAACAATATTTTCTTTATGTAAATAATAAAGGGTTGGAAATTAAATTGGAAAGATAATTATAAAGGACTAAAATGAATATAGATACTCATTAATATAAGGGATAAAAGATTATAAATGATTGAGGTTTAAATAAGAAATATGGGCTTTTAAAATAGGAGTTTAATAAATAATAAAAAGATATTTAATTTAAGAGTAAAAAAGATGTCAAGTTATAATAATAAAATTGGTATATATAGACAAATATGCTATAATCTTAAACAGGTGATTTGGATGAAGAAGAAAAAAAAGAAAAAATTTTACCAGTATTTTAATATTTTTTTATTGATAATGGGTATTGTTTTTTTAATTTTATTATATTTTACCAATGTTTTGAGTTTATTATATTTTAGTATTATTAGTGGAGTTTTATTTATTTTAACAATGTTTTTAATTGGTAATATTAATCATAAACATTTATGGGCTTTATTTTTAGGAATGATTTTATTGGTAATAGAAGTTGTTGGGTGTATTTATTTAAATAAAACTAATAGTTTTTTAGATAGGATTCATACTAAAACAGAGATTGAGGCTTATAAGGTTGTGGTTTTAAATAGTTTAGATGCTACAGTTTCAGATTTAAAGGAGATAGGCATTTTAAAGAATACTGATGAGGGTTATACTAAAGCAGTAGAAGAGATAGAAGAAAAAATTAATAAAACAGTAACTTTCGATGATGTTTCTAGTTTAACTTCAGCTTTATTAATGGAAAAGATACCAGCTATTTTAATTGATAATGCAACGGATACGGTGTTAAGAGAAAATGATACGAGGTATGCTAGTAATACGAAGAGTATTTATGATTATGAGATTACAGTAAAGACTAATGTTAAAGAAAAAAATATGGATATAACGAAGAATACTTTTAGCATTTATATTAGTGGGGTTGATACTTATAATAAGATTGCTACGAAAACAAGAAGTGATGTTAATATTGTTTTAACGGTTAATCCAGTGACGAAAAAAATTGTGATGAGTCATATTCCAAGGGATTATTATGTTACTTTGGCAGGAAAAAACGGTAAGGATAAATTAACTCATGCTTCTTTATATGGTATTGATACAGCAATGAAAACGGTTGAAAATTTTACGGGTGTAAAAATTGATTACTATGTTAGACTTAATTTTACTTCTTTAATTAAGATTGTTGATTTACTGGGAGGCATTGATGTTAATAGTAAATATGCTTTTGAAACAGGTATTTATGATTCAACTATGAAGAAGACTTATAAATTTAAGAAGGGATTAAATCATTTGGATGGAGATGCAGCTTTATCATTTGTAAGAGAAAGACATTCTTTTGCCGATGGAGATATTACGCGTGGGGAAAATCAGATGATTGTTTTAGAAGCTTTAATTAAGAAAGCAATGAGTCCTAAGATTATTACAAGTTATACTAAGTTTTTAGATGTATTAGATGATGCAATGATTACTAATATGACAAAAAAAGAAATAACAGACTTTATTAAAAAAGAGATAAGTAAACCTTCTAGTTATGAAATTGAATCAGTAAGTTTGAATGGCACTTCGGCATTAGATTATACTTTCTCTTATCCGATGAGTAAGTTATATGTTATGGTACCGGATGAACAGTTACTTAATGATTATAAAGAAAAGGTAAATGCTTTATATTAAATTATAGGCATTTATCTTTTTTATTTTATTTTTATTTGATATAATTTATCTATAATAGAAGGGTTTAAAGATGAATAAGGATTATAGTAACAAATTTATTAAAAATTTAAAAAGTAATAAAAAAAAGGAACTTTATTTAAAGTATGGACTTAGCATCTTTGCTTTAGTTTTGGTATTATCAACTATTGTCTATTTTGCTTTTTCTAAGCTTACTTCACAAGATGAAAGGGAAGTCATAAGAACGACCGTAGCTGAATTTACTTATGAACCAATAAAAAAGATTGCTTTTATCAATGATGTTTATGTTAGTGGTGGTTTTCCTTCTAAAGATACTGGTCTTACTTTGAAAAGTGTTAGTTGTACGAATGGAGCTACGGCAACATTTGATTTAGATAGTTGGAGTCTTAATGTAACTAATGGTGTTAGTAAGACTAAGTGTAGCATTTATTTTACTAAATAAGAAAGTATTTGGTTAGTGTAAGGTGGATTTATGAAAAAAGTTGTTTTAATGGGTATGGTTTTGGTTATTATAATATTTGCTAGTGGGTGTAATAATAAAAATAGTGAAGAAACAAAATTGGCCCTTGATGGCAAAGCTTTTATTGCTAAGGCTTCTGAATTGGGCTATGATGTAGATGGTTATTCTTTCAATGAAAATTCCGTAGTTGTATCAGACAAAGGTGATGAACATTTGAAATCTAGGTTAACTATTTCAGCTGATGGTTTATATCTTATTTTTTTCGAGTACGATGAAAAATCGGCTGCTGATACTAAATTTAATTTTGATGTTAATAGTTTGAAACCAAAGGAAAAATCGGCTACTTTTAATAAAGAAGTCAGTAATACAGAAAAAGAGCAGTACAAAATAGATAAGGGAAAAAACTACATTGTATTTACTTCTAATGTTAACGATTCTTACAATTATATATGTCTTGTTGATAATACAATAATTGAAGTTAGTGCTTTGATGAGTGGCCACAGTTTGAAACAATTAGAAAAATTTGCGCAACAGTTTGGTTATTAAAGTTGGATATAAAAAAGATAGTCTTGGTTGGGTGAACTTGTCAACAAAAAGTAGACAACTTCACTTGGTTGGGACTATCTTTCTTCATAGAACTTATTAATTCTCTTAACTAGTTCATCTTTACCTAGATATTTAATTAAATAATAGATATTTGGTGATTGATTTTTCTTACAAATGATGATACGAAGAAGAGCACAGAAATCGGCTACCATTCCATTAAATTTATCAGGTTCAGCCTTATAAGCCTTTTTATCTGCTGAGTAGTTATTTTCTACCGCAAATTCTTTTAAATTATTAAACCAATCTTCTTGAGTATCAGTATCATTATAAACATTATTAATATAATCTAAAACGATATCTTTATTACATACTTTGCATTCAGCATAAGGATTAGTATCTTTATAGAATAAATCATTAAACATATAACTAAATTCAGTTTTTACATCACTTAAAGAAGCAATATCTTTACGAGGTCTTTCAATATCTCTTTCAATATTAAAGACATTAAGAGCATATTCTTTATTATTAACTAAAATATTATAAAATTCTTCATCATATTCTTTAGTATAATCTAAAGTCATATCATATAACTCGTAATTCTTTAAATGACTAAAATAGATTTTAGAAATACTTTGTAGTTTTTCCATATCAAATAAGGTTCCACCAATAGGCATTTTACTAAATTCAAAAGTAAAATCATCAATTCCTTTATCAGGATTAGCATTATACCATTCTTCAAAGTCATAGTTTTCAATAGTAGCTAGATATAATCTAATTACTTCAGTAGGAATACCTAGTTTTTGATAGAAACTAATAGCGGCTTCTTTATCTTTTCTTTTACTTAATTTACGAACGGTTGTTCCTTCTTTAATAGTAATTGGGGCAATATGAGCATAAACTGGTTCTTTAAAACCTAATAGTTTAAATAATTCATGATGTTTTGGATAACTAGCCACCCATTCATCACCACGAGTAACATGAGTTGTATGCATTAAGTGGTCATCAACAACATGGGCAAAGTGATAAGTAGGAAGACCGTCACTTTTAATAATTACATCATCAATATCATTTTCGGGCATTTCAATATCGCCTTTGATGGCATCATGTAAAATTATTTTATTTTCAAAATTGCCTTGACTACGGAAACGAATAATATATTTATCGCCATTATCTAAATGTTCTTTAATTTCTTCCATCGTTAAATCACGGCATTTAGCATACTTTTTATAGTAACCTAGACGTAGTTTTTTATGTTCTTGATAATTTCTAATTTCTTCTAAATGTTCAGGTGTACAGAAGCATGGATAAGCAAGTCCTTCTTCAATTAATTTTTTAGCATAAGCTTGGTAGATATCTTTTCTTTCAGATTGTAAGTAAGGACCATAGTTGCCCCCAAAACCTTCACCTTCATCAAAAGTAATTCCTAAATTTTTAAAATCATTAATGATACCTTGAACACCATTTTCGATAGTTCTTTTGCCGTCAGTATCTTCGATTCTTAAGAAACATACACCATTAGTTTGTTTAGCAAGTTGAATAGCCATAAATGATGTTGCTAGGCTTCCTAAATGAACAAAACCGGTTGGAGAAGGAGCAAAACGGGTAACACAAGCACCTTCACTTAAATTTCTATCTGGATATTTTTCTTCATAATACTTATAATCATGCACAACATTAGGAAGTAAAATGTCTGCTAATTCTTTATTTGTCATAATATTCCTCTTTTCTTTGTCTATTATAATATAGTTTTCCTTATTTTCAAAGGGTTTTTAATTTAGATAGTCATTCTTTTTAAGCATTTTTTTCTTATTTTTTAAAGACTTAAAGTTTAATAACTATATAAAAAGAACCATAAAGGTTCTTAATATCAAAATGGCTGCCTAGGTAGGACTCGAACCCACGAAATGTCAGAGTCAGAATCTGATGCCTTACCACTTGGCTACTAGGCAATTCCTATAAACATTTTAACGCAAAAATACTTTTTTGCCAATAGAAATATTGCTAAAACTAGATAATTACTTTATACTAAAAGATGAAAGGTAGGTTTGTATGTTAAAGAAGAAATTTAAGGATTTTAAGTTAGATAAGTTTTTTATGAATGCTAGTCTTGTTATACCCATTTTTTTAAGTTTAGCTTTTCTTATTAGTAATAATTTATTTTTAGGACTCCTTTTAGTTATAAGTATTATTTTTATAATTAGAAAATATAAGGGTAAATGCTTTGTTCTTTATTTACTTTTGATTGGTCTTATTATAAGAATTGCTGGTATAGTTATTTTTAATGTTCCTCAGACTAGTGATTTTGCGGTTTTACTGGAGGCAGCTAGAAAGTTTAATTTAGGTGATTATAGTTTTAGTAAAACTGGTTACTTTAGTATGTGGCCTTATCAAACAGGATTTGTTTTATATGAAGCTTTAATGTTAAAAATAATTAATAGTGAAGTTTTCTTAAAAGTTTTAAATATTTTTTATGAATTAGGTTTAACTTATTTTATTTATAAGACTGTTAAAAAGTTAGTAGGAGAACGTGAAGCTAGAATAGTATCAGCTTTATATGCCGTATTTCCTTTTTCAATTTATTCAGCCACAGTTATATCTAATCATCATTTAAGTGCTTTACTTAGTTATTTAAGTATATATTTTCTTTTAAAGAATAATAAAGAAGATAAATTAAAAAATTATATAATTGCAGGTATTTTACTAGGACTTGCTAACGTTTTAAGACCAGAGGGAATAGTAGTAATATTTAGTTATTTACTATATAGAGTATTAAAATTAACTAAGAAGGATTTTAAAAAGAGTAAAAAATTAGTACTTACGGTAGTAAGATGTAGTGTCTTTGTTTGCTTTTATCTTTTAATTAATATAGGAACATCTAGATATTTGGTTAAAAATAATATTAACGAAGATGGACTTAAGAATAATAATCCTTTATGGAAGTTTGTTTTAGGAACTAATCTGGATACTTGTGGTAGATATGATACGAATGATGAAGATTACTTGGGAGATTGGGAAAAAGAACTAGAGATAATAAAGGAAAGAATAAATAATCCTTTAAAAATAGGTAAGCTCTTAGTATGTAAGACGAATAATTTTGTGTTAAATGGTTCTTTAGAATCTAGTAGTGGTATTTATAATGATAAGGCTATTTCGGTTATGGGAATAAGTATTTCTTATAAACTCTTAGAAGATCTAGTATCAGGTGTTAATAAAGTTATATATGGGGTAATGATTCTAGGACTTATAGTAGGAGTATTTTTAAAGAAAAAGGATATTTTAAATAATAATTTATTTTATTTTTATATTTTATTTATTACAAATACCTTAGTTTATATGTTAATAGAAATTCAACCAAGGTATACTTATTTTATTAATGTTACTGTCTTTATCTTAGGTAGTGTTGGTTTAAAAGAGTTACTTAAACTTTGGAATAATAGACATAAGCTTGTTGGTTATAAAAATTAGAAAATAAAAAATCTGTTTGTATATGTTAAAAAGTTATAATTTTTATCCTAATTATAGCTTTTTTTTGTTATAATAAGCACTAATTTGGAGGACTTATATGGAAAAAAGGGTAGAAAAGATAGAAAGTCTTAATGATTTAAAACTATGTAAGGAAGGATATCAATTAATGGATAATAATGATATTTTTTTAGTAGATTTGATGGGACTTGATAATATCATTAGATTTGAAGAAGAAAATCATTTATTCTTTATTAAACAAGGGGATATAAGTATATGGGAGTATTTTAATGAAAGAAAGTTTTTCTTTAATGATAGAACTTTAAAAAATAAATTTAGGCAAGTTAAAACTGATGATGATTTTAATGAAGCAATTAGTTATATGCTTGCCGAATTTAGAAAAAATAAATATTTTGGAAGAAGCTTTTTAGAAAAAGAAATATTTAGTTATCATATAATAGATGGGGTTTTTAAGAGTAAGTATCCAAAACTTTTTATATCTGATAAAGCTAGTTTTAAAGTAAGAAAAGCATTTTATGAAAATGATGGTTTACTTGATATTATTAGTAGAAGTCCTAAAGATATGAAGTATTTTTATGATAAAGATATATTAGAAGTTTTTGAGATAGATATACCTTTTTATCAAAAATATTTAGCTACTTATGGTAAAGAAAAGTTAGTTAATTTAATTAATAATTATGGACCTATGCTTAAAAATATTGATATTCCTGATAATATAGATAATATTGATTATGAAGAAGTAATTTTAGAAAATACTTATTTATATATAAAATATAATAAGTGTGATTATACATATCTTTATAAGAATAAGAGCTTTAGAAATAAATATCCACAAATTTTTTTAGACTTTGAAAAGTTTGGAGTAGATAAAATTACTAAAAAAGAAATAATGAATATTTTAAAAAATGGTGATTTAAGTTTTAAAGATGTAGCTAAGTATCCTATTTTAAAAGAATTATTAATTGGTAAAGATTTAACTATATTATTTGGTAAGGAAGCTTATATAAGTTATAAGTATGCTAAAATTTTACAAAAAAAACCAATACTGGAAAGTATATTAAATTGTATAACCGATAAAGAATTTTTAGATATTTGTGAAATTTATCAAGAATATTTAGGATATATATTAAGAGATATAGTTACTCGTTTTAATTTTCAAGGAGATTATACTTACGAAGGTTTAAGAAATCTGTTAGATGATAATTTGTATGAACAAATATTAAATGGATTAGTTTATGATAAAAAGGTAAGAAATATTTCAGATAAATTTAAAAATGTTAGTTTGGATGCTGAAGCTTCCTTAGAATTACAAAGAGTTTTTTATAGAGAAAGAGGTCTTAGTTTTAAAAAATTAGGTAATTATTTAAAAGATGAAAGATATCGAAGTTATTTAGAAGATAAAGATTTACGACCTTTAATAATAAGAAGTCATTTAAATCCTACAGAAAATATTAAACTTTTTTTAACACTAGGGTATCAAGATACGATGAGTATGGGTCTTAAATATCCTAAGTTAGTTGATAGATTGCTAAATGAAAATAACGCAAATCTTCTTCTTAAATGGTATTTAGGTTTAGATAAGAAGTATTTACCTGGTTATAGTGTAATGGTTGCTTTAGAAAATGATATTCCTTTATTCAAGAAAAATGAGAAAAAATGGAGTAATTTAGTTAAGATATGTAATGTTTCTGTTTTAGATGATGATATGATGGATGGGTTTATTAAACTTAGTTATGCTTTTGGAATATTTCATGGAGATGATAGAGGGTATAATTTATTAATAAAATTGTTTAGTTTACCAAATATTTCTAAAAAATATAGTCTACAAATGCAATCTTTCTTAAATTATTTTAATCCTGAGTTTAAAGATGTATTACCAAATAGTATAGCTATAGCCAAATTAAAATTAATATTTATAAAAAATGGATATCCTTTTTTAGATGATAAAAATAATATATTAGAAATTTATAATTTATGTAAAGATGGAGGGTATCGTCTAGATTCTAAGTGTTATAACTGGCAAGATTTAACTGATATAAAAGATATTATGGCAGATTTTAATTTACCAGTTTTAAGTACAAATTGTTTACATAATTTATGTGGTGGTTTTAAATTAGAATATCATCCAGCTTTTAAAGAGTTCTTTATTGATAACTTAGAAAAAATTCAAGCTAGTGATGATATTAAGGCTTGTATTGGACTAATTCAGGCTCAGTTTCCAGAGATTTATACTTTTAATAAAAATCGAAAGTTAACTTTAGAAAGAGCATTAAATTATATTTATACTAAAAATTATCAGCATATTGAAGTTGGCAATGATAAATTAGCTACCTGGGCGATGCGAATTGGTTATAGTGAGACTAACTTTATGACATTACAAAGAATGTATGCGATGACGAAAAAAAGAACTTTTAGTACGATTCCCGAAGTTTTGGGTAGTGCGTATGGGTATACTTATAAAACTTTACGTTTAGATGATGCTTTAGGATTTGTTGTTGGCGAACTTACCAATTGTTGTCAAAGGATAGGCGATTTAGCTGAAGTTTCTATGGAACATGCTATGACTAGTAATAATGGTAAAATATTTGTCGTTTATAATAAGCTTGGCGAGTTGGTTGCCCAAAGTTGGATATGGCGCAATGGTAATATGTTATGTTTTGATAATGTTGAGGTACCTTGGAATTTTATTAGAAAGCATCTTGATAAGGACTTATTAGAACTTTATAAAGTTTATTTAGTGGGTGCAAATGAGTTTATTAAACAAGATAAAATTGGCTATGCCAAGGCTTTAGAGGAAGGATTAATTGATGATGTTAAAGCACATCAATTAGTTTTAAATAAAGTTACAATGGGCACTGGTAATAATGATTTAAATATGTCTAATGAGATTACAGTTGAAGATCCTTTTCCAAGGTTTTTAGGACATTATAAACCAATGGCTAATATGCCTCATTATATATATACTGATAGTGATACTCAAGTAATTTTAGCTGGTAATAATGATAATTTATATTGTGGAACTGCTCTTAATTTATATTGTGATACTGTAGTAGAAAAAGATACTTTAGAGCATTCGGAAATAAAAATGTTACAAGATTTAGAAAGAGTAACTAAGGGTAATGTTAGAATTCCTAGTAGTATAGAGGACTTAAAAAGATGGTATTGTTTTCATAATTTAAAAGTAATATTAACACCAAATATTGGTATTATATACGATGATTATAATGATAAAATAATACTAGGAGATATCTTTATTAATACGGTAGTTAATACAGAACCCAAAAAAAGTGAAGAATTTATGGTAGAAGAATGGGGTAGTACTGGTTATAAAAATTATGATAGTAAATATATTACTTATGATTTACCGAGTAATATTGATATAACAGAGGAAGTATTGATTCAATTAAAAAATATTATAGATGTAATAGAGGTTAATAAGTTAATAGATGCAAGTAAGTTAGATAATATATCTTTAGATATCTATAATAAGATAAAAAGACAAGAAAACTCTTTAAAAAGAGTAAATAACTTAGATAAAAGAAGTATTGATAAGTAAAATTATTAATACTTTTTTAACTTTAGTTTTAAAAGAAACTATGATATTATTATTTTAGATAATAAGGTAGGGAGTTATATGAAAAATAAAAAGTATGGTTTTACTATTCCAGAGTTACTTGCTGTTATTGTAATAATAGGCATTTTAATAACTATTGCTACGGCATCTTATACGACAATTAGTAATAATATGAAGCAAAAAACCTATGATAATAAAATAGATCTTATTAGGACTAAGGCCTTGGAGTATGCAAATGATAATGGAGTAGATGCTACTTTAATTAGTGTGGCTAAATTAATTAGTGATGGTTATTTAGAAATAGAAAATGATACGGAGAAAAATGAAAAAATAAGTAATCCTTTAGGAGGTTATTTAGATTGTTATCATATAAAATTAAATAGAAATTTAGATGAACATGAAGTAGAAGTAATACCAAGTGATGATTGCAGCTTAGCAGAAGGTGATATATTAGCTTCTAATATTGATATTTATGCTTATGGTGATGATGGTAATTTTTTAAGTGATGATAATATACTAGGAAAGAATAATGATACAAAATGGACTAAAAATGATGTTTATTTATATTTAGATCCTGCCTCTTTAGGGGGTCTTAGTGATAGTAAAATGACTATTACTTGGAGTATTAATGGTAATAATGATATAAAAAATGGTAATATAACTAATAGTCCTAGTAAAGATACTGGCTATGCTAATATATATAAGTTAGAAACTAGTTATTTATTAAATGCTGTAGTTACTGCTAAAGTCGAAACAACTAAAGGTACTTTAGTTAAAAAGGTTAGTGTTAAAATTGATAAAGAAGCTCCAAGTCTTACTTTAGATACTAATGCTTCTTATGAGACTAGTAAAAAGATAATAACTTTTAATGGTAGTGATAAAGATGGTTCGGGCTTTTTGGAGTATGCTTATGCTCTAACGGAGTCTTTAGATGATACACCAGTATTTAATATTACTAGTAGTGATGCTAAGATAGAAGTTTATGAAAATAAGACTTATTATGGGTATGCGATAGATGCTGTTGGTAATATTAGTAATCCAGTTGAAATTGCTATTACTAATATTGATAATTCAGTTCCCGTATGTAAAAATCCTGTTAATAATACTAATTGGTCAACTAGTTATACTTATTCTTATGGGTGTAAGAGTGATACAGGAAGTGGCTGTGCCATGGCTGATGTTTATGAAACCCAAACAGAGCAAAGAGAGTTTAAACAAGTAAACTGGACAATTAAAGATAATATTGGTAATGAGACTTCTTGTTCTTATAATCTTAAAGTTAATGTTGATACTACGGATCCAACTTGTGAGATTAGTGTTGATTCTAGTAGTAAGAAGGGGTTAAATAATTGGTATATTAGCGATGTTAAACTAAATTTAGTGATGAATGATGAAATAAGTGGGGTTAGTGAGTTTGGCATAAGTACTAATCCAAATCCTCTCTATAATGGCTTAAAAACAATTACTTTAAATAAAGATACAGATAGATTGGGAATAACTTATTATGGTTATGTTAAAGATAAGGCTGGTAATACTGGTAGATGTAGTATTAATGTTAAACGTTTAACAGAACTTCCTACTTGTAATTTAACTGTTAATGGAACTCAAGGAAATAACGGTTGGTACCGCTCTAATGTTGTTGTTAAGGTAACAGGAGGTGGTACGGCTGCTACTTATGGTAAAATTACGGTTCCAAATGGTGTTAGTAATAATGATACTTATACAATTACCTCAGATACTAAAGGAATGGAAGTTACGGGAACTTATTATAATGATGCAGGCTTATCAAGAAGTTGTAGTAAGACTATAAAGAAAGATACAACGGCTCCTAAAGCTACTCTAAGAATGAAATTAATTGCTCATCATTGTGTTCACAAGGTAAGTAAAACAACTTCTGGTGATTGTGGAGATAGTACTTCAGAAGTTGATATCGATTGCAATACATGGAACCAAAAAGGTTTAAGTAATAATAATAACTTAAAGAGTTATTTAGGAAATCCTAAATCATTTTATGATAAAGGTGTTAATGAGTGGGATGAATTTTCTACTAATGAGGCTGAATTAGTATGTGATGATGCTACTAGTGGTGGTTATTCTTATAATATTAATAATAAAAATGGTCCAATTTATCAATTTGCTAATGATAGTTATGCTAAGAGTAATCAATATTTTACTTATAAAGGTATTTGTTATGATGCAGCTGGTAATACTTCTTCAACTGCAACTGAATTTGATAGATATGAAACAGAAAGAGAAGTAGATGATACTCATGATTACTTTGGTAAGACTGACTGTGAAACTGACGAAGTTACTTGTGCTGAAATAACAGGAGATTGTCAAAATGGCACTGAGGAAAAATGCGTTTATAAAAAATGCGATAAAGATGGAAGTTGGAAATGTGATAAGCCAGATCGTAATGATGAAGTAGTTGGTTCACATACTGAAGGGGAATATAAATGGAGAGTAAAATAATTATTAAAAAACAAATTATTATATGGGGAATAGTACTTACGAGTGCTATTCTTCTAATTATTGGTTTTTTTCTTATTTTTAAGATTAATGAACCTAAAATAAGTTATGAATATTATATAAATGATATTAAAAGTGATATTTTAGGTACTAATTTAGTTAGATATGATTGTAATAAAGATATTACTATTCTATATGATAAAGATGTTAAAGCTATTAGTCATTCAAAATTAGATAGTGATACTAAATGTAATCTTTATTTTGAAGATAGTTTGGGTAATTATATTTTTAATTATGCTTATGCTAAAGATGATGATACTATTTATAACGAAATGGATAATGTAATAGGCTATACTGGTGAAAATCCTAATAATTATGTTTATTTTAATTGTGATGATTATAGTAATAAAGATACTTGTGAATTATGGCGGATTTTAGAAGTAGTTAAAATAACTAATGAAGAAACGGATAAATATCGTCTTAAATTAATAAGAAATGATGCTTTAATGTTAGGTGATATTACTAAGTTTATTTGGGCAAATAAAGGAACAAATGAAGGCTTTAGCACGGCAAATATTGGTACTTTATTAAATAATGGATACTATAATGCTCTTAGTGATTATGAGTATGCTAGTGATACTACCGGGCTTAAATTAGATTTTAGTAAAATTGGTTTAAAAAATGATAAAACGAGAAATATGCTTAGTACTGGTAATTTTAAAATGATTAGCGAGCATTATAAAAACGGTAGTGCTGATGGCTGGTATAAAAATGAGACCTTTGGTATTAATATTGATGTTTTAGTTGGTTTACCTACTATTAGTGATTATGTTTTAACAAAAATGGATACTTGTAAAAACGTGGCAATTTCTAATTTTAAAACATGCAGTGAAAAATCTTATCTGGATAAAAATGAAGGTATATGGTTATTAAATTATGATACTACTAATAATGGTACTTATCCATTTTATTTAGAAAATGGTAGTATTAGTTCGCTTAGTCCTACTTTTAAGTATTTAATTTATCCAACTTTATATTTAAAGAGTGATGTTATATATAAAGGTGGTAATGGTACATTAGATAATCCTTATCTTTTAAATTATTAGGAGTAGTTATGGATACAATTTTAACAACTATAGGTGGGATATTCTGGGTAATTACTTATATAGAAATAATAAGATGTGGACTTAGAGATAAAACTTGTAGTATGCCCTTAATTGCTATTGGCCTTAATTTTTCTTGGGAGTTAATCTTTTTATTAAATAATGGTTGGGATTCTTCTAGATTGTTAGTTATAATTAATCTTATTTGGATAATTTTAGATGTTGCAATTGGTTATTTACATTTTAAATATAATAAAAAAGATTTTCCAAAACCTAAGTATTTCTTTTCTTATAGTGTTTTATTATTAATTACGGGCTTTGTTTTTGAATATGCTTTTCATTTAGAATATGTAAATAAAATACCAGCATCTTCTTGTGCTTCATTCTTTCAAAATGCTCTTATGTCAATTTTATTTTTTAAACAACGTTTTTTAGATAATAAGTTAAAGGGACAATCTTTAATTTTAGCTTTTAGTAAAATGTTGGGAACTTTCTTTATGGTAATAGCTAAGAGTGCTTTTTTACAAATTAATGCTTTTATATTTGCTATTGGGATTATTTGTTATACTTTTGATATTTTATATATTGTATGTTTTTTTCCTAAATTTAAGTCTTATTGTAATGAGTAGATAAGACTTTTATTTTAATTATAATTTGATATAATGGATTAGAAGAGGTATTTATGGAAACAATTAATTTAAGCTTAAATGATTATAAGAAAATGAAGAAAATAATTAAGAATGATAGAAGCAATTATCAATATACAGTTGATATTTTAGATAAAGAGTATCCTTATGATACAAAAGAGTTTTGGATGCTTAAGATGGTTAAGGCTTTAAATTATAAGAATTTAAGTGATAGATACAATTATATATATGATGAAATGTGTACTATTTTAGATAATATTAGTCATAAAGTATGTGATTTTAAATGTGATAAATGTTATGGGAATAGAAGTGGTAAATGTTTTGCTACAATTAATGGGTGCTGCTATTTCCATAAGAAACCTTGTCCTTATTTAGTTAAAGGAGTATGTCAACATAGAAGTATTAGTTGTAAGATATTTTTATGTAGTCCGATAGAAAAGAAATATAAGTTTAAATCGAAAGTAGATACTTATCCTTTATTAAACTATTTCTTTAATAGAAAACAAAAAGACATAATACATTATAGTTATAGACAAACTATAGATGAGGTTGTACCAAAGTTAGTAGAGTATGCTACCGAATTAAAATGATTAAAAGATACGAAGGAGTTACTATATGAATGATGATAGAATTAGTAAACATATAGAGTTTAAGGATAGTCTTAAGGCTTATAAAGAATATTTAAGTAAATTAAATATGGAGGCTAAAAAGAAATTAGATAATCTTAATAATAAAGATTTAGACTTGAGAGAAAAAATACTAGGAATATTAGATAAAAGAGATTTAAAGAAAAAAATTAAGAAAAGAGAAGAAAAACTAGAGATAATTGGTGAGATTATTAATTTAGATAGTAAGGCTCATTTAAGTGGGGATGTGATATACAGTCAAAATGAGGCTGTTATTGCGGCTTTGAATGCCTTACCAGTTTTAGATGAAATGGCTGAAAAAAAGATTAGTGCATCTTTCGTTAATGAAGAAAGTAAAATTTTTGATGCTGAAAAAGCATCTATCGAAGAGGCTAGGAAAAGAGAAAGAGAATTATTAACTAGTATTACTCCTAGTTCCGGTTTTGTTAAAGTTGGGGATAATGAATATAAAAAATTGGCAGATTTATTTGGCGAATCTTTAGGAGATTTATCCGTATTTGATTTAAAAATTAATGCTAGTCATCAAAATGTGGATGCTAAATTAGCTGAAAGTTTAATTGCTAAGGAAATATCTTTACTTAATGATTATAAAAAATATGTTTTGGAAGGCAAAATGGCTGAGTTAGAAAGTTTACCTGTAAAAACAGTTGATAGAGTAAAAGATATCCTAACTTTGCATGCTAAAAATAAGTTTTGCTTAGATAAATTAAAAGAATTACTTGGTATTATGCCAAAGAAAAATACCGAAACTTGTAAATTAATTACGGAAAATATTAATTATTATCAAGAAAAAGTGGACCGCGTTTTAAACACCATAAATATTGATTTTAATAATTTAGCGGCTATTATTGAGAAAATCGAGGCTGAAGAACGAAGAAAAAAGGAAGAAGAAGAAAGAATAATTCATAAAAATTATTCGTTAGCTGAACAAGAAGAAGTGGCTAAAAAATTGGCTATCTTAAGTTTTTCGAAGATTGATTGTATAAATAAAGGCGAAGATACTTCGGCAGTAGATGAAGAAATTACCGAATTATTAGAAAGTGATATAGGTAAATCTTTGGATGCTATTAAAATTTATGAGGCCCGAAGAGCCGGGGCGGAAAGGTATGCCCTCCTTAAAAAAATACCTTTTGATGAAGAAGTCTTTAGGGTTAGTTTAGAAACTAAAACTGTTAAAAAGATGAAATAAAAATAAATAAAAGAAAGAGGAAAAATTATGAAAAAAATGAAAAATAAGAAAAATATTATTATAGGATGCCTGATTGGGGGCTTAGTTGTTTTAGCGGGAGTTATATTTGCAATTACTAGTAATAAAGAAAGTAAAACTAACGAAACTCTCCAAACCACAGGAGATATTAAAAAAATGCTAAAAACTATTTATAAAAATTTAGCTAATGAATTACCAGAACTTACTACGGAAGAAATAAATTTAAAAGAAAGTGAACTAGTAGAATCTTTAACCGGTTTAAAAAGTACAGATGATATTAATACCTTGATAGTATCCGAACCAGTAATGGGTTCTCAAGCTCTAGAAGTTGCTGTAATTAAAACGAAAGAAAAAACCGATATTACTAGTATGATGCAAAATATTAAAGATAATGTTGATATGAGTAGATGGATCTGTGTTTCGGCGGAAAAACTTTACATTGTAAATAGTGGTGATGTTATATTTATGGTTATGGCTGATAGTGATTGGGCTAAGAGTATTTATGATGAATTTGTAAAATATATGGATAATAAAGTTGGAGAAACTCTAGAAAAGGGTGAGACTTTAGAAGAATTGCCTGATGAATATAATGGAGCAGTAGCAGAATAGGCTTTCTTAAGGAAGGCCTTTTTTCTAAATAAGAAGGTGATATTATGTTATTTACAAGTATTAGTTTTTTATATTATTTTTTACCAATAGTATTATTAGGATATTTTATAGTACCCAATAAAATAAAGAATTATTGGTTATTAATTAGTTCATTAATATTTTATTTATATGGTGATAGTAAATATTTATTATTAATGATTAGTGAAATATTTATTTGTTATATTGGGGGCTTATTATTAGAAAAACATAAGAATAAGTATTTATTAGCATTATTTTTAATTATTCATTTAGGATTATTAGGTTATTTTAAATATATTGACTTTTTAATTAGGAGTATTAATAATATATTTAATAGTAATCTTAAGTTATTAAATGTATTATTACCTATTGGGATATCTTTTTATACTTTTCAAATAATTAGTTATTTAATTGATGTTTATAGAGGAAAAATAAAAGCCCAAGATAACTTTTTTAACTTAGCCACTTATGTTTCTTTATTTCCCCAGTTAATTGCGGGTCCTATCGTAAGATATGAAGATATTAATGATAATTTAATAAAGAAGGATATTAGCATAGAAAATGTTGCTGTTGGTATTAAAAGATTTACCATTGGTTTAGGAAAAAAAGTTTTAATTGCTAATGTCTTAGGAAGTTTTTGTACTAGTTATTTAAATAGTCCCGATAAAAGTGTAGTCTTTAGTTTCTTTTATATGCTTTGTTATACCATGCAAGTATTCTTTGATTTTGCTGGTTATAGTGATATGGCCATTGGTTTAGGAAAAATATTAGGCTTTAATTTCTTAGAAAACTTTAATTATCCCTTTATTTCCAAAAGTATTACCGAATTTTGGCAAAGATGGCATATTAGTCTTGGTTCTTGGTTTCGAGATTATGTTTATATTCCTTTAGGAGGTAGTAGAGTAAACAAATACAAATTAATAAGAAATATTCTAGTTGTTTGGACTTTAACCGGTCTATGGCATGGAGCTGCTTGGAATTTCATAATTTGGGGACTTTATTTTGGCATTATTTTATTAATTGAAAAACTAGTTTTAAAAAAATATTTAGATAAGATGCCTAATATTTTAAAACATCTTTATGTTTTATTAATTGTAGGTTTAAGCTTTGTTATCTTTGGGGCCGATAATATGACTGGAGCATTTGATATTCTAAAGAATATAGGGGGCTTAAATGGTTTACCATTTTATAATAAGATAACTGGCTATTATTTAAGAAACTATATAATAATTATTATATTAGGAATTTTATTTAGTACACCAATTATAAAAAATATTATAGAAAGATTAAAAAAGAAAGATAGTATTAAAAAAATTATTAATTTAGGAGAAATAGTCTTAATATTAATTATTTTCTTATTAGTGACATCTAGTTTAATTGATAATTCTTATAATCCTTTTCTTTATTTTCGTTTTTGAGGTTAATTATGCAAGATAATATAAAAAACAAAGTAATAGTTATTTTATTTGGACTTATTATTTATGGTTTCTTTTTTCTAAACTTAGTAGCACCCGATAAGAAATCATCGGTTTCCGAAAGAAGAAAATTAGAACAATTTCCAAAAGTATCTTTAAAGGCAATTGTTAGTGGGGATTTCTTTAAAAAATTTGATAGTTATAGTATGGATCAATTTTATCAAAGAGAGAAGTTTAGAAAATTAAAGATTAAAACGGATATGTTAGTGTTAGGTAATTATAATAATATGCAAATAGATAATGATTATATTTATGAAGCTTTATATCCTCTTAATGAAAATTCCGTTAATAATTTAGTTAGTAAAATTAATAATATAATAGATTTATATCTTGATGATACTAATAAAGTATATTATTCTTTAATTCCTGATAAAGGGTATTATATTAATAATTCTTTAAAACTAGATTATACTAAGTTAGTTTCTTTATATAAGAGTGTTAAAGGTAATTATATAGATTTATTTAATATATTAAGTTTAGATGATTATTATAAAAGTGATACCCATTGGAAAGAAGAAAATCTATTAAAAGTAGCAAAAGAACTAGCAAGGAAAATGGATTTTACTATTGATGATAATATTAGTTTTAAAGATGTAGTAGGTTTTAATGGAGTATATGGTAGTAGATTAGTGTTAGATAAAGATTTAGATAAGATTGTTGTAGCAGAAAATGCTTTTATAAATAATGCTGTAGTTTATGATTTAACTAGTAATAAAAAAATAGATGTTTATAATTATGATAAAATTAATTCTTTAGATAAGTATGATATTTATTTAAATGGCGCTAGTGGGTTATTAAAGATAGATAATTTATTAGAAAATAATGGGAAAAGACTTATTATATTTAGAGATTCTTATACTAGTAGTTTAGCACCTTTATTAATTAGTGGTTATAAAGAAATTATTTTAGTAGATACTAGGTATATTTCACCTAAGATTTTAAATAATTATATTAATTTTAAAGATGCTGATATATTATTTTTATATGGAGCAATTATGGCTAATAATAGTTATACGATAAGATAAATGTAGTAGTTATTTGTTATATTAATTCATAAAATACTTTAGGAGGTAATTTTATGAATAAGGGAGTAGTAAGTGGTTGTTGTCTAGATGTCGATAGATTACTTGCTTTAGCAAGAACTACTGGTCCCACGGGACCAACGGGTCCTAGTGGAGGACCTACAGGGCCAATAGGCCCAACTGGACCTCAAGGTATACAAGGACCAACCGGACCAACTGGCCTAACAGGTCCACAAGGAGTAGCAGGACCTCAAGGAATCCAAGGACCAACTGGACCAACTGGTCCAACGGGTCCACAAGGAGTAGCTGGAACTCAAGGACCTCAAGGTATTCAAGGACCAACTGGTCCAACGGGACCTCAAGGTGAAGCTGGTACTCAAGGTATTCAAGGTATACAAGGACCGACTGGTCCAACAGGTCCGCAAGGTGAGGCCGGAACTCAAGGAATTCAAGGTTTACAAGGACCAACTGGTCCAACGGGTCCACAAGGTGAAGCTGGAACCCAAGGAATTCAAGGTATTCAAGGACCAACTGGTCCAACGGGACCACAAGGTGAAGCTGGAACCCAAGGAATTCAAGGTTTACAAGGACCGACTGGTCCAACAGGTCCGCAAGGAGAAGCTGGAGCCCAAGGAATTCAAGGACCAACAGGTCCAACAGGTCCACAAGGTGAGGCCGGAACCCAAGGTATTCAAGGTTTACAAGGACCAACTGGTCCAACAGGTCCACAAGGAGAAGCTGGAACTCAAGGAATCCAAGGTATACAAGGACCAACTGGTCCAACGGGACCACAAGGTGAAGCTGGAGCCCAAGGTGCCGCAGGCGAAACTCCAACTTTATCAATTGGAACTGTATCTAGTGGAGAAAGTGCCTCAGCAACTATTACTGGCGCCGCACCAAATTATGTTTTAAATTTAGTATTACCAATTGGACCAACGGGTCCTACTGGTCCAACTGGAGCCACAGGATAGAAAAAAAGCATCATTTGGATGCTTTTTTACTTACGATGAAATTTATCATTAAACTTATCAATTGGACTTAAATTGTCTTTAGTACGGCTTAGAATAAGAGGCATCTCTTTAATACCTTTTTTAGCAATACTAGGAGTGTGTTCATTATTAATAATAGTATCTTCTGTTTTACGATTACTGTTGATATCATAATGAACATCACTGATGGCTGCCATATTTAAACTTGGAAGCAATTGTTTAATATTAACATGAGTTATTACACCCTTATTAAAATTAAAGGTTATTTCTAAGGCAGAAGGTGTAGGACAAAGAATATCAGAAATAGTTGGAATATAAATGCTAAGAATACCATTGTTAACAGTGGTTTTATAATTATGATAATGACCATTTAAGATAATACTAGCACCATTACTTAATAGACAACCGGTTTGGGTTGGATGATGTAAAACAATTCTATCATTTTTAAGACAGATTGTTTGTGAAGTATAATTTTTCATAACAACATCTTGACGGTAATTAGCAAGAATATTTCTTAAATCAATACCTCTATTATTTAAGGCTGAAATATCATGATCGCCACCAACAGCATAAGTAATTATACTTTTATCAAATGGATAATTTTTTAGAAAATATTCAATTTGTTCATAGGGCTCACTAATGGTTTTTTCACCCTTAGAAAAAGTACCATCAATAATATCACCACCACATAAAATAGTATGAATAGAATTTTTAGCACAGTAGTCAAATACTTTATCTAAAAGTTCAGGATGCTCATCAATATTACCATAATGTATATCAGAAATAGCAACAACCTTAAGAGAATAAGAACCAGGAGTAGTAAATAACACAATGTCTTTTTCTGTATTAAGTTCATTCATTTCTCCTGAACTAAAAACTTGCTTATAAAGAATATCCCCTGTTTCATAGTAAGCTTTTTTAAAAGTTATGCCTTTATTTTGAAGGACAGTTAAATAATTATATAATTGTTTATTAGAAATATTTAAAGTTTCACAAATTTCATTACATGTTTTTCTTTGTTTAATTAAATTTAAAAGTAATTCTGTTTTTTTATTCATTATAATCCCTCTTTTATAAGTCTTTATATAGTATCATACTAATATTTTAAATGCAATTCATTTTTTTTAAAGTTTAAAATATCATATATTAGGTGATAATATTTGAAAATATGTGTATATGCTATTTGTAAGAATGAAGAAAAGTTTATAAAAAGATGGTATGATTCGGTAAAGAGGGCGGATGGAATATATGTTTTAGATACAGGTTCTACTGATAATTCTGTTAAGTTATTAAAGTCTTTAGGAGTTAATGTTAAACAAGAAATAATAAAACCTTGGCGTTTTGATGTAGCCCGCAATAAATCTTTAGAAATGATACCTGATGATTATGATGTTTGTGTTTGTCTAGATTTAGATGAAGTTTTAGTAAGCGGTTGGTATGAGGTTGTACAAGCCCTTTGGAAGGATGGCTTAACGAGAATTAGATATGTTTATAACTGGTCATTAGATAAGAATAATAATCCCATAATAAGTTTTTATGGCGAAAAAATTCATGCTAGAAAAGGTTTTACTTGGGTTAATCCAGTTCATGAAATATTAAAATATAAGGGGGAAGAAAAATATTTATATACTGAAAAAATAATAGTTAATCATTATCCAGATAGTACAAAAAGTAGAAGTTCTTATTTACCCTTATTAGAACTAGCGATAAAAGAAAATCCGGAAAATGACCGTAATATGCATTACTTAGGAAGAGAATATATGTATTATGGAAAGCATGAAGAAGCCATTACTACTTTAGAAAAACATTTAAATTTAAAAAGTGCTACTTGGAAAGATGAAAGATGTGCCTCAATGCGTTTTATTGCGAGAACTTATATGAAACTAAATCGTTCTAAAGAGGCTTTAATGTGGGCAAATATGGCTATAAAAGAAAGTCCTTATCTTAGAGATCCATATATGGAAAAAGCCTTAATTACTTATGAATTAAAGAATTATAAAGAAACTGAAAAACTATGTTTAGAGGCTTTAAAAATAAAGAAACATCCCAAAACTTATATTAATGAGGTTTTCACTACGGATTTAAATATATATGATATCTTAGCTGTGGTTTGTTTTAATAATGGTAAATATCGAAGTTCTTTAAAATATATAAATAAAGCTTTAGAATTAGATAAAGATAATGAAAGATTAATTAATAATAAGAAGTTAATAGAACAATCAATCAATAAATTATAATTATTGAACCAAAAAATAGAGAGCTTTAACTCTCTATTAGTTATTTGGTTTAAGTTTACGAGTACTACCAGTATCATTTGTAGGTACTTGTAAATCGTGGTAAAACTGTTCTTCAATTGTTGGAATATGTCCGTCAATTGTTGGACCATTATAAACTTGTTTGGATTGTTCTACGACCTTAGCTCCATCTTTTATAATATCAGATAAATAACCATCATTGTATTTACGAATTTTGTTAATTTCCATATTTCTTTTGATTTTTGCTTCTAAATCATTAAGTCTATCATAGAAGTCTTTACTGCCAGATAGCTTTAAGGCAATTTTACTAGTTAAGTTTGCTTCTTGTTCTTTTACGATGTTTTCTACATATTCATTGGCTAAACTGTGAAGGGCATCAAGATCTTCTTTACAATTAGGATATGGATTAGCAATAATACTTTTCATATCGTCACCAATAAGTTTAACAAAGGCTGATGCGTGTTCTTCGTTTTGTCTTTTAATGATTTCTTCATCTTGATTTGTGCCTCTTTCGGATAGTTCTTTATCGACATAATCGACAAGTGATTGGCTGGAAATTTTGTTTTTTTCTTTTGCTCCTTTAGTAAAGAAATTTAATATACGTTCTTTGATACTTGCTTTTTTACCTTGAGTAATTGCTTTTTTTAAATTTATTTGCAATAGGTCGATATCTTTTTCATATGAAAGCTTATTAATAACTTTGGCTTGTGCTAAAACAGCACCAGCCATTGTAGCTACACGCAATATTCCATTTAAAGTATCCGGAATATTATAAAACAAAGAATAATTATAGCCAATTAATGGTGCTACTATATCATCAATAATTCCTGGATAAATCCCAAATGCTATAACGGCTGCTACAAATCCAATTACTATTTTTATTTCCATAAAATTATCATCATTAACTATATCATTAACTATTGCATTAAGTTTATAATACCATTTTTTATTTTCTTTAATGTTTTGATAGCAAATCTTTGCACTATCTTGGTTTAAAATATGTCCTTCACATAAAAAATCTTTTATTATTTTCCATTCTTCATCTGTTGCGTTATTACCGATTCTATTAGCTTCTAAATCTCTTTCCTTAAACTTTTCCATTTAAAATTTTCCTCCCCCTCTTTAAATGTCGGTGCTTACTATAACTTTTTTTTGTGAGTTTGTCAATAGTAAATTTTGCTATTTTTAAATTGTTATGTTTAACTTATGATAATGTTTTAATAGTTATCTTTTGAAAAGAGATATTTATATAAACTGATGAGTGATAGTGTAAAAATGTTTTGAAATTTTAAATGTTAAATCTGTGAGCTATATTATTTAGTACAACAGATATAGGATTGCTGCTACTTTTTGATGGAATTATTGAAGTGTTATGTTCAAATATTTTCTATGATACTTCATTTTTACACTATCATCTTTAAATATTGCTTTTAAAATACCCTGTATATATGATAGAATTTAAGTATAAACTAAAAATAATATCTGAAAGTTAACTTTCATAGAGTTTTATATTCTAGAAATACATAATTAGGGGATATAGATATTATAAATAGAAATGGATTTATTTATGATGAAGAAATTTAATAAAGATAAATACTTAAAGAAATTAAGATTTAAGAAGTATAAGAGATACTTATATATTGGTATACCTTGTTTATTAGTATTATTAATAGGAATATACTTTGCTTATTCAAAGTTTAGTGTCTTTAAAGAGAAAGAAGTAGTAAGAACAACGGTAGGAGATTTTATTTCTGGAGATGCTGTTATTGGAGCTTATATAGATGGAGAATACTCTAAAACTATACCTGGTAAGAATGATGGTTATGTAGTTGATAAGATAGTCTGTGATAATGATGCTTCAGCTTCTTGGAATAATGATTCTTGGGGAATAATTGTTACTAACTTAACTAAGAAAACAAAATGTAATGTGTATTTTGAAACTAAAAAACCTCCTTTAACTGAAGTAATAACTACGGCGATGAATAGTAATCCTAGTATGTTTGCAGCCGATGACCCAGGAAAAAATGTGAGATATATTGGTAAAGATCCAAGTAACTATGTCTATTTTAACTGTAGTGATTATAATAATCCCACAGCTGATACTTGTGAATTATGGCGTATTATTGGGGTATTTAATAATGTAACTAAAGGGGATGGGGCAAAAGAAAATTTAGTTAAGATTATAAGAAATGATTCTTTAGGCAAATATCATTGGGATTATAAAAAGAATGGGGTAGGAACTTCAACTGATGATAATGGTTCGAATGACTGGAGTGATTCTCAGTTGATGATGATGTTAAATCCTACTAGCTATTTAAAATCAGGATATACTAATTCTAGTGATATAATCTTCTCGGGCAGCCAACAATTATATAGTAAAATGGGTTCATATTATAATGGGACCAAAGGCTGTTCACCAGCCGAAATTGCTAGTGGTGCCTCATTTAGTTGTGCTGAAGTGGATTTTACGTCAACAGGCTTAAAAAATGATAATACCAGAAGTGCCATTGAAGAAGTCGTTTGGAATTTAGGCGGGACAAGTCGCTATACTTTAGCAAGTAATGGATTAGCAAGTCATTTTTATGGCTATGAAAGAGGAACAAATGTATATACGGGTAGACCAACTACTTGGACAGGAAAAATAGGTTTAATGTATCCAAGTGATTATGGTTATGCTACTAGTGGGGGAACAACTAAAAATAGAGCAGCTTGTCTAGCAAAAGCACTTTATGGATGGGGTGTTTCCGATTTTAGCGATTGTAATGGAAATGATTATTTATTCGATGCAAACAAAGTTCAATGGGCATTGTCGCCTCGTTCGGCTTCTGATTGCATTGTGTTCGGTGTGTCCATGGACGGTCATGTCGACAACCGCGGTTCTATCAATACTTATGCGGTTCGTCCGGTGCTTTTTCTGAAATCTAGTATTAATATTAAATCTGGTATGGGAGAAAAAAATAATCCTTATACCTTATCTGTTCAATAATATTATCTGTTTGAACAAATAATATCACCTATAAAATCTATAAAAAAATATATATTTAAGAGTGATTTTTTGATATAATTTATTTTGTAGAAAGTAGGTATTATGAAGATAAGTGTAGGAGTGTCTAATAGACATTGTCATTTAACTAAGGAAGTATATGAGAAGTTATTTGGAAAGAGTGAATTAACTTTTAAGAGAGCTTTAAATCAACCAGGACAGTTTGCATCAGAAGAAACAATAATTATTAAAGGACCAAAAGGTTCTATTGAGAAAGTAAGAGTACTAGGACCTTTTCGTTCTTACAATCAAGTAGAAGTATCAAAAACAGATGCTTATAAATTAGGGATAAATCCACCAGTAAGAAAAAGTGGTGATTTAGAAGGAGCAAGTCTTCTTGAATTAATTGGACCTAAAGATAAAATTACTTTACCATGTGGAATAATAGCTAATCGTCATATCCATATTTCTGATGATCTTGCTAAAGAATGGGGTGTTGTTGATGATGAGCCAGTTGGGGTTATTATTGATGGTGAAAAAAAAGGATTAGTGGAAGCTTTCTTTAAAACCAGTAGTGATGGTTATTTAGAGATTCACTTAGATACAGATGATGCTAATGGTTTTCTTTTAAAACAAAATGATACAGTAGAAATTAGATTTAAGAAAAGAAATTAAGTAATGGTTAATCCATTTCTTTTTTTAATTGTAAATTAAAATATTTTACTATTATAATTAGATTTGATATGGTAGAATATTTAAAGTAAGGTAGGTGAGTAGTATAAAGACAATGCTTGTAATTTTAAAAATGAATAGAAAGGGTATAATATTTTGAAAAAATGTAGTAAAGGTTTTTCTATTCCAGAATTGTTAGCGGCAATTGTAATAATGGGTATTTTAGTTACAATAGCAATTGCTAGTTATAATGGAATTAGTAAAAACATGAAACAAAAAACTTATGAAAATAAATTAAGTTTAATTAAAACTAAAGCTTTAGAATATGCTATTGATAATGAAGTTGATGTAGCTACAATAAGTGTTGCTAAATTAGTTGATGAAGGCTATTTAGAAATGGAAAATGATACTGATGCTAATGAAAAAATAAGTAATCCTTTAGGAGGATATTTTGATTGTTATAAAATAGATATTAATAGAAGTCTAGATGATTATGATATAAATGTTAATGATAGTAATGATTGTGCTTTAGCAGATAGTGATACTTTAGCATCTAATATTAATATTTATGCTTATGAAGATGATGGCAATCCTTTAGGAGATAATAATAAATTAGGAGTTAATAAGGATATTAGATGGACTAATAATAATGTTTATTTATATTTAGATCCAGCTTCTTTAGGCGGACTTGCTAGTCAAGAAATGACTATTACTTGGAGTATTAATGGTAATAATGATATTAAGAGTTCTAATGTTATAAATTATCCTAGTACTAATAGTGAGTATGCTAATATTTATAAATTAGAAACTAGTTATTTATTAAATACTAGAGTTATTGTTAAGGTACAAACTAGTAGTGGCTTACTTTCTAAAAGTGTTAATATTAAGATAGATAAAGAGAAACCAAGTCTTGCCCTAGATACTAATGCTTCTTATGAGACTTCTAGTAAAGTAATTACTTTTAATGGTAGTGATGGTGCTGGTTCAGGCTTTTCTGAGTTTGCTTATGCTTTAACGGATAATTTAGATGCTACACCAGAATTTAGTATTAAGAGTAGTGAAAACCATATGGAAGTTTATGAAAATAAAACTTATTATGGTTATGCCATTGATCGTGTTGGTAATGTTAGTAGTCCAGTTGAAATTGCTATTACTAATATTGATAATTCTAAGCCAGCTTGTAAGAATCCAGTGGATAATCCAGGATGGTCAACTAGTTATACTTATACTTATGGTTGTTTAAATGATTCAGGATCAGGCTGTGCTAATCCAAATATTACAGAAACGCAAACTGATGAGGCTCGTTTCAAAGATATTAATTGGACTGCTAAAGATAATGTTGGTAATTCTAGAGAATGTTCAGCTACGGTTGCTGTTAATGTTGATAGGACAGCTCCTACTTGTAGTATTACTGTTGATCCTAGTAGTAAAAAAGGTGATAATAACTGGTATATAGGGGATGTTAAATTAAATTTAACTACTAGTGATAATTTAAGTGGGGTTAGTGAAGTAGGTATTTCAACTAGTACTTATACAACTTTTAATGGTCAAAAGAGTGCTACTTTAAATTGGGATACTAATAGTAGTGGCGTAACTTATTATGGTTATGTAAAAGATAAGGCTGGTAATGTCGGTAAGTGTAGTATTAATGTTAGGAGGTTAACTTCGCATCCAACTTGTTCAATAAGTATTACATCAGGTACTAAGGGTACTAACAACTGGTATGTATCAGATATTAAGGCTAGTATTTCGTCTCCATCGGCTTATGTTAAGAGTAAAACTATTAATGGTCAAGCTAATTCTTATACAGTAAACTGGAATACGGCAGGGCAAGCTTTAAATGGCACGGTTACTAATGAAGCGGGACTAACTGGTAATTGTAGTGGGGGCACAGTAAAAAGAGAAGTTGGTGGACTTGATTATAAAACTACAGCTAAATCAGGCAGTACTTATGGCTGCGGATTCTTGTCGTTAGGTAAATGTACTTGGACAACTTTTGGAATGGAGATACTTCAAACGCCAGTTAGTGGAATTGCATCCAAATCTCAAAGTTGGGATGGCAGTAATTATAATTTGGGTGATTCTGTTGGTTTTGAATTAGGTGCCAATAGTTCAGCTACTATTTTTCAGCGTGTGTGTTCTAATGCTGGAAACTGTATATATCATCAAGCAACTGCTTCATCAAATAGATGTGGTGCCGTAGAAAATTTAGGCGTAAAAATAGCGTCAGGCTTAATTTTAGCAGCTGGTATTGGTATGTTATTCGGACCTGTAGGTGCGGTAGTTGGCGGTATTATAGGTCTATTTATGTCATGCAATTAGGAGGAATATGAAAACAAAGGATAAAAAGATTAAAACTATAACGATTATAAGTATTAGTATCATATTAATATGTTTAATCTTAGTACTGGTACTTGCTTATCTTAATAAGACAAGGATATTTAAAGAAGTTGTTAGTAATCTTGATACTAGTTTAATTTCAGGAATTGATAATAAAAATATTGATTTTCTAAATGTTAATGAACCAACAAGATTTAACTTAACATTTAATGATCATAATAATCCAGAAGAAACAATAAATGTTAAAATTGATGCTGATAATACTAAGAATACTTTAGGTATAAATGCTAATTATAATTCTTTATATGATATAGGATTATATCAAACTAAAAATGGTATTTATTTAAAATCTGATACTTTATTAGATAAAATATATAACTTAGATTTAACTCTAGATTCAGGATGTCAAGAAAACTGTGAAACATCGTTAGATAGTTATGTTAATAATTTAACTTCTAATTTTACATTTAATACTGAACAGTTAAAAGAAACATTAAATTCTTTAAGAGATACTATTAATAAATCTTTAAAACCTAAGTATGTAAGTATTAATAATAAAGATAGTATTACTATTAATGATACTACTATAAATGGTAAAAAACATAGTTATAAATTAAATAAAGATTCTTTAGAAGTATTAATAAATAATATTGATAATAATAAAGAATTAAAGAATAAATTATTTAACTTATTTGCCAATTATTTTGATAAGAATAATATAACTAAGGATAATTTTAAAGATATAATTTCGAAGATATCTCAGGAAGGTAGCTTTGATATATACGAAGTAAATGGTGATATTAAGTTAATTAAAATTAATTATGATGAATTTGCATACTTAGAAATAATACCTAATGGTAATATAGTAAATATTAATGTTGGTGGTGACTTTATTGGTCTAGATTTTAAAATTAGTGTTGATAAAGAAAATCAAGTATATAATGTTAGTATTTATAATTTAAAAAAATTAATATATGATATTGATTTTTCTAAAAAAGATATATTTGAACTTAATATAAAGTATCATTATAATGACAAAGTATATCCAATTAGTATTACTAATAATTCTAGTAAGGATGGTAATATAACTAAAGGAATTGTTACTTTTAAGTATAATGATTATGTTTATGATATTAATTATACTATTGAAAAAAATATTACTTTAGATAATTATGATTTTACTAATTCTTCTAGTATTAATGATTTAACTAATATAGATACTTCTAAGTTAGAAAGTGCTATAGAGGTAATAAGGGAATCTAATTTAATAAAAAGTTTATTAAATTTATATCAAGAATTATCTTAAATATAAAAAACTAATAGAGGATAAATAATGGCTTCTATTAGTTTTTTGATTTTAATAATATTTATGGTTTTAGTAAGTATTGGAGTTTCTTATGCATATTGGATATTTGTTTATATGCAAAGTGATAAGAATGTTGCAGTTAGCCAGGACTTAAAGTTAGAACTTTTTAATGAAGAAGTCAATATTACTTAACTAACTATATATCCAATAAGTGATGAAGAAGGAAGAAAATTAAAAAAATACAAGGAAACATTAGGCTTTTATTTAATAGTTACATCTGAAATAAATTTGAAGCTGATAGTAATAGTTATAAATTAAGAAAGCCAACAGATGATAGACAAAAACTTATGAAAATATATGGTAAAGAAGATTTTAATTTTATGCTACCTAGTAAGCAAGAAATTATACGATTAAGAAATTGTATATTAAAAGAAAAAATTGTTTTCGGTATGGAAAATATAAACTGTTGCAAACCAAGAATTACAAGGTATTATGCCACTTTTTATAAAATGAATTATAAAATTTTGGACTACTAAGATAAATTTTGGTTTAAATTCTTAGTATTTTTTTTAAGTTTTATTTTACTTGGTAGAAAAGATATGGTGTGCTATAATTAGTAGCGAAGTGATTCTTAAAGAAAGGAAAAACTTTATGGATATAGGTAATGTACATATAAAAAATAAAATTGTAGTAGCACCGATGGCTGGGGTTACTAATACTTCCTATCGAAAGATTTTAAAACAGATGGGTGCTGGTTTAATTTATGCCGAAATGGTAAGCGATAAGGCTTTATGCTATAAAAGTAAGAAAACTTTAGATTTACTAAAGATGGATGATAAAGAGCGACCAATTAGTCAACAAATTTTTGGAAGTGATGAAGAATCTTTCGTCGAAGCTGCTAAGTTAGTAGAAAATTTACAGCATCCTGATATAATTGATATTATTTTCTAATGGTGTCTATTTTTAAAAAAATTTTAATCATCCTTGATATTTAATAGCTTAAATTAAAAATTATAAATTACACTAATAGCATAATTTTGTTATAATTTGAAACAAGAGGGATATTATGGTACTAGAAACTTTGCGAAGAGCAAGAAGAGAATATAAATATACAGCTAAAGAAATGGCAAGAATTTTAGGAATAAGCGAATCTTATTATTACCAGATTGAAAATGGAAAAAGAAAATTAGACTATATAATGGCAGTTAGGATATCAGCCGTATTTAAATTAAAACCAGATGATATGTTTTATCACTATTTTAAAGACTGTTCAAAAGAAAATAAGCAAACTAAAAAGCAAAATAAATTATCTATTAAATTTTTCGTAAATTCATAAATTAGAGAAGGTTATATATGAAAAAGTACAAGAAGAAAGAAAAATACAACAAAAAATATTTTGAAATCTATGCAAAAAAAACACTTGAATATTGTTATAATGAATCGTGGATAAAATGTTTTGATGTTAATAAAGAAAAGCCAGATTTACAAAGCGAAACATTAAATATTGGAATAGAAGTAACAAGAGCATTGCCACAAAAAAATGGTAAAATTAATAGCATGTTCAATAAGTATGTAAATAAAAATATAAAATATAGTGAGTTAAAAAATAAGGTTGAATCTTTAGGTGGAACAGTTTACAAAATTGGGAAATCGACTATAATGTCACCAACACAAGGATTATCCGATTTTAAAAATCATATTGATGATTTAATTTGTGCTATAAAAGTTAAAACAATTGATAAACTACCTGACTATAAAATTTTTTCAAAAAATATGCTATATGTATTTACGCACGAAGCATTGTTTACACAAGCAGATATAGAAAATACATTTAAAATATTAAATTTAGAACTTTTAGAATATGATTTAAAATTTGATTTATACTTTATTAATTGCATAGATATGATTTTTGTAGTAGATATGAATGGTGTCATTTTAGATGAAATTTCGATAAGTGATGAAATGTTGGAAAAAATAAAAAAAGAAGCAATAAATGAAAGTCTATTAGAAGAATAGTTTAATGGAGGTCAATATGAAATGGAAAATAGGAAATATAGAAATTAAAAATCAAATAGTGTTAGCCCCTATGGCTGGGATATCAAATCCTTCTTATATGAAAATATGTGAGGAAATGGGAGTAGGATATGCAATTACTGAGTTATTAAGTGCTGAGGCAATAGTAAGAGAAAATAAGAAAACTTTGGAAATGTTAAACGGTATTGATAAACTTAATATTCCAGTTGCTATTCAAATATTTGGCTCTGATGCAACTACAATGGCAAAAGCAGCACAAATAATAACTAATTTACACCAAAAAGTATTGATTGATATTAATATGGGATGTCCTGTTCCTAAAGTTGCTATAAAAAATCAAGCGGGTAGTGCTCTTTTAAAAGACCCAGAAAAAATCAGAAAAATAGTATCTAGTGTTGTTAAAGCTGTAAATGTTCCAGTTACTGTAAAAATTAGGGCTGGTTGGGATAATGAACATATCAATGCCGTAGAAGTTGCTAAGGTTTGTGAAGCAGCAGGTGCCAAGGCAATTGCTATTCATGCAAGGACGAGGTCCCAAGGTTATTCAGGCAAAGCTGATTGGAGTATTATTAAAAAAGTAAAAGAAGCAGTATCAATTCCGGTAATTGGTAATGGAGATGTGACTGATTGTTATTTAGCTAAAAAAATGTTAGATGAAACTGGATGCGATGCGGTAATGATAGGTCGAGGTCTTTTAGGAAATCCGTGGTTGATAAGGGACTGTGTTAATTATTTGGAAAATGGCAGTTTACCAAAAAGAGTTTCTAATAAAGAAAAGATTGATATGATGAGATATCATTATAAATTGTTATGTGAAGATACTAATGAAATAAGTGCTTCCTTAGAAATTAGAAGTCATATTTTATATTATTTAAAAGGAATGCCTAAGAGTAAAGAAATAAAAAATAAAATATGTAGTTGTAAGGGTGCTACAGAAATATTTGCTTGTTTAGATGAATATGAAGCATATTTAAAAGAAAGTGAGGAGTTAGATTAATGAAAAAATTGAATATTATATATGAAGATAAAGAAATCTTAGTAGTTAATAAGCCTAGTAAGTTATTAACAGTAGGGACTGATAAAGAACGAGAGAAAACTTTATATCATGAGGTTAGAGAGTATTTACATAAGAAAAATCAAAAAGTATTTGTTGTACATAGATTAGATAAGGATACTTCAGGATTAGTTTTATTTGCTAAGAATCCTAGATTAAAAGAAATGTTGCAAAATAACTGGCTTCGTTACACCAGAGAGTATGTTGCTGTAGTAGAAGGAAAGATGCCAAAAGAAAAAGATACTTTAAGATTTTATTTACAAGAAGATAAGACACATCGTGTTTATGTTAGTAATAAAGGTTTATCTAGTGTAACAGAATACGAAGTCTTAGATACTAATAAGACCCAAAGTCTAATAAAGGTAAGAATTAAAACAGGTAGAAAGAATCAAATAAGGGCAAGTCTTGCTTACATTGGTAATCCGATTGTTGGGGATAAGAAATATGAAGCTAGAATTAACTCTTTAAGTCGTTTGGGGTTACATGCAAATAGATTAGTTATTAAACATCCTATAACTAATAAGGAAATGGAGTTTTCGTGTGATGCTCCAACTCAGTTTTATCTTGGGTTCGAAAAATATAAAAAATAAGGAAATTTTTTTGTATGGCTAATATTAATGATTTGTTAAATTTATTTTCGGGAGAAATGGAGAAAAAGGCTCTTGCTGATGCTTATAATTTTGCTGTTAGTAAAAATAGAGATATGGCAGATGGCTTTTTTTCGGCAATATATTTTTTTAAAATGGCTAATCCTACAATTCAATTGGTTTATAATAGTGGTATATCTTCTTCATATTATTTAGCATCTTCTAATACGGTTTATTTAAAGAATCCATATGATTTATTTCATGAATTTACCCATTTGTTATCTTTTAATTATAGTAATGGGGATGTTCCTGATGAGTATTATACTTTTAAAAGAGCTTTTTTTACTGATAATCATAGTACGAGTTTAATTATGGAACTTTTGAAAATTTGTAAAGAGATAGAATTGGATGAATTACTTCAGAATTTTATTCAAGCTAAAAAAGATGGTGATATTAATAATTATTCATTGAAATCAAATCCTAAGACAATTAATCGTTCTTCTACAAATATATCTAGTACAGTGTATAAGATTGAAGACATAATAGATGCCATTTACAGTGGAAAAGCCATTGATGGTGGGATTATGGATATTAAAGATAACAATACTATTGTTGAAAATGCTCCTAAAATGGCCGCTGGACATGGTGAAAGTTATTATCAAAATTCAGAAGTTAGGCAATTTGAGGAAATAATTGCTAATTATATGGACATTAAGTTAACTGATCCTAATAATAAGTTATTTTCAACTTTAAATATTATT
>ENA-OPXC01000291-OPXC01000291.1-human-gut-metagenome-genome-assembly--contig:-NODE-291-length-47725-cov-2.640424_pt1 | contig 47725 bp, 43 predicted proteins | sample MGYA00241512_ERZ502016 | MGnify/ENA primary metagenome ERZ502016 (study PRJEB25962, sample SAMEA2043043) | human gut metagenome | biome: human gut; feature: human-associated habitat; material: faeces...
CTGCAGCAACTGCAGTACCGATAACGCCTGCTACGTTAGGACCCATAGCATGCATCAGCAGGAAGTTGGACGGATTTGCTTTTTGGCCAACAACTTGAGATACACGAGCAGCCATAGGAACTGCGGATACACCAGCGGAACCAATCAACGGGTTGGTCTTGCCACCGTCTACAATGCACATGATCTTACCGAAGATAACGCCGGCAGCAGTACCAGCTACGAATGCAACCAGACCCAGGACGATGATCAGCAGAGTCTTAGCGTTCAGGAAAGACTCAGCGCTCATGGTCAGACCAGTACCGGTAGCCAGCATGATGGTTACGGTGTTCATCAGAGCGTTTTGTGCGGTGTCGGACAGACGATCCAGGCAGCCAGCTTCTTTGAACAGGTTACCCAGCATCAGCATACCAATCAGAGCGGTTACGGAAGGTAACAGCAGAGAAATAACGATGGTGCACATGATCGGGAAAGCAACCTTTTCAAAGTGAGAAACCGGACGCAGCTGTTGCATAACGATTTTACGATCTGCTTCAGTGGTGAACAGTTTCATGATAGGAGGCTGAATCAGCGGAACCAGAGACATGTAGGAGTAAGCAGCAACTGCGATTGCACCTAACAGCTGAGGAGCCATTTTAGCAGCCAGGTAAATGGAAGTCGGGCCGTCAGCACCACCGATGATGCCGATAGCAGCAGCTTCTTGTACGGTGAAGCCAAGCAGCATAGCGCCCAGCAGAGCTACGAATACACCGCCCTGTGCAGCAGCGCCCAGGAGCAGGGTTTTCGGGTTAGCCAGCAGAGGACCAAAGTCGGTCATAGCGCCTACGCCCAAGAAGATCAACGGAGGGAATACTTCGTGGTGGATACCGTACATGATAACGGACATAACACCAGGTTCTTCGAAACCGTTTTTAGGAATGTTAGCAAGAATACAACCGAATGCGATCGGGGACAGCAGCAAAGGCTCAAAACCTTTACCAATAGCCATATAAAGCAGAACCAGACCTACAACGATCATGATTACGTGACCGCCTGTCAGTGCAGAGAAACCGGAATCTGCCCATACGGAAGACAAAGCAACGAGAAATGCTTCCATTTAATATCCTCCCAATTTTCAATTTGTGGAAGGGGCTCTGCGAAAAGCCCCCTCCAAAGATCAAGGGTATTTAAGACTTACTGATATTGCGAACTATCGAGTAAGAATTAGAGAACGATCATAACGTCGCCGGTAGCAACAGTTTGACCTGCGGAAACGCGAACGTCGGAAACAGTGCCATCAGCCGGAGCCATGATTTCGTTTTGCATTTTCATAGCTTCCAGAATCAGCAGAACGTCGCCGGATTTAACAGCGTCGCCAGCTTTTACGTTAACGGACAGAACTTTGCCCGGCATAGGAGCGGAAACGGTGGTTGCACCAGCAGCAACCGGAGCAGCAGCTTTCGGAGCCGGAGCCGGAGCAGCTTTCGGAGCGGAAGCAACAACGCCTGCTTCTTCAACTTCAACTTCGTATGCGGTACCATTTACGGTGATAGTATACTTTTTCATGGATATAATCCTCCTTAAAATCTCGTTTTTTAATTAAAATTGCAAACTATATGCATTAGAAGCATTCTTTACGAACGCTAATAGCTTCAACACGACTGCTTACAGTCCATGCAGATTTAGCATCAATACGACGTACGCAAGCGATTTGGTCTGCGCTAACGCCGCAAGCTGCTACTGCTGCAGCGATAACAGCGATAATTTCGCTATCATCTTGAGCTGCTGCAACCGGAGCTGCAGCGGGAGCTGCTGCCGGTGTAGGAGCTACTGCCGGTTTAGCAACTTTTTTTTTAGTCGGATCGATAACTTGGAGTAAGTTCATCAATATGCCCAGAGCGATCAGTACGCCGAATACGATGGTCATATTGATTAAAGCAATCAACCAAGGATTAGTAGTAACAGGACCCATTTATTTCACCTCATCTTATCTTAAAATAGGTTGTTTAAGCACTAAGCAACTGCTTGTGAATTACAAAGGAATGTTGCCGTGGCGTTTTGCCGGACGGGTTTCGCGTTTGCTTTCCAGCATTTGCAGAGCGTTGATGATGGTGGGACGAGTATTTTTCGGTTCGATAACCATGTCAACCATGCCGCGCATTGCTGCTTGGTACGGAGTAGCGAAGTTGTCGATGTACTCTTTAGTCTTAGCTTCAACATCAGGATCTTTACGGAAGATGATGTTAGCAGCACCAGCAGGACCCATAACTGCGATTTCAGCGGTCGGCCATGCGATAACTTGGTCAGCGCCCAGGTCTTGAGAGCACATTGCCAGGTAGGAACCGCCGTAAGCTTTACGGGTAACCAGAGTGATTTTAGGAACAGTTGCTTCAGAGTAAGCATACAGCATCTTAGCGCCGTGACGGATAATGCCGCCGTATTCTTGGTTGCAGCCAGGCAGGAAGCCAGGAACGTCAACCAGGTTCAGCAGAGGAATGCCGAAAGCGTCGCAGAAGCGGATGAAACGAGCGGATTTATCGGAAGCGTTGATATCCAGGCAGCCAGCCATAACTTTCGGTTGGTTAGCAATGATACCTACGGTTTGACCATCCATACGAGCGAAGCAAGTGATGATGTTGGTTGCCCAGTATTTTTGGTTTTCATAGAATTCGCCGTTATCTACGATAGATCTGATTACATCATACATATCGTAAGCTTGGTTGGAGTTGTCCGGCAGCAGAGTGTTCAGGCTGTCGTCGGTACGCATCGGGTCATCACCAGTCTCTACGATCGGAGCACCTTCAACGTTGTTGGAAGGCAGGAAGGAGAGCAGGTAACGGATTTGTTGCAGGCAGTCTTCATCGTTTTCAGCAGCGAAGTGAGCAACACCGGAAGTGCTGTTGTGGGTCATAGCGCCACCCAGTTGTTCTTGGGTTACATCTTCACCGGTAACGGATTTAACTACTGCAGGGCCGGTAATGAACATTTTGGAAGTGTTCTTTACCATGTAGATGAAGTCGGTCAGTGCCGGGCTGTATACAGCGCCGCCAGCGGAAGGACCCATAATTGCAGAAATCTGAGGAACTACGCCGGAAGCAATGGTGTTCTCGAAGAAGATTTTACCATAGCCAGCCAGAGCGTCGATAGCTTCTTGGATACGAGCACCGCCGGAATCGTTCAGGCCAACCAGCGGAGCACCCATTTTCAGTGCCAGGCGTTGTACTTTAACGATTTTAGCAGCATGCATTTCGCCGAGGGAGCCACCTTCAACGGTGAAGTCCTGTGCGAATACATAAACCAGACGGCCATCGATGGTGCCGTAACCGGTGGTTACGCCTTCACCAGGCAGTTCTTTCTTTTCTTGACCGAAGTTGTAGCAACGATGACGTACAAAACGGTCGAGTTCTACGAAGGAACCTTCGTCGAGGAGAGCAGCGATTCTTTCACGAGCAGTCATTTTGCCGGATTCATGTTGTTTAGCAACACGTTTTTCGCCACCAGCAGCCAGAATTACTTCGGCTTTTTTGAGCATTTTCTCAATTTTTTCTTGAGTAGACAAATCTTACACCTCCATCATTATTGGGAGAACAAATTTATACACAGATGCTGAAGATATATCACTTGTATATCTTCAGCATTATGTAGCTTAAATTATGGGACCTTAAATCGCCCTGAATCTACGCAGCTAATAAATTAGTCTTTGTAGGTTGCAGCCGGTTGGCACAGCTCGAGCAGCAGGCCAGCGGATTTCGGATGAACGAAAGCAATTTTCATTTGGCCAGCACCGTTACGAGGAGCTTTGTCGATCATGCGAACGCCAGCTTCGGTCAGGTCAGCGATAGCTGCTTTGATGTCGTCAACGCGCAGAGCCATATGTTGGATGCCAGGGCCGTTTTTAGCAATGTATTTGCCGATAGGACCATCGTTGTTTTCAGTGATATCAACAAGGAGCTCAATCAGGGTCTCGCCGCAGGGAACAAATACGGTAGCAACACCTTGTTCTTTAACTTCTTCAGTACCGGTAGCTTTCAGGCCCAGTACCTCAGTGTAAATTTTTGCAGCTTCTTCCAAGGTACCAGCGCAAGCGATACCTACATGGTCAACACAAATAGTTTTGAATGCCATAATAAATTCCTCCTAAAATTGTTTTTTTGGCGGTTTACTTTAAAACCTTGCCAACAATATCATCAACGACAGAGTACGGCTCAATCTCACGGGATTGCATTTTAACAACCAAGTTGTCAAATTCTTCCGTTTGAATGACGTTCTTGTCGATGTAGCGATTTACATGGTCATTAAGCATAGCGGTAACCTCGTTTTTAATACGAGCTTTACGGATATCGTTTAATTTACCACTCTCAATCAAATATGCCTTGTGAGCCTCAATAGAGTCCACAACAGCCTCTATACCTTCACCCTTGCTGGCAATGGTCCTGTTAATCGGAGGACGCCAGCCAACATGTTCGGGATTTAATTCGAGCATCATCTCAATCTCAATGTTGAGCTTGTCTGTACCTTCACGATCAGCTTTGTTAATCGTGAACAGGTCACCGATTTCAAGTATACCTGCTTTAATAGCCTGGATATCGTCGCCCATGCCAGGAATTACTACTACCATAGTAGTATCTGCGGTCTTTACAATGTCAACCTCAGATTGTCCTACGCCTACGGTTTCAACGATAATTACATCCATGCCGAAAGCATCCATTAATTTAACAGCGTCACCTGCTTTTTGAGACAGGCCGCCAAGACTGCCGCGTGTTGCCATAGAGCGTACAAAAATGCCCTCGTCTGCGGTCAGATCCATCATTCTGATACGGTCGCCTAAGATAGCGCCACCAGAATACGGGCTAGTGGGGTCAATTGCTACGATACCTACGGTCTTGCCGCGTTTACGGTATTCCTTAGCCAATTTATCAGTCAGAGTACTTTTACCAGCACCCGGAGGGCCGGTGATACCAATTACATAAGCATTACCAGTATGAGGATAAATCTCTGTCATAATTTTGACAGCATCATCGTATTCATTTTCAACAGCAGTGATTGCTTTAGATAATGCAAGACGAGAATGATTTAATAATTTATCTACTATTTCCATAATTCACACCGCCTTGTTTTTGGATAGTGAATATTTTATAAGGCAAGCCGGGACAAACCCGGCTTGCTTTAAGGGATAAAATTATTTTACGTTAGCGTTGATGAAATCAACAATTTTGCTGGTCGGGGTGCCCGGAGTGAATACTTCAGCAATACCAGCAGCTTTCAGGCCAGGGATGTCAGCGTCAGGAATAACGCCGCCGCCGATAACCAGAACGTCGGTCAGGCCTTTTTCTTTCAGCAGTTCAACTACTTTCGGGAAAAGGGTGTTGTGAGCGCCGGACAGCAGGGACAGTGCAACAACGTTTACGTCGTCTTGCAGAGCAGCTTCAGCGATTTGTTCCGGAGTCAGACGGATACCGGTGTAGATAACTTCAAAACCAGCGTCGCGCAGAGCACGAGCTACAACTTTAGCACCGCGGTCATGGCCATCCAGACCCGGTTTAGCAACTAAAACTTTAACGTTTGCCATTATAGTTTACCTCCGTATATTGGTTGAGTTTACAAATTAGAGTGCAGTATGAGGTTGGTATTCACCGAATACTTGTCTCATAACGCCGCAGATTTCACCTTCGGTTGCATATGCACGAACTGCATCCAGGATGTAAGGCATCAGGTTTACATTTTCGTCTGCGCATGCAGCTTTCAGAGCAGCCAGAGTTTCTTCTACTTTAGCGTTGTCACGGCGAGCTTTCAGAGCAGCAATCTTTTCAGCTTGCAGCTTGCCTACAGAACCGTCTACGCGCAGCAGGTTTTTCGGAGCTTCTTCTTCTTGGGTGAATTTGTTAACGCCAACGATGATACGGTCGCCTTTTTCGATTTCCATCTGCCATTTGTAAGCAGAGTCTTGGATTTCTTTTTGGATGTAGCCTTTAGCGATAGCTTCAGGAGCGCCACCGATTTCGTCAATTTTCTTAATGTAGTCCCAAGCTTCAGCTTCGATCTTATCGGTCAGAGCTTCTACATAGTAGGAGCCGCCCAACGGATCGATGGTGTCAGCCAGACCAGATTCGTAAGCAACGATTTGTTGGGTACGCAGAGCGATGGTTACAGACTCAGTGGTCGGCAGTGCCAGAGCTTCGTCTTTGGAGTTGGTGTGCAGGGATTGAGTACCACCCATTACAGCAGCAGCAGTTTGCAGAGCAACACGAACGATGTTGTTGTTCGGTTGTTGAGCGGTCAGCATGGAGCCAGCGGTTTGGGTATGTACACGCAGCATCATGGATTTAGCTTTCTTAGCGCCAAAACGCTCTTTCATAACTTTGGACCATACACGACGGGAAGCACGGAATTTAGCAACTTCTTCGAGTACGTTGTTATGAGCATTCCAGAAGAAGGACAGACGGCCTGCAAATGCGTCAACGTCCAAACCAGCTTTGATAGCAGCTTCTACATAAGCGATACCATCAGCAATGGTGAATGCGATTTCCTGAGAAGCGGTGGAACCAGCTTCACGGATATGGTAACCGGAAATGGAAATGGTGTTCCACAGCGGTACGTTCTTAGAGCAATATTCAAAAATGTTGGTGATCAAACGCATGGACGGTTTCGGCGGGAAAATGTAAGTGCCGCGAGCAGCATACTCTTTCAGAATATCGTTCTGAATGGTACCACGCAGTTTGTCAGCGGAAACGCCTTGTTTCTCAGCTACTGCAATGTACATAGCCAGCAGTACGGAAGCAGGAGCGTTAATGGTCATAGAAGTGGATACTTTATCCAGGGAAATTTGGTCGAACAGGATTTCCATGTCAGCCAAGGAGTCGATAGCTACGCCTACTTTACCAACTTCGCCTTCAGCCATCGGATCGGTGGAATCATAACCGATCTGGGTCGGCAGGTCGAATGCGCAGGACAGGCCGGAACCACCGTTAGCCAGCAGGTAACGATAACGTTTGTTGGATTCTTCAGCGGTGGAGAAACCAGCGTACATACGCATGGTCCAGAAACGGCCACGATACATGGTCGGTTGAACACCACGGGTGTAAGGATATTCACCAGGGAAGCCCAGTTTAGTCATGTAGTCAAAGTTTTCACCAAGATCTACCGGGGTGTACAGTCTGTTAGGAACCAGGTTTGCGCGTTCAGGGAATTTTGCCAGTTTAGCTTCAACTTCAGCATGATATTTCTCTAAACCAGCTTTAATGTTTTCAAATGCCATTCTCAAATCCTCCTTAAAATATTTGTGTTTCATATTTCGGATTGGACGGTTCCGAAATGATGGTGAGAGTGTTCCGTCTATGACGGCTATATATGGCAAAGTCTAGGGTGAGACTTCGTCAACTGAATTTATTGGGCAAAGCCTTGGGTGAGGCTTTGTCTATGTATACCTGCCGGTGGGAATCTCACCCACCGGCAAGCACATTACATAGTTTAACCTATTTTGCAAAACTTAACAAGGGGTTTCGCAAAGTTTTTTTAAAATTATTTACCTTCAACCATGCCTTCCATGGAACCGGTTTCAGCAAACATTTTGTAGCAATCGAATGCTTCTGCCAGGATGTGCGGAGTTTGGCTGTTGCCGCAAGCTTCGCAAGCGCGTTTGAAGTAATCATACAGCCAAGGTTGATATTTCGGGTTAGCAATCTGATCGATGATGATCGGAGCTTTTTCTTTCGGGCTCAGGCCACGCAGGTCAGCAACGCCACGTTCGGAAACGATAACGTCAACGTCCAGGGTAGCATGGTCGATATGGCTGCAGAACGGAACTACGGAAGAAATCTTGCCGCCTTTTGCCAGGGAGTTGGTGAAGAATACGGTCAGGTAGCCGTTACGAGCGAAGTCACCGGAACCGCCAACGCCGTTCATCAGCTTGGTGCCGCAAACATGAGTGGAGTTTACGTTACCATAGATATCAACTTCAATAGCGGTGTTCATTGCGATTACGCCGATACGACGAGCAACTTCAGGGCTGTTGGAGATTTCTTGCGGACGGAGCAGCAAATATTTTTTGTAGAAGTCTACGTTCTCGTAGAATTTCTTTTGGCACTCAGGAGACGGAGTCAGAGCAGTACCGGAAGCAACGCGGAGTTTACCAGCGTCGATCAGGTCGAACATACCATCTTGAATAACCTCAGTGTAAACGGTCAGGTCTTCGAAATCGGAGTTAACCAGACCATTGATAACTGCGTTAGCAACGGAGCCTACGCCGGATTGCAGCGGCAGCAGGTTTTTCGGCAGACGGCCTTCTTTAACTTCGTTTTTCAGGAAGTTAACGAGGTTAGCGCCCATATGTTTAGCGTCGTCGTCGATTTCGCCCAGCGGACGAACGATGTCAGGACGGTCGCAAGGAACTACTGCAACGATTTTTTCTACTTCGCAAGGAATGTAGGTGGTACCGATGCGGTCTTCCGGAGCGGTGATAGGAATCGGTTGACGATTCGGGGGATCCAGAGGAATATAGGAGTCATGCATGCCTTCCAGGCCTACCGGTTGAGTGGTGTTAACTTCAACGATAACCTTTTTAGCGCCAGCTACATAAGAAGAGCTGTTGCCCATGGAAGTGGTCGGGATCAGGCCTACTTTGCCATCGCCGAGGTCATTGATTTTGCATACTTCAACGATTGCAACATCCGGACCGGTCGGACGGCCAGCCATGAAGCCATAGCGAACCATTTGAGCCATGTGAGACAGATGAATATCAGCGTATTTTACTTTACCAGCGTTGATAGCTTTACGCATGGTGCCGTTAGTCTGGTAAGGCAGACGACGGTCAATGATGCCAGCTTCAACCATTGCTTGGTCGATTTCAGGACCAACAGATGCGCCAGTCCAAACGTTAACTTTGAAAGGAGTTTTTTTGCCCTTTTCAGCAAGAGCCAGAGGAACAGCTTTCGGATAGCCAGACGGGGTAAAACCGCTGACACCTAAATTGTCACCATCTTTTACGAATTCTGCAGCAGCTTCAGCGCTCATCACTTTGTCAGCTACTACGTCACAAATGCGATCTTTAATATCGATCATGTTTACCTTCCTCCTTTTAATTAGGACATTGAGTTTTTATAAGGGTGTTACCCCTTTGCATATAACTTATCAGCAATACCCTGCGGCATTACAAATAAGATATTACCATATATCAAGCTCTTCACAAATATTTCATACTTGACTATATAGTCATTTCGACATATAAGAGAAAACTCCTGCTTATACTATAAATATTTTTTCAAAGGCTTCTTTACTATCTGCTACAATTATAACACATTTTCAGAAAAACTTCACTTTTTTCTGTCAAATTTTTCCTGTGTTTTACATAACGGGCAAATTGCACTCAACGCTATATATAATACCAATAAAATTGTAACACTGCAAGCTTTTTCTTTACAAATTTACAAAATACCCCCTTCTTTTCAAGGAAAAAAAGGGGGATTTGTATTATCCAGATAGAACAATTAACGGTTTTGCGCGTGGTAGTGTGTATGCAATAGACTATGAGCCTTTTCAGAAAGAGGTTTGCCTAACCAAGTATCATAAAGTGTTTTTATTTCCGGGTTTTCGTGCGATTTTCGTAATTCGCTTGTACGGTCGCAATTAAAAATAGCTTCACGGCGTTTTTGCCTGATAGAAGCATCTACCGGAACCGGCTGACCGCCGCCGCCGATGCAGCCGCCAGGGCAGGCCATAACCTCGATAAACTGATAATCTGCTGTACCTGCTTTAATGCGTTCCAGCATCATCTTAGCAGATTTAAGCGTATGTACTACAGCAACCTTCACGGATACGCCTGCTACATCAATAACAGCCTCACGTGTCTGCTCCATGCCACGCACCTCATTATATTCAAGCTTCGGCAGCTCTTTGCCTGCAACAACCTCGGCCACAGTACGCAAAGCCGCTTCCATAACGCCGCCTGTAGTACCAAAGATAACTGCGGCACCGGTACCGGTTCCCAGCGGAGAATCGAACTCTGCTTCCTCTAGTGCATTAAAATCAATACCTGCTTCGCGAATCATACGTCCAAGCTCACGCGTAGTAATAACTACGTCTACATCACGATAACCGCTGGCACACATTTCTTCACGCGCAGCCTCTGCCTTTTTCGCAGTACATGGCATTACCGATACACTGACTATTTTAGCCGGGTCAATGCCTGCGCGTGCCGCAAAGTAGGTTTTGGCAACAGCGCCGAACATCTGCTGCGGAGATTTGGCAGTAGAAAGATGCGACAGCAGCTCAGGATATTTCAGCTCAATCATATTTACCCAGCCGGGGCTGCAGGAGGTAATCATCGGCAGCACGCCGCCATTCTGCAGACGCTGCAGGAACTCATGGCCTTCCTCCATAATAGTCAGATCGGCAGAGAAGTTGGTATCAAAAACCTTATCAAAGCCTAAATGACGCAATGCCGCTACCATTTTGCCGGTAACAACCTGACCTGCCGGAATGCCCAGCTCCTCGCCCAGGGCAACACGCACGGACGGAGCTGTCTGTACTACAACGACCTTTTCAGGATTGTTGATTGCATCCCAAACCTTGTCTGTATCATCCTTTTCCACGATAGCACCTGTCGGGCAGACATCGGCGCACTGGCCGCAGTAGGTGCAGGCACTGTTGAGCAAATCATGCTCAAAGGCTGTAGATACCATGGTGTTGAAGCCACGACCGGCAAAGCTGTAAACGCTCATACCCTGCACATCACGGCAAACACGGATGCAGCGTCCGCAGAGAATGCATTTTTCCTGGTCGCGTACCAAAGAAGGATTGCTATTATCAATAGTACGCGCCCTTGTTTCGCCACCCTCGAAGCGCAGCTTACGCACGCCTAAGTCAGCAGCAATTTTCTGCAGCTCGCAGTCGCCGTTCTTTTGGCAGCACAGGCAGTCCTTCGGGTGATTGGTCAAAAGCAGCTCCAGTACTGTTTTGCGTGCTTCGCGTACCTTGGAGGTATTAGTTTTTACTACCATACCCTCGCTTACAGGATATACGCAGGAAGCAACCAGCGTACGCGCACCGCTGGCCTCTACCATACACAGGCGGCAGGCACCCTCCGGACGCAGGTCCGGATGATAGCACAGCGTAGGAATATAAATACCCGCGCTGCGTGCAGCCTCCAGTACGCTGGAGCCTGCCGGGGCCTGAATCTGTTTTCCATCAATTGTCAAATTAACCATCTGCATCATCAGTCCCCTCCTTATGCCTTGCTGATTGCCTTAAACGGACACGCCGTCATGCAGGCACCGCATTTAATGCATTTATTCTGATCAATAACATGTTTTGCTTTCGGTGAACCGCTGATAGCCTGTACCGGGCACTGACGTGCGCACAGACCGCAGCCGCGGCAGGCATCGCTGATTTCGTAATGCAGCATCTTTTCGCAGACGCCTGCAGGACAGCGCTTCTCTTTGATATGCGCCTCATATTCATCTCTGAAATATTTCAAGGTGCTCAAAACAGGGTTAGGAGCGGTTTGTCCTAAGCCGCACAAAGCTGTTTCCTTGATATTCTTGGCCAGGTTTTCCAGCAGCTCGATATCGCCCTCGCGTCCCTGGCCCTCCGTAATACGGGTAAGGATTTCCAGCATACGCTTCGTGCCTTCGCGGCAGGGAGTACATTTGCCGCAGGATTCCGATTGCGTAAAGTTCAGGAAGAACTTGGCAACGTCAACCATGCAGGTATCCTCATCCATAACAACCAGACCGCCGCTGCCCATCATAGCACCGGCAGCAATCAGGGAATCGTAATCAACAGGCAAATCCAGCATGCTTTCGGGCAGACAGCCGCCGGACGGACCGCCGATCTGTACAGCCTTAAACTTTTTGCCGTTGGTAATACCGCCGCCGATATCATAGATAATCTCGCGCATGGTAATACCCATAGGCACCTCTGCCAGACCGGTATTATTGATTTTGCCGGTCAAAGCGAAAACCTTGGTGCCCTTGGATTTTTCGGTACCCAGCCGGCAGTACCAGTCTGCGCCGTTAACTATAATCTGCGCCACGTTAGCAAAGGTTTCTACGTTATTGATATTAGTCGGCTTGCCCCACAGGCCGCTGACCGCAGGGAATGGCGGACGCGGGCGCGGCATACCGCGCTTGCCTTCGATAGAAGCCATCAGGGCAGTTTCTTCGCCGCAGACGAAGGCACCGGCACCCTCTTTAATATGAATAGTAAAGCTGAAATCGCTTTCAAAAATATGCTCGCCTAACAGGCCCATTTCTTCAGCCTGAGCAATAGCGGTACGCAAGCGTTTGATAGCCAGCGGATATTCCGCACGTACATAGATATAGCCTTCATCCGCACCCATAGCATAACCGCAGATAGCCATGCCTTCCAATACACGGTGCGGGTCACCCTCCAGAACACTGCGGTCCATAAATGCGCCCGGGTCGCCCTCGTCCGCATTACAGATAACATACTTTTTATCGCTCTCGGAGTTTTTGGCAAACTGCCATTTCATACCGGTCGGGAAGCCGCCGCCGCCACGACCGCGCAGGCCGGATTTTTTGACCTCGTCCACAACCTCCTGCGGAGTCATCTGCGTAACAGCCTTAGCCAATGCCTCATAACCGCCTACGGCAATATATTCTTCAATAGCTTCCGGATTGATAGCGCCGCAGTTAGCCAATACCAGGCGATGCTGCTTTTTGTAGAAGCCGATTTCCGAATAACGCGGAACCTGCTCCTGATTGATGGGTTCACGATAGAGCAGACGCTGTACGATGCGTCCTTTATATAAATGTTCTTCAACGATGGTTTTAACGTCCTCCGGCTTTACACTGCAATAGAAGGTACCTTCCGGATAAACGATAACCAGCGGTCCGTGCTCGCAGAAGCCATGGCAGCCTGTTTCAACAACCATAACCTCATCCTGCAGGCCAAACTTTTGCAGCTCTCTGGCAAAAGTCAGCTGGATTTCCTTCGAGCCGTTAGCCTTACAGCCCGTACCGCCACACACTAAAACGTGAGCTCTTATATGCTGCATAATATTTTTCCTCCACCTGTTTTGTTTACAAGCTATGATACATCAGCTTCTCCAACTGTTGTGTACCCTGCCTGCGGCTTATTCCTGATCCAGCCTGCCTACGACAAGCTCTTCCACAATATGACCGTTTACCACATGCTCTGCGATAATTTTGGGCACATCCTCCGGGGTTACCTTGCCATAGGTAATGCGTGCTTCACCCGGACGCACTACATCCACGAGCACCTCTTTTTCGCACATGCCGATGCAGCCTGTCTGCTGCACCTGTACATCAAATAAATGACGCTTGTTCAGCTCCTGCAGGATAGCGCTCATAACCTCGCGCGCACCGGCAGCGATACCGCAGGTACCCATGCCTACAATAATTTTAGTTCCGGAACTCTGACGCAGCTTGATATCTGCTTTCAGCTTATCTCTCAAAGCGTGTAAATCCGCTAAGCTTTTCATTCGTTTATACCTCCTTACCCTGCACCTGTGCCAGCTGCTCCTTTAAATAAGCTCCCAGCCAGGCATATATTTCAGGATTGGCAAAGTCACACGCTTCGCCTAATATTTCTCTGACCTCCTGCGTTCTGAACACCAGCGAGCCGTTAGCGCCGTTATAGGCAAATTCCATCTCCAGCTGCGGCGCCCCCGCCAACAGCACCTGCACGCTGCTCACAATATCTCCCAGCGGCGGCCTGTCAATATTATCTGCTGCAAAATATGCAGTCAGCTCGGTTCCCTTTCCGGGAGCAGATTGCAGCTCCAGATGTCCGCCGCATTGCTGCGTAACCATATCGATAAAGGGAATTCCCATACCTACCTTTCTGGTAGTACGGCTGGTAACAAAGGGGTCACGCACCCGCTGCAGCATTTCGCTGTCCATGCCCTTGCCATCATCGCGGACGCTGAAAACAAAGTACCCTTGCTCATTTTCGCTGACAGTCAGCCAGATGTGACGGGCACCGGCAGCCACAGAATTTTGGGCTATATCCAAGATGTGTAATGCCAGCTCCCGCATTTTATTTATACCTTGCCAAGATGCCTGCCAGCTTGTCGGTGGTCAGGCGTCCATGCGTATCATCATTAATCTGCATAACCGGTGCCAACCCGCAGGCACCGATGCAGGCTACAGTTTCCAAAGTAAAACGCAGGTCATCGGTCGTATGTCCGGCCTTAATACCCAGCTGCTTTTCCAAAGCCTGCAGAATTGTTTTGCCGCCACGCACATGGCAGGCAGTTCCCTGGCAGACGCGGATAACGTTGCGTCCGCGCGGATTAAGATGGAACAATGAATAAAAGGTTACTACGCCGTAAATTTCGGAAATAGGCGTACCTGTTTTATCGGCAATATACTCCAGTACATCCTTAGGCAAATAGTTGTACAGGTTCTGCACTTCCTGCAGAATAGGAATCAACGGTCCCTTAACATCTGCGTACTTTTCCAGAATGGCATCTATGCGCTGCTTTTCCGGATTTTCGCCGCCGCAGCAGCTGCATTTACGCTCAAGACGGTTTTCACTATTGTTCATACTACCCCTCCTCTAAAGGATTTTTTGTAAACTTACCAACTCAGTATATCATTTTACAAGCAAATGCACAATACTATTTATGTTATTTTTGCTATATAGCGTACTCTATTTACGTCATTCTTTACAAAAGTCTGAAAATTGTCCCGGTAGGACATTACGCATCCCTTTGCCTGCCAGCGCCAATTTCAGCTCTGCTATCGTTAATTCCTCCACCTGGAGTAAATTTTTCGGTCCCTGTACAAAATCATAAATATTATGTGCATCGGAATTCGTAATAAACGGCAGATAACCTGCCAAACGCTGCAACTTCGACTGCATCTTGCGACGCCAGCCTGCATCGGATATTTCGGCAGCAGCAAAGCCAAAGTCCGGCTCAATAAAGCCCAGCTGTCCCAAAATGCTGTAGGAAGGACGGTCGATATGAGCGGCAATGGTAAGGCCGCCCAAGGCTGCAACCTGCTGCACAACCTGCGCCGCTGTCAGCGACAGCGGTGCGTGCAGCAGACGCTGCTCCTCGCGCACAAACTCGTCCTCGGCATCTACTACATACTGAGCACCAAAGCGTTCGACATCATTCAGCATACCGTTCATATGCTCATCAACCAGCAGCTGCCAGCTCTGCAGCTGCTCCAGCGTATCAAACAGCGCCACAATATGCGCCTCTTCACTGCTTTCCACTTCCATACCGGGGAACACCTTCACGCCGTAGCGCTGCGCTGCCTCCAGCGCAGCCGGCACATTGGCACTAGCGTTATGATCGGTAATAGCAACAGCGCCAATGCCATACTCGGCGGCACGCATCACAATATGATGCGGAGTCATTTCTACCTCGGCACAGGGCGAAAGCAGCGTATGTACATGAAAATCCGCCAGAACTGTCTGCATTGCTTAGTCCTTCTTGCCAACACCCAATTCATACAGCTTACCGATAACCTCAAAGGCAGGCGCTTCAGTTGCCGCAACAACTACATCATTCAGATTTGCCTTATGCAGCGTATCCTCCGCAACCGGACCGTCGCCTGCTACGATAACTGCCGCAAAGCCAATCAGCGAAGCAACGGCAGCAACATTCTGATGTCCCTGCATCGTTACCCAAACCATACCGGGCTGGCCCTGACCCATAGCATTACTCAGTAAATCGGAAGCATAACCGCCTTCTACCTCTGCATATAAAGCGTCCTCGCTTACATCCTTAGTCAGAAGCTTCAAATCAAGCTTCTCAATCATCTCTTTAACCTTCATCGTTGTCTGCCTCCGTTTTATTTATTTCTGCCGGCTCATGATAAATAGGTATCTGCTTAGCCAGCTCCAGCATGCCCTGTGACAATTTATGTACACTGGCACGCAATTCAAAAATACAATCTATCTCGTGCGCCTTGCCCTGCACGATATCCTCCGCCAGTCCCTGACAGCTGGGCGCACCGCAGGCACCGCAGTCCAGGCCGGGCAAAGAGCAAAGCACCTCTTCCATGCGCTCGAACTTTTTCATCGCTTCCATGATATCATCATCAAGCTGCATCATCGGACGCGCCACCAGCTTCTTGCGATAGGCCTCCGAATGCGGGAAATCCTCCAGCACCATCGTGCGCGCCATAGCTTCACGCCTGTCCGCCGGCTCCTGCTCCCGCAGGCTCGCGATACGCCTGCGCAGGTTACATTCGGCTACAAACTTGTTTTCTGCTGCAAGAAGGCCGCCCAGACAGCCTCCTTTGCAGGCACTGCACTCCACATAATCAAGCTGCGGCATTTTATTCATAGAAACCTGCTCCAGCAGGTCATACACATTATCAATGCCGTGAATTGCCAGACCGTTGGTAATACCGGCGCTTTCAATTTCGCCGCCATAGGTTCCCCAGGCCATGCCGTAGGAGGAACCGGTGCGCACATTCAGCTCATGCGTGCCGCCAAGATTCTTCAGCAGCAGCCCGTAAATCTCCGACAGGCTGAAGCTGCCGGCAAGCTCTGTATGATGCACATCTACTGACTGGCGGATATTAGTTTCCTTGGAAGGACAGGGCGAGATAAACCATACACCTATCAGCTCCTTCGGCAGCTGCTTGCGCGCCGCTGCTTCACGCTTTACGTAAATCGCAGCAGCCTCTGCCGGCGGCAGCACAGGCACCACCTGCTTAATCAGCTCGGGGAACTTTACCTGAATCAGACGCATAACTGCGGGGCAGGTAGATGAAATCAACGGCTTGCGTCCGTTGCTGTTCTTTTTTACATATTCTTCTATTTCCAGGGCGATATACTCCGAAGCCAGTGAAACATCAAAAATTTCATCAAAGCCTATATTATGCAGACCCTGCCAGATGCTTTCCAGCGGAATATTATCTGGGAACTGCGCATACAATGAAGGCGCAGGCAGCACAATATTATAAGCATAATCTGCCAAGCCCTCCAACGTATCTGTTTTCACGCTAAAGGCATGATAGGGACAGCCTGCAGCACAGGCACCGCAGTCAATGCAGCGGTCTCCCAAAATCTCCGCCTTGCCGTTGCGTACGCGGATGGCCTCTGTCGGACACAGCTTGACGCAGGATACGCAGCCCTGACATTTATTCCGCTGCAATTCCACCGAATGGAAATATGTTGTTAGTTGAGGAGCCATTGCGTATCACCTCGTTTCCTAAAATCTCTTATAAATCCTCGCTCTGGTGCTTGAACTGCATAGTAATGCTCGTACCTTCACCCACCTTGGACTGAATATCAAACTTATCAGAGCACTTTACCATATTAGGCAGGCCCATGCCGGCGCCAAAGCCCATCTGACGCACATAATCAGGCGCAGTAGACCAGCCCTCCTGCAAGGCCTTGTTGATATCAGGGATGCCGGGGCCGTGGTCGGTTACAGTAATAACCGTAGCATCCGGGAATACCTCGGCCGCTACATTGCCGCCGCCGGCGTGAATGATAACATTCATTTCCGCCTCATAGGTGCCGATGGCAATACGGCGTACAATATCTGCAGGAATGCCTAAGCGCTGCAGCATCTTTTTTATTTTAGAAGAGGCTTCGCCTGCGCGTTCAAAATCTCCGCCAACGCAGTCAAAGGCTAATTTTACTGATTTACTGTCTGTCATTTTGCTTTACTCCTTTTTGCTGCAGCCACGGATACCTGCTCCGTAAAGAATGCCGCAGGCTTCAAATAAAGTATAATCGGTAGCCAGAACCGGCAGATTATTTTCCGCCGCTGCTGCCACAATATCAGCATCAGGCACCTTTCCACGCACAAATACCAGTGCGCTCAGCTCCGTCATATCGGCGGTGCGCACTACCTGCATATTTGTCAGTCCCGTGCACAGCAAGGTGTTGCGTTTGGTAAAGGCCAGAACATCGCTCATCATGTCACTGCCGCAGCAGGACTCAATTTGGCGGTGCATCAGCTCGCTGCCGGTCAGAACCCTGGCCTGCAGCAGCTTTTGTACATTATACAAATCCATACACATAGCCCCTTCCTCCATTTATTACAGCTTTATCTAAGCAAAATATCTGTTTTTTTGCCAGACTTGATTACATTTATTGTACACTTTAATACGCAAGATGTAAATAAATAGTATAGCATAACTATGTAAAAAAGAAGACCGGCCCACAGGACCGGCCTTCAAACTTTATTTAGTGCTAACACGCTTTACTCTGCAATGCCGGCCAAAGCCTGCTGTAAATCTGCCAGCAAATCTGCCTTATCCTCCAATCCGCAGGACAGGCGCACCAAGCCTGCAGGAATACCGGCCTCTGCCAGCTGCTCATCCGTCATCTGGCGATGCGTTGTAGTTGCCGGGTTCAGGCAGCAGGTGCGCGCGTCGGCAACATGCGTTTCGATTGCCGCAAGCTGCAAGCGCTTCATGAATTCTTCCGCTGCCTTGCGTCCTCCCTTCAGGTTGAAGGAAACTACGCCACAGCCGCCGTTGCCAAGATATTTTTGCGCAAGAGCATAATATTTATTGGACTTCAGTCCGGGGTAATTGACATATTCAACCTGCGGCTGCTGCTCCAAAAATTCCGCTATAGCCTGAGCGTTTTCTACATGGCGCGGCATACGCACATGCAGCGATTCCAAGCCAAGATTCAGGATGAACGCACTTTGCGGCGACTGCATAGCGCCGAAATCACGCATCAGCTGCGCCGTAGCCTTGGTAATAAAAGCACCCTCCTTGCCAAATTTTTCGGCGTAGGTAATACCGTGATAGGATTCATCAGGTGCGCACAGGCCGGGGAACTTGTCGGCATGCGCCAGCCAGTCGAACTTGCCGCCGTCGATAATCGCACCGCCCAGGCAGGCAGCATGACCATCCATATACTTCGTAGTAGAATGCGTTACGATGTCTGCCCCCCATTCCAGCGGGCGGCAGTTAATCGGTGTCGGGAAGGTGTTATCCACGATCAGAGGCACACCATGACGATGCGCAGCGTTGGCAAACTTTTCAATATCCAGCACCGTCAATGCAGGGTTAGCAATAATTTCGCCAAACACAGCCTTAGTGTTCTCCTGAAAAGCAGCGTCCAGCTCCTCATCCGTAGCATCTGGAGAAACAAAGGTCGCAGTCACCCCCATCTTCGCCAGCGTTACGTCAATCAGATTATAGCTGCCGCCGTAAATCGAAGAAGAAGCAACAATATGGCTGCCCGCCTCGCAGATGTTGAACAGGGCAAAGAAGTTAGCTGCCTGACCGGAGGATGTGAGCATTGCTGCAGCTCCGCCCTCCAGCTCCGCAATCTTAGCTGCTACGAAATCGCAGGTCGGGTTTTGCAGGCGGGAGTAAAAATATCCTGTAGCCTCCAGGTCGAACAGCTTGCCCATCGCCTCGCTTGTATTGTACTTAAAGGTAGTAGATTGGATAATAGGAATCTGGCGCGGTTCGCCGTTGCCCGGTTTATAACCGCCTACTAAACATTTGGTATTGATTTTAAAATCACTCATTTTCTATCGCTCCTTTAACAATTTATCATTATATTATTGGTTAGCAGGAATTGCGGCGCCCATGCGCTGCAGCTGCAAAAGAATTTTATTATATTCGCCCAAAGCCTTATCCAGCTTGTTACCGCTCGCCGGTGCCAGCTCGTGCAAATCATACGGCGTATCCTGGTAAACGATGTTCAGCCAGTTCATATAGAACAGATGCGCGTAGCTGCGCCATTTAAACACAGGCTCCTGCGTTGTATCGCCATCGGGGAAGTAAAACTCCGGCAAATCAATCGGCAAATTCTTTTTCTTATCGCGGAAATATTCATTAGCCAAAGTATAGCGATCATATTCAAAATGGCCTAAAACGAAGATGCGGCGCAAATCCTTGGTAGCGCAGATGTTGATACCGTTTTCTACCGAACGGGACAGCACCTGTAGCGCCTTGCAGGCATCAATCGCATCATCATCCACAGCAGTATGACGTGACTGCGGAATAAAGTATCTGTCGTCAAAGCCACGCAGCAGCGGATGATTTTTCACTGTCAGCCCATAGGGGAAAATGCCAAACATCTTCGCCGGCAAAATCGTTTTGTTTACACCGTAATAATGGTACAAAGCAGCCTGCGCGCCCCAACAAAGTGTCATCGTAGAATAGCAGTGATATTCCGCCCAATCAAGATAAGTTTCGATTTCCTTCCAGTAATCGACATCTTCAAAGGGAATAGTTTCTACCGGCGCACCCGTCATTAAGAACGCATCGTAATAGCGGTCCTTAACATCGTCAAACTCCAGATAAGCACGGTCAAGATACGAATTATCGGTATGCGTAGTTTCACGGCTCACAGTACGGCAGAAATCAACCTCTATTTGCAGCGGAGAATTGCCCAAAAGACGCAGCAGCTGAATTTCAGTCGGCTTCTTCAGCGGCATCAGATTCAGCACGCACACCTTCAGCGGACGAATACGTTGCGTTGTCGCACGCTGCTCTGTCATGGTAAAAATTCCTTCCTCCTGCAGTTGGCAGATAGCGGATAAATGGTCATTGATTTTAATCGGCATTGTTTGTTCCTCCTACATTTCCTAACTTAGATTTTCGACTTGCTACAGGAGGATGAGCAATAAAAAAGCTTCCGTTCCTGTAAAAATACAGGGACGAAAGCGTTGCTTCGTGATACCACCCTAATTCATCCATATGTCACCACACGGACCTCATCAAGTACGCAGGGATTGTTTACCCTTTAATACTCCAGCACTGTAACGGGTGCACCCGGACGGCCTAAATGCCAGCATCTCAGCCCATCGGCTCCAAGACCATCTTCAATGTCACCACCTGCTCCCTCTTGCACCGTCACGAAGGCTCTCTTTGCCAGACTCGTACATTTACTCTTCTCTTCATCGCCCATTATTAAGTTATGTGCATGATAATACAGCAATTCTTTGTAACTGTCAATAAAAAGTTGCAGTTTTCTCGTAAAAAAAGGAGATGTCAGAGATTTTGTAAAGCAGGTTACAGAAATTAGCATAATATTATTAGCAGCAGTACCTATGGTATCCAAACCAACCGGATGCTATGTGTACTGCTTTTTTTGTTCAGCACCTTATGTTGTGTTTTGCCGTAGCAAATATTATAATTAAAGGAGAGAAAACAGTATGCCGGCTATTTCAATGTTTTATGGTATTATTATTCATATGCAAAGTGAAAAAGGCGGAAAACATAACACCCCACATTTACATGCTGTCTACAATGAGCACGAAATAGTTATGGACTTTACCGGAAAAATTTTAGAAGGTTCTTTCCCCAGCAAACAATTAAAGCTTTTAACTGTCTGGACCGCTTTGCACGAAGATGAGTTAAACGCAAATTGGATTTTATTATCTGCCGGTGACGGCTATTTTAAAATTGAACTATTGCGTTAACAATTATTAGAGGTGAAAATTATGCTTAGACCAACCGCTATCAGCGTAACTGTACAAAAGGATTATACTCTAAAGGTTATTTTTGATAATGGTGAAACTAAAATATTCGACGTAAAGCCTTATATCAAAGGTTCGTGGTATAGCCAGCTTAAGAATTTTTCTTATTTTTCTTTAGCAAAGGCAGACGGATTTACTGTCATCTGGCCTGACGGTCAGGATATTTGTCCTGACGAGCTTTATCACAATAGCGTGCCAGTATAGTTTCAACCAACGCAGTAAAAAGCACTGGCATCTGCCGTACCATCAAAAAGAGGGACTTACAACTATGGATAATTTAAAAACCCCACCCGAAGAACACTAGTACTTCAAGGATCTGTTAGCTAACTAGCTGTAGGCTCTAGATACAAAAAAAGCGCCTGCCATCCGGCAAGCGCTTTTTCTGTTGCATTATCATCTTTAATTATCACTTAAATTAATCAATTATGTTTTGTACAAAGTCAAGAATTATTATAATTGGATTTCAAACTTATAATTGTAATGACGTACGCCACCCATTTCTAATTTATATCGCTCATCTCCACGCGATAAATCAAGTCCTCTAATCGATGTATGCTCCTGTAAATATTTTATACTTTCACCAATCATCAATTTTCCAGGAGCATAGGATCCATATTTGCTATCAATAGCTACATAAGGAAAAACTATTTCATTGTAGTTTGTAGCAAAGCCTGTCATAAATGCTACTAATCGGTTATTTAAGAAGAAACAAAACGTATAATGTGAAGCCATATTTTTCATAGCCCATACTAGAGCGGAAAAATAGCGATGTTTAATATATGGAATAAAATCCATACGGCGATTTTTTCGTTCCGACTCACGTTTTGTATATATCTTCATAGCCTCAGACAATAACGCTTTATCTGTAAACGGTCCTTGGATAACCTTAAGACTCATATCAAGCTCATTCCTACGAACCTTGCTATATGCTTTATGTAGGTTAGAACGCGCGTTGCGTGATAAACCTTTTTCATATTCTTCATAATTATCATTGAAAATAACTTTTACGCATACACGCTCTTCTTCTGCTTTTACCGGGAAAAAAGCATCTGTTCCAGCAACAGACATTTCTTGTAAAAATCGGTAAATCTTTGAGCGTTCATTAATCATACGTAATTCCAGTATTTTTCCAGGAAACATACTCTTCAGTTCGGCAAAAGCATTCTCTAATTGCTTTGTTGTAATTACTGCATCATATAATAAATCAAGATGTCCTGCTCCACTTATATTTTCTCCAAATAGACACAGCTTATTTTTCTTCAAATATAATGGGAACAACACCAAAGGCTTTTGCTCTTCTTCATATACGCAAAAAAAGTTCTTTTGAAACATAGAAGATGGCTTTACTTTCATATACTTGTATATCTGCTCATTATATTCCCATGAAGAATACGGAAATAAGTAGGGATTATCCGCATACAATTTTTGCCAAATTTGCTTCAAAGCAGGACTATCCCACTTATACATTGTCATCATATCTTATTCACTCCTAAACACAACTTTTGTAAGGCATGACTAAATGCTAGTTTATTTCTCTTTTAAAGCTTTTTTGAAGCCTTTATAAGCATAAAATGCACCCATGCTAATAATAAACTGCTTATATTATAACATTAAGCAAGCTTTGAGTAAATTCATGTATATCAATTCTTCTTTTCTATTGATTTTCTAATGAAAAATAGCCGGAGTCCATAACTCCAGCTATTAAATCCATATAACATAGGCAGTCTATGGCAACCACTCGTATTGCAAATTGCTACAAAACTCTATTATTATCTATTCCCATACATCTTCTTATAATAATTCTGATACTCACCATTAATGATATCCTTCCACCACTTCAGGTTCTCAAGATACCATTTAATGGTTTTTTTTATGCCATCAGCGAACTTCGTCTCTGGCAGCCAACCAAGCTCATTATGAATCTTAGTCGGATCGATTGCATAACGCATATCATGGCCTTTACGATCAGTTACGTGCGTAATCAGGCTCTCCGGCTTGCCTAATTCTTTGCAAATCAGCTTGACGATATCAATATTACGCATCTCGTTATGCCCGCCAATATTATACACTTCGCCAACTCTGCCCTTATGGATAATCAAATCAATAGCCTTGCAATGGTCTTCAACATAAAGCCAATCACGTACATTTAAGCCTTCGCCATACACCGGCAGCTGTTTATTTGCCAAAGCGTTCGCAATCATCAATGGAATAAGCTTTTCAGGGAAATGATAGGGACCATAGTTATTGCTACAGCGCGAAATCGATACAGGCAAGCCATATGTTCTGTGATAAGCCATAACAAGCAAATCTGCACTTGCCTTGGAGCTGCTGTAGGGAGAACTCGGCCTAATTAAAGCTTGTTCGGTAAATGGCTTAGCATCTGCAGAAAACGTTAAATCTCCATACACCTCATCTGTAGATATCTGATGGTAACGCCTGATGCCGTATTTACGGCAGGTATCCATCAAATTTGCTGCACCAATAATGTTCGTCTGCAAGAAAATTTCTGGATTTTCAATGCTGCGGTCTACATGTGATTCTGCAGCAAAGTTCACCACAATATCAGGTTCTTCTTCCTCAAAAAGCTTGTCTACAGCTTCTCTGTCACAAATATCTGCCTGCACAAAGCGAAAGTTCGGCTTGTCCATCACCGGTTCTAATGTAGAAAGATTGCCTGCGTAAGTCAGCTTGTCAAGGCAGATAATACGGTATTCCGGATGATTTGCCAACATGTAAAATATGAAGTTGCTTCCGATAAATCCGGCACCGCCGGTTACGATAATGTTGATAAAAACTCCTCCATGAAGAAAATTTTGATTTTAGGATATTTTTCACCCTACGCATTTTCAAAAACGACTAATAAAATCAGCAATATGTATTCTGAGCATCTGCCTGCCAAGCGATTTTCCCTGCATATTTTTTCCGGGCTGAGGCATATCTGCATCAGCAAAGGCAGTGTTTTTGAGATATTTATAATACTTATCGTTAAAGCCCGGCTTTAAGACAAATTCCCAAGGTTTATAGCGTCCGGCATAATGCAAAACAGCAATATTATTTCTTGCTTTAATTGCTGAAGCTCTAAACCTATTATTAAACAAAACCTTCGGCAATAAATCAAAAATAGGCGGAATTACATTCCAGGATAACGGCAATTCCTTCCAGTTATGCATAAAGAGCTTGTTTAAAGCGTCCTGATCATGGTGCGGAAAATTGCCAGTTACAGCAAGCTCAATAACTTTACTAGAATAATCATTGGCACGCCACTGCTGTAAATCCATTATAACAACGCCGGAATTAAAGTACTTTTTATCTAAAGACAAGCCAATAACCTCATGCTTCTGCTGCATCAATCGCTTGGAAGCCATAATACCATAATCCGGCACAGCAGCTATAGCCTTCTCCTGCATATCAATGTTCCATAAAACAGCTATATCCTGCAGAACCAGCAAATCTACATCCAGATAAATTACCTTTTGCACATCTGCAGGCAATATATTAGCCATATCCAATCTGAAATATGCAGCCTTACTGATATGTCCGCTTGTATAAAGCTTTTCAAAGCCCTTGTATGCCGACAAATCACAAACTACCAGCTCTGCGTTCTTTCCAGCAATAGTCTTCTGTAAACCTGTAATTTTTTCAGCATTAATCCCATCACTCAATAAGAAAAAACGTACTTTATTTATTTCGTCAGTATTCTCTAAAATAGATTCCATGACTACAGCAACATGCTGCGCATAATTATTATCTGCTGCTAATGCAATATTTATCGTTTTCATAACGAATCTCCTCATAGTTTTTTATTCATTATACTATAAATAACATTATTATGCTGACTTTTTCTCAATCACTAAGCCACAACTTATTTGCATTGCCAGCCAGACTATATTATAATAATTCTTAGATGATTTTATAAACAGAAAGGAAGTAAAAGAATACATGTCTATTTATATTATAGCAGGCATCTGTCTTTACATCGCTTCTTATGCGTTTTATGTTACATTTTCCCATGGCCTTGGCCACAAAGCAGAATACCTGCAGCTGCGCAGATTTATTCCCTGCGCTATTTTATCTGTATTACCTATGTATCTGGTAAAAGAGTCTTTAATCTCGCCCCAATATCTGCTCAGCTTTTTGGTAGGTGTGTCCTGGATAATAGCATATCCGCTGTTTTATTACCTTACCTATCACAAAATATCTTCGGATTTCGGATTTCATCTGGATACCGTATTCGGCTTATACATTATCAGCTGGCTTATTTCCTTAAAGCTGCTTGTACAAGCCTTGAACATTTTCCCAACAATCACTTTATCTCTTATCTCTATAATGGAATATTTGTTGCTGGCACTGCCATTATTTCAGGCCTCCTATTATCTCCTTTACGGAACCTGTGTAAGCACCGGTGCCGTTACTATGATTTTCGAAACCTATACTAATGAGGTTATCGAATATTTTAAATCTATGCCGTTAGCTATACGCATCGGTACACCTATACTTAACATCGCTCTGTTGGCAGGCTTCTTGTATTTCAATCTGACCTTAGAAACATCAATCACTGCTCCCCTATTGCCAAATTTGGCAATAATAATTGCAGTAACTTTATTTTTAACCTATTATTTATGGAATACTAAAAAAGGTGTTTTCATCCGTACCGGTCTTATTGAATTGGTCTTAGATGTTAAAGACTATCTTGAGCAAACAAAATCATATAAAACAAACCTTGCCAAACGCGTAGCTAACCTCAATGTAACACAAACTACACCGTTCTGCGAAAAACCGGCTACGTTCATTTTGCTAATAGGTGAATCAGAATCCCGTGACTACATGAGTGCCTTCTGTGATTATCCATATGATACCACGCCGTGGCTGAAATCAAAGCAAGCATCGGAAAACTTTCTTCTCTATAAAAACGCCTATGCCTGCAAAGACCAAACCGTTCCCGCATTAGAACGTGCTTTTACCGAAGTTAACCAATATAACGACAAAAAGTTTTACGAATCCTGCTCCTTTGTCGATATAGCGCGTAAAGCCGGCTTCAAAATTTCTTGGTTCAGTAATCAAAGCCATATCGGTGCTGCCGATACTGCGGTAACGCTGGTAGCAAATACTGCCGATACTGCAGAATGGACTAAGCTGCACCTAAATCAGGTACAATACGACGAAAGCCTATTGGGTTATTTGAAACAGATTGACGCTAATGAAAATAACTTTATTGTTTTTCATCTCAAAGGCAGTCACTTTAATTTCATTAACCGCTATCCTCAAGAATTTGCTAAATTCAGCAAACCAGATACCTACGACCTTATTCCCAACTATATTGATTCAATTGCCTATACCGACTATGTTTTGCAGCAGATCCAGGAATATGCTGCAAAGCATCTAAATTTACAAGCTATGGTGTACTTCTCAGATCATGCTACAATTCCTGATAAGCGTCGTTCACCAAATTTTGGTGGCTTTGCCAATGTCCGTATCCCACTATTCACATTTTTTGCAGACGAATATATTTCCAATCACCCTCATGTATATTCATCGCTAAAAGCTAACCAAGATAAATATTGGACTAATGATTTGGCTTATGAACTGATTTGCGGTATTTTAGACGTCAAATCAAATCATTATGACGAAGCAAACAGCTTAACATCCGCACAATACAAATATACTCAAGCAATGTTGAAAACCAATCTAGGTGAGCTTTGGATAAAAGATGATAAATAAAAGAGAGGCTAAGAACAAACTAACTTTGCAAATTAAAGAATCGTAAGAGTTTAAGTATTTTATAAAATTTTTGTACTAAAAACCAGTGGAAATTTACCTAATGGTAAAACTCCACTGGTTTTTCTGTTTTAGGATAGCTTTTGTCCCAGTCTCTTTTATTTATTGATTAATTCTTGTTTACATACAATTACAGAATTTGCCGGAACATCCTTATACACAATAACTCCAGTTCCAATCACACTATGTCTGCCAATATGAACTCCTTTTAATATCGTCACATTAGTTGCAATCCAACAATCATCTTCAATAACTACTTCATCGGATTTAAATCCCTGTTTTGAAATTAATTGATCCGTTTCAGAATAACAATGATTATGATCGTAAATACTTATATTTTCTCCAAATATACAATTTGCACCTATCGTGACTTTCTTTCTGACTGTAACGGAACAATTGTTGTTAAAAAAGCAATTTCTTCCTATTGTCAGTTGACCATTCTTTTCAATACAAATATTAAAATTATCCCTAAAATGAAATTTCTCTGCTTTAAACTGTTTTCCATAATGCAGATTCCAACCTATCATATGCCATCTGCGACGCAATGTATTTTTTAATCTCATCATGTGTTTAATTATAAGTTTTAGCATAACACTATACTCCATGTTTTGTATTAGTTCTGTAAAGATCAATAAGCTTCAGGTACTTGGTTAATGTATAGCAAAAATGCATAAAACACAATATAATTCCTAACGCACCATCACAAATACCTTTTTTTAATATCAACATCTGCCAAAATCCAAAAAAAGCATGTAAAAAGGCAGTTAAATAAGTGCTTTTTTTCTTATTTTTAAAAGCGTCTTCAGCCCATATAGTAGTGTATTGATTAAACTTCGCAAGCCATTGTTCCCAACTATTGTATGTATAATGTCTAACATAACCATTAAGTACCTTTAATCCATCATCACACATCGGCTTTTCATGTACTTTATTAACCCAATGCACATTTTTAGTCTTAAACAAGCGCGGTACAAAATCAGGCTTTAAAACACCATAATTAAATTCCTGCCCAAAAGCTACAGATTTGCGTTTTATTGAATACTGGCATGTTTTATCATTCCCAACAGCATTCTTTACGGAAGCTAAAAGTTCATCATTCATTCTTTCATCTGCATCAAGATACAGCACCCATTCAGTTTTTACATGCTGCAAAGCGAAATTACGCTGTGCTGAAAAATCGTTATCCCAAGCACGATAAACGACCTTTGCGCCATTTTCTTCTGCTAATTGAACTGTTTTATCCGTACTGCCGGAATCAACAATCAGCACCTCTGCTGCTACTTTCTTGGCATTCTGCACAACAGCAGCTATATTTTTTTCTTCGTTTTTGGTTAAAACCACTACTGTAACTTTACTCATTTTTATTTTCCTCATATTGGATTTTTTATCTGAATATCTCATATCAGCAAATAGCAATCTTCCTGCTAAACAATCACGCTAGTAGGTATATTATACCATACTTTTAATTCACAAGTTGACTATGATTATAAAAACTCTATTTAGTAATTATCAAGAAACTGCATCCGAAAAACGATTGCAAAAAATCACTTTTCGTTTTTACCAATCAAATATTAAGAACTACTACAAGTGAAAAAGTTTCATCTGTCTACCCATTCGTCAAGAAAAATGTAATTTATTGCACTTTTTCCTACGAAAAAATGCAATTTTTGACATTTTTTCTAACGAATATTGTATGCGCACATTATTCTATTGTATAAGTACATTCTGAATGTAAAAATAATGAATTCGGAAAATTAACTACCAATCGTCAAAACAGATATTTTCATTAAGGAATAAATTTAATCACTACTAAATCTCACCGCTTACCTCTCTCCAATGACAATCGCACTAAAAATCCCATTGACAAATCAATGCCAAGGGGATAATACTGTATAAACTTATATTATTTCAGATACGGAAGCAGCTTTTCTATTAGGCGATATACTTCTGTTCCGGGCGTGGATTGAGAAGCCTTCTTGCCTTTATTGATATTGGCAAGCTTCTTGGCATTGCTAATAGCCTGCTCCATATAAGGTTCCAAAAGCTGGTACATATCAGACCTGTTTTTCTTATATTCACTTGTGTTTAATTTAGCCAGGCATGAACTGAGCTTTGCCCAATATTCCTGACGATGTAAATCAGAGTGAATAAACGAGAAATGCAGCAGGAACCATAGTTCAATGCATTGATTTGACCAAAGCACGTGATAAGTAGTTTCTTCGTTACTATAAGTATGGCAAAGGTCGACAACCTTATCAATATTTTGCGCAGGAAAATCGTCAGTATCATAGACAATCCATACGTGCTTATAGATATTGGAGCTTTTGGCAACTTTTTGTTTTACTTTCTGTAAAAGGTTGAGAGTATTATCACCTACACCGATGATATCTAACTGCACTCTGCCGCGATATTTGCTGTTGATAGTGTTTTTGACACCTTGGAAGTAAGCCGGCTCTGTGCTTATGCCCTCGGTAGTTATAAGATGATACTCAGGCTGAATCTTTTTGGGAGTGTCACGTCTGGGTTTAAGCCAGGATTTCTTCAAGTCGCCTTTTTTCGGAGGTTTTAAGCTCATTGCCATTCACCATCCTTCAGCATATTCTGCAAGTATGGGTCTGCGCCGTAACGTCCTTCAAGATACTGCTTGTCATAAGCTGCGGTATTGTTGATACGCTCGTTATTTTCCCTGCGAATCTCATATAGAGAGTATAGTTCACTGCTGTGATCATTTCCTTCAGCAGCAAACCAAATCTCGTCACGGCGGTAAACAGTGTTTTTCATAGTTGCTATATCGTGAGAGGTGAAGATTAGTTGCGCTCCATGCGTATTTAGCTTAGGATTTTTAAACAGAGATATGATGTAACGCAGCAGCTTCGGATGAAGCTTGGCATCTAATTCGTCAATAACTGCTAACCGGCCTTCTGCTAAAGCAATCAGTAGTATCGGCAATGCGGCAATGAGCTTTTTAGTACCATCAGATTCATCTTTATAGGATAACTCGTAGGTTTTTCCATGCAGCGTCCTTTGCATGATGAGTTGTTTGCTATCGTTGTCGTAGCGATAGCCGTTGATATCAATACCCATATCATTTAAAGCACTGATAAATTGCCGGCGTATGGTTTTGTTATCAGACAGCATTATCTGTAATTCAGCTTCAGGATTAGCATAGCTGCGGATAATGCAGCTTTCAAACCATTTTTGAGCGTCATTGATAGCAGGTATATCATAGTTGATTGCCAAGAACGATAAGTAGGGCATCTTTGGATTTACATCTCTATTTATTGATGCTTTATTTATACTGGAGCCTAAAGTAATAACTTTTTCTTCACGGTCAAAAACATGGGCGGTGCGTTTGCCGCCTATTTTTTTTCTGTCCAGTGCTTCGGCCATGATTTCATCATGAAGCATAGAAAGGTAATAGCGGTACTCATAGCCGTTGGTACGGAAGTAAAGTAGGAATTCTGTAGGCTCACTAGAGGTTTTTTCATCAAACAGGAAGGGCGTGCAAGATACTTTTTGCTGTACTATAAGCTTAGTACGAGTTTTTTCCATATCGTAGATGGGTTTTACCACGGTGGAGATAAGGCAGGTTAAAGCCTGCAGCATATTTGTTTTACCGCCGCCGTTAGGTCCATAGATAGCTGCTACAGGTAAAAGATTACTCGCTGGCTTGCAGTAAATAATATTTTCGGCAAACTCAGGCAGATTAGCTGCCTGCATATCAAAAACTGTTTCATCTTTATATGATTTGAAATTTTTAAATGAAAATTGACAGAGCATGAAATCAACTCCTTTCATGCTCATTGTAACATTAAAAACGCCAAAAATCAATTTTATAAGCCTGTTTTAGAAAATATTTTACTTAAAATGGCATATAAAACTTCAAATTTGCTTTTTTACCTGCTACTAGAAGTGAGTTTAGGCGTTTTTTCACCCAAACTCTAAACTATTGGCATTGTTTAATATTCTATCATTTTTTCTAACAAATATCATACGCACACATTATTCTACTATACAACTACATTTTAAATGCAAAATAAGGAGCAGCTTGCGCCGCTCCCTACCTATTCTTCATCCTTCTTTATTCTGCGCTGCAGCAAAACGAGACGCAGCGATAAAACAACAGCACTGCAGATTACGCCGATATCAAGGCTCTGCCAATAAGCAAAGGCACCATTATTGAACTTGTAATCCAAAAGCAGGCCCACCGGCAGGCAAATTGCCCAATAGGCCAGCATGCTGCACCAAAATGTAGCGTTAACATCCTTATAACCACGCAAAATACCCTGAATCGGCGCCGCGACTGCGTCGCCTCCCTGCCACATAATAGCGTAGATAATAAACACCTTCACCAGCTCAATAACATGCGGATTCGTTGTATAAATGAGTGCGATATACTCGCGCGCCACCAGCTCTAGCGCCATATAAACTATAGCGATAAAAAGGCTCAGCTCCAGGCCAAGTGCCGTGTAATCGCGCGCTCCCTGATAGTTTTTCGCACCATATTCAACGCCCACCACGATCGTCAGCGCCAGTGAGAAGCTCATGGGGAACATATAAATTAGCGAAGAGAAGTTAAGTGCCGCCTGATGCGCAGCAATCACCTCCGTGCCAAATTTGGCAATAAACAGCGCCACAACGCCAAAGATGCTCGTTTCCATAAAAATGGCCACGCCCATAGGCACGCCAATGCGCAGATATTCTGCCACCAGCTGCTTAACAGGGCGCACCAAGCCCAACACATCGTACTGCTTGAACGGTTGCAGCTTCGACACCACCACCGCGAACATCACCAAAAGCAGCCAAAAGGTGATTCCCGTTGCTACGCCGGCGCCAATGCCGCCCAGGCGCGGCAAGCCCAGCTTGCCGAAAATCAGCACATAGTTCAGGAATGCGTTGACAGGCAGCGCCAAAAGATAAATCTTCATTGAAAGCTTAGTATAGCCAAGTGTATCAACAAGACTGCGCAGCGGTGTGATAAGAAAGAACGGCAGCACGCCTATGCCAAGACCGGCCATATACCACAGCGCAATGTGATAAACCTCCGGCGCCAGGCCCATGCCCTGCAAAAACGGCGGCAGAAAGATAACCCCGCCGACAATTATCAGCACAGAAAAGGCTACTGCCAACAGCATGCCGTGGCGTACTACCGTAGATATTTTTTCCTTTTCGCCTGCACCCAAAAGGTTGGCAATCAAAGGCATCGCCGCCAGCAAAATGCCTGCAAAGCAGGTCTGCACCGGCATCCAGATATTACCGCCGATAGCAGCGCCGGCCAGATCCGCATCGCCTGCCTGCCCGGACATACTGGCATCAAAAAAGTTCATGCCCATAATCGCAATCTGCGTACCGATAATCGGCAGCATCACGCTCAGCAGACGCTTAACCTTATCCTTATAATCCTTGTGTAAAATTTTTAGCATATCTTTACTCCCATTTTCCCTAATATAACAAAAGCCACACGGCTGTAAACACAGTCGTGTGGCGAAAAGATGACTATTGAATCAGAAAAAATCCACAACAATTTTTCAGATTTAATTTTAACAATAAGCAGCCTGCTTGTCAAGCTAAGCCTTCTGCTTCTGCCAATTCGGAAAGATAAGCCCAACGATCCACCATCTCATCCAGCTTTTGCTGCACAGCCTCCTGCTGCTTGGTCAAATCAGCCAGACGGGTAAAGTCGCTGCCACATTGGTTGATTTCCGCACCCAGCATTTTCAGCTCTGCCTCGCTGCGTGCAATCTCCTGGTCAAGACGCTCCAGCTCCAGGCGCTCGCCATAAGTCATTTTCTTCTTCGCAGGCTCTTCGGCAGGCTTTGCCGCAGCCACCGGCTTAGCCTTTACAGGCTGCGCCTGTTGTGCGCCTTCCTCCTGCAGAGCTTCTGCATAATCGCTGTAGCCGCCAATATACGGCTTAATGCTGCCATCCTGCTCCAACGCGAAAATCTTTTGCGCAAAACGATCAAGGAAGTAACGGTCATGGGACACGGCGATAACCGCACCGGCGAAGCTGTCCAGATAATCCTCCAAAACAGAAAGCGTCGGGATATCCAGATCATTCGTCGGTTCGTCCAAAAGCAGTACGTTCGGTGCCGTCATCAGCACACGCAGCAGATACAGACGGCGTTTTTCGCCGCCGCTGAGCTTGGACACCGGCACCCATTGCAGCTCCGGCGGGAAGAGGAAGCGTTCCAGCATCTGCGCCGCGCTGATGCGCTGACCGTCGGCCGTTTCAATATAATTATTCGCTTCCTTGATATATTCCAGTACACGCATATTGCTGTCCGGAAACTCGCTGTGCTGTGCAAAATAACCAATCTTCACTGTCTGGCCAACGCGCATTTCGCCGCTCGTAGGCTGCAGCTTGCCGGCGATGATATCCATCAGCGTTGATTTGCCGGCACCATTAGGACCGACGATACCGATGCGGTCATTACGCAGCAAAATATAGCTGAAATCCTTGATATAATCCTTGCCGTCCCACACCATGCCAATGTCTTCCAGCTCGATAATAGTTTTACCAAGACGACTGCTGACGGAGGACATTTCCAGATTTGCTTCCGTCTTGACGTTCTTTACTTCCGCTTCAATCTGAGCAAAGCGCTCCACGCGGTCCTTCTTTTTGGTGCGGCGTGCTTCCGCACCACGGCTGATCCACGCCAGCTCACGACGATAGATATTGCGTAGCTTTTGCGCAGCAGAGGCCTCTGCAATGCGGCGTTCCTCACGCTTTTGCAGGAAAAGGCTGTAGTTGCCGACATAAACATAGCCCTTACCGCCGTCTATCTCCAAAGTGCGGTTAACAACACGGTCAAAGAAATAACGGTCATGGGTTACCATCAGCAAAGCGCCCTTGCGCGCCAACAGCTTTTGCTCCAGCCAGGCAACAGTAGCGTTATCCATATGGTTGGTAGGCTCGTCCAAAATCAGCAGGTCCGACGGACGCACCAGCACACCGGCCAAGGCCACGCGCTTACGCTGGCCGCCGCTCAGCTCGCCCATCTGCTGCTGCAGATTAGTAATGCCAAGCTGCGTTAACACTGCCTTAGCTTCGCTTTCCAGCTGCCAGGCATATTTATCATCCATCTTCTGCTGCAAATCAAGCAAATGCTTTTGCAGCTTTTTGTTATCAGGCTCCGCTGCAGACTGCTCCACCGCAGTTTCGTAATCGCGCAATAGCACCATCAGCGGGGAATCGCCTTTAAAAACCTGCTCCAGCACAGTTGCGTCTGCCTCAAACGGCGGGTCCTGCGGCAGATATTCCATCACCACGCCACCGGGAATCGTCAGCTTGCCTTCACCGGCCTCATGATTGGCAATCATGCGCAGCAAGGTACTTTTACCGGTGCCATTGACACCGATAATACCGTACTTGTCGCCCTCTTCTACGTTAAATGTAATATTTTCAAACAACAATCTGTCGCCATAGCTGTACGACAAATCCTCTGCACTTAAAATCATTTTACTTATCTCCCTGTAAAAAATTTACACTCTAAAATTATATCACGCCTGCGGATAAAAGTAAAAAGGACGAAGCGCAGGGCCCGTCCTTCGTATTGCTATTTTACTGTTACCTGTAAATTTTTGTTTTCTTCCGCTGCGTCCTGCAAAACCTGCAGCAGCTGCTCGCCATACCAGCCCAGATTTTCATTATCCGTAACGTTGGCAGGCACAATAATCTGCGTTGGCTCAACGATTTCTGTAAGGCAGTCATACAGAGCGTCTAAATTGGCACCGTAATGCGCAGGCAATGCCAGTGCGCTGCGCAGATATTTATGCAGCGCAGGCACAGAGTGCAGGCGGTTTATATCTAAAGTTATTGTTCGCATAATCTTCTCCTTTTGCTTACTAACCACTAACCACTATCATTTTCCGTAAAGCTTGCTGAAGGACTTGTAATGGTCGCCGGTGTAGTAAATCAGTCCATCGTTGGAAAAGACAATTCGCTTCGCGTTACGATTACCCTTCACATAATCAATGTCGCATTCCTTCCAGTTGCGGCCGTTTTTCTTCGGCAGCTTGCCTTCGTAATTGCCGTAGCGGTCACCGCCGATGGATTTGCCGGGTGCAACCTTGTCGAGTGTGCCTTTAGTCTGCCAGCCAAGCTTTTTGGCTTCGTTTTTCGTAATATAATTGTGCGGCAAGCGCTTATATTCGTTGATATAGGCAGCAACGTGCTCCTTATCGGTATAGGCAGCACTTTCGCTGATTTTGATTTTGCCGCTGTTGGCCCTGACGTTGGCCGCAGTGTTCTGGCCGTTGTTGCTCTTGGTTGTATTAACAGTTGTTGTCTGAGTTGTCTGTTTATCATTGGTCTTGGGGCTGTTACTGCCGCAGCCAGCAATTATGCTGACGCTGAGCAGCATCGCCAGGAAGAACGCTAAAAGTTTTTGCATAAGGATGCTCCTTTCTTAAAAACCACCATCATTATAAGCTCTTGCGATTACATACGAAGGCTCATAATATGCACTGGCATTATAATTATCAATCACTTCGCAAATAGGATTATTATATACCCGCCGCATGCCCTGAACGTAATCTTCATCAGGCTGCAATGTAGCAAGAATAAGACGCATATATACCTTGCCCATCGCAGTAGCCGCCGGAATCTGCTCGCATAAATTCTTATCAACCGCAGTGATATCAAAAGTACCCTGCTGCAGGTTATACTCTGTAATCCAATCAGCTTCAACCTGCATGGGATTAACGCTGTGCAGCACGTTAGCCACGCTGATTAAATGACGCAGCTCAGCCTCTCCTATGGTATTAACTACATAAGCGTTATGTTGCTTTAGCTTACGGGCCACACGCTCCACCATATAACACATAAAGTACAAATCATTTTTTGTTATTTCTTCGTCAGGAAAGTAAAGGTTTGTCATAATGCATAACTCCTTACAAACTGCAGCGTTGCCAGAGCACGCTCTGTGCAATAAACAATCTGGTGAGTGGGATATTTGAATTTTACCAACACCCAAAAGGCTTCTTTGGTGATACTGCCATCTACGTAGCTTTCAATATAATCCCAAATCGTATCATCCGCCATTGGCCCTTCCACAATATCATAATGGTGTTCAATGCCACGCCTGCAGGCAACAACAAATTCCAGCCATTCATCAGTCATAGTAGCAAATTTTAGGATATTCAGTGTGCTGTCAGGTTCATAGCTATAGATATTCACTACATGCTTATTACGCTTAGTCAACGCCCAACGCTGCGCTTGTTTTTCTAAATTGGTACAATAAAAGCCGTAGCCAAAATCTTTATAAAAGCCATTGGTCAATACTTGAGGATTTTTTACAATGACGTTGCTGCCATGGTAAAGGGTAAGCATATCTGCCACGCTAAAACCTCCTTATTCTATACTTTCACTTATCATATAAATCAATTATAAACTCTCAGAATTATAATTGCTTTCTTCTCATTATATCATATACAAAAAATCGGCGCACCATATCATGATACGCCGCCCCCAAAAGTTCACAAGTAATTCCTTGAAAAAAACTCCGCTTCATGTTATATTATAAATAAAGAAGACAACCGCCCACAAGGTGGGTTGCCGCTTGAATTTGGTTTGAAAAACCGCCTTGTAGCTGCAAATTACAGAGGCGGTTTTTCTATGTCTAGACTATCTGCTGTACTGAAAGATAAAAGTCAGCAATGCCAGAATGAACATGCCAAAAGCCATCAGGTCTTTGAAATCATAGTTCCTCATAGACATCACCTCGATTCTCTTAGAGAATTTCGGCAATGCCCCCCCGTAAACGGTTGTCTTAAAACATATTTTAGCATATAAAACAAAAACATACAACGAACAAGCTGTGAAGTTTGCCGTTGTATGTTTTTTATTTATATCTTGTTTTTACCTTACATCTCTGCCATGAGTATAAACAGGCAGCAGCTTCGGCGACAGCTCGCCCTGCACGCCGGCAACCTTTTCTTCCTCAGCGTAGCGACGTACATGCTCCAAGCTCAGCTTGCCCAGTTTAACAGCCTTCACTGCTTCGGCAGCCTTCGTACCCGCAATACGGCCAAAGACGATGATATCCAGCAGGCTGTTGCCCATCAGACGATTGGTACCGTGAATACCGCCAACAGCTTCACCGGCAACAAACAGTCCCGGCAGCTTTGTTTCCGCATCCTTATCAATCAGGATACCGCCATTTTGGTAATGCAGCGTCGGATAAATCAAAATCGGTTCCTTGCGCAGGTCAATGCCGAACTTAGCATACATGCGCAGCATACCTGGAATGCGTTTGGCAATCGTGCCTTCGCCGTGCAGCATTTCAATCAGCGGCGTATCGAGCCACAGCGCTACACCATCGAGCGCCTTCACGCCCTTGCCGCGGGCAGTACACTCGCGGATGATAGACGCAGCCGCCACATCACGAGTTTCCAGCGGATGCATAAAGATTTCACCCTCGCTGTTTACCAGCTGTGCACCAATCGAACGTACCTTTTCGGTAACCAGCGCACCGTAAATCTGCGCCGGATAAGCAACACCGGTCGGATGATATTGGATAGCATCCGCATAAATCAGCGGCGCACCGGCACGATAAGCCATAACAAGACCGTCGGCAGTAGCGCCGTAATGGTTAGAAGTCGGGAAGCCCTGATAATGCAAGCGTCCTGCACCGCCGGTTGCCATGATTACGCATTTTGCGCGTACAACCTTGTACTCCTGCGCATCAAAATCCCACAGCACCGCACCGGCAGTTTTTCCCTCCTCGTCGAGCAGCAGCTCGACTGCGGGTGAAAACTCCAGCACCGGAATACCGCGGTTCTGCACCTCGTCGCGCAGCACGCGCATAATCTCAGCACCGGTGTAATCGGCGCAGGCATGCATACGCTTACGGCTCGTGCCGCCGCCATGAGTCGTCACCATAGTGCCGTCCTGCTCCTTGTCAAACATAACGCCCAGCTTGCTCAGCCAGTCAATCGCCAACGGTCCGTTGCTTACCAGCTCTTCCAGCAGCTCGGGAATATTTTTGTAGTGACCGCCGCCAAAGGCATCAAGATAATGCTGCGCCGGGGAATCGTTGCCCTTATCCGCAGCCTGAATACCACCCTCGGCCATCATGGTGTTGGCATCGCCCATACGCAACTTCGTTACTACGAGGACATTCGCACCGCCGTTATGCGCTTCCAACGCAGCGGAAGCACCGGCACCGCCGCCACCGATAACCAGAACATCAACGTCATAGTCCACTTTTTCCAGATCAAGCTCTACATCCTGCAGGCGGCTTTTGCCCTCCAGCAGCTGTGCCAATTCTACCGGCACCTTCTGGCCCTTGTTGGGACCAACCTCCAGCACCTTGAAGCCCTTAGAGCTGTAGTCCGGATGGAACTCCTTCAGCAGCTCGTCCTTTTCCTCTGCCGTAAAGCGTTCGATAGAAGCGTGCAGACGTTGGGCACGGGTAGCTTCAACCTTAGCCATAGATTTTAACATATCTTCAGTAAATGCACTCACCTTGCCGCACCTCCTTATTTTTCAATCTCGCGCTTGTTATACAGGTCTTTGATTTCGTCCAAAGGCATATTTTTCAGGTTTTCGAGCAGCGTTACATAATCGCCGTTTTCAATTTCGGCAACACGTTTAGCCAGATGCTCGCACTTCGGCGCAATATATTTGCCGGTCAGGCGACGGCACAGCAGGCCGACAGCGCTGTGGCTGATTTGCGCCGGGCAGCGGGATGCACAGATATTGCAGCCAACGCAGTCAAAGGAAGCATGTGCTGCCTTCTCATATTCGCCGCGCTGAGCGTAAGCAATATACTGCATAACATTCAGGCCCTGCGGACAGCCCTTCGTGCAGGCATTGCAGCCGATGCAGCTGAAGATTTCCGGATACAGCTGACCGACAATATTATCGCTTGCCTTAATCTCTTCGATATTAAAGGTGCGCTTGTTAATCGGGAAGGAATCAATCTTGCCGACGCACATGCCTTCCTCAACCTTCGTCTGGCAGGAAAGCACAACCTTCAGCTCCGTGCTGCCCTTCAGGCGATAAATTACTGCACAGGCCCCGCAAAAGCCGCTGCGGCAGCCGCAGCCGCGCACCAGCTTAAAGCCTGCATATTCCATGGCATCCATAATGGTCAGGGTTGCCGGGACACTGTACTTTTTGCCCAGCAGGTAAACAGTTACCATTTCTTCCATATTTTTGCTCCTTATATTTTCTTCTCCAAAAAATGTATTTCAGAATTACAAAGCTAAAATCCGCTATAAACGAAACAGTTTCGTTATTCTATATCCATACGAGCCCTAAACATATCGTAGATTGCGTCTGATAGAAACGATATATTGATGGCAACGCCCCCTTCCGCCTCGCTACGCTCGGCACCTTCCCCAAAGGGCAGGCAAGACTAATAGCTTTTTCGTTAAACTTCATTAGCACATTCTTGGTTCCCCCTCGGGGGACAAGGTGAATTGCCCGAAGGGCAAGAGAGGGCGCCCTGGGGCGACTGTCGCACTAGCGACTAAAGGGGGCATGCATAGCAATTTTAGCAAATAAGTGCTTAGAAGCACAGGAACAAGGGTACGTAACTTTCTGTTACCATCTGACAAATTTTACCGAAGTTCCGTCTTGCTTCCGCACGAAATTTGCGTTATGCCCTAAGGCATAGGAAAATTGCTTCTGACTGAAACGATATATTTATGGCGAGGTACAAAATTTATTTATGACTGGCAAGAGTACGTCAGATGCAAGTAAAAGCGACGACGGCGTACTGGAGGTACGTCGAGGAGCTTTTGGAAAGCAGATGGCGTGCTATCGCCGGTCATATCAATATTCGTCCGGCATCTCATCCAGCTCGTCGCAAGTAAACACCGGCCCATCCTTGCACACATACTTCTTGCCGATATTACAGCGACCGCACTTGCCCACGCCGCACTTCATGCGCAGCTCCAGCGTCGTATAAACCTGCTTCTTCTCAAAGCCCATCTCAATCAACGCCGCCAGACACAGCTTAATCATAATCGGCGGACCACACAGCAGCACCGTCTTATCCGGCGTAAACTTCAGGTCCTTCAGGAAGTTCGGCACAAAGCCTACATTGCCCGTCCAGCCCTCCTGCGCACGGTCAATCGTCAGATGCACGCGTGTATCCTTTTGCGACGGCCACACATTCGTCAGCTCGTCGTAACGCACAAAATCTTCCTTGCTGCGTGCGCCGTAAACAACATCAATGCTGCCGTAATCCTCACGCTTATCCAGCATATAATTGATTACACTGCGCAGCGGCGCCAAACCGATACCGCCGGCGATAAAGAGCAAATCCTTGCCTTTCAATTTATCCTCAACAGGGAAATGATTGCCGTAAGGTCCGCGCACCGCAATCTGCTGACCGGGTTCAATATCAAAATGCAAAAAGTTCGTAATCGAACCGCAGCTTTTAATACTGAACTCCATATATTTTTCGTTCGTCGGAGAGGAGGTAATGGAAAAAATCGCCTCACCCTTACCCGGAACAGAAAGAATAGCGCATTGTCCCGGCATATGCTCAAACAGCTTACCACCACCGATTTTCTCCACGCGGAAGGTTTTTACATCAGCCGTTTCCGTGCAGATATCCGTCACCACGCCAATCTGCGGAATCAAGGTATCCTGACAATTACACATCCTGCTTCACCTCCGCTTTTTCCAAGGCCTTGGCAACCTTGACGATATTCAGCTGCACTGGACACTTCTGCAGGCAGCGTCCGCAGCCGACGCAAGCATATTCACCCTCATTGTTCTCCGGAAAATATACCAGCTTATGCATATAACGCTGGCGGAAGCGCTCCACCTTCGTCTTACGCGGGCTGCCATGCGCCATCAGCGTAAAATCCTTCGCCATGCAGCTGTCCCAGCAGCGATAGCGCTGCGTGCGCTCATCTGTCTCCTGATAATCACGGATATCGTAACAATGACAGGTCGGACACACATAGGTACAAGTACAGCAGGACAGGCAGCCTGCAGCCAGCTGCTCCCAGATTTTGCTGTTGAATACCTTCAGCTCATCCTTAGTCAGCTCGTCATTCACCTTGAAATCATGCAAAGGCAGTACGCTCAAAATTTTCTGCGTCTGCTCCTTTTGTTCGCTGACTGCTTTTGCAGAAGCAGCTTCCGCCTCAGACAGCACACCGCCATCAACAAGCTTCGCTGTCAGCTCCTCGCCCTTAGCTGTTACAGCCTGCCAGCAAAGCTCCTCGCCTGCCAGCCAGGTCTGCACATCAGTCTCCGGAGCGCCTGCGTCAATTCCAAAGGCATGGCAGAAGCAGGTTTCTTCGGGAGCACTGCAGCCTAAGCCGATGAGCACGCATTGCTCGCGTCTTGTTTTATAATATGTATCAACAGGCGCTTTTAAAAACACCTTATCCAAAATCTTAAAGCTGCGCGCATCGCAGGCACGCACGCCCATGACAATCGTCACGCCTGCAGGCGGAACATTCTGCTCTAGCGCCAGCTCCTTGCCGCTCGTCTTAAAGGTCAGCAGATTTTCTACCTGCGGAAAGAAAACGTCCTTAGCGCTGCGATTCGTCAGCGGTGCATCCAATGCGACCTCCGCATCCTCGCGGTACGGTGCAAAGTCCGCATGACCGCTCTTGTTCTTGCAGGGCAGCAGCAGCGTACCGATATTTTGCAGGGCTGCATATAACTTTGGAAAATTATCCTTTGCTATCTTATACATGCTGCTCCCTCCCTTTTACCGCACTATTGGCCTCGGGATCATTCTGCTTAAAGCTTACCTGCGGTGCAGGCGTTTCACTGTCCGCACCGGCCTGATACTGGCCGAAGAAGCTGTTGATATCCTTCATAAACTTCATATTCAGCAACTCCAGATGAATTCCCTGCGGGCAAACACGCGCACATTCACCGCAACCGGTGCAGCGGCCGGCAACGTGGAAGGCACGGATGATATGATACATCTGCTCTTCAACCTCGTCGGCATACGCCTTGCCTGCTACCGGAGTATCTGACTTATCAAAAATGCATTGCTCACAGCTGCACGCCGGGCAGATATCACGGCAGGCATTGCAGCGGATACACTTGGACAGCTCGCTTTGCCAGAAAGCAAAACGCTCTTCGGCACTCATTGCTTCAATCTCCTTGACCTTGGCGAATTTATCACCGGTAAACTGCGGTACAGGCAACGGCTCGGCCAGCTCCTCGTCAGCAATTTTATAAGCAGCGCCCTTGCACATCAGGCATTTGTTCAACAGCACGTCAGCCTTTGCCAGACGCTTTTCGCCATAGGCAGTGTTGACAACAACCTCGTCACCGTCAACGCTCACGCTGATGATGCCCTTTGTGCCGGCAGCCTTAATCTTGTTGATATCCAGCATACCGCTGCAGGGTGTGCCGATGGCGTAAACAAGCTCACGCTTAATGCGGTTATCCTTAAGCAGCTGGTTCACTCCGTATGTATCGCAAGGCTTTAAAAAAACAGCCGTCTTCTTGCCTGCATGGCTTGTTTCGATTAAATATTTGCAGAGATTGGCAGGGCAGAACTCGTTATAGACAAGCTTGTTGCACTCATCCGCACTGCTTACGGCTGCAGGTGCGTTATCGTAAAAGAATTCGCCTGCCTGCCATGCCAGCACAAGCTCTACTGTGCCCTCTGCCAACAGCTCAGCTGCACGCTTCTGCAGCAGCTTTTCTATTTTTTGCATCGCAAATCCCTCAACTTTACATTCTCACCCAATGCCGCAATATGCTCGGCAAAATCGTTCATCACCTGTGCAAAGCGTGCGCCCTCGGCCGCACTCACCCATTCCACACGGAAGCGTTCACCGGCCACTCCCAAATAATCAAGCATACTGAGCAGCAGCGTCATACGACGACGCGCATAATAGTTGCCGGTAGAATAATGGCAGTCACCGGGGTGACAGCCGCACATGATTACACCATCCGCGCCACGCTGAAACGCACGCAGGATAAAGAGCGGATTCACTCTGCAGGAGCAGGGAACCTTGATGATTTTGATATTAGCGGGATAATGCTTGCGGGCCGTTCCGGCGCCGTCAGCACCGGCATAGCTGCACCAGTTGCAGCAGAAGGCCACAATTTTCGGTTCAAAATTTTTCTTCTCTAGCATAATGCATCCACCTCTGCCAGAATTTGTTGATTAGTAAAGCCCTGCAAATCCATAGCACCGCAGGGGCAGGCTACCGTGCAGGCACCGCAGCCCTGACACAGCGCATTGTTTACCACAGCAACGGTGCGTGTTTCGCGCACGCCCAGCTTAGTGATAACCTGCTTGCTCTCGCCGGTAATCGCGCCGTAGGGGCAGACATGCGTGCAAGCCAGACAGCCGCTGCAAATGCTTGTATCGCACTGCGCAGTGCAGGGGTTCGTCAGCAGCTTATCCTTCGCCAGCAGGCCTACGACCTTAACAGCCGCTGCACCGGCCTGTGAAACAGTTTCCGGAATATCCTTCGGTCCCTGGCACATGCCGCTGAGGAAAATGCCTGCCGTCGGACTTTCAACCGGACGCAGCTTCGGATGCGCCTCTACGTAAAAGTCATCGTTATCAATGCTGGCAGTCAGCATCGTCGCCAGCTTGCGCGCATCAGGCGAAGGCTGTACAGCTGTTGCCAGCACTACTAAATCAGGATTCAGCATCAGCTTGCGGCCGCTGTTCAGATCGCTGGCAAAAACCGTCAGCTTGCCGTCGCCGTCAACAACAACCTTGCCTACCTGACCGCGTACATAATGCACGCCGTACTCCTCCACTGCACGGCGTTGGAACTCGTCAAAGCCCTTGCCAGGAGTACGTACATCTATATAAAATACAGTTACATCCACATCAGGATATTTTTCGCGGATATACATCGCATGCTTGGCATTATACATGCAGCAGATTTTACTGCAGTAGCTCTTGCCGCGGCCGCTCACATCACGCGAGCCTACGCAGGAAACGATAATAACCTTCTTCGGCTCCTTACCGGTAGACGGACAAACGAGATGTCCTTCGGTAGGACCTGCCGCATTCGTCAGACGCTCCAGCTCCAGCGAGGTGATAACGTCCTTGCTGGCACCGTAGCCATATTCGCCGAATTTATCGAGAGGCATCGTTTCGAAGCCGGTTGCCAATACAATTGCACCGTATTTTTCCGTAATCAGCTCATCGGTCTGCGTGTAATCAATAGCTCCTGCCGGACAAACCTTGGAGCAGATACCGCATTTACCTGTCTTGAACTTGATGCAGGCCTCACGGTCGATAACAGGCACCTTAGGAATGGCCTGCGCAAAGGGAATATAGATTGCGCCGCGATTCTTCAGGCCCATATCGAATTCGCTTGGAGTTTTGCGGGACGGACATTTTTCGGTACAGATGCCGCAGCCGCTGCACATATCAGCCTTCACGCTGCGTGCTTTTTTGCGGATTGTCACATCGAAATTACCCACGAAACCGCTTACGCTTTCTACCTCGCTATAAGTATAAAGCGTAATATTTTCATGGTTTGCTGCATCCACCATCTTCGGTGTCAGGATGCAGGCAGAGCAGTCGAGTGTTGGGAAGGTTTTGTCGAGCTGCGCCATACGGCCGCCGATTGTCGGCTCCTTCTCCACAATATCTACCTTGTAGCCTGCTTCCGCAATATCCAGCGCCGTCTGAATACCGGCAATACCGCCGCCGATAACCAGTGCGCGCTTCACTACCTGGCTTTCGCCGGGCTTCAGCGCTCCGTTAAAGCGCACCTTGGCAATGGCTGCCTTGGCTAATTTAATCGCCTTCGCTGTCGCTTCGGCCTTATCCTTCAGCACCCAGGAGCATTGCTCACGAATGTTGGCAATCTCTACCATGTATGGATTGATGCCAACGCCCTCCGCACATTTGCGGAAGGTTGCCTCGTGCATACGCGGCGAGCAGCTGCAAACAACAAGTCTGTCCAGCTTATAATCTGTCACAGCCTTGCGAATCAGCTCCTGGCCCTGCTCGGAGCACATATATTTATAATCGATGGCATAGGCAACGTCCGGAATCCGGCGCACTGCCTCTACCACCTGGGCAACATCTACCGTGCCGGCGATGTTGCTGCCACACCAACAAACAAAAACACCAATCTTTTGCACGTAGCTTCCCCCTATTTATTGTATTTTCTAAAGGCTGCAACCAAAAGTTGCTGCGGCATATCGCTCGGATAATGCTCCACGCTTTCGGCAGGCAGCTTGTTGTTTCCCTGCTGACGAATCTGCAGCAGGCGCAACGCCTCCATAACGCGCGCCGGACTCACGCCGCGTGGGCAGCGCTCCTCGCACGCCATGCAGGACAGACATTGCCACGGTGCGTCTGCCTCCAGCAGCTCGGACGCATAACCGCTGTTTAAGTCCCACACTACGCGGTGGGGCAGCAAATCCATTTTAGACGCAGCTTCACAGTTCGCACTGCAGCGGCCACATTGCATGCAGCGACGCACGTCGGTAGCAGCAAGGCACAGAATATCTTCTGTCAATTGCTTTTCATTAACAACCATTATTCCGCACCTCCTTCGCTCTCCGCAACACCAAGTGCTTCTGCAAGAAGCTCCGTAAAGTATTGTGTCGGCAGGCTGCCTGCGGCACCATTGGCCGTCAGGTTATACGCACACAGCGGGCAGGCAGTGACCAGTTCCTGCGCACCACAGCTTGCAGCATTATTTTTAATTTCGCTGACAAGCTGCTCGCACTGCGCCTTATCCTTCAGCGCCAGATAACCGCCGCAGCATTCATTGCGCATGCTGTAAATAACAGGCTCTGCACCAAGCGCTTTAATAAATGCTTCCATAACAGTTGGACTCTCTACGTCATCGAGGGCTAAAACTGCTCCCGGTCTAAGCAACAAACAACCATAATAAGCGCCAACCCTGCGTTCCTTTAAAGGATGGCTCACAAGCTGCGCCAGCTTTTCCCAACCGATTTCATCACGCAAAACCTCCAGGTAATGCAAAACCCGTGTTTCACCGGCATAAGGCTCTTCAAGTTGCAGATAATTATTCACCTTTTGGCGAATCTCCGCATTTGTTGCCATATCGTGGTTCACACGTTTGATGACATGGTAGCACGCACTGCATAGCGTCACTAATACGCCGCCGTTTTCACGCGCCGCCACAAGCGCACGCACCGCACTCAAACGCTCGGCAATAGCATCAGGCGCCATAGGGTAAACCGCGCCGCAGCACTGCCATTCCGGCAGCTCTACCAGCGGAAAGCCCAACACCTCAGCACAGCGTCGTGCTGCCATATCCAGCTGCTTCGCCTTCGTTGACAGCGTGCAGCCAGGATAATAATTATAAATCATCGTCTTTCCCTCCTTCGCAAAGGACATAAAACAACCTTGACCAAAAAATTGCTTTATTACGTATCTATTCTACATTAATTCTGAAAATACTGCTAGTAGCAAAGAAAAATTTTCTCGGTTGCGTCGTGTCCTGCGGACACGGGAAAATTTTTCTCTGAACGAAACGGAATGTGAATTGTGACGATAATATATCATTATCATGGCATATAAAAAGAGCTGCTACGAAAGCTCGTAGCAGCTCAAAGAAACAAATATTAATCCTGCCAATAGTCCAGCTTTTGAGTCAGACCAATATTGCTGGCCTTAAACTCAGGATTCTTACCGGCATCGCGCTGATCGGTGTAATCATCCAGCGCACGCAGAGCAGGACCGCCCAGAATGCAGATAACAGGCAAGTTGATAATTGCCATGAAGCCCATGGTAACATCTGCCAAATCCCACATTGTACCCATGCTGGAGCCGGCACCGATGAAAATCAGTACGCAAGCCAGAATGCGGTAGCACAGAGTAAAGGTTTTGCCCGGAACATGCTTCAGAACATAAGCAAAAGCATTATCTACATAATACAGGTTGCCCAGCAGAGTAGTGAAGGCAAATAGTACCATAGATACAGTGATAAACAGCTTAGCATAATCGCCCATGCTTGCTGCCAGAGCTGCCTGTACATAAGGCGCACCAGCAAGCTCCTTAGCCGGCTCGATGCCGGAGCTAAGGCACATGAAAGCGGTAGCGGTACAAATCAGCAGAGTATCAATAAATACGGACAGCATCTGAACCAGACCTTGCTTAACCGGGTGAGAAACGTCAGCTGCAGCAGCAGCGTTCGGCGCAGAACCAACACCTGCTTCGTTGCTGTACAGACCGCGTTTGATACCGAACATCATGCAGCTGCCGGCAAAGCCACCGAAAATTGCAGTGAAGTCAAATGCTTCAGCAAAAATTCTGCCTACAACGCCGGGAACCAGATTGATATGCATAATAGTAAGGATAAATGCTACAGAAATGTAGATAACGCCCATCAAAGGAACCAGAGTAGAGGTTGCTTTGATAACGCGCTTGCCACCGCCCAGCAGGCAATAGCCTACGAGCACTGCTTCTACTGCGCCGATAATCCAGGGAGTTGTATCCGGATTATAGAAGCTCAGAGCAGCAAAGGTGGATTGCAGATTGTAGGAGCACAGCATATTAAAGCCGCAGCCATAGGTTACAATCAACGCCACAGCAAAGAGCACTGCCAGGCCGCGGCTGCCCAAAGCAGCTTCGATGTAGTATGCAGGGCCGCCGTGGCTGCCGTGCGGACCAC